>Ga0315271_10003383_pt1 | contig 10073 bp, 6 predicted proteins | sample C3_top_MG_FD_204664 | JGI IMG/M metagenome (GOLD analysis project Ga0315271, IMG submission 204664) | Sediment microbial communities from Yellowstone Lake, YNP, Wyoming, USA - C3_top | ecosystem: Environmental > Aquatic > Freshwater > Lake > Sediment | place: USA: Wyoming | collected 2017-08-01
GGCTGGCGGACGAACGTCTCGTGACCCAGCTTTCCTACCCGGTACGCAACCCAGAAGGGCGAACGCTGGGGCGGTTGTGGCTCTACGAGGATGTGACACGGGAACGCCAGACAGCCGAGCAATTGATCTACTTGGCCGAGCGCGATTCGCTCACCGGACTTTACAACCGACGGCGTTTTAACGATGAGCTTAGTCGCCTGATTGTCGAGGCCGAACGCTACGGCAAGAGTGGCGCCCTGCTGTTCTTCGATCTCGACGAATTCAAGTACATCAACGACACTTTCGGTCACCGCGCCGGTGACAGCATCCTTATCCGCGTGGCAGGTGAAATTGGATCCGTGATTCGCCGCAATGAAGTATTTGGCCGACTCGGCGGCGACGAGTTCGCCATCCTCGTGCCGAGCATGGAGACCGAAGCCGAGGTGGAATATCTGGCCGAGCGGGTGGTGCGTGGCATTGCCCAGATCCCGTTTCGTTTCGACGGCCAGACCCTGCGCCTGACAACCAGTGTCGGTGTCGCCCTGTTCCCCAAGGACGCGAATACGGCGGAGGAACTGGTGGCCCACGCCGATGCCGCCATGTACCAGGCCAAGGACGCCGGAAAAAATGCGTGGCGCCGCTATCGTCTCGACAAGGATGCCTCGAAGGAGATGATCAAGCGCCTCAACTGGAACGATCGCATTGCCCGGGCGCTGGAAAATAACCTCCTGCGCCTGCATTTCCAGGGCATCTATCACACCGTCGACCGTTCGCTGGCACATCTGGAGGCTTTGGTGCGCATGGTGGACGAGGAGAATCCGACGCAACTCATCATGCCCGGCCACTTCATTCCGCTGGCCGAGAAAAGTGGCAAGATTCTCGACATCGACCGCTGGGTCATCGTCGAAGCCATCGGGGTGCTGGCACGCACGCCGCGTCTCGACTCGCTGGCAATCAACGTTTCCGGCCGGTCCTTCGACGAATCGACCCTGCCGCAATTCATTTCCGACCAACTCAAGTCGCAGGGCGTCGAGCCGCATCGCCTGCTGGTCGAACTGACCGAGACCTCTGCTCTGTCCGACCTGAGTGATGCCGGCCGCTTCATCGAGGCGCTTCATCACACCGGCTGCGTCATCTGCCTCGACGATTTTGGCACCGGCTTTTCATCCTTTGCCTACCTCAAGCACCTCTCCGCCGACATCCTCAAAATTGATGGCCTGTTCATCCGCAACCTGGCCAATGACCGTGACGACCAGGTTTTCGTCAAGGCGATTGCCGACGTGGCGCGCGGCATGGGCAAGGTGACCGTCGCCGAGTTTGTCGAAGACGCCGTGACGCTGGAGTTGTTGCGTGGTTTTGGTGTCGATCTGGTCCAGGGTTACCACCTGGACAAGCCTCAAGCTGATCACCCGGCACTGCGTGGCGGATGATCAGCTTGAGGCTTGTCAGTTCACGCTCCCACCCCCCGGCCCCCGCCCTCCGGCGGGGGCGACTGGAATGCTCGCTGCGCTCGTTTGTTACGGGCGACCCTGTAGTTGCCTGGGAGGGGATGCCGGCTCCGCCGACGTGTCGCATTGACTTGGGACGGCCCGGCGTCAATGCTGCGGATTCGGAGCGGCTGTGCCGATGGAGTCTCGCCGCAGAGCCGCCTCAAGGCGAGATGGCACGCTCGCGGAGCGAGCATCCGTGACTATCTCTACTACGAAGCTGCCCTGAATAGACGAGCGTAGCGAGCCGAGAGCCCCCTCCCGCGAGGGAGGGGCTGGGAGAGGGCGGGCCCCCGCTACCCTCCGGCAACCTCGCGTTCAATAGCTTCCAGGCCGATGTGGCGAACGTCGCGCCCCTTGACCATGTAGACCACGTATTCCGAAATGTTCTTGGCATGGTCGCCGATGCGCTCGACGGCCTTGGCGATGAACAGGACTTCGAGTGAGGAAGAGATGAGGCGCGGATCTTCCATCATGAAGGTGATCAATTGCCGCATGATGGCCTTGAATTCGGCATCGACCTCCTTGTCCTCGCGGACAACTTCTGCCGCGGCGTTGAGGTCGGTACGCGCGAACGCATCCAGCGCCTTGCGCAGCATGTCGACGGCGACGCCGGCGACGTGACGCAACTCAACGCGCGGCACGAAGGGGGCATCGCCGGAGTGCAGCGTACGCGCGCGCTTGGCAATTTTTTTGGCCTCATCGCCGATGCGTTCCAGATCGGTGATCGTCTTGATCACTGCCATGATCAGGCGCAAGTCGGAGGCTGCCGGCTGACGACGAGCGATCAGGTGGGCGCAGGCTTCGTCGAGCTCGACTTCGTGGCGGTTGACCTCGTGGTCATTGGCGGCTACCCGCTCCGCCAGAGGAACATCGCCGTTTTCCAGCGCTTCGAAGGCTTCGACGATCTGCCGCTCGACCAGTCCGCCCATCTGCAACACCCGTGAGCGAATGTTTTCCAGATCGGCGTCGAACTGCTTGGCGATATGTACGTTCATGCGGTAGGCCTCCCGGACCGGGTTGGCAGTAATGAGTCTCGCAGTGTAGACCCGGCAAATGACGAAAATGTTTCAGCGGACAAATTGTTTCACGCCGTTCGCCGTGGCGAGCAGCAGAATGTCGGCGCCCCGGCAGGCGAACAGGCCGTTGGTGACCACCCCGACAATCTGGTTGAGGCGGGTTTCAAAGGCGACGGGGTCAGCGATGGACAGGCCATGCACGTCGAGGATGATGTTGCCGTTGTCTGTCGTGAATCCTTCGCGCAACTTCGGTTGGCCGCCCAGATTTGATATCTCGCGGGCCACGTAGGCGCGAGCCATGGGAATGACCTCGACCGGTAGCGGGAACTTGCCCAGAGTACCAACCAGTTTGCTTTCGTCGCAGACGCAGATGAATTTTTCCGCCACGGCGGAGACGATTTTCTCGCGCGTCAACGCGCCACCGCCACCCTTGACCATTGCCAGTTTTTCGGTAATTTCATCGGCTCCGTCGATATAGACGGGCAGGATCGAGACGTCATTGAGATCAACCACCTTGATGCCATGACCCTCGAGCCGCTTGCGAGTGGCTTCGGAACTGGCCACGGTCGCGCCGACGCGATCCTTGATGCGGGCAAGGGCATCAATGAAAAAATTTGCCGTCGAGCCGGTGCCGACGCCAATGATGCTGCCTGATGCCACATTGGCCGCCACGTAGTCGCATGCGGCATGTGCCACGGCCTGCTTTAATTCGTCCTGAGTCACGTTCACCCTTTTTACTGTGTTATCAAAAAATAATTTGCGGGCACGAAGCGGACCAGCTCGAAGTCGCTTCCCGCTTCCACCAGCTCTGCCAGGCATACCTGCCGCAGGCTGTCACCGCTGCGCAGATGCAGGCGCAATTGCGCGACGAAAGCGCCACGCGGCAATACCAGCTGATTGCTGTCGCTGGAGACGAGGATAGCATCCACATAGCCATGCCCTACCTCCTCGATGGCATTCCACGCCGAGACATTGTCATCGACCGGCTTGACGTGCGCGCTGGACGATGGCCAATCGAGAGTCGCCAGGCCAATCGACACGTTGCCGGCCGGATCACGCCCAATGCGACGCACGATGCCAATGTGCCACTCAATGCCATCGGCGTAACGAAGGCATACCAGCGAGCCGATCTGATACTTGGTTTTCAGTCCTGGAACGATTGCGCCAAGGCCGGTTTCGCTCAAGTCGGCCAGCGTCCAGCTCTCCATCATCTGCTTGTCGCCGGCCAGCTCAAGTCGCTCCAGCACATCCAGCGGGTTGGCGATTTTCTTCTCGGTTGCCTGTGCCGGTGTTTCTTCGGACTCATTCAAAGATGCGCGGCCGCCGAAGCGATTACGCTCGAACAAGGTCGCATAATCGGTGCCTTCATAGTCGACCGATTTGCCGGAACGGGCGAAGTCGGAATAGGCAATGACCCGCCGGGCCAGCTCAAAACCCGTGACTGCTTTCAGCATATCGTGGCCGGGCCGGCGCTCGGCAGCGCGGTGCGGCGGTGCTTCTGCCCAGTGCAGCAGCAACATGTTGATCAGGCGATGCAGCATGTCCATGCCTATGCCGCTTGTTTTAAGACTTTCCGGCACGAGCGGCGCCTGTCGCAAGCCCATCGCCAGCTTGGTCATGGCGGGCCGCAGCCGCGGTCGCGACAGGTAGCGCCACTGGCCGTCGGCAGCGACCGGCTTATCCATAGGCAGGGGTCCGCTGCTGCCGGCAATATCGATTTTGTCGGTAGAACCGGGCCCTGCTGCCGAAAGGAGTTCCAGCGCGTTGGCATTTGCCGCCAGCAATCGGTCCAGCACTTCGATCTGTTCGGCGGCAAGGTTGGTCAGCGGCGCCAGTTCGAGATAAACGGCGACCAGATACTGCTGCAGCGGACTGAGTTTGTCCGCATCCTCGGCGTAGGGCAACACGGCCTCGGTCGCGCCGCCAAAGCGACCTGCCAGGCTGAGGATTGCGTGCAACTGGCGCCAGTCGGCGGCTTCCGGACCGCGGTAGCGGAAGCGTAATAATTTTTTGCGCAGTGACCAGGCCTTCAAGCTGCGAATCGCCGCCAGTTTCAGGTCGCGGGTGTAATCGTCATCCAGCCCCTCCTTGGGCGGATTGTTCACTACGGCTTCCATGCAGTAGTGATAGGCGAGCAGTGCCCGCCGTGCGCTGCGCTCCATGTCATTCCAGGTCATATCGGAAAAATGCTCGCGATGCCTGGAATCGAAGTAGCGCTCGAGCAGCTTCTGGCGGGCAGCGAAGGCCAGATCATCCAGCCGCAGTGCAGCACGCAGCATGGCGCGCACGTCGATCTCCTCGGCGAAACGTTGGAAGTCATCGAGCCACTCACCCGTTTCCTGCAGCGTGCGCGTCGGGTCCAGCACCGGCATGTCGGCGAGCAGGGCCGCAAGATTCTCTTCCGATCCCAGCGGATGCTCGGACTTGGGTGCTTTCTGCGCGAAGAGTTTTCCGAAAATAGCCATAGCGTAACCCGTATGGCTAACATTCTCCGCCCAAAACATCTGGCGGAAAAGAGGGCCCAAGCGCCCCGACTTGTATTCAGCGCTTGCGCGGGGGCATCAGGTCAGTACAACTGCCGTGGGCGGCTTCGGCGGCCAGGCCGACGGTCTCGCCCAGCGTCGGGTGGGGGTGGATGGTTTTGCCGATGTCGATGGCGTCGGCGCCCATTTCGATGGCGAGGCAGACTTCGCCGATGAGGTCGCCGGCATGGGGGCCGACAATGCCGCCGCCGACGATGCGATGCGTTTCGGCATCGAACAGCAGCTTGGTGAAACCGTAATCGGCGCCATTGGCGATGGCGCGACCGGAGGCCGCCCACGGGAACAGGCCCTTCTCCACCGAGCGTCCCTGTGCCCTGGCCTGCTCTTCGGTGAGGCCAACCCAGGCAATCTCGGGGTCGGTGTAAGCGACGGAAGGAATCACCGTGGCGTCGAAATGGCTGCGTTGCCCGGCGGCGGCCTCGGCCGCGACATGGGCCTCGTGCACGGCCTTGTGCGCCAGCATGGGCTGGCCGACGATGTCGCCGATGGCGAAAATGTGCGGCACGTTGGTGCGCAGTTGCGGGCTCACCTCGATGAAGCCGCGCTCTGTTACCGCCACGCCAGCAGCTTCGGCCTTGATTTTTTTGCCGTTGGGCGCGCGGCCGGTTGATACCAGGATCATGTCGTAGCGCTGCGGTTCGGTCGGCGCCCTCATTTGCTCATCGGTACCTTCGAATTTCACCCAGAGGCCGTCCTTCTTTGCTTCCACCGCGACGGTTTTGGTCTTGAGCATGATGCGTTCGAAGCGCTTGGCGTTGCGCTTTTCCCACACCTTGACGAGGTCGCGGTCGGCGCCGGGCATCAGGCCATCGAGCATTTCGACCACGGTAATCTTCGCGCCCAGCGCGGAATACACCGTTGCCATTTCCATGCCGATGATGCCGCCGCCAATGACCAGCATCGTCTTCGGCACAAAACGCAACTCCAATGCGCCCGTGGAATCCACGATGCGCGGGTCCTCCGGGAGGAAGGGCAGCTTCACCGCTGCAGAGCCCGCAGCGATGACGGCCTGCTTGAACCTGATGGTCTTGCTGCCTTCCGTCGTGTCGACGGCGAGATGATGCGGGTCGATAAAGCTGCCAACTCCTTGCACCACCTGCACCTTGCGTCCCTTGGCCATGCCTTCGAGGCCCTTGGTCAGCTTGCCAACCACGCCGCTTTTCCACTCACGCAGTTTATCAATGTCGACCTTGGGTTTGCCGAAACTGATGCCGTGCTCGGCGAATTCGTTGGCTTCGTCCATCACCTTTGCTGCATGCAACAGCGCCTTGGAGGGGATGCAGCCGACGTTGAGGCAGACACCGCCGAGCGTCGCGTGCATTTCCACCATCACGACACTCATGCCGAGGTCGGCAGCGCGGAAGGCAGCCGAGTAACCGCCCGGGCCGGCGCCGAGCACAAGGAGTTCGCAATCAATGTCGGCGCCGCCAACGTGGCTGGCGGCGACCGGGGCGGTGGTAACTGCGGCCGAGGGTGCAGGCGTGACCGGCGGCATCGGTTTGGCTTCAGTGGCGGCTCCGGCTTCCAGCAAGAGGATCACGCTGCCCTCAGCCACTTTGTCACCGACCTTGATCTTCACTTCTCTTACCGTGCCGGCGGCGGGGGAGGGTACATCCATCGTCGCCTTGTCCGACTCGACGGTGATCAGCGCATCCTCGGCCTTGAGCACATCGCCGACCTTGACGTGAACCTCGATGACGGGCACATCCTTGAAGTCGCCGATATCGGGAACCTTGATTTCCGTGGTCATGCGGCCTCCGCCTTGAGTTTCACGGTATGGGTCACGATGGGCGGTCCCGAAGCGGTGTCGAATTCGATGCCGGCGGCTACACCCATCTCGGCGATCTTCGCCGTAGATTTGGTGCTGTCGTAGACGGCATGCATGGCGCCGAGCGCGAAGCTGCGGCCGGAGCCGATGGCCCAGAAGCGGTCGAACTCGAACACCTCGCGCATGGTGTAGACGCCGTAGATGCCGGTCTCGTTGGCGATCAGCGAGACGAGTTGCGAGCTCTCGTAGGGATCGTCCTCGTCTTCCTTGGGATTGAGGAAGGCGTGTTCCTTGAGGATGGGATGCAGCCGACGGAAGGTTTCATACACGTCCATGCGCGAGCCGAGCTTGACCTCCTCCAGCTTGGCCAGCGCGCTGATGATGACCAGATGGTGCGCCGAACTACCGCAAATGCCGATCCACGAACCGTGCAGGTTGAGGATCTTGGCGTGCTCACCCTTGTAGTGGCGCCCGAGGCGTGTATCGCCGAAGGTGGTTAGCGAGTCGGCCGAGATGGTGACTTCCTTGCCTTTTTTCACGACACAAATGGTGGTCACGGTTCAGGCTCCTTTAACTGAGCCAATATGGGCTGCCGCTTCATAAAATTGTCCTTCGCATGTCGGCCAGCAGGGCCGCGAGGTGGGCGGTAAAGCGTGCCGCCAACGCGCCGTCGATGACACGGTGGTCGTAGGACAAGGACAGCGGCAGCATCAGTCGCGGCGTGAATTCCTTGCCATTCCACTTCGGCTTCATCTCGGACTTGGAGACACCGAGGATGGCGACTTCCGGCGCATTGATGATGGGCGTAAAGGCGGTACCGCCAATGCCGCCGAGGGACGAAATGGTGATGCAGCCGCCCTGCATGTCGGTGGGGCCGATCTTGCCCTCGCGGCCCTTCAGCGCCAGCGCTGAAGTCTCGGCGGCGATTTCCAGAACGCCTTTTTTGTCGGCGTCCTTCAGCACTGGCACGACCAGACCATTGGGCGTGTCCGCGGCGAAGCCGATGTTGAAGTATTTCTTTAAAACCAGGCTCATTTCTCCATTCTCGGCCGTCGCCAGCGAGGCATTGAACTGAGGGTACTTCTGCAACGCCGCGATCATGGCCTTGATGAGGAAAGCGAGCATCGTGACCTTGACCCCCGACTTTTCATTTTCCTTGTTGAGCGCAACGCGCAGGGCCTCAAGTTCGGTGATGTCGGCTTCGTCGAACTGGGTGACGTGGGGAATCATCGCCCAGTTGCGGGCGAGGTTGGCGCCGGATATTTTCTGGATGCGCGACAGCGGCTTGGTTTCGATGGCGCCGAACTTGGCGAAGTCCACCTGCGGCCAGGGCAGCAGGTTCAGCCCTCCCGCTTGGCCACCCGACGGCGCACCACCACCGGAAGTCGACGTGACCGAAGGGAATCCCTGTGGGACTGGCGAAACGCCGCCGCTCATCACGCCTTTGACGAACTGCTGCACGTCGGCCTGGGTAATGCGGCCCTTGGGCCCGCTGCCGGCAATGCGCGTGACATCGACGCCCAGTTCGCGCGCGAAGCGGCGCACCGAGGGGCTGGCATGTGCTTTGTGGCCGCCCATGAGTTCCGCAGCCATGGCGCCCGGAGTCGGCATGCTGATTGCGTGCGGCGCGGTGGTTGGTTCGGCTTCGCTCGGTCGGAGCTCGCAGACCTCGCCTTCAGTGGCTTGGGTTGGTAGCGGGGCAAGAGCCGGAGTTGGCGCTGCAGGAGCGGCCTGCGCGGCAGCCTTGGGAACTGCTGGCGCCGCTTCGGCTACCATGGCGTCAAGCAGCAGGACGACGCTGCCTTCGGCCACCTTGTCACCGACCTTGATTTTGACTTCCTTGACCGTGCCGGCTGCTGGCGATGGCACGTCCATGGTCGCCTTGTCCGACTCGACGGTGATCAGCGCGTCCTCGGCCTTGATGATGTCGCCCGCCTTGACATGCACTTCGATGACCGGCACATCCTTGAAATCGCCGATGTCGGGTACCTTGACTTCGATAGTCTCGGCCATGATCAGACCTTCACCGGGTTGGGCTTGTTCGGATCGAGGCTGTATTTCGCAATCGCCTCGGCCACCTTGTCGGCCTTGATGGCGCCGTCATCCGCCAGCGCGCCCAGCGCCGCGACGGTGATCCAGTGGCGGTCCACCTCGAAAAAGTGGCGCAGCTTTTCGCGCGTGTCGGAGCGGCCAAAGCCGTCAGTGCCGAGCGTGACATAGCGCCGCCCATTCACGGCGACGTAGGGACGGATCTGCTCGGCGAACAGGCGCATGTAGTCGGTGGAGGCAATCACCGGGCCGCGTGTGTCGGCGAGACAGGTGGCGACGTGGCACGGCTGCGGTGCAGTGGTGGGGTGCAGCAGGTGATGGCGTGTGCATTCCTGGCCATTGCGCGCCAGTTCGGTAAAACTGGGGCAGGACCACAGGTCGGACTCAATGCCCCAGTCGCCTCGCAGCAGGTCCGCGGCGGCGATGGCCTCGCGGAAAATGGTGCCCGAGCCGAGCAGTTGCACGCGCGGGCCATTGCTGTTGGCGCCCTTCTTGAACTGGTACATTCCCTTCAGAATGTCCGGCGCGGCACCTTCGGGCATGGCAGGATGCTCGTAGTTTTCGTTCATCACCGTCAGGTAGTAGTACACATCCTGCTGCTCGGCCACCATGCGGTGCAGGCCGTCCTGGACGATGACCGCCAGCTCATAGGCGAAGGTCGGATCGTAGGAAATGCAGTTGGGAATGGCGGCGGAGAGGATGTGCGAATGGCCATCTTCGTGCTGCAAGCCCTCGCCGTTGAGCGTGGTGCGCCCGGCGGTGCCGCCGACGAGGAAGCCCCGCGCACGCGAGTCGCCTGCTGCCCAGCACAGGTCCATGGTGCGTTGCATGCCGAACATCGAGTAGAAGATGTAGAAGGGCAGCATCTGCACGCCATGCGTCGAGTAGGCGGTGGCGGCGGCGATCCAGTCGGCCATGGCACCGGCCTCGTTGATGCCTTCCTGCAACATCTGGCCGTCGCGCGACTCCTTGTAAAACATCAGTTGGTCGGCATCCTGTGGCACGTAGTTCTGACCCTGCTGGCTCCAGATGCCGTACTGACGGAACATGCCTTCCATGCCGAAGGTGCGGGACTCATCCGGCACGATGGGTACAACGCGACGACCCAGCAACTTGTCCTTGAGCAGGGTATTGAGGATGCGCACAAAGGCCATCGTCGTTGAAATCTCGCGCCCTTCGCCTGATGCCTTGAGCAGTGCGTCGAATGCCGACAGCGGCGGTACCGGCA
>Ga0315271_10003385_pt1 | contig 10067 bp, 10 predicted proteins | sample C3_top_MG_FD_204664 | JGI IMG/M metagenome (GOLD analysis project Ga0315271, IMG submission 204664) | Sediment microbial communities from Yellowstone Lake, YNP, Wyoming, USA - C3_top | ecosystem: Environmental > Aquatic > Freshwater > Lake > Sediment | place: USA: Wyoming | collected 2017-08-01
GCCGCTGCGGGTGACGGGATGGCTCCCTCAGTGCGAGTCGCTGCCGGTGAGCCGGCGGACGCCACGGGCGAGCAGAAGCTGGCGGAGCTGGGCCGAGGCCTGGACGATGTCGTCGAGCTGGTCCAGGCCCTCACGGCGCCGCTCGGGACGGTTGGAGCGGAGCGCCGGCAGGAGCACCTGCTCGATGAGTCCGATCTCGCGGTCGACGGCGCTCTTGACGACGCGGAGGTTCTTGGGACGCAGGCCCAGCTGCGCGAGCTGCGCCGCGGCCGCCACGATGCCGGCGTCGGTCTCGGTGTAGCGCTTGACACCGCTGACCTGGCGGCCGTGGATGAGCTCGTAGTCCTCGAGTTCGTCGAGCAGGGCGACGTCGGCGCCGGTGAGCTGGATGACCTCCTCGGAGGTGTACTCTCGCCCGTCGACCGAACTCAGCAGGTCCGTCTTGCGCAGTCCCTGCCGAGCCGTCGGCAGGGGGCTCGCAGGGCTCCGCTCGAGCTCGCGGCGGATGACCTTGAGCGGCAGGTACTCGTCCCGTTGCATGCTGAGCACGCGCACGAGCCGCGAGAAGTCGTCCTGCGAGTACAGGCGGTACCCGGACTTGGTCCGCCTGGGAGTGACCAGGCCTTGCTCTTCCAGGTAGCGCAGCTTGCTGACGCTGATGTCGGGAAACTCCCCGCGCAGGCGATCGACCACCGTGCCGATGGTGAGCAGACGCTCGTCGCCTACGTCGAACAGCAGTTCCGCGGTCTCGGACACGTCGCCCCCCGGCGCCCGTCAGGTCCCCGCCGGGGCGAGGAACGTGAGCTTGTACTTGCCGATCTGGATCTCGTCGCCGTCGCTGAGCACGGTGCGCTCGCCGCGGCGGCGGTTGATGAAGGTGCCGTTGAGGCTGCCCTCGTCGATGATCACCCAGGCGTCTCCTTCGCGCATGACCACGGCGTGGTTGCGCGAGACGGTGACGTCGTCGAGGAAGATCGCAGCGTCGGGATGCCTGCCGATGAGGACGCGCTCGTTCCTGAGCACGTAGGTCTCCCCGGCCCTGCCGCCACCGCTGCGAACGACCAGGCAACCCTCGTCCGAACACGCAGCGAACGGCGTGGTCTCGCGATCTTCCTCGCCGGGGACGTAACTGAGCGTGGTCGCCGACTCGGGCTGGTCCGCGAGGAGGCTGGCTCCGCAGCGGACACAGAAGCTGGCGCCCTCTGAGTTGCGGATGCCGCACTCGGGGCAGAACACGCTACTTCCCCGCGTCCTCGTCAGCACCGGGCTCGGCGGCGGGAGCGTCGCTGATCGGCCCCTTACCGGCCAGGATCTGCGACAGACCCGCCACGTCGTCGGCGGAGATGACGGACTCGCCCTTGGCGTGCTTGCGCTGCAAGCGCATGACGAGTTCGGCGCGAAGGATGTCGAGTTCGCCGTGCAGGATGCGCCGGCGACGGGAGATGTCGCGCTCCTCGGCCTCGAGCTCCGCGATGAGCGCGCGCAGGTCGTCGTCCGAGCGGGACACCAGATCGACGATGTCATCCATGGCGCGACTCCTCTCCGTGGGTAGAGGGCTGGATTGTCGATGCTACCGGACCCCGCCTCAACGTTCAAGCTCAGGTTGAGGTGGTCCGCCGGTGTGCAGGTCTCCCCCGCCGTCCAGTTGGGGGCGCTCGACGCGCACGACCTCGCGCGACGCGAGGCGGCGCAGCGCGTGGAGCGCGTCGTACTCGTCGGCGTCGCCGCCGACGATGATCCCCTCGACGACGTCCCCGACCGTGCGTGCGCCCGGACCCAGATAGCCGAGGAGGCGCGCCTCGAGAGCGTCGTCCGGCTCGCCGCCGAGGTACCGCACGACGCCCGGCGCCGGCAGACGCCGGCGCAGCCTGTAGGTCTCGTCGAGGCGGCGCATGCCCTCGATGAGCAGCGACTCGGTCGGCAGGTTGACCTCGTCGTCCTCGAGCTCGGCCGACGGGTCGAAATCGAACGATCCGGTCTTGAGCCCGAGCAGCGAGTAGAAGGCCTTCTCGGCCGTGAGCTCGCCGCTGCGCGCGCCGACCAGGCGGCCGCCGCGGAACATCAGCACTCCGGCGACCACGTCCTCCTCGTCGAAGAGGACGAGACGCCCGGTCTTGCCGCCGACGGACGTCATCTCCACGAGGTCCGCCAGCGGAAGTTCACCGAGGTCGCCTTTCAGGCCCATGCCGGGCCTCGCTCGCCTCGTGTCATCATGCGCTGGCGTCTTCCATGCTTGTGACAGCTTCGCAGCCGGCGCCCGGCTTCCTGCCCGCCTCGGGCGCTCCCTACAACCTCTCGGTTCATGCGCTCAGCCCTCTCATGCTTTCTCCCGAACGCGACGATACAGGGTGCAGCGCCGGCCGGACGCGGGCCCGCGACGGCGCTGATATATACTTCGGCCACCGCAGGCGTCTACGGGAGGAGCGTGCGTGGCTCGTCGCAAGGGACTCGTCATCAACGATCGTCAGCTGGACCGCTGCGACGACCTCCTTCAGAAGCTCAAGGAGGTCTCCGGGTCCAGCTTCCTCGCGCTCATCAGCACGTCCGGCCAGCCCATCACCACGGCCTCCGACGAGTATCACCCCGAGACCCTCTCCCTCGCCTCGCTGGCGGCCAGCTCGTTCGCGGCCACCCAGCAGCTCGCCAAGATCCTCGACGAGAACGAGTTCACGCTGCTCTTCCACGAGGGCAAGGCGCTCAACCTGCACGTCTCGCAGGTCACCGACCAGGTGCTGCTCATCGTCACCTTCGGGCGCGAGACACAGGTGGGCAAGGTGCGCCTCTACACACAGCGCGCCATCGAAGTGCTCCGGCAGATCTTCGAGGGGCCGGAGGACGAGGCCACACCGTCGATGGACGCCGACTTCGAGGCGGCCGCCGGCACTGCCATGGACGACCTCTTCAAGGACATGTGAGACAGCCCTATGCCCCTGATCAACTTCGCCGCCCGTGAGATCAACTACAAGATCGTCTACTACGGGTGCGGCCTCTGCGGCAAGACGACCAACCTCCAGTACATCCACCGCAAGATCAATCCGGACGCGCGCGGCAAGCTTGTCAGCATCGCCACCGAAGAAGAGCGCACGCTCTACTTCGATTTCCTGCCGCTCACGCTGGGCACGGTCAAAGGGATGCAGACGCGGTTCCACCTCTACACCGTGCCTGGCCAGAGCTACTACAACGCCAGCCGCAAGCTCGTACTGCAGGGCGTCGACGGCGTGATCTTCGTGGCCGACTCGCAGATCACGCGCCTCGACGAGAACGTGGAGAGCTACCTCAACCTCTGGGACAACCTGCTCAGCCAGGGAGACGACCTCAGCAAGCTCGGCTTCGTCATCCAGATGAACAAGCGCGACCTCACCGAGGTCTTCTCGGTGGAGGACCTCAACGAACTGCTCAACCACACCGACTCGCCGGTGGCGGAGAGCAGCGCGGTCACCGGCCAGGGTGTCTTCGAGACGCTCAAGGTGGTCTGCAAGCAGGTCATCGCCAAGACGGGCTGAGACGGGCGCGCGTCAGGTCCCGACGCGCTTCACCCAGTCCAGCGGATCGTAGTGCGACACGAACGCGTCCCGGAACAGCACCTTGCCGTCCGCATCCTTCACTGTCCGCTCGACCTTGACACTTCGGCCGTCGATGCCCCTCTCCCAGCGGATGACGCCCGGGCCGAGGTCGCTGTCGTAGATCACCCTCGGGTTCGATTCGCCGTGCGCAGGCTTATGAATATCGTAAAAGGCGCCCGTCTTGTACTCGACCGTGCGCCCCGTCTTGCCCACCAGCGCGACCGTGAGCGCGCCGCCGTCGATCCAGCTGCGGATCATGATGCTCTTGCCGGTGTCGTTCCTGAACTTGAAGTCGGCGCTGCCCCAGGACACGGTGGCGTCGCGACCGATCGGGTAGTGCGAGATGTAGAGCGAATGGGCCTCCCGTTCCACCACCGGGAGGCCGGCGAAGAACACGGCGTTGAAGAGCGTCGTCGCGTACTGGCAGATGCCGCCGCCCACACCCTGGCGGAGCACGTTGTCCGCGGCGATGACCGGCGCGTAGTCGAAGCCCCGGTTGGCCGTGCGCGGCCCCATCGCGGCGTTGAGCGAGAACGTCTCCCCCGGCTGGACCACCGTGCCGTCCACCAGTTTGGCCGCGAGCGCGATGTTACCGGCGCGTGAGACGCTGCGCGGGTCGAAGTAGGTGACGAACTGCGAGCCCAGAGAGGCGAGCCCCATGCTCTCCACGTCGGCGGTGCTCAGCTTGGGGAAGGCGGGCGTGAGCGCCACGAAGATCGTGCGCATCCCGCCGCCGGTGGCGGCGTCGTCGAGCTCGTCCATGAGCACCGGCATGTCGAGCACCATCCCCGACTGGCTCTCGGTGACGTGCACGGTGCCGTCGTCGTTGACCTCGACCGTGGCGTTCACCGGGGGCGTCTCCGCGAACGCGAACAGGAGGTGAAGCTCCTTCGCCGCGTGGTCGTTGTGGAACGTGAGCGGGTACTGGTCGGCGTCGTCACCCTTGTTGACCGACAGCATGTCGGCCATCTGGGCAGGCGTGAGAGCGACCTCCCTGGAGCGATAGCGCAGCGTGATCGGCCGCGCGAGGTACTCCACCGCGGCCGAGGCCCGCGCCTCGGCGTCGACGGTGCTCACCTCGGGCGCGACGACCTTGGTCGGGACCGGGCCCGCGTAGCTTCGCCCGGCGGCCACGGCGCCGAGGACGGCGCGCTCGAGCGCGACTGCATCCAGTTCGATCCCTTGTCTGGCCGGCACGACGGCGACGCCCTCGCCGCTGAGCTTGAGCCGCGCGTCCCGCGCCGGCACGTCCGTCTGGGCGCGCACGGCCTCGATGCCCTTCTTGTAGGCGGTCGCATCGACGCGCACGACCGGTGAGACCTTGCTGGCGCCGCCCGGCAGCCACACACTGAGGCCGAGCGGCAGATCGCGGCGCCCCGCGGCCAGGGCCACCGCCGCTGTCGCGCCGGCGTCCAGCGTGATGCCGAGCTGCCGGAGCGTGAGCGAGAGCGGTTCCTGGCCCCCGGTGTCGAGTTGCACGGTACCGACGCGGGACGCTACCTGGGAGGTCACCGCCGCCGCGGCAGCGGCGTCATCGAGCCCGCCCATCGGCACACCGGCGACGGAGACGCCGTCGCCGACGCGGTCCCACGTGAGCGCCTGCACGGCCACGAAGCCGGCGACGGCGAGCACGACGATGAGCAGCGCGGTCGCCACCCACACGTGGCGGCGGTACCAGGAGCCGAACCGCCGCAGCGGACCTCGGCGTGAGACGGCGGCGGGCTGCCCGGCCCCGGGCGAGAGTGCGTCCATACGTTCCATTCTACGGCAGCGTTCGCCGCCCGCACCCCACGTCCTACTCGCCGGGCTCCCGGATGACGCCGCGGACGACCTCGAGGAAGCTCTCCGCGAGGCGCTCGGAGTCCTGGTGGTCGGCCCCTTCCGCGTACACGTGGAACACGGGCTCGTCGGCGTCGGGGAGCAGTTGTACCCAGCCGTCCTCGCTGCGCAGCTGGATGCCGTCCACCATGCCGAGCTCGGCGTCGCTCGTCGCGGCCTCGCGCTGCAGGTGCTCGGTGGCCGTGCGCATGACGGTGCCCTTGAGCGCCCACGGACACGCCACCGTCTTGTGGACGAGCGTGCTGACGGGGATGTCCTTGAGCTGCTCGCTGAGCGGCTGCGCTTGAGGCGCGAGCAGCTCGAGCAGCTTGCCCAAGCTCATGACGGCGTCGAACGCCGGCAGGAACCGCGGGAAGATGTAGCCGCCGCCGAGAGAGCCGGCGAAGACGACGCCCTCCTCCGTCGACGAGAACGCGAGGGCAGGCAACGAGACTTTGGTGCGCACGATCTCGACGCCGAACGGCTCGGCAAGCTCCTCCGCGAGGTGCGTGACCGTGAGCGGCAGGACGACCTTGTCGCCACGCGACGCATGCTGTGCCACGAGCTTGATGTAGAGCAGCAGCGCTTTCTCGAGCGGCACCTCGGCGCCGGAGTCGTCGACGATGTACAACCGCTCTGCGCCGGGGCCGATGACGAGGCCGAGGTCGGCCTCCATGGTCCGCACGAGGCGCTGGACCTCCTGGATGTTCGCGCCGAGCTCCTCCGCGCCCATGCTGACGTGGTTCTGCTCGTTGAAGGCGCGCACCGAGAGCACCTCGGCGCCGAGGTTGCCCAGCAGGTAGGGCAGCGTCAGCGACGCCGGCGAGTAAGAGTAGTCGATCACGAGCCGGTAGGCGCGGCTGTGGATGCGCTCCACGTCCCAGGACCGGAGCAGGCCGCGCACATACGTCTCCATGGCCCTGTCCGGGAACTGGAGCTCCCCGAACTCGCTGTAGAACGCGCGACGGAAGTCCTGGCGGCCGTAGTACTTCTCGACGTCCTTCTGGCGCGACTCGCTGAGGTTGATGCCCGGCGGTTCGAACAGCTGGATCTGGATCATCTCCGGGTCCCAGCTCGCGATGCGCACGTGGATGCCGCCCTGTGAGCTGCCGTTCTTGACGTCGAAGCGGTTGATGGCGCTGCTCGCCACGCGCAGGTCGCGCACCACGACGCCAGTGGAGTTGAGGCCGGAGATGATGGCGCGCTTGATCACCCGCGACGCGGGATGCGCGTCGCGGCTGGTGCAGACGCGCGCGCCCTTCTTGAGCACGGTGCCGTAGGCCATCGCCATCTTGAGCGCCAGCTCCGCGGTGATGTCGACGTTGATGAGCCCGGTGATACCGTCCTTGCCGAACAGCTGCGCGCTGCCGCGTGATTCCCAGATGATGCTGCTGTTGATCTGGGCTCCGGCCTCGACCGTCTTGTTCGGGTAGATCTTGACGTCGGGGGCTATATACGCCTGCTCGCCGATGACGGACTCGTCGCCGACCGCCGCGCCCTCGCTGAACGTCGAGCCCGCCTTGAGGTCGCAGTTCCGACCGATGATGGCGCCGCGGACCTTCGCGGATGAGCCCACATAGGTATTGGCAGCGATCACGCAGTTGCGCGTCTCGGCGTGATCCTTGACGACCACGTTGCTGCCCAGCACCGAGTAGGCGCCGATGGACGCCGTGCGGTCGATCTTGACGTAGTTGCCGATGAACGCGGGGCCCTGCATGTTCTCCAGCGAGTCGAGGTTGACCCCATCGCCGAGGAAGATGCGGTTGTGCAACTCGATGCCGGGAAGCTCGGCCTGGACCTTGCCGTCGAGCAGGTCCCGGTTGGCGGTCAGGTACTGCGGCAGGCTGCCGATGTCCTGCCAGTAGCCCTCGGCGACGTAGCCGTAGAGCGGCGCGCCCATCTCGAACAGCTTGGGGAACAGCTCCTGGCTGAAGTCGTACTTGGTGTCCGCCGGGATGTGCTCGAACACCTCAGGCTCGAGCACGTAGATGCCGGTGTTGACCGTGTCGCTGAAGACCTGGCCCCAGGTCGGCTTCTCGAGGAAGCGCTCGATGCGCCCCTCCTCGTTGATCACGACGACGCCGAACTCGAGCGGGTTCTCGACGCGCTTGAGGGCGATCGTGACCATCGCGCCGCGCTCCTTGTGGAACCTGATGATGTCCTGCAGGTCGAAGTCGGTGAGCGCGTCGCCGCTGATGACGATGCACGCGTCGTCGCGGAGCTCGTCCTCGGCCAGCTTGACGCTGCCGGCCGTGCCCGCCGGCGACTGCTCGACCGAGTACCGCATGCGCACCCCGAGCGTGGACCCGTCGCCGAAGTAGTCGCGGATGATCTTCGGCAGGAACATGAGAGTGACCACGGTCTCGTCGATGCCGTGCCTCTTGAGGAGTTCGACGATGTGCTCCATGCACGGCTTGCCGCACAGCGAGACCATCGGTTTGGGCTGGTTGCTCGTGAGCGGCCGCAGGCGGGTGCCCTCGCCGCCGGCCATGACCACTGCGCGCACGCCACACCTCGGCTTCCGTGAGAGGGAAGTACTCTGCGGCTAGCGTACCAGATGGGCGCGAGCGGCCGGCCGTCAGCCGTGCTCGCGTCCGGCGCCCGGATCACGCGGGCGCGTCGCCCCGATCGCCCGCGCGCACGTAGACGAGCACCTTGTACCCGTACCACAGGCCGCTGGCAATGTAGAGCGTGGCGCCCACGGCGAAGAAGGCCCAGCCGAGCACCCTGATGTCGACGATGAACCACTGCAGCGCGCAGATCAGGATGAAGTTGGACGCCTTGCCCCAGCGGCTTACCTCCGGGCCCTTGGTCGTGTACACGCGGGTGGGAATCGCGAGGACCAGGATGAGGCCGTCGCGGATGAGGAGCGGCACGACGGCCAGCCACGGCAGCGTGCCGAAGTACCAGAGCATGGCCACGATCGTGAAGAAGAAGGCGCGGTCGACGATCGGGTCCACCCACCGCCCGAATTCGCTCTGGACGTGGTAGTGACGCGCGATGTAGCCGTCGGCTACGTCACTGAGCGCGGCGAACAGGATGACGATCGCCGTCGTCCAGCTCGCCCCCGGCGCGTCGCGGCTGTAGAGGTAGACGATCACCGGCAGCGCGCACAGCCGCAGGACGGTCAGGACGTTGGGGACGAAGCGGATGGGGCCCGTGGCGGGCTGGCCTTGGTCCATGGGCGGAGTCTACCAGCCGCGCCGTTGACAGACGCCGGGTCCCTGCCTACGATGCCCCTTCCACCACGCGCCGCCGCGTCCAGCGGACGCTGCGGACCACAGGCAGTGAAGGGGACACATGCAACGCAGACCGCTCTTCTTCCTCACCATCCTCGCAACCGCCCTCGTCGTGCTCGGAGTCGCGGCTCTTGTCGCAGGAGCCGCCACGACCAGCAAGGTGTGGTGCTTCGGCGACAGCTACACCGACAACGGTGCGAGCTTCCGGATCAGCACGCGCGTGATGAACAGCACCACGCCCCCGAAGGACGGGTACCTCCTCGCCGCGCCGCCGGCCTACCCCGACCGGCGCTGGACCAACGGGCGGACCATGGTCGAGGTCCTCGCGGCGCGGCTCAAGGTCGGCCTCACCGACTTCGCCGTCGGCGGCGCCGAGAGCTCGTACAGCAACTACTACAGCTGGCTCGACCCGTATCAGAACACCGGCCTTCTGGGGCAGGTGGCGACGTACAAGGCCCGCCTGCACGGCGGCGCGGCGGACCCGAAGGCCCTCTACGTCATCCAGATCGCCGGCAACGACTACTTCTACTACGAGGACTACGCGCTCACGATGCCGGGCACCGTGGAGAACGTGGGGCGCCAGGTCGTAGCCAACGAGTGCGAGGCAGTCCGCCAACTGGCCCAGCTCGGCGCGAAGCGCTTTCTCGTAATCGGCTCGGAGAACGTCGCCCTCCTGCCGTGGGAGGTGGCGTCCGGTCGGACCGCCGCAGCGGCGGCCTACACCAGGACCGTGAACGGCGCGCTCCCGGGGACCATGTCCCTGCTTTCCCGGCAACTCAAGATCAAGGTGGACTACTTCGGCCTCGCGGCCGCCGGCGCGCGCATCCGCCGCGACCCCGCGACCTACGGCCTCACCGAACTGAACGACGCGTTCGAGCTCACCTACCCCGCCTACGTGCCGGGTACGGGAGACGCGGACGAGTACTTCTTCTGGGACGAGTGGCACCCCACCGCGGCCGTCCACAAGATCCTCGGCCGGGCAATGTATCGCGGGCTCCCGGCCTCCTGGAAGTAGGACCGGGACACTGAGGCCGCGGCGGAAAGACTTGAGACCGGCTGAGTAACTCGGCTGTGGTAATCTACGCTGTGACGGGGCGTGGCTCAGTCTGGTAGAGCACTCGGCTGGGGGCCGAGCGGTCGCTGGTTCAAATCCAGTCGCCCCGACCATGAGCAAGCCGAGGGGCCGGCGTCTTCAGGACGTCGGCCCCTCGTTTTCGTGTCAGGGCGCTGCCAAGACTAGTTGCACGGCAGGGTGGCCCTCCATCTACGCTGACCGGGCGGCCTCCGAGACTCATCCTCGACCCCGGGCCAGGCACTTCCTACGGGTCGACGTTGCCCAGACGCAGAAACGGCCCCGCAGAGGCCGGAACCTCCACGGGGCCGCCCTGTGCGCGCCACGCGCCTAGACGCTCCCAGCCCGATCGGTGGGCGGCAGCACCAGCAAGAT
>Ga0315271_10003386_pt1 | contig 10066 bp, 8 predicted proteins | sample C3_top_MG_FD_204664 | JGI IMG/M metagenome (GOLD analysis project Ga0315271, IMG submission 204664) | Sediment microbial communities from Yellowstone Lake, YNP, Wyoming, USA - C3_top | ecosystem: Environmental > Aquatic > Freshwater > Lake > Sediment | place: USA: Wyoming | collected 2017-08-01
CCGCAATGAAGTTTTCCGTCTTTCAGTTGAGTCGCATCGGTGGGCGAGAAAATAATGAAGATCGAATGGGCTATTGCTGCACGCCTGCGGCAGGTCTTTTCTTTGTCATGGATGGCATGGGGGGGCATCCACAGGGTGAAGTTGCTGCCGATCTTGCGCTCAAGGTCATCGCGGAGATGTTTCAAGAGAAGGCGCAACAGGAAATCCCGGATGTAGCTGTCTTTTTGGCCGCAGCGGTAACGGCGGCACATGGGACAATTCTGCGCTACGCAACTGACCGGAACATGCCGGACTCGCCGAGGACTACGATTGTGGCCGCTGTTGTCCAGGCTGGTGCGGTGACATGGCTTCATTGCGGTGACTCAAGACTGTATGTGGTGCGCCAGGGCGAGTTGTTGCTGCGGACCCGGGATCATACTTTTGCCGAACAGCGCCGGGCGACTGCGCCGGGTTTCACGAAGTCAAAGCGGATCAATCGGAATCTTCTGTTTACTTGTCTGGGCTCACCCGAAAAGCCGATGTTTGAAATCAGCGGGCCATTGACGCTGCGGCAGGGCGACCGCTTGATGCTTTGTTCAGACGGGCTTTGGGCCAGTCTGAATGACGCCGACATCACCAGTTACTTGAGTCAAAAGCCGGTCAGTCAGGCCGTGCCGGATCTGGTTGAAAGCGCCCTGCGCAAGGCCGGTGATAGCAGCGACAACGTCACTGCCATCGCGTTGGAGTGGGAAACTCCCGACGATTTCGAGACGACGCCAGGAGGTATTCCGATCGAAACCAGGCGTGACAGCGCTTTTACCTCGACCGTGTTCGGCGATCAGTCAGCGAGCGAGCCGGAACATCTCGATGACACGGCCATTGAGCGTGCCATCGCCGAGATCAACGAGACGATTCGCCGAACGGCGGCCAAAAAGGCCTGATGGAGATTTTGCGACATGGCTAATTTTTCGAGAAGCGGCGGGCGCAGTGCCAATCAGCTTCGTTCCGTGCGCCTGACGCGCGCCTACACGGTCCACGCCGAAGGTTCGGTGCTGGTTGAATTTGGCGCCACCAAGGTCCTGTGCACGGCGTCGGTTGAAGAAAAAGTTCCGCCGCACAAGCGGGGCAGTTCAGAAGGTTGGGTGACCGCCGAATACGGCATGCTGCCGCGCGCCACCCATACCCGCAGCGAGCGCGAGGCGGCGCGCGGCAAGCAAAGCGGACGAACCCAGGAAATTCAGCGCCTCATTGGCCGCTCCATGCGCGCGGTGGTTGATCTTGCCGGGCTCGGCGAACGCACCATCCACCTGGACTGCGACGTCCTGCAGGCCGATGGCGGCACCCGCACTGCGGCGATCACGGGTGCTTTTGTGGCGATGCAGGATGCCGTCACGAAGCTGATCGGGCAGGGCAAGCTCGAGCGCAGTCCCATTCTGGATCATGTGGCAGCGATTTCGGTGGGCATGGTGCAGGGCACAGCGCTGCTTGATCTCGAGTACGCCGAAGACTCGACTTGCGACACCGACATGAATGTCGTCATGACAGGTGCCGGTAATTTCGTCGAGGTCCAGGGCACCGCCGAGGGGCTGGCTTTTTCGCGCCAGGAGATGGATGTCTTGCTGGCACTCGCTGAACAGGGAATCAGCGAATTGGTTGTGCTGCAAAAGCAGTCGCTTGGTGCATGAAGATCGTGCTCGCCTCAGGCAATCCGGGCAAGCTGGCCGAATTGCACGCCATGCTGGCGCCGCTCGGTTTCGAGTTGATTGCGCAGGGGGAACTCGGTATCCCGGAAGCGGCCGAACCCTTCCACACGTTTGTCGAAAATGCGCTGGCCAAGGCCAGGCACGCAGCGCAGCTGAGCGGCTTGCCGGCGCTGGCTGATGACGCGGGTTTGTGCGTGGAGGTCTTTGGCGGTTTGCCCGGCGTCGATACGGCGTACTACGCAACCCGCTTCGGCTATGAAAAAGGCGATGCCAACAATGTTCGCGCCCTGCTCGAGCAAATGCGCGACCAGCCCAATCGACGCGCCGCTATGGTGAGCACCCTGGTCGCACTGCGCTCGGCGCAGGATCCCGAGCCCCTGATCGCCGTAGGTCGGGTCAGCGGCGAGATCAGCCGCGAAGCCAGGGGCAGCAACGGCTTCGGTTTCGATCCGGTGATGTACTTGCCGGAATTTGGCAAGACTTTTGCCGAGTTGCCGGTCGCCGTCAAGAACGCCAACAGCCATCGCGGTCGCGCGGCGCGGGCCATGGTTGAACTGATGCGCGAACGCTGGTTGAAATAAGTTGGAGCCTGACCCCCATTTATTGCAGACACGGCCGGGAACGCTGCAACTGGCAGCCCTGCCGCCGCTTTCGCTGTATGTCCATCTGCCCTGGTGCCTCAAGAAGTGCCCCTACTGCGACTTCAATTCGCACGAAATGCGGGTCGCGCAACTGCCTGAGCAGCGCTACATCGAAGCCCTGATGACCGACCTGGAGACCGCGCTGCCGCTGGTCTGGGGGCGGACCGTGCGCAGCATCTTTCTGGGCGGTGGCACACCGAGCCTCTTTTCACCGGACGCGATTGAGCGCTTGCTGGGCGGCATTCGGGCGCGTTTGCCGCTCGAGGCAGGCTGCGAGATCACGATCGAGGCCAATCCTGGCACCTTCGAGATAGATCGCTTCAGGGCCTACCGCGGCGCCGGTGTCACCCGTCTGTCGGTGGGGGTGCAGAGCTTCAATGACGACTCGCTGCGGGCGCTGGGCCGTGTTCACGATCGCGCGCAGGCGCTGGCCGCGGTGCAGGAGGCGGCGCAGGTCTTCGATACGTTCAATCTGGACATCATGTACGCGCTGCCGGGTCAGACGCTGGAGGATTTGCAGGAAGACATGGCCAGCGCCCTGGCCATGGCAGCGCCGCACATCTCGATCTATCACCTGACCATTGAACCGAATACCTACTTTGCCAAATTTCCTCCGAAGATTCCCGAGGATGACAGCGCCTACGACATGCTGGACCTGATCACCGAAATGACCGGGCAGGCGGGACTGCAACGCTATGAAGTTTCGGCCTATGCCAGGCAGGGTCATCGCTGCCATCACAACCTGAACTACTGGCACTTTGGCGACTATCTCGGCCTGGGTGCCGGTGCGCACAGCAAGCTCAGTTTTGCCCACCGGATTGTTCGGCAGGTGCGTCATCGAGAGCCAGCGCTCTACATGCAGAAGGCATTGGAAGGTCGGTCGCTGGCGCAGGAAACCCAGGTCAGTCGGACTGATCTGCCTTTTGAGTTCATGCTCAACGCCCTGCGGCTGAAGGACGGCTTTCAGTTGCAGCAATTTTCTGAACGCACGGGCTTGCCAATTTCGGCCATTGAGAAAAGTCTTCTAGAGGCAGAGTCAAGAGGCTGGATCGAGCGGGATCTGGCGACGGTCAGGCCAAGCCGGCGGGGCTTTGATTTTTTGAATGATCTGCAATTGCTGTTCTTGCCGCCGCCAGACAGAGCTCAAGGGCAGCCGTGAGGCGCCAGGCGCGCTGCGTTGCCGACGCTTCAGGGTGACTTCTTCTCGCTGCGACGACGCGCTGCCAGGTGCCTGCGGCAGCTGGTGTTGATGACGCGCAGTTCAGCCAGCGTCTCGTCGATTTGCGAGCGCTTCTGCTCCAGTTCCCTGATGGCGGTGTCGGTGCGGGCTATGACGTAGCGCAGCTGCTCGGCGCGACCTTCGCCATGATCGCCGTACAGGTCGAGGTAGCGCTTGATCTCCGACAGCGGTGAGCCGATGTCCTTGGCACGCAGAATCAGGGCCAGTCGGGCGCGGTCGCGTCGCGTGTAAACGCGGGCACCGTTGACCCGGCGCGGCGCCAGCAGCCCCTTGTCTTCATAAAAGCGCAGGGCGCGCAGCGTGATGCCGAACTCCTTGCACAACTCGGTGATGCCGAACAACTCCGAAGCCACCTCGTCGCGATGGGCGTCGACCACGGCCTGCGCGTCGTTGCTGCGGGCAGTGGCGCCCGCGCTGGTCCGACGCGCACTGGCCGGTGCACTCTTGGCGCGGGAACCCGATGCCGACATGCCCTGTATCCGGCGCTGACGATTCAGATCACGCGCTGCAGGCGCATGGCGACGCTCATGTCGCCGCTTACCTTGAGCTTTCCCATCATGAAACCGGTCGCGGGTTCCAGGTCGCCAGTCAGCATGGCGTTCAGGTTTTCGAGCGTGATACCGACAGTGCAATCGGCCTCGCCGCTGCTGTTGCTGACCGTGTTCGGCGTGGACTTGCCATCGATGAAGATGACGCCATCGGCGCCGCAGTCGAACTTGAGGGTCGCGGCAAGGCCGCTGTCGGCGCCGACCTTGGTGCGGATGGCTTCAGTGCAGGCTTCGAGGTTCATGAGGTTCCTTGATAGGTTGGGTTCCATGGCAAAGGCCGGGATGTGACTGCATGCTAGCAGTCTTGCATGACGTGACATATAGGGGAAATACCTATGCGAAATCCAATTGACGTTAACGTTAGCCTGATGTCTAATGCGCAGCAATCCAGAGGAACACCTTCCATGCCAGTTATTCGTTCCAAGATCAACGTCAAATCCGACGCTTTTGGCGCGAATGCGCAGCGCATGCTCGACTTGCTTTCCGAAGTCAGCCGCCTGGAGCACATGGTGATCGCCGAGTCGGACTCCAAGCGCGCCAAATTCGAAGCGCGCGGACAGCTGTTGCCGCGCGAGCGTGTGGCGCGTTTGCTCGATCGCGGCTCCTCCTTTCTTGAACTGAGTCGCCTGGCCGGACTCAACATGCACGACGACGATGGCAAGAAGTCGGTGCTCGGCGGCGGTTCCATCGTCGGCATTGGCGTCGTGGCCGGCAAGCGCTGCCTGATTTCAGCCAGCGACAGCGGCGTCAAGGGCGGCACGGTGGCGCCGATGGGATTGCGCAAGGCCTTGCGAGCGCAGGAAATTGCGCGCGAGAACAAATTGCCGCTGATCTATCTGGTCGAAAGCGGCGGCGCGAACCTGATGTACCAGAGCGAGATCTTTGTCGAAGGCGGCCGCAGCTTTGCCAACCAGGCCCGCATGTCGGCCGCGGGTCTGCCGCAGATCGCGGTCGTGCACGGTTCGTCGACCGCGGGCGGCGCCTATCTGCCCGGTCTTTCCGATTACGTGATTCTGGTGCGCGGCCGCTCCAATATATTCCTGGCCGGGCCGCCGCTGGTGAAGGCCGCGATCGGCGAGGATTGCACGGAAGACGAGATTGGCGGCGCCGAGACCCATGCGCGCGTCACCGGCCTGGGCGAGTACCTGTGCGAGGACGACGCCCACGCGATCGGCATGGCGCGCGAAGTGCTCGACAAGCTCAATTGGGATCGGGTGCCGTTGGACGAGCAATTTGTCGAGCCGCTGTACGACGAACAGGATTTGATGGGGCTGGTGCCGGCCGATGAGCGTGAACCCTACGATGTGCGCGAGGTGATTGCGCGCCTGGTCGATGGCTCGGACTTTCTGGAGTTCAAGGCCGAGTACGCCACTGAGACCATCTGCGGCCATGCGCGGCTGCAAGGCCGACTGGTTGGCATCCTGGGCAACAACGGTCCGATTCAGCCCGGCGGCTCGACCAAGGCGGGGCAGTTCATCCAGCTTTGTGATCAAAGCGCTACGCCGCTGCTTTTTCTGCAGAACACGACCGGCTACATGGTGGGGTCGGTGGCCGAGCGCAGCGGCGCGATCAAGCATGGCTCGAAGATGATCCAGGCCGTCGCCAATGCCCGCGTGCCCAAGTTCACCGTCGTCTTGGGCGGCTCTTTTGGCGCCGGCAACTACGGCATGTGCGGCCGCGGGTTTGATCCGCGCTTCATTTTTTCGTGGCCCAGCGCGCGCACCGCCGTCATGGGCGGCGCTCAGGCGGCCAAGGTGATGGACATTGTGAACCGGGCCAAGATCGAACGCAGTGGCATGGCAGCCAACGAGGAAGCGCTGAAGGCCATGTCCGATGGCCTGCGCTTGCGGCTGGACAAGGAGTCCGCAGCGCTCTTTGGCACGGCGCGTCTGTGGGACGACGGCATCATCGATCCGCGCGACACGCGCCGTCTATTGGGCCTGTGTCTGACGCTGGCTGAGCAGGCGCACGGACGCCAGTTGCATCCCAACACTTTTGGCGTTGCGCGCCTGTAGAGGAAATCGGTATTGCCAGCCAACCGGTTTCGGCATTGCGAGCGTAGCGCGGCAGTCCAGATTTCTTCTTTTTCGAATGAAAGGTTTGTATGAAATTCACCCCTGAGCACGAACAGATTGCCGACACCGTGCGCAAGTTTGTCGCCAAAGAGATCAACCCGCATCTTGCCACCTGGGAAGCAGCCGGGCAGTTCCCGGCCCATGAGATCTTCAAGAAGATGGGCGATCTGGGCCTGCTCGGCATCAAGTACCCATCGGAGTACGGCGGCCTGGGGCTGGACTTCAGCTACTCGATGGTCATGGCTGAGGCCTTGGGCGAGTGCAACGCCGGCGGCGTGCCGATGGCGATTGGCGTACAGACCGACATGTGCACACCGGCGCTGGCACGCTTTGGCTCCGATGAGCTCCGGCGCGAATTCCTGGCGCCCAGCATCGCGGGCGACATGGTCGGCTGCATCGGCGTCAGCGAGGCCGGCGGCGGCTCCGATGTGGCGGCGCTCAAGACCACGGCGCGCAAGGACGGCGACGACTACATCATCAATGGTTCCAAGATGTGGATCACCAACGGCATGCAGGCGGACTGGTGCTGTCTGCTGGCCAACACCTCGGAAGGGCCGGTGCACAAGAACAAGTCGCTGATCATGGTGCGCATGGACAGCGCGGGCGTGACGCGGCAAAAGATCGAGAAGATCGGCATGCACTCCTCCGATACGGCGCAATTGTTTTTCGATGACGTGCGCGTGCCGCGGCGCAATCTGATCGGGCAGGAAGGCATGGGCTTCATGTTGCAGATGCTGCAGTTCCAGGAGGAGCGACTCTATGGTGCGGCCGGTTCGCTGCGTTCGCTCGATCGGCTGATCGACCAGACCATCGACTACACGCGGCAGCGCCAGACTTTTGGCAAGCCGATTTTGCACAACCAAGTGGTGCACTTCCGCCTGGCTGAACTGCGCACCGAGGTCGAAGCCCTGCGCGCCTTGACGTACCGCGCGGTCGAGTCCTACATCTCGGGCAAGGATGTGACCCGGCTCGCGTCGATGGCCAAGCTCAAGGCCGGGCGCCTGAGCCGCGAGGTGGCTGACAGCTGCCTGCAGTACTGGGGTGGCATGGGCTTTACCGCGGACAACCCGATCTCGCAAGCCTACCGCGATGGTCGGTTGATTTCGATTGGCGGTGGCGCCGACGAGATCATGCTCGGCATCATCTGCAAGCTCGAGGGCACGCTGCCCGGCAAGGGCTCCGCATGACGCTGGCGTTACGGCGCAGCGGGGCCGTTCTTCACATCACATTGAACCGTCCCGAAATTCGCAATGCGATGTCGTTGCGCATGGTGGCCGAGTTGCGCGCGGCGCTCGAAGCCGCAGAAGCCGAGGGACTTGTTCGCGTCATCGTGTTGCGCGGCGCGGCGGGGCATTTCTGCGCCGGCGCTGACTTGAAGGACATGGCGCTGGCGCGCATGCAGGTGATGCAAGGCGAGGCGCAAGGTGACGCAGCGGGCGCGACGCTGGATGCCGTGGCGCAGGCCAATCGCCAGTTCGGAAAACTCTGCGTTGCCTACGCCAACACAGCGCTGGCGCTGGTCGCAGTTGTCGAAGGCAGCGTGATGGGTGGCGGCCTTGGCTTGGCCTGCGTTGCCGATGTGGCACTGGCCTGCGAGTCTGCGGTGTTTCGTCTTCCGGAGACCGCACTGGGTCTGGTGCCCGCGCAGATTGCGCCGTTTCTGGTGGAGCGTCTGGGCTATTCCCAGGCCAGGCGGCTGGCGGTCACGGGCGGGCGTGTCGCGGCTGCCGACGCCTTGGCCATCGGTCTGGTGCATGCGGTGCACGCGCCGGATCAAATTGATGCAGCACTCGACTCGGTGCTGGCCCAGATTCTGGCTTGCGCTCCGGGGGCCGTGGCGGCGACCAAGGCATTGATGGCCAGGGCGCGTCTGAGCACTCCAGCCGACTTGGTAGCGCAGGCGGCACTGGTCTTTTCGCGCGCTGCGCAAGGTGCAGAGGGTATGGAGGGAACCGCCGCCTTTCTGCAAAAGCGCCAACCAAGCTGGGCATCGCCATGACATTCACAAAGATACTGATCGCGAACCGGGGCGAGATCGCCGCCCGCGTGATACGAACGGCGCGCAAACTCGGTTATCGGACGGTTGCCGTTTACAGCGACGCCGACCAGGCCGCACCGCATGTGCGTCTGGCCGACGAGGCGGTGCATATCGGCGCTTCGGCTGCCGCCGATTCCTACCTTCGGGTGGAATCGCTGCTGGCAGCGGCGCGCATGAGCGCGGCCGACGCGGTGCACCCCGGCTACGGTTTTTTGAGCGAAAACGCCGGCTTTGCGCAAGCCTGTCTGGATGCCGGGCTGGTCTTCATCGGCCCGCCGCCGGCCGCCATGCAGGCCATGGGCGACAAGGCTTTGGCGAAACGGCGCATGCTGGCCGCCGGCGTGCCCTGTGCGCCCGGCTATCTGGGGGAGGAGCAGGACGACGCGCATCTGATGCTGGAGGCATCCAGGCTGGGCTTTCCGCTGCTGGTCAAAGCAGTGGCCGGTGGCGGCGGTCGCGGCATGCGGCTGGTGCGCGCGCAGGCTGAACTCGCGCAGGCCTTGGTTGGCGCCAGGCGCGAGGCCTTGAGCGCTTTCGGCGATGGAACGCTGATGCTGGAGCGTTTGATCGAAAACGGCCGGCACATCGAGATCCAGGTATTTGCCGATGCGCACGGCAACGCTGTCTACCTTGGTGAGCGCGATTGCACGGCGCAGCGCCGACGGCAAAAGGTGATCGAAGAGGCACCGTCGCCGGTGGTCAACGCCGCCCTGCGAGCGACCATGGGCAAAGATGCCGTCGCCGCCGCGCTGGCCGTCGGCTATCGCGGCGCAGGGACGGTCGAGTTCATGGTCGATGCCGACCTCAAGCACTATTTTCTGGAAATGAACACGCGTCTTCAGGTCGAGCACCCGGTCACCGAGATGGTGACTGGATTCGATCTGGTCGAATGGCAATTGCGGGTCGCCGCCGGATTGCCGCTGCCGGCCAGGCAGGCCGACATCCAGATGACCGGCCACGCGATCGAGGCGCGCCTGTATGTCGAAGATCCCTATGCCGGCTTTGCACCGCAGACCGGAGCCATTTGCTGGTGGCGTCCGGAGCAGGCCCGGTGCGACGGTGTGCGCATCGATGACGGCATCCAAGAGGGCGCTGAAATATCGCCTTTCTATGATCCGATGGTGGCCAAGTTCATCGCGCACGGGCGCGACCGCGATGACGCGATCCGGCGCCTGCGCGCAGCCCTTGAGAACGCGCCACTGCTGGGCCTGCGCAACAACGGCCGCTTCCTGGCGGATCTGCTCGATCATCCGGCATTTCGGGCGGGAGCGATGACAACCGACATGATCGATCAGTGGCAGGACGCTGGCGCAGCGCTGCTGCAACGACCCGTTCCAGAACCGCAGACCTGGTGCCTGGCGGCCGCCGCGCTGGCCATGCAAAACGGCGCCAACTGGCGCTCCGACAGCGTGGCCGCGTTTGACATGCCCTTGCGCTGCGATGATGTGGCGAAGACGCTGCGCGTTCACCCGCTGCGCTCGGGCCAAGTCGATGTGACTTTGGAGGGCTGCACGCGCAGTCTCAAGATAGCCGCTTTCAAAGACGGCGTCCTGCGTTTCGAACTCGATGGCGTGACGCGCCGCGCCGTGGCCGTGCTGCATGAGCATCAGCTGCACATGGCGGTCGGTGGCGCCTCGTTTGTGTTTGCGGAAATCTCGCCGTTTCCGGGCAAAGACCCGGTGCAGGACGCAACACAGGCACGCTCCCCGGTGGCCGGCAAGGTCACGCAAATCAAGGTCGCGGTCGGGGATCGCGTCGATGACGGTCAGGCCCTGCTGTGCGTGGAGGCGATGAAGATGGAAATGTGGCTGGCGGCACGGATCGCAGGCACGGTGACTGCCG
>Ga0315271_10003388_pt1 | contig 10064 bp, 7 predicted proteins | sample C3_top_MG_FD_204664 | JGI IMG/M metagenome (GOLD analysis project Ga0315271, IMG submission 204664) | Sediment microbial communities from Yellowstone Lake, YNP, Wyoming, USA - C3_top | ecosystem: Environmental > Aquatic > Freshwater > Lake > Sediment | place: USA: Wyoming | collected 2017-08-01
GTTGGTCATCGACGCACGCGGCCTGCACAAACGCTTCGTCGAGGGCAGCGGCGAAGACGCGCTCGACGTGCACGTGCTGCAGGGCGTGGACCTGACGGTCGCCCGTGGCGAGACGATCGCGATCGTTGGTGCCTCGGGGTCGGGCAAGAGCACGCTGCTGCACCTGCTCGGCGGGCTCGAAGCACCGACCGAGGGCCGCGTGCAGTTGGCGGGCCGCGATTTCGCGCCGATGAGCGCCGCGCAGCAGGGCGAGTGGCGCAACCGCCAGCTCGGCTTCATCTACCAGTTCCATCACCTGCTGCCAGAGTTCAGCGCGCTCGACAACGTGGCGATGCCGCTGCGCATCCGCCGGGTGCCCAAGCCCGAGGCACGCGCCTCGGCGCAAGCCGTGCTGGCGCAGGTGGGTTTGGCGGATCGTGCGCGGCACCGGCCTTCGCAGCTCTCGGGTGGCGAGCGCCAGCGCGTTGCGATCGCGCGGGCACTGGCCGGCAACCCGGCCTGTGTGCTGGCCGACGAGCCCACCGGCAACCTCGACCGCGAGACCGCCGATGGCGTGTTCGCGCTGATGCTCGACCTGGCACGCCGCCAGGGCATGGCCTTCGTGCTGGTCACGCACGACGAGTCGCTCGCGGCGCGTTGCGACCGCGTGCTGCGCCTGCGGCTCGGGCGGCTGGTGTCGGGGTAGATGGGGCACCCGGCACCGGCGTACCGGTGCCACCCGCCAAGCGGGTGCACGGTCCGCAGAGGGCCACATGGTGGGCCTCTTCGTGGCCCATGGCGGCCCGGCGCTGGCCCGTGTCGGTCGGATGGTGCACCCGGCACCGGGGTACCGGTGCTCGCCCGTGTCAGGCGGCCCGCGACACGCGGTCGCGCCCGGCGCGCTTGGACTCGTAGAGTGCAGCGTCGGCGCGGGCGATCAGGCTCGAGGCGTCGTCGCCCGGCCGCATGCTGGCCACGCCACCGGAGATGGTGACGGTGAACAGCACGTCCTGGGTGTTGCGGTGGCGGATCTTCATCGCCTTCGTGCGCAGGCGCACGACTTCGGCCAACTTGGCACCTTCGTCGATCGAGCTCTGGCGCAGCAGGATCGCAAACTCCTCGCCGCCGTAGCGCGCCGCCGTGTGCTTGTTGTCCGAGACCGAACTGCGCAGCACCGCACCCACACCCTGGATCACCCGGTCGCCCATCACATGGCCGTGCGTGTCGTTGACGTTCTTGAAGTGGTCGATGTCCAGCATCACCAGGCAATGCGAGTGTCCCGGCTCGAGCGGCTGCGAGAGCAGTTCTTGCAGTGACTCGTCGAAACCCTTGCGGTTCAGGATGCCGGTGAGTGGGTCCAGCAGCGCTTCGCTGCGGGCGCGGTCGAGGTCGGCGCGCAACTGGCTGATCTGGTCCTGGCTGGCCGCGACCTGAACCTGGAGTGCCTCGGCCGCGTGCTTCATTTCCGCGGTGCCGGCCAGCGCTTCGCTGAGATGCGGTGACAGCCTCGCCATGTCGTTGGCCTGCAGCGCGGCCGTCAGTTCGTTGAGCTGGGTGCCGAACACGCCGGCGCGGCTGCCGGTGTGGGAGGCCGACTGCGCGATGCCGCTCATCACGCGCTGCAACTCGACGCTGACGCGCTGCATCGCCGCTTCGTCTGCCGGCGCCACATGTTCCTGGAACAGTCGCAGCGCGGTCGCGTCGTCGACGCGAACCTGCGCCGCCGTCAGCGCATCGAGCGCCTGGCTGAGCCGGGGATTCATGCCCGCGACGTGCTCGTACCAGAGCGTGAACGTGATGGGATTGAAGGCGGCCGTGTGCTGGCCCATCTGGCCCAGTGTCAGGCGCAACAACTCGGCGCTTCGCTCTTTGGGTTCGGTGTAACGCATATTCCTCTGGCTCCCACGACGTTGCTCTTGGGCGACGCTTGACCAGTCAAGTCTAGCGAATCACCGAAAGCGGGCGCCAGCCTCCCTCTGCACATTCGCCGGATTGCCAAATCCTGCGCACCGGATTGGCATCAAAGGAACAGGTGGAGCGATTCGGCCGCGGCGTCGTGTCGCCACCGCCGGCGTCCCGCCGTCAGGCCAGCAGCGACCGGGTTTCCGGGTGACGGCGCATGTAGGCCCCTGCATACGAGCACAGCGGGTTCACTTTGAGGTGCTGCTCGCGTGCGTGGTCGAGCGCGGCCTGCACCAGGGCCGCGGCGATGCCACGGCCCTGAAGCCACGGCGGCACCTCGGTGTGCGTGATGAGCATCACGCCATCGTGGATCCGGTAGTCGGCGACGCAGGCCTCGCCATCGACGAGGGCCTGGAAGCGGCCACGGGTGGCATCGTGGTGGATCGCAATGGGCATCGGTGCAGGGCGGGTCAGCGGTGGCCCATTGTCCACCGGCCGCGCGCTGCGCTCCCGCACGTGCCGTCGCCCGCGTTCAAGCGCCGTTCAGGCGCCGGGGGGTGATCTCGATCGACTCCTGGCCGTCGCCGACCCACACCGTGCCGTCCTGCACGCTCACCTGCAACTGCATGCTGCGCTGCGCGATGGCGGCCAGCGCCTGGCTCTGCGCGGCTTCGATCTGCCACACCTCGATGTTGCGCGCGCGGGTGATGCGCGTGGCGATGCCGTCGTACCAGATCGGCGTGCCGGGGCTGTAGCTGTAGACGCTGACCCGGTCGGCGCGGCCGCTGGCTTTCATCAGCCGCTTCTCGTCGGGCTGCCCCACTTCGATCCAGTGCCGGATGCGGCCGGTCAGGTCCTTGTGCCACAGCTCGGGCTCGTCGACGTCCCACAGTCCCTTGCCGAACTCCAGCGTTCCCTGGTCGGGGTCGGCGGGCAGGTTCAGGGCCAGCGCGAGCAGGCGCACCATCATGCGTTCGTCGGTCTCGGACGGGTGCCTGGCGAGCGTGACGCTGTGGTCGACGTAGACGCTGCGGTCCATGTCGGCGATCTGCAGGCTGGCTTTGAAGATGGTGGCCTTGAGTGCCATGGGGTGCGGGGTAGCCGGGAGCGGTGGAGTGATCGGGCAGACCACTGGACGGGCGATTAGAACAGAGCGGAAGCAGAGCGCGAACGCAGCGGGATCACCGCGGGATCACAGCGACGGCCCGGGGCTTCCCGGGGCGCGAGACAATCGGGCCCACGCAATCCACGAAGGCACTCCGATGAGCATGAAGAAGACCGACCTCGAGAAGAACAAGGCCATGAAGATCGCCGGCAAGATGAAGTCGGCCGGCGTGCCGGGGCGCTTCGCACAAGGGGCCGCCGACGTGGTGGACAAGCGCGAGCAGCGCCGCCGCGACACCGCCGCCGGGCTGGTCGCGTTCGCCTGCAAGCTGCCGGCCGACCTCGTCAAGCGCCTGCACGAACGGGCGGCAGGCCAGGAGGGCGGCGTGAACGCGATCGTGGCGCAGGCGCTGGAGCAGGCGCTGGCTCACAGCACTTCCTGAGGAGGCGGCCATGCCGGCAAACGACTTCGACCTCTTCGTCATCGGGGCGGGCAGTGGCGGCGTGCGGGCCGCGCGCATGGCCGCCCAGCGTGGCGTGCGCGTGGCGGTGGCCGACGATGCGCCGCTCGGCGGCACCTGCGTCAACCTGGGCTGCATTCCGAAGAAGCTCTACAGCTATGCCTCGCACTTTTCGGAGGCCTTCGAAGAGTCGCACGGCTTCGGCTGGTCGGGTGTGGCGCCGAGTTTCGACTGGAGTGTGCTGAAGGCGAACCGCGCTCGCGAGATCACCCGGCTCAACGGCATCTACCGGCAGATGCTGATGAACGCCGGCGTGACGGTGCTCGACGGGCGGGCGCGCGTCGTCGGCGCGAACGCGGTCGAAGTGAACGGGCGCGTGCACCACGCCAGGCATGTCCTGGTCGCCACCGGTGGCTGGCCGGTGGTGCCGGTGATGCCGGGCCACGAGTTGGCGATCACCTCGAACGAGATCTTCGACCTGGCCGAATTTCCGCGCCGCCTGGTGGTGGTGGGCGGGGGCTACATCGCCTGCGAGTTCGCGTCGATCTTCCGCGGGCTGGGCGCGCAGGTGACGCAGCTCTACCGGGGCGAACAGGTGCTGCGTGGCTTCGACGACGATGTGCGGCACTTCGTGGCGGAAGAAATGCGCAAGAAGGGCGTGGACCTGCGCACTTTCTCGGATGTGTCGCGCATCGAGCGCGGCCACGACGGCCTGGCGCTGACGCTGCGCGATGGCGCTCAACTCGCGGCCGATGCGGTGCTTTTCGCCACCGGCCGCACGCCCCACACCGCGGGCCTGGGCCTGGCCGAGATCGGCGTGAAGCTGGCGGCGAACGGGGCGGTGATCGTCGACGAACACTACACCACCCACGTGCCCGGCGTGCATGCGTTGGGCGACGTGATCGACCGCGTTCAGCTCACACCGGTGGCGCTCGCCGAGGCCATGACCCTGGTCGACCGCCTGTTCGGCGAAGGCCGGCGCACGGTCGACTACGAGCTGATCCCGACCGCGGTGTTCACGCACCCGAGCATCGGCACGGTCGGGCTGTCGGAGGCGGCAGCGCGTGAGCGCTTCGGTGCGGTGCGCATCTTCCGCACCGAGTTCAAGGCGCTCAAGCACACGCTGTCGGGCAGCAGCGAGCGCACGCTGATGAAGCTCGTCGTCGACGTCGCGAGCGACCGGGTGGTCGGGCTCCACATGGTCGGCGCCGATGCCGGTGAAACGGTGCAGGGCTTCGCGGTGGCGATGAAGGCCGGCGCGACCAAGGCCCAGTTCGACGCGACGGTCGGCATCCACCCGACCGCGGCCGAAGAGTTCGTGACGATGCGCGAGCCGGTGGTGGCATGATGCGCGCCTTGTTCAAGCCGCCCGACCGCCCCATGACCACATTGCCGCACCCGTTCTCGAAGGCCTTGCTCGCCGGCGTGCTGGCTTGCGCGCTGGTCCCCGCACTGCACGCCGCCGACAAGCCCAAGGAATCCGGCTTCGGCAAGGGCAAGGCGACCGGCGCGATGCTGACCCGCGAGCAGTTGCGGGCCTGCCTGGCGCAGCAGTCGCGGGTGGCGCATCAAGACGGCGAGATGGTCGCGGAACAGGCCGCGCTGAACACCGCCAAGGCCGAGATCCTGCGCAGTGGCGCCGAGCTGAAGGAGCAACTCGCCGTGCTCGACCGGACCAGCCCGGATGCCGTCAGCGCCTACAACGAGCGCGCCGCCGCACGCGACAAGAGCCTCGACGACTACCAGGCGCGCGTGCCGGCGTTCAACAGCCGCGTCGAAGCCGTCAAGGCCGAGCGCGAGGCGTTTGGCAAGGCCTGCGACAACCGCCGTTACTTCGAAGACGACGAGATCGCCATTCGCAAGGGCAAGTAGCGGCTCGGGGGCGCTGCAAGGCGCAGCGTGCGGTCGTTGGGGTCGACCCTGATGACGGCTCGGGCGGTGGGTGTCGGCCTAGAATCCGCGCCTCTCCCACCCCGAGAACCCGCCATGTCACTTGCCACGAGCAACCCGCTTCTTCAGCCCTGGGACACGCCCTTCGGCCTGCCACCGTTCGACGCCGTCCGGGCCGAGCATTTCGAGCCCGCGTTCGAGCTCGCGCTCGCCGCGCACCTGGCCGAGATCGATGCCATCGGCAGCGACCCGAGGCCCGCCGATTTCGACAACACGGTCGCCGCGCTGGACCGCAGCGGCCGTGAGCTGACCCGCATCGAGAGCCTGTTCCACAACCTCACCTCGAGCGAGACATCGCCCGCACTGCAGGCGGTGCAGCTGCGCCTGGCGCCGCGCCTGGCGGCCCACTCGAGCGCGGTCTACATGCACCGTGCCCTGTTCGAGCGACTCGACGCCTTGCACGCGCAGCGCGACACGCTCGCGCTCACGCCCGAACAACGGCGCCTGATCGAACGCTTCCACACCGACTTCCTGCGCGCCGGCGCCAAGCTCGGTGTTGAACCGCAGAAGCGCTATGCGCAGATCATGGAGCGGCTGGCCGAGCTGACGACGCGCTTCGGCCAGAACGTGCTGGCCGACGAATCGGCCTACCAACTGGTGCTGCGCGGCCCTGCCGACCACGCGGGGCTGCCCGACTTCGTGCAGGCCGCGGCACGACAGGCGGCCGTGGAGCGCGGCCTGACCGAAGGCGGTGTGATCACGTTGTCGCGCTCGCACATCGTGCCGTTCCTGACCTTCTCGGAGCGGCGTGACCTGCGCGAGCAAGCCTGGCGCGCATGGGTGGGCCGCGGCGAAGGTGCCGGTGACAGCGCGGGCGAGCACGACAACCGCCCGGTGGCGCGCGAGATCCTGACGCTGCGCAACGAGCAGGCACGCTTGCACGGCTACGCCAGCTTCGCCGACTACGCGTTGGCCGACACGATGGCGGGCCGGCAGTCGGCCGTCAAGGCGCTGCTCGAACAGGTTTGGGAGCCGGCCAAGGCGCGTGCCGACCAGGAGCGCGAGGCGCTGCGCGCGCTTGCGCTGTCGCGCGGCGAATCGGCACCGATCGAGGCCTGGGATTGGCGCTTCTACGCCGAGAAGGTCCGCCAGGTTCGCTACGACCTCGACGAAGCCGAGGTCAAGCCCTACTTCGCGCTCGACCGCATGGTCGAGGCCGCGTTCGACTGCGCGCAGCGGCTGTTCGGCCTGCGCTTCGTCGCGCGCCCGGACGTGCGCGCCTACCACCCGGACGTCAAGGTCTACGAGGTGCGCGCCGTCGACGATGCGCTGGTGGGTGTGTTCCTGCACGACAACTTCGCGCGCGCCAGCAAGCGCAGCGGCGCGTGGATGAGTTCGTTGCGCGACCAGTCGCGCAGCGCCGACGGCGAGGGCGTGATTCCGATCGTCCTGAACAACAACAACTTCGCCAAGGGCGCGCCGGGCGAGCCCACGCTGCTCAGCTTCGACGATGCCAACACGCTGTTCCACGAGTTCGGTCACGGCCTGCACGGACTGCTGTCGAACGTGAACTACGAGCGGCTGTCGGGCACCAGCGTGCTGCGCGACTTCGTCGAGCTGCCGTCGCAGTTGTTCGAACATTGGCTGAGCGAGGCGCAGGTGCTGAAGCAGCATGCGCGGCACTGGCTCACCGACGCGCCGATCCCGGACGCGATGGTCCGCAAGCTGCTCGACGCGCGCCTGTTCAACCAGGGCTACGAAACCGTGCGCTACACCGCTTCGGCACTCGTCGACATGGCGGCGCACGCGCTCACCGCCGCGCAGGCACCGGACGTGGTGGAGTTCGAACGCGAAGAGCTGGCGCGCCTGGGCGCACCCGCGGACATCGGCATGAACCACCGCATGACGCACTTCCAGCACCTGTTCTCGGGGTCGAGCTACGCCGCCGGGTATTACGTCTATCTCTGGGCCGAAGTGCTCGAAGCGGACGGCTACGAGGCCTTCGTCGAGGCGGGCGACCCGTTCGACGCGGCGGTGGCCGCACGCCTGCGTCGCTTCATCTACGGTGCCGGGAATTCGCTCGAGCCGGGCGAGGCGTACCGCTCGTTCCGCGGCCGGGGGCCGATCGTCGAGCCGATGCTGAAGCAGCGCGGCCTGGTGGAACCGCAAGGCGCAGGCGGCTGAGAGCTGACGGCCCTGCACGCCCCTTCGGGCGGCCGTGCGAGGCTTGGGGTCAGGCCGTTGCGTCGGACGGAAACAGCTGCTGCAGCGCCTCGAGGAAGGGCTTGAACTTGATCGGCTTCGTCCAGTAGTCGTTGAAGCCGGCCGCCAGCGCGCTCGCGATGTCTTCGGGCATCGCGTTCGCCGAGAGTGCGATGCACGGGATGGCCGCCGTCGGCGCGTGGGCGCGCAGGCGGCGCAAGACCTCGAAACCATCGAAGTCGGGCAACTGCATGTCGACCAGGATCAGGTCCGGCAGCAGGCTGCCAGCGCGCGCCACACCGGCCGTGCCCGTGGGCTCGGACGCGATGCTCAGGCCCGACAGGCTGCGCACCAGTTCTTCCACCAGCAGCACGTTGACGTCGTTGTCCTCGATGTAGAGCAGTTGACCGGCCCGGGCCGGGCGACGGCCGCCCGATGTGGGTGAACCGTGATTGCCCGGCCCCGCCAGTTCGCCGACCGGCCCCGCCGCCTGTTCGACCAGAACCACTTCGAACAGTGTGCCCTGGCCCGGCTCGCTCGACGCCTCGATGTGCCCGCCCATGCCCTGCACCAGCGCCTGCGCGATCGTCAGGCCGATGCCGGAGCCCTCGATGCCTTCGCTTTCGATGCCGAGCCGGTTGAACGGCTCGAACAAGTGCGCCAGCTGGTCGGGCCGCATGCCGCGGCCGGTGTCGTGCACCCGCAAGTGGACGCGGCCGCCCAACACGTGCGAGTCGACCACGACCTCGCCGAGCGGCCGGTTGTACTTGATGGCATTCGTCAGCAGGTTCAGCAGCACCTGGCGCAGCCGCGTCGGGTCGGCCAGCGCAATGCCTTTGAGAGAACCGGTACGCAGGCCGATCTGGTGCTTCGCGGCGAGTGCCTCCACCATCGGCAAGGCCCGCGCGACGGCCTCGCCCAGCTCCACCGGCTGGAGCTCGAGGCGCAGTGCGCCCGCTTCGAGGCTCGACAGGTCGAGCACGTCGTCGATCAAGGCCAGCAGGTGCTCGCCGGCCGTGCGGATGTGGTCGAGCTTGCCGAGTTGCTCGCTGGACGGCGAGTGCCGGGCCTCGACCTGCAACAGCTGCGTGAAGCCGAGCACCGCGTTCAATGGGGTGCGCAACTCGTGGCTCATGCGTGACAGGAACTGCGACTTGGCGCGGCTCTCGCGCTCGGCCAGCACGACTTGCTGGCGTGCCTGCTCGGCGCTCTTGGCATCGGTGATGTCCCAGTTGACACCGACACGGCGCACCGGGTTGCCGTTTTCGTCGCACAGGACCGCCGAACGCGACGCCAGCCAGCGGTAGCTTCCGTCGGGCAGGCGAACCCGGAATTCATAGGCGGTCAGGCGCGGGCCAAGCGAAGGGTTCTCATGGGAGTCGAGCATGCGCGCGCGGTCGTCCGGGTGCACCAGTGCGAGCCGTTCGTCGCGGTTCAGCGCCATGGCGCCCACCTCGAGCCCGCGCAGCCGGAACATCTGCTCGTCCCAAATGGCGGGAACACCGTGAGGATCGGTTTCCCAGGTGCCGATGCCGGCGCTGCGCGCGATCAGCGCCGAGCGCTCGCTGGCGGCCTGCAGCGCCGCGAGCGCTTCGTGCCGGGCCGTCACGTCCATCGCCACGCCGAACAGGCGCCTGCCTTGGGCCAGGCTGCGGTCGATGTCGGCGCGCAGCATGATCCAGCGCACGCTGCCGTCACGCCTCAGGGTGCGGAATTCGATCTCGAAGGCCCCCGGAGCGCCGCACAGGTAGTCGCGCACCTGGCCATCGATGCGGGCGGCATCGGCGGGGTGGATGCAGCGCCGCAGGGCTTCTTCGAGCGAGGCCGGCGGCTGCTCGCCGACCATGTCGAACAGTTCGTGCATCTGCGCGTTCCATTCGGTGCCGCCAGCGCCCGAGGTGCTGGTCCAGATGCCCATGCGGCCGGCATCGGCCGCGCCTTCCAGGCGTTGCGCCAGCTGTTCCAGGCGGCGCGAGTGCTCGACCCGGTCGGTGACGTCGAGCGACACGCCGACGAACGCGACCGGCTCGCCGGCAGCGTTGCGTTCCACGACCCGGCGTACCAGCATGTGGCGCCAGCTGCCGTCGGAACGCCGATGGCGCGTCTCGACGTCGACCGGCTCGCCGGTGGCCAGGGCTTGCGCTGCCGACGCCATCAGCTTCGGAACGTCTTCGGGATGCGTGTAGGCGCGGGCCTCGGTGAGCGAGAGGCCTTCGGCGCGGTACGGGATGCCGAGCACTTCGAAGCCGTGATCGTTGTAGAACAACCGATCGGACTTCAGGTCGTGGCGCCAGATCACGATGTGGCCGAGTTCGGCCGCCAGGTGGAGCTGGGCACTGGTGCTGTCGAGCGTTCGGGCAAGTTCATAGGCTTCGGTGTCGTCCACCATGACGCCAATGCTGCGGTCGGGCACGCCGAGCGACGAGTTCTTCACTTCCCACTGGGAGTGGATCCAGCGCACGCCGCCATCGGGCCGGATCACCCGGTAGCGTTGCGAATATCGGCCCGCCTGGCGCGTCGACTCGG
>Ga0315271_10003389_pt1 | contig 10062 bp, 9 predicted proteins | sample C3_top_MG_FD_204664 | JGI IMG/M metagenome (GOLD analysis project Ga0315271, IMG submission 204664) | Sediment microbial communities from Yellowstone Lake, YNP, Wyoming, USA - C3_top | ecosystem: Environmental > Aquatic > Freshwater > Lake > Sediment | place: USA: Wyoming | collected 2017-08-01
GGAGAGCCAGAGGAACGCGTTCTCGGTGCCGGCCTGGTAATCCACACCGAGGGCGTCGTTGGTGCTGCCGCTGCCGATGGTCGGCAGCCCCCAGGACCGGCAGACCTCCACGCAGGCGAGATTCGCGAGCGCGACCTCGGGCGCACCGCCCAGGTACTGGCCGGTGCGCATGTCGGTGCCGCCGGGCATGGGCTCGATCACGATCCCGCAGCCCGGCCGCGCCAGCTGGAAGAGCACCACGGCGGAGAGCAGCTCGGCGAGCACGATGACGGAGAGGCCGGAGACACTCACGGGCGCAGTGGAGCCCATCAGCGGCATGGACGTCGGGCAGACGATCGCGCCGGCGGCCACGAGGTCGAGGCCGGCGTCCGTGACCTCCGGGTCGTGCTGCAGCGGCGACACCGTGCAGTGCAGGAACGAGTAGATGGGGCGCTCGTCGAGTGAGGCGCCGGCGGCGGCCTCGAACAGCTCGACCACCCGCGGCACCATGTGCGGCGCCTTGGGTGAGACGCTCTGGATGTGCTTGGACGACTCCTGCAGCGCCACCGCGTCGACCACGAGCGGCGCCGCCTCGGCGGCGACGGACGGCGACGACAACGACGTCCACAGGAAGTCGATCTCCGGCAGGGCGTCGTGCAGCCGGCAGACGTCGCGGAGGTCGCCGACGGTGGCGTCACGTACCTCGCCGGTGGCGTCGTCCGCGACCAGCGTGCCCTCGCCGTCGGCGCAGCAGACGAGCGGGCGGTCGCTGCCCAGCAGGATGTCGTGCGCCGGGTCGCGCCCGGCCAGCAGCACGGTGCCGGGCGCGGTGCTCAGGCAGTGCTCGACGAGCGCCCTGGGCAGCCGGGCCAGGCGGCGTTCGCGGTCCACGTCCGCGCCGCCGCGCTCGAGCACGTCGAGAGCCCTCGCCGAAGGGAACGAGACCCCGACCTGCTCGAGCACCCAGAGCGTCTGCTCGTGGAGGAGGTCACGCTCACTGGCGGAGAGCGTCGATGCTGCAGGCCGGCCCATGGACACCTTTCGTTGCGGACGGAGCGACCCGCGCATCCTCCGCGCCCTCTGCCGCTCCCGTCAAGGGCCGCGCGCTGCGCGACAACGGCGCGCGGCCCCAACCTCTGTCGGCGGGGCAAGTAGTGAGAGTCCGAACAACTCCTTTGGAGGTCATGTAACCATGCGTGCTCTACGACTGTCCGCCGTCTTCCTGGCGGCGGTGATTGTGCTCCTGCTCGCCAGCACAGCCATCGCGGCTGCGGCGCCTTCCACCTCGGCCTCGGCGCGGACCTACAACGTCCTCGTCGGCGCCGAGCAGCCTCAGCGCGGCGTAGGCGTGATGGCCTACTTCCCCGACAAGATCCGCATCCACGTGGGCGACACCGTCCACTTCATCCAGAACAGCAACGAGATCCACACGGTGACGTTCCTCGGCGGCCAGCAGGTGCCGCCGCTCATCATCCCGGCAGCCAGTCTGGGCCTGCCCGCCAGCCCCAGCCCGCTGGTGTTCAACCCGATGGTCGTCGCCCGTTCGACCGGGCCGGTGAGCCTCGCCAACGACACCACCTGGGCGAACTCCGGCATCATGGGCCGCGAACCGGGCCAGTCGACCTCGTTCGACGTCACCTTCACCGCCGAGGGCGCCTACCACTACGTCTGCGTGGTCCACGGCATGATGATGTCCGGTGAGGTCACCGTCGTCGGCCCTGCTTCGAGCGTCCCGTCACCCAACAGGGACACGGCGCTCGCCCACGCCCAGATCGCCGCCAAGCTCGCGAAGACGCCGGCCGTCTTCCGGGCCGCGCGGCACGCGGTCCCGCCGGTGACGAAGAACACGGACGGCACCTCGACGCACCACATCCTGCTGGGCTACAGCCAGGGCCAGATCTCGCTCATGCGCTTCTTCCCGAGCCACGTCAGGGTGCGCCCCGGCGACACCGTGCAGTGGTCGATGACGACGCACAGCGACGCTCCGCACACGGTGACGTTCCTCAACGGCCAGCCCGAGCCTCCGCTGGCCGACGTGGTTCCGCAACAGAGCGGGCCACCGGTGTTGTACGTCGATCCGGGAACGCTGTTTCCCAGCACCCCGACGGCCGACCTGATGCGCACCGGCCTGTACAGCTCCGGACTCATGAACCCGGTCCCGGGCACCGGATGGTCGATCGTGATCGGCAGCGTGACGTCCGGGCCGCTGCGCTACCTCTGCCTGCTCCACGACACGAGCGGGATGCGCGGCACGCTGGTGGTGCTCCCGCGCTGAGCCGACGGGCATCCCCGGAAAGCGCCAAGGCGGACGGTGCGCGGGCCGGCAAAGGCCGGCCCGCGCACCGTTCTCTCATCCAGGCCTGTCGAGTCACGGCCCGGACTGGCCGATACACAGTCCATGGCAAAGACCACCATCTACATCGGCGTGTTCCTCGGCGGCATCGTCGGGAGCTACCTGCCGGTCGTGCTGTTCGGCTCCGGCTGGTTCTCGCTGGCGAGCATCATCGGCGGGTTCGTGGGCAGCGCAGTCGGCATCTGGCTGGGCTGGAAGCTCACGGAGTGGATCGACTCGTGACGCCCGGTGACGCCCTCTAGTCGAGGTGCTCCTGCAGGCATTGCGCCTCGCGGTACGCCTTGAGCTTGGCCAGGGTCTTGGCCTCGATCTGGCGGATCCGTTCGCGCGTGACGCCGAACACCTTGCCGACCTCGTCCAGGGTGCGTGGGCAGCCGTCCTCGAGGCCGAAGCGCAGCAGCAGCACGTTCCGCTCGCGCTGCGAGAGAAGCCCGAGCACGGCGCCGATCTCTTCGCGCTTCACGATGCCCGCGACCTCTTCGACCGGGGACACCGACTGCGAGTCCTCGATGAAGTCGCCGAGCTGCGATTCGCCATCTTCGCCCACGGGGTTCTCGAGGCTCACCGGTTCCTGGCTGATCTTCTGGATCTCACGCACGCGCTCGGTCGTGACATCCATCTCCGTAGCGATCTCCTCCGGGGTGGGCTCGCGCCCGAGCTCCTGGATGAGCAGGCGCTGCACGCGCACGACCTTGTGGATGTTCTCGACCATGTGGACGGGGACGCGGATGGTGCGCGACTGGTCCGCCAGTGCGCGGGTGACCGCCTGCCGGATCCACCAGGTGGCGTAGGTGCTGAACTTGAAGCCGCGGCGGTAGTCGAACTTCTCGACGGCGCGCATGAGGCCGATGTTGCCCTCCTGGATGAGGTCGAGGAGCGGCATGCCTCTGCCGACGTGCCGCTTGGCGATGCTCACGACGAGGCGCAGGTTGGCCTCGATCAGCCGGCGCCGGGCCTCGTCGTCGTGGCGCTCGATGCGCTTGGCGAGCGAGACCTCTTCGACGGCGGTGAGCAGCGGCACCTTGCCCATCTCGTGGAAGTACAGCCGCACAGGGTCACCGCTCGTGGGCTTCGAGGAGAGGTCCAGCTTGCTGACCACCGCCTCGCCATCGTCGGCGCCGTCGGTGGTGGCCTCAGCCGTGGCATGAGCCCCGTCGTCGGTGATCTCGATGCCCATGTCGGTGAGCCACAGCAGCAGCTCCTCGATCTGGGCCGCCGTGACCTCGACGTCGCGCAGAGCAACCGCAACGTCGGCGCCGCTGAGACAGCCCAGCTCATGGCCTTCCTGGATCAGGCTGTGGACCTCGGCGCACTCGACCAGCGCCGGGGAAAGGGGGTCGGTCTCGTCTCGTGATACGGGTACACGCACGCGCCGTCTCCTGCCGTCGGGGCCGCCTCGAGTGTGGAGCGGCTCGGTGCCGGAGGGAGCCGGGGGACCGGCAACCTCTGCTCGCGGCGAGCGACGCAGGCGCCGAGTCTAGAGGAGGGACGTCAGGCGACGAGCGGAGCGAGACGGTAAGTGTAGCAGGCTCGCGCCGAGATATCTGCTATACTGCTCCTTACGGACCGACCGGGTCCGTGGAATTGCGACGTGACACACCGCATTTCACCGCGGTAGTCACGTCTTTTTATTTAGTGCCCGAGTCTGGGCGAAGGGGATTGATCAGCATGGCGACAGGCAAAGTAAAGTGGTTCAGCGCGGAGAAGGGCTACGGCTTCATCGAGCAGGAGGGCGGCGACGACCTCTTCGTTCACTTCTCCGAGATCCAGAGCGAGGGCTTCAAGTCCCTCGACGAGGGTCAGGCCGTCTCGTTCGACACGGGCACCGGCAAGAACAACAAGCCGCAGGCGACGAACGTGCGGGTGCTCTAGCAGCAGCGCATAGCCACGCAGCATTGTCTGAAGGCCGGGCGGCTCTCTGAGCCGCCCGGCCTTTTCTTTGCGCCGAGCCGGTCGAGCCGCGATCCCAGCAGCTGCCGGTACATGGCGATCCAGGTGGTCTCTTCGTCGAGCCGGCGTGGGCCGAGCCTGCAGCGGCGCGTCCTGCCGACCTTCTCGGTGGTCACCAGCCCCGCCCGCTCGAGGATCCCCACGTGCTTGCCGACTCCGGTGAGGGTCATGCCGAAGGTCGCGGCGAGCTCGCGGGCCGGCGCCGTGCGGCGGAGGCGTTCTTCGCCGAGCTGGAGACGCGGTCCGTGTAGCGCGGCGGGCGGTCAGCGACCGCGGCGGCGCAGCAGCGAGGCGACGGCGACCAGAGCGCCCACGCCGGCCGCCACGGCCGGCACCACGATGATCGCCTTGCGGCCCAGGTCCCGGGCCTTGTCGGCGGCCGCGTCCGCGGCCTGCTGCAACTCGTTGCCGAGCGAGTCGAACGCGTTCTGGAGCCCCTCGCGCTCGGCGGCGATGTCCCTGGCGATCTCCTCCGGGGAGCGCGCCGGCGTCTTCTCAGCGTCTGCCATCAGGGCCTCGGCTCGGTCGGTGGAGTCTCGGGCGACTTCTCGCCGGGTTGCGACACCTCAGGGACACCCGGCGCAGGCGGCTCCGGGGAACTGGGGGCAGGCGCCTCCGGCGCGGGTGACTCGCCCGCGGGGGGCGCCGGCGTCTCGCCGAGCTCCGGCGCCGCCTTCTTGGTCGGCCGCACCGACTTCGCCGTCCTCGCGGCGCCGTCCTTGACCGTCGCGATGGTGATCTTGGCTTCCGCCGGGGCCTGCGGCGGCGGCGCGGCCTGGAGCTTCTGCAGCTTGCTCCGGCCGGCAAGGACCAGGATGGCGATGACGAGGAACAACGCCAAGGTGACGACGAGCAGCGCCAGCCACGTCGGGAGGAACAGCGCCAGCGCGACGGCGATGGTCGCGAGCAGGAAGCCGAGCGCATACAGAGAGAGCAGACCGGCGGCGACCAGCATGCCGATCGCGCCGCCGTACTCCTGGGCCTTCTTCTTGAGCTCGGCCTTGAGCAGCTCGACGTTGAGCTCGACGAGCTTCTGGCCTCGCGTCCTGATGTCGGTCAGGGACGCGGTGATGCGTTCACGGACTCCCATGGGCGCACTCTACCATCACTGTAGTCGCTCCACACCGTTTGACCGGCGCAGAGCTGTTCTGCGGATCAGCTGTATCTCCACGGACGCGTGATGAGCATGTACACGCCCCAGATCACGAGCCCGATGATCGCCAGCCAGATGAAGAACCTGAGGTTGCTGAACAGGATGCCCGCCAGAAGGACCGCGAGCAGGAGCGAACCCACGACGATCAGGACCACCAAGATGCCACGCACGTCGGACCTCCGTTCGACCGTCCACCTGACTCTTGCAGCCTACCCCGAATCAGGGGTCAGTCGTCGCATTCGGCGTCAGGCCCGGCCACGGCGCTACTCGTACTTATCGGCTCCCGGCCCCGGGGGCGGCGGCGTGCTGTCGGCGCCGTAGACCGACTTCCAGAGGATCGCGTCCAGCTGCCACTGCGGGACGGCGTCGAGCTTGCCCAGCGCCAGGCGGTTCGAGAGCGCCGCCCAGGGAGCCGCCTGCGTGTTGCGCTCCAACAGGTCGACCTTGGCAGGGATGACGTCCACCGGAGCGGAGTTGAGCGGCTCGGAGGTGAAGGCGTCGTACATCGGCGTCGCCAGGGCATCGTTCAGCGAGAGTGCCTTCATCCCCATGATGAGCTCCATGGAGCGCACCACCGAGACCAGGTCGTAGCGCCGGTGGATGATTGCCCCTTGCTTCGCGTAGGGGCTGATGACCGCCACCGGGATGCGGTGCGCGTTGACGTGGTCGGCGCCGTCCTGGGAGTCGTCCTCGACCACGAAGATGACCGAGGACGACCAGATGCTCGAGTGCGAGATCAGGTCGACGAGCTGGCCGAGGGCCAGGTCGCAGTCGGCCACCATGGCGTTCGGCGTGGGGTAGTCGGTCTGCGTGCCGCGCGTGTGGTCACCGGTCATCGTCAGGTAGTTGAAGGTCGGGACCGCGCCCGCGGCGAGCTGGTCCTCGAACCGCGCCTGGAAGGAGTCCATGCAGGACAGGCTGCCCGCCGGCGGGGGGCTCGGCAGGGTGGAGAGACTCGAGTTGAAGATCTCCCCCGGATAGGGCGCCGTGCCGGTGCTGCCGATGGTCAGGTCGTTGGGGTAGGGCGGCCCGACGGGGGCGGGATAGGGCGACCCGGTGAACCCGGGCCCGATGTCCGAGTTGGCGGCCACCGCATTCTCCTCGGCCAGCACCTCGGGAGTGCGGTCGCGGTCGCTGATGGTCGGCTCGTCGCCGGCGATCGCCTCGCCGTAATTGAAGTAGGAGATGTGCTGGCGCTCGGCCTGGTTGAACAAGTAGCCGTTGCCGGGGAAGGTCACCGCGTACACGCCGAAGTCGTTGGGCCGCCCGCGTCCTGCGTATTCCTGGACCCAGTTGCGGTCGACGTAGTCGGGCACGCTCGCGGAGGCGGTCCAGAAGTGCCCTTGGATCGACGCCTCGGAGTTGGCGAACACGTGGTCGAGCAGCGGGAACCGCGTGACGAGCGCGTGCAGGTTGGGGGTCACGTTCTTGCCGAACACGACCAGGTGAAAGTCGCTGTTGCCGCGCCCGAGGTCGCCGAGCAGCTGGTCGTAGGTACGGTTCTCGCGCACGACGAAGAAGACGTGCTTGATCGGTCCGCCGGCGCGCAGCGGGGTGTCGGCCGGAGCGGTCTGCGCGTCACGCGGATGGATCTGGCGCGTGGCCAGGGGGGTGAGTCGCTTGACCCTGGCATCCGAGGGCAGCCGCATCAGCCCGGCGTGGCCGCGGACCATGGCGGGGAGGTACGTGGTCCCACTCTGGAGGCTGAAGACGTCCGTCGTCGGTGCGAGCCAGTTGAAGGCCCAGAAGATCGGGTCGAACGGGTCCGTGGGGACCGGGCCGGTCGGGTTGGCGGCCACTCCGACGCCGCGGGCGGCTACGTAGAGCAGCTGAGCCGCGCGGCCGCCCTGGGCCGCCGCGGTGACCACGGCCTGGGGGTCTTCAGCCGTCGGGATGCGTCCCAGCAGCTTCCACTCCAGCCGGGGCCTCGACTTCGGGCCCGGCAGGCGGATCACGGCGATCTCGTCGGCGCCCGACTCGGCCACGAAGAGGCGCCTGCCCCGGGGACTCAGCGCGAGCGCCACGGGCATCGTCCCGAGACCGGCGCTGCGGCCCACGGAGATCGTGCGCTCGACGCGCCGATGGAGCACGTCGACGACGACGACCTCGTCCAGCGCCGAGAGGGCCACGTAGGCCCGCCGGCCCGTGCGGTCGACGACGATGCCCTGGGGATGCGAGAGCGGAGGGCCGACCTGGATGTCGCGGAGCTTCACGCCCTTCACCAGGTCGATGACCGACAGCGTCCCGGCCGCCTCGTTGCTCACCAGACCGGTGCGGCCGTCGGGCAGGATCGCGGCGCCGAAGGGATAGCTCCCGGTCACGACATTGCGCACCTGATGGTCCTTCAAGTCGATCACGTCGGCGCTGCCCGCGAGGTTGAGCGGTACGAGCAGACGGCGACCGTCGGGAGACACCGCGAGCTTCTGCGGCCAGGAGTCCGTCGCGCCGTTGGTCGAGGGCGGATACATCTGGACCGGCGGGGCTCCGGGTTGGGCGGGCACCGGGATGGCGTTGACGAACCGGGCTTTCCCGGACGTCGCGTTCCAGCCGTAGACGAGGACGAAATTGCCCGCGGCACCCGGCAGGCCGGTCTGCGTGGGCCACCAGCGAGAGACGCTGACGGCAGAGACGAAGGCACGGCGGCGAGCCGAGTCCAGAGCGATGCCGCCGGAGGCGCCGGGCAGGGCGATGACCTGGACCACGCGCCGGCGAGACACGTCGACGATACGGACGTCGTTGGCGCCCTGGCCGGCGGACACCGTCCAGAGGAAGCGGCCGTCGGCAGTGACGGCGCCGCCCGTGGGGAAGTTGCCCAGGCGCACCTGGGCTCCTTTCGGCGTGAGCTGGCGGCCGTTGAGCAGGAAGCCGGTGGCGGGATCGGGTACGTTGGGCGCCGCCGTCGCAACGCCGGCGAAGGAGCTCGCGGCCATGGCGGCGAGCAGAAGCAGTGGAACAACCAAGAGTCGTTTCGCGATCATGTGGCCCCGCCCCCGTTCGCTCGCCCATCGCGCACGCCCGCGTCGGGCGTGCGCACCTGTACCTTGGCACATCGGCCCCAGAAGTCCTTCCCGCACCGTGACGCGACCGTACCCTTATCGGCAGCGGGCCGGACCGTCTTCAGCCGGACACCTGCCCGGCACGCGGCGAACGTCCATAAGCAGCACGTCCCGATATGTGCTAGTATCTTCGAAGACGGGTCGAGTGGGCCCGCAGGACTGCGACGTGACACACCGCATTTCTTCGCGGCAGTTGCGTCGCTTTTGTTTTGCCCCAAGTGGGCGAAGGGATTTGATCAGTATGGCGACAGGCAAAGTAAAGTGGTTCAGCGCCGAAAAGGGTTACGGCTTCATCGAGCACGAGGGCGGCGACGACCTCTTCGTTCACTTCTCTGAGATCCAGAGCGAGGGCTTCAAGTCCCTCGACGAGGGCCAGGCAGTCTCGTTCGAGCAGGGCACCGGCAAGAACAACAAGCCCCAGGCGACCAACGTGCGCGTGCTGGCGTAACACAGCCAGCAGCGTCGTAGCTCCACGAACAAGGCCCGGCGGCTCTCAGAGCCGCCGGGCCTTTTCTCTTTCAGGGCTTTGTGACTCAGGCCACCAAGGGAACCAGCGCAGGAGCGCCGGCCAGCTCGGCCATGAGATCGCTCGTGGGAACGATACGATCCACCCGCGCGGCGGTCGTGCCGGCCGTGTACAACGGTTCTTCCCGGCCGGGTTCGTAGCCGGCCGCGCTGAAGAGACCCTCGCAGATGCAGAAGAAGTGCTCGTTGTCGTCCTTGGCGGCGCACTGGGTGAACCGCCCGTCCGCGTCTTTGAACAGCACGTATCCTTTGGAGCACCTCGGCTGGCGCGCCCGCACCAGCGCGCCCTGGTACATCGGGGACTCCCGGAGGACACGGAACGGCAGACCGCACGGCGAGCCGGGCGCGCTGGCCACGACCATGTCTTCCGGGCGCGCGCGCAGGACGGCCTGCTTGTAAGCCGGGGATGCGCTGCTCTCCTCAGTGGCGAGAAAGCGGGTCCCCATCTGCACGCCGTCGGCGCCGAGGGCGAGGAAGCGGCGGATGTCCTCGTGGGAGTAGACGCCGCCGGCTACGATCACCGGCAGGTCGCCGTGAGCCATCGCCACCTCTTTGACCGGTGGCAGCAGTCGCTCGAGGGTGTTCTCCTCGAGGTCGACCTGGTCGGCGCGAAAGCCCAGGTGACCGCCGGCCAGGGGCCCCTCGAGCACGACCGCGTCGGGCCGTGTATGGAGACGCTCCCAGCGGCGGCAGATGATCTCCAGCGCCCGGGCGGACGAGACGATCGGAATGAGTGCGGTACCGCGTGCGGGCTGGACCGCCGGCAGTGACAAAGGAAGGCCGGCGCCCGAGACGATCGCGTCGGCGCCGGCGTCGAGCGCCGCGCGCACGGAGGCCACGAAGTCACGCTGGAGCGCCACCATGATGTTGACGCCGGCAAAGCCACCGCGGGCTTTGGCGGCCTCCACTTCGAGGCGCACGGCCTCGTAGATGCCCACCTTGCGCCCGAGGCGCTTGGAGACTATCCGGTCAAGACCCGCGGTGGAGACCAGCCCCAGACCACCCGCGACGGCCACAGCAGATGCCAGAGGAGCAAGCGATACGCC
>Ga0315271_10003390_pt1 | contig 10061 bp, 8 predicted proteins | sample C3_top_MG_FD_204664 | JGI IMG/M metagenome (GOLD analysis project Ga0315271, IMG submission 204664) | Sediment microbial communities from Yellowstone Lake, YNP, Wyoming, USA - C3_top | ecosystem: Environmental > Aquatic > Freshwater > Lake > Sediment | place: USA: Wyoming | collected 2017-08-01
CTCGATACCGCTCAGGTCGGGTAGAGGATCGCCGGTGAGGGCGTTGTCGGCATAGAGGAGCGCCACCACGCGCCCGCGGCTGATCATGGGGATGGCCACGACTTCGCGGACGCGCTTGGACCCGAGTGCCTGGGCGAAGTCCTTGTCCACCTCGGAAAAATGCTCCCGGGACTTCAGGCAGGTGTTTCGCGCTTCCACGGCCTCGTCGAAGAGGGAGCCCACGCCCACGGGAATGCGCAGTCGGCGCACCTTCTGCATCATCATTTCGGGGTCGCCCGTTTCGCCGAAGCCTCCCAGGCCGATGATCTCGTCCTTCTTGACGAGGAAGAGGATGGCGCGCTCGAAGTACTCCGCCGCGAGGCGGAGGACCAGGAGGGAGATTTCGCTGGATTCCCGGGGGCTTGCCAGCTCGCCCATGAGGCCCTTCAGAAGGCTCAGCTGGTCACGCACGCGATAGCCGTCGCCCACGGCCTCGGCGCCCAGGTCTTTGTAAAATGTGGCCACCTCCTCCTCCACGGGCGGGAGCAGGTGGTCCACCTCCCGGCAGAAGAGGTCCGCGAATCCCGCGATGGAGTTTTCGAACTGATCCACGCGGATGTCGTGGAGGGCCGGTTTCATCAGGACCGCGACGGCGCCCTTGAGCTTGGCCATTTCCACGATGCGTTCGTCGTCCAGGTCGCTCATGAGGACGACCTTCACCTGCGGGAACGAGAGGTCCGATTTTTCGAGGAGCTCCAGGCCTCCCAGATAGCCCACACCGTCGCTGGTGGGCATGAGCAGGTCGGTGAGCGCGAGGAAGGGTATGCGCTGTTCGATGAGCCCGGAACAAACGGCGATGTACTCGCTGAGGCTCGATACGGGAACGATCTGGGCGAAGTGTTTGGCGAGCCGGGAGCGGAGCATGCTCTTGAAGATGCTCTCGTCGGAGGCCAGCACCACCGTGATCTTGTTCCTGGCCTGGTCCATACGGACCGGAGCGGCACCAGCGGTCATGATTGGGGCCGGGGCCGGCGCGGCGGGGGGCTTGGCCGGCGAGATGGCGGCCTTGCGCGCGGGAGGCGGGGTTATCACAACCTCCGCGACAGCCTCGGCGGGCAACTTCGGCGCAGGTCGCGGTTCGGGCGCGGGGGGCCGAGCCGGCGGCGGTGCGGGGCGGGAAACCGGGGCCGGGAAGCTTGTTTCCGTGAGGGTCTGGGTGAGCAGGTTTTGAGGCGAGACGGGCTGGTCCAGGGGGCAAAAGGGAACGGGTCCGGCGAGGTTCGCCTTGTCGCCCTGGTCGTCCAGACTGAAGCGGAATTCGCCCCTGTCACAGCGCGTCAGGTCCTTGAGGCGCCTGGCCAGTTCCAAGCGGCGGGCCTGTTCGACAAAGGGGCGGCTCAGGATGCCCGCCTGGATCATCCGGTGCAGGGCCTGAAGGGGCCGATTGTCTACCTTGGAGAGAGCCTCGTTGATTTCCTGCTGTTCCACGAGGCCCTGGACCTCGAAGAACCGCAGAAAGGCGAGCTCGTCGTATTCGCCTACGATGTCCGACACGTTGCCCGTAGAGAAATGGATGAAGGCGGCGCCCATTCCCGGCGGGGAAAGGTTCAGAACGCCCGTGCGGCGGGAAACGTTGACGATCTGAAGAATGTCCAGGAGGGAGAGGTCCTCCAGGCTACCCACAAGGCTCATGGTTTGGCTCCAGGGCGAAATCCATCCCCTGCAGGACTATAGAACAGGACGCTCCTTCTGTCCACGGGATTCAGCCGGACCTGGGCCCTCTGGGATGGCGCGTTTTGAGGACTGGCCACCAGAAGGTATTCCCCGGCCTCCAGGTCGCGGAAGAAGAAGTTGCCCTCCCACAAGTCCATGGATACGGTTCCACCTGCGCCTTCGAGGCGGACGGAGCCTCGCGCCGGCGCATCCAGAGGCCCGAGCACCTTTCCCGTCAGGAGGGTTCCCGTGTAACCGGCCGCCGAGGGACGGCGCCAGAGAACGCTGGTGGCTCGCGGTTCGGGTTCATAGAAAACCCTATCCCGGTGCGATTCGCACCGGATGACCGCCCCCGAATAGGCGGAGAGCGCGCCGGGTTCCAGGCCCCCGCCGATCCGAAGGACGAGGTAGGTCTCGGGGACCCATCCCGAGGAGCGCAGCGGATCGCAAAAGACCGTCGGTCCCCCGGGGTAGGCGATTTCCAGCCAGGCATGCAGGGCGCCACCCTCCAAGACGACGGGTCCCTCCCGAAGCGGGATGCGCAGGCCCACGACCTCGCGGCAGGCCAGGCCCAGAGCCCGGAGAAGGACTGCAGAAAGCCGGGTCATCCCCACGCAGGAGGCCTCCCTTCGCCGTAGGACTTCCGCCGGGGTCTCCTCGAAATCGGTTCGCTGTACATATCGCAGGCTTCGGTGAACGGTGAGAAGGACCGCGTCCACCGCCTCGTCGGCCCGCTGGCATGAAGCCAGGGCGGCATCGAGCGCGGTGGAAAAATCCGAGGGAAGCGCCAGGGACGCGGGAAGGCGGCCGGCGTGAAAGGGGGTCCTGATCTTGAGAGGGGAGGGATCCACGGAGATGGCGACCCGGCGCCCGCCCGCCCCGTCCGTGACGGCCTGTTCGTAGCCGTCGTTTTTATAGCAGGGCGGCGAAGGAGCTCCGGGAGCCGTCAAGAGAAAAACGGCGGCCGCTCTCCCGCTGACCGTGCCGAAGCCCGCAGGAAGAGGCGCGCCGAGCGCCGCGCCGGCGGCGAGGCAAAAGCTAAGGGCGAGCGTGCAGAATCGCGTCGAGAACACCGTTGATGAACTTTCCCGAATCGTCTCCGCCGAACTTCTTGCCGATCTCCACCGCCTCGTTGATGGCCACCTTGTCCGGCACTTCCGGGTCGAAGCGCAACTCGTAGACGCCCATGCGCAGAAGTCCGCGATCGGTCCGGGTGAGGCGCTCGAGCTTCCAGTGCTGGAGGTGGGCGGTGATGAGGTCGTCCACCTCCTGGCGGTGGGCCCAGACGCCTTCCACGATGGAGAGGGCGAACCGGCGGACGCGGTTGGACGCCCGGCGGTCGTTCTCCACCTGGGCCCTCACCGAGGCCATGTCCTCTACCCCGAGGTCGATCTGGTAGAGGTAGGTGAGCGCCAGTTCCCGGCCTTCCCGGCGGACGCCCATCAGAGGGCCTTGAACAGGCTGGCCATCTCGATGGCGGCCAGGGCCGCATCGAAGCCCTTGTTGCCGGCCTTCGTCCCCGAGCGCTCGATGGCCTGCTCGATGGTGTCCGTGGTGATGACGCCGAACAGGACGGGCCGACCGCTGTCCATGGCGGATGCCGCCAGACCCTTGGCCACCTCGGCGGCGATATACTCGAAGTGCGGGGTGTTCCCCCGGATGAGCGCGCCCAGGGCGATGACCGCGTCGTACTTGGCCGAATCCGCCATTTTCTTGGCCACTTGGGGGATTTCGAAGCCCCCGGGCACCCAGGCCACCGAGATGGCCTTATCGTCCGCACCGTGGCGCTGGAGGCAGTCCAGGGCTCCCTCCAGCAGCTTCTTGGAGAAAAACTCGTTGAACCGGCTCACGACGATCCCGAAGGAGAGGCCCTTCGCGTTCAGTTGGCCCTCGTAGGTTTTGACCATTCCGACCTCCTCACCAGGCGGGCCCCCAGGGCCGCCATTGCGTATCCTCGCTTACGAAAAATCCGTGAGTTCCCGAAACGCCCTGAACCGGCCGCCGATTTCCTCCTTCGTGAGGGTCTTGAGGCGGTCCAGGGAAAAGGCTTCCACATTGAAGGAAGCCATGACGCTGCCCATGACGATGGCTTGGCGCACCGTGCTCTCGCTCAGGTCGTCCGCCTGCGCCAGGTATCCGGCAAAGCCCCCGGCGAAGGTGTCGCCCGCGCCCGTGGGATCGAATACGGAATCCAGCGGATAGGCGGGCGTGGCGAAGACCGAATCCCGCGTGATCTTGAGGACTCCGTATTCGCCCCGTTTGACGATCAGCATCTTAGGGCCCCATTCGAGGATTTTCAGGCCCGCTTTCACCAGGTTGTACTCGCCCGAGAGCTGGCGCGTCTCGGCCTCGTTGATGATGAGGATGTGGATGCGCGGAAGCAGTTCCGCCAGGTCCTCCCGGCGGTGCTCGATCCAGTAGTTCATGGTGTCCGCCGCAACCACGCGGGGGAGACGCACCTGATCCAGGACCTTCATCTGAGCTTTCGGGTCCAGGTTGGCCAGAAACAGGTAGGGTGTGTCCCGCAGAGCGTCGGGAACCTCGGGATCGAAGGTGCCCAGCACGTTCAGGTCCGTCCGAAGCGTCTTGGCCTCGTTCAGGTCGTACCCGTACTCGCCCTGCCAGTGAAAGGTCTTGCCGCCCGGCACGGTGAGGAGGCCCGAGCAGTCGATGCCCCGCTCGCGGAAGAGCTCGCGGTCCTCGGCGGCGAAGTCCTCGCCCACCACGGCCATGAGAGCCACGGGCGCGAAGAAGGCCGCCGCCAGCGACGAGTAGGAGGCCGATCCGCCCAGGACCCGCTCGCGCTCGCCGAAAGGCGTCTTCACCGTGTCGTAGGCCATGGAACCGATGATGAGGAGCTTCATACGCCCTCCCGAAGCCCGTCCACCCGCTGGAGAAGGGGCCTGAGCCGGTGATAGGTCTCCTCGGGCCAAACGCCGCGGGTGGTGATGATGGCGTTGTCGAGCGCGCGCTGACAGGAGCAGCCCTCCGGGGGCGGGCCCGTGACGGCCGCGGCCAGGGCCGCCTGCGCGTGCCCCGTGTTTTCCTTCATGATCTTGAGGACATCTTCGATGCGGACGTGGTCGTGGTCCGGGTGCCAGCAGTCGTAATCGGTCACGAGGGCCAAGGTTGCGTAGCAGATTTCGGCCTCGCGCGCGAGCTTGGCCTCCTGCAGGTTGGTCATGCCGATGACGTCCATGCCCCAGGAGCGGTAGAGGTAGCTCTCCGCCTGCGTGGAAAACTGCGGGCCCTCCATGCAGAGGTAGGTCCCGCCGTCGTGCACGACCACTCCCGTAGTCCTCACGGCAGCCACCAGGCGCTCCCGGAGCACCGGGCAAAAGGGGTGGGCCAGGCTCACGTGGGCCACGATGCCCGAACCGAAGAAGGTGTCGGGCCTGTGGCGCGTGCGGTCCACGATCTGGTCGGGAACCATGAGGTGCCCCGGCTTGTACTGCTCCTTGAGGCTTCCCACGGCCGAAGCCGAGAGGATGGCCTTCGCGCCCAAAAGCTTGAAGGCGTAGATGTTGGCGCGGAAGTTCAACTCCGAGGGAAGGATGCGGTGGCCGTGGCCGTGGCGGGCCAGGAAGGCCACCCGCCGACCGCCCAGAGTGCCGAGGAGGAAGGCCTCGGAGGGGTCTCCGAAGGGCGTCTTGAGGGCCACCCGCTCGGCGGCCTCGAACCCGGGCATATCGTAGAGGCCCGACCCGCCGATGATCCCGTAATCCACCTCCATGAACTCCCTCCAGCCCAAGAGGATAGCACAGGCGGCCCGGCCTTGCAGAACAGGGGTTGCGTGCCGTATTCCATCGTTCTATCGCAGCGAGCTTTCCATTCCGATGTGTCCTTCCGGAAGAAGCTCGGAAGACGATCCTTTCCAGTCCATCGTTGAGATCCTTCGGGGGGGAACGGTTATTGCGTTTACTGCTTCTGTCCGCAAAAGGGACAGCTCTGGGCGCGCTTGGGGAGGGGCCGCCGGCAGTTGAAGCAGAACCCTTCGGCCTTCTGGTCCCGCGCGGCGATGCGCTGGCGGATGTCCGAGAGCTCCCGCTCGCGGCGGGGCGTGGAACGCAGGTGCCGAAGGTCCGCGAGGAGGTCGTCGGCAGAGCGATAGCGCTGGGAGAGGTCCCGCGCCATGGCCTTCTGGATGATGTCGCTCAGATCCTTGCTGACCTTGCGGTTCTTCAGGTTGGGAGGGGTGAAGCGGCCCGCGGCCACGAGTTCCTCGATGCGCGCGGGGTTGAGGTCGAAGAAGGGGAGCACCCCGGTGACCATTTCGTACATCATGACGCCGATAGAATAGAGGTCCGACGCGAAGGTGGCGCGGCCCTGGAAGTGCTCGGGCGCCATGTAAGGTGGCGAGCCGATGCGCGTGGATGCGTAGGGGTCCCGCTCCAAAAGCCGGGAGATGGAGAAGTCCACCACCTTGGCGTTCCCGTCCTTGGTCAACAGCACGTTGCTCGGCCTCAAGTCCCGGTGGAGGATGTTCTTGGAGTGCGCGTAAGACACCGCGTCCGCCACCTGGATGGACCAGGCCACGGCCTGAGGCTCCTCCGCCTGGCCGTCCCGCGTGAGTCGCTCGGAGAGGGATTCGCCCTCCACGTACTCCATGACGATGAAGAAGAGGCCCGCTTCCGTATCCCGCTCGGCGGTGAGGACGGAGACGATGTTCGGGTGGTTGAGAGGCGCCATGACCTTGGCTTCGGCCACGAGCGCTTCGAGGGACTGGTTTTGGCGGTGGGGCACCTTGAGGGCGACCATTTTGCCGATGAGCGTGTCCTCGGCCAGGTAGACGGCGCCGAAGCCCCCGTTGCCCAGGGGCCGTTCGATTCGGTACTTCCCGACCACCTGGTCCTTCATGAACACGGCTGGATCACCCCTCTGAAGTATACAGGAGGCCCGCAGGACGCGCCAGGCGGGGGTGAGACGCGATGAGGCATAAGCAATTAAGCAAGACGCGAGACGCAAAGAAGGGCAAGGCCTCAAAAGGGGAGGAGGTCCTGGAGCGAGGACCAGGGTGATCAATATTCACAAAGATCGCCATGGGTCGTCGTCAGAGTTGTTCTCAGAGCACAACCGCACACCAGCCTTGGACTCTGAACCTCTCACGCTTTCTCGCCCGGGCGCCGGTTGATGCTCCTGCTCGTGATGCGGACGCGCAGGCGGACGGACTCGGAAAGCGGGCGCCGGCGGTGGCCCAACACCACAAGCTTGGGGGCGGGCTTGGCATCGTCGAAGAGCACGTAGGCGGGCTGGGAGGTGAGCCAGGAGGAGGGATTCAGAAAGGTGATCCCATCCACCTCGTCCATCTCGCGGTGGTGCGTGTGCCCCACGACCACGAAGCGGGCACCCGCGGCGCGAGCCTTCAGAATGGCGCGTGCCTTCACGCGTGCGGAGGCTCGCATGAAGATGGTGCTGGATCGCTGGGCCCATTGGATCACCGTCTTTCGGGGCACGTCGAACCAGATGGCGAATCCGTACACCAGGCTACGGAGCCTGTTGAGGCTCCGGGTGGCCCGGTGAAACTGGTCGAACTCGTGACCGTGGACCACCAGCACTTTCTCGCCGTGGTAGGCAAAATCGTACTCCGCCACCACCTCGACGCCGAGCAAGCGCCTGAGGGCCTCGGGCGACCCATCGTGGTTCCCGTAGATCCACACCACTTCTTTTCCCCGCTCGGCCAGGGTGCGAACCCTTTCTAGGACCGCCCAATGGCGCTCCTTGAGCCGGCGGAAGTTGAGGTCGTCGAAAATGTCCCCGTTCAGGATCAGCCTGTCGAAATCCACGCGCGTGAGCACGTGGGACAGTTGCTCCGTCCGGCAGAGGGGCGAACCGAGGTGGACGTCTCCCAGGATCAGAGTGCGCATGGGTTCAGTACCTCACGCCGAAAAAGTCGAGGAGGAGGAGGATGTTCAGGGCGATGATGACGGCGCCCGCGAGGTAAAGCAGGAAGTTTTCGGTGCGGCCGTTGGCATAGGCGCCCATGACCTTGCGGCTCCGGGTGAGCCAGATGAGCGGCAGGATCGTGAAGGGCAGCTGCATGGAGAGCACCACCTGGCTCCAGATCAGGGTCTTGAAGGCGTCCCGCTGGATCAGCACCAGGGCGAGGGCCGGAAGCGCCGTGATCAGAACTCCGGCTCGGAACCACACTTTTTGCGGGTCGATCTCCTTGCCCAGAAAGCCGGTGAACACCGTCCCCCCGGCCAAACACGCCGTGATGGAGGATGAGATTCCCGCGCATAGGAGGGCCACGGCGAAGAGCGTGCGGGCGAGGTTGCCGGCCAGGGGGCGGAGCGTGTCGGCGGCCTGGAGGATGTCCGTCACGGTGACGCCGTTTCGAAAGAAGACGGCCGCCGCCACCACCACCATGGCGCAGTTGATGAGCCATCCGGCGCCCATGGCGAGGAGGGTGTCCAGAAACTCGTACCGGAGGAGCTGCCGCTTGCGAACGGGATCGGACGCCACCCAGTTGCGCTTCTGGATGACCTCGGAGTGGAGGTAGAGATTGTGGGGCATGACCACGGCTCCCAGCATGCCCATGGCGATGAAGATGGTGCTCGAACTGAGCTCGGGCACCACGGCCGCCGTGGCCGCCGCGCCCCAGTCCGGCTTCACGATCCAGAGTTCGAACAGGTAGCAGAAACCGATGATGGAGACGAAGGCGATGATCAGGTGTTCGATCTGGTCGTACTTCTGGACCGCCACCAGTGCCAGCACCACAAAGCCGGCCACCAGGCTGGAAATCCAGAGGGGCCAGCCGAGGAGCAGGGAGACGCCAAAGGCCGCGCCGAGGAACTCGGCGAGGGCCGTGGCGATGCAGGCGGCCATGATGGAACCCCCGAGCAGGAGGTTCAGCTTCCGCGTGAAGAACGTCCGGCAGGCCTCCGCCAGACACTCTCCCGTGACGATGCCCAGGTGGGCGGCCATGTGTTGGAGGAGGATGAGCATGAGCGTGGACAGCGTGATGACCCAGAGGAGGCCGTACCCGAATTGGGAGCCCCCGGCGATGTTGGTCGCCCAGTTGCCCGGGTCGATGAACCCCACCGTCACCAGGAACCCGGGCCCCAGGTAGCGCAACATCTCCCTGTTGAAAAGGCGGCTGAACCGCAGCCGCTCCTTCCAGAGCGCGGCACTCCCGATTTCGCCGACCCCGTTCATCTGGCTCACACGGTATGCTAGCGCTCTTTTTAGCCGTCTGCCAAGCCTGCGGCTGACGGGGTAGAAGTGGGGGAGGGATTAGGTCCATACTCGTCCCTCGAAGAAGCCGGCCCGATACCGGGTTCATCGTGGCTTCCGAGGGTAGCGTTGTGGCAGAATAGCGTCGGGGGCACGGCCTCCGCAAAAAACCTCTGGGGGATCTGATGGATCTGTCGCAACGAGCCCTTGGCATCCAAGCTTCGCCCATCCGAAAGCTCGCTCCCCTGATGGTGGCGGCGAAAAGGCGCGGTGTGGCCATTCACCACTTGAACATCGGCCAGCCCGATATCCCCACACCCGGGGTCTACTGGGAGGCGCTCAAGCATTACCAGGATCCTGTCCTCAGCTATGGCCCCAGCGACGGCCTCCCGGACTTGAAGCTCGCCATCGCGGCCTATTTTTCCCGTTACGGCATCTCGTTGGACCCCTCCGATGTCCTCGTCACCACCGGAGGCAGCGAGGCCATCTCCTTTGCCTTCAGTGCCATCGGTGACTTTGGCGACGAAGTCATCGTCCCCGAGCCCTTTTACACGAACTACAACGGATTCGCCACGCTGGCGGGCCTCAAGGTAGTTCCCGTGACGACCCGCGCGGAGGACGGGTTCCGCCTCCCGCCCAAGGAAGCCATCGAACGGGCCATCACCAAGCGCACGCGGGCCATCCTGGTGTGCTCTCCCAACAACCCCACGGGCACCATCTTTACGCGGGCGGAACTGGATGGGCTGGCTTCGCTGGCGCTCAAGCACGACATCTTTCTCATCGGAGACGAGGTTTACAAGGAGTTCACCTACGAGGGGGCCAAGCATACGAGCTTGCTCAACCTGGAGGGGTTGGACGACCGGGTGATCGTGGTGGACTCCATCTCAAAACGCTTCTCCGCCTGCGGGGCGCGGGTGGGAGCGCTCATCAGCAAGAACAAGGATGTGATGGAGGCGGTCCTGAAGTTCGGTCAGGCCCGGCTGTGCCCCCCCACCGCAGAACAGGTGGGGGCCATAGCGGCCTACCGCATGGATCCCTCCTACTTCGATCCCATCCGCGCCGAATACCAGGCTCGCAGGGACACGCTTTTCGCGGGCCTCACGGCGAGCCCGGACGTGCTTCTGAGGAAGCCCGAAGGCGCCTTCTACATGATCGTCAAGCTTCCCGTGAAGGACACGGACGATTTCGCGCGGTGG
>Ga0315271_10003391_pt1 | contig 10056 bp, 17 predicted proteins | sample C3_top_MG_FD_204664 | JGI IMG/M metagenome (GOLD analysis project Ga0315271, IMG submission 204664) | Sediment microbial communities from Yellowstone Lake, YNP, Wyoming, USA - C3_top | ecosystem: Environmental > Aquatic > Freshwater > Lake > Sediment | place: USA: Wyoming | collected 2017-08-01
ATAATTGCGTAGCGAATCATTGATAAACTGATTAAGGGTCTTGTCTTCTTTATGGGCGGCTTTTGCGATCACCACAAGATCCTCATCAGTTAAGTTGATGTCGATCATAACTCGCTCATCAAAATTTTCTCCTGCGAGGATAGCCGTCATCTTCTCGAGAATATCTGCTTCTACTTCAAGATCGATCCACTCAACATCATCCCACGCGTTCTTCGGATCTACTCCGCGTTCTTCCGCCTCGAGTAGAAATCCTGAATTGAAATCGGGATTGGTCCAGCGATATGCGAAATCGCCAGACAAGGTAACTACCTCGAGAGAATAAACTGTCTGATTTACTGTGTCAAAAACCACTGATGCATTGCCATACCGGTTTTCGAGCTCCAGGAATCGCGCGTTTTCACCAAAGCATAGCCACAGATATTCAGAGCCGCTAGAAATTTTGTAGTTCGCGGCTTTCAAAATCTTTTTGAGTTTCATTTTGATCATCCTCTATATTAAGTTTAAAGTGATTTTTTTAGAAGTTGTAATTGTTTTTTGTATTCATCATTGTAAAAAAGCTTCTTAAGACACCAACCGATTACGTGAAGCGGTAGGGCAAAACACAGTGCCAATATTGGAGCCAACATCGCTGATACTACAGCATCGTCCACGCTTTTGAACTGTCCTGAAATTAAAAGCACTAACCAGAAAATAAACGCCATTTTAAGAAAAAGCCATTTTCCGGTTATTAGACGTAAAACAAAATTTTCATTTTCGTTTTTATCTGTTGTCATGACGTGTTTACTCCAAAGAATCATATTAACAGAATCATTATATCAAAGTTTTCTATTAATGTACACACAAATTATAGGCGTAAAAAAGGGACTCCGAAGAGTCCCTTTTCGTTCAATTCTAAGAGATTCTCTTTAGAATGCGTACTTTACACCAACTGTTGCTTGGTCTCCAAACTTAACTGGAGTAGCAGTCATTGCACCATCGAATGATGGGTTGTAAGTGCGATAGCCTTTGCTGTAATTACCAGTTAACGAAACCTTCTTCGTTAGAGCATACTCAGCAAACAAATCGATGTTGTTGTGCAACGTCTTCTTGGTAGCTGGAGCTTGGTAGTGCGTGTAAACGGTATCAACACCTAGCGTTAGGCCAGGATAGACAACCATCTTGTAGCCAACGGTGTAGAATGTGTCATGAAGACGCTTTCCAGCATCGGACTGAAGACGATGATCAACTTTACCGAAGACACCCATGTAGTCAGCGCCTAAACCTAACCATGTCTGATTTAGACGGGAGACTGGTGCAGTACCGCTCTTGCCGAAGTACTCGTTACGCTCAACATAAGTGTTGTAGTTGATGCCGTACTGGGAACCACGATAACCAAAACGTGGTATTAGCTCAAGACGTGGATCAGAAGTTGAACGATTCACATCGCGAACTTGAATGCCATGTCCTTCTAGTTCAACGAATGCACCGTTGTACTTAAGGCCGACTGCGCCATTGGTGCTGAGACGCTTGTCAGACAAGGACTCGCCACGAACGACGTAGTTAGTATCGGCACCGACAGAGCCGGTCATTTCAAGACCAGCAGCATGAGCAGAAACGGTTACAAAAAGTGCTGCCATCATAGTTAAAAATTTCATTGTTGTATTTCCTCCAAAGTTTAAAAATTACTGCTATTAAAGCTCTAGTCAAATGACATCGAGCAAACCATTAAATTCCAATTTTATTTATTGTTTTCTACAAGAAGTATTTATTATAATCTGGCGGTGCTGATTGTACATAGCCCGCCAGATTATTTTATTGCTACACTAACTGAAGACTTGTGCCACAATTTGAACAGAATTTACTAGTCGCCTTGTTAATTCTGCCGCAAGTTACACACTGAGGCTTGTGCTTAACGGTGACTGCCTCAGTAACGATAGTGCCGGCTGACGATTCGCCCATCAAACGGAGGACCATAACATGAGATTCTGATTCTACTGGGAACGACGACATCGCTTCAAACCGTTGATCAGATATAGAACCTGGAACAGTGATGCCCTGCGTAGAAACGTAGCTCTTAACTTCGGGTCCACCAGATCGTAACGTGTTGCCGACACTAGCTCCATACTCCGTAGTCGATGTAGTCGTAGTGCTGCACCATACAGGTTGCGAATCAAACGGACCGTAATACTTGTTCGGCGGCATATAACGTTTATTCCATTCTTCCCACTCCCTAAACTGCTTCAGCGGATCTGGCTTAGCTACCAACTTTTCAAATTGAAATTCTACACGAATCAAACCGTCTTCTACACCTACGCCCCGGTGTTGCTCGATAGATTTTGTAAATTCAATAAACTTGAACCGATTTCCGGATTTGTTATTTCCATTCTTGATAAAACGTTCAAGCTCGAGTTCAGCATTCGGTTGAACTACCAACCAAACGTTCTCTGTTGCATCCTGTCCATCAACGGAAATTTTAACCTGCGCTCTTACTGAGTTTAGGTTTTTGATTAGAATGGCATATTCTTGCCCGAAGGGTAGGAAGACGGTATCCTTATCTTCACGAAGAACTTTCCCATTTACCTTAATTGCCGTAACTAGCTTATTGTTATGCATCATTTATTTCTCCTTTTCGTTTTACGGACCATTGGCTAAGGTCCCAAAGTTAAAGCCAATTCAGTGAGAAACGCGTCATATGTTTAACGCAACTTCTGTTAATTTTATTTATAGAATTTGGGCCGGTCGTTTTTGATGGAAATCGAAAGTATTCATCATATTTGAATAAATGATTATATCAAATGATAAAGGAATTTTTAATGGACAACTATTATGTTTACGTAAATCAGGTGGAACTCACTATAAATGAAAGTTATATAATGCTGTGAAGATTTTACGAGTGTCATGATTATACATGCCCGAACTGTTTATCGTGTTGAATTCTACTACGTAGAGTTTGTCGTCAACAAGTGCAGTATCCATCACACAGCAAGAATCTGGCAACCACCCGTCAGCCAATTGCTGAGCTTCAGCGATCACGTCAGCTTCAAGTTCGTGTTTCTTAACGAGCTGATTATTGAAGCGGTACATAGCACCATCGACGATCTTACCATCGACGATAAACCACCGCCACTCTGCTTGAATATTTCTCGGCTCAGCCAAGACGACCATGGTATCAGCAGAAAGATGGTATGATCCAGACGAATCGCAATTCATAGCATCAGTCAACCAATCAGCACACTCTTTGGCCTGAATAACTTGACCAGAAAACTGCTTCAAATCTTCAGAAGGTCGAATGAACCACTCGTCATTTTCAGGTCTGGTTCGCAGAAACGTGATAGCCGCTGAGAGCTTAAGAATAAGATCTTCATTCAACATATCGTCGCGATTTTGAATGGCCGCGCCATAATTGAATGTGTTAAGATCGAAGTGCAACCCCTTCCACTTTAGATCGTACGCGATATTAGTGAAGAGTGTTGAGCCATACGGAATGAAGTCCTGACCTATAAGCGGCTCGTCAGAAGTTATTTCGTGCGAAAATGGAATAACACCCACAAACAAGTGTGGGATGTTAGTGAGAGCGTCCTTACAAATTGCTAACTGCTCAGCACTCATTAAATTGTGTTGAAGAACGAATTTCATAGCGAAAATCCAGTGTCCTAAGTTATTTTACCAACTGTCATAATCGGTTACGTCGATGGATTCACCGCAAGCGCAATTCACCGTGACGGCATTACCCAAACCGGTGTGGGTAAATGAGTACGTTAATCGTCCACCGATGGCTCCCTGATTTATTGTATATGGGCATGTTTTATCATGCTCGCTCAGCCAAGCGGCAATTTTTACTATTTGTTCACGGTCTAATTTAAACTCGTTCATCGTGTTTCCTCTTAAAATCTTGGTGGATGTGACAGGACTCGAACCTGCTACCTGATGCTTGCAAAGCACCTGCTCTCCCAGCTGAGCTACACACCCAAATAGCATTAACAAATAGTGGAGTCGGGTAGCCCTTGCGGGCGAGCTTTTTCAAATAAAAGATAACCAACATCCGTCCGGTTAATGCAAATTCATATTGATAGGCGATCAGCAAAAGTAATGATCGGGTTTAAAGTTCCGTCCGTGATTATAGAGAGGATAACCAATCATAAACGGCTAACCGACTAACCGACTATCAATATGAACTACACTGAAATTACATTATATATTTATACGACTGAAAAGTACACACAATTTAAAACGTTAATGTAGATAAAATGACATCGATTTTCGCCATTTCCTTAGCATCTGCTAAAATTTGGCGCACACACGTTATTGGATCGTTGATGATTTTTTGAACAGTCTTGAGACCATTGTGAAGAGTAGATTCTGCACCTATCTCGTCTTCTTTCTTCATCTGATGCATTACTGAAACCGCCCAAGCCTTCAACTTTGGAGCAAGCGACTTGATCGTTTCGTTCTTAAATTTCGTAAACGGCGAAAGCGCGTTGACTTTAACGATCTGATGAAACTCCGCGTCGATAGATTCTGAAAGCATTGCTCTAATAACGAACTCACCTTGCTCATTAGTCAATTGTGTTATTGGTTTAATTTCTGACAGTTTCATTATCAACAACCATGATTAAATGCAGTATTTTATTTATAAGAAACTGGGGCAGAAGGTAGAGGAATCGAACCTCCGACCGTATTTCAGGTCGGGCCGACTTTCGAAATCGGTTATCGCCCAGCGAACCTACCTTCTAAATTCTTCTGATCAGTGCTTGAACCTGTGGTGGCCCCAGTCTCCTCATGGCCGGTCCTGGACGGCTCTGCATATGCCTCTCTGTTTTTCAGTGTTCCATTGTAGCCACTTCAGAAGAATAATTCTGAATTGCTGAACGCATTGCTAACCTCTCGTATGCTCCAATATCTTTAGTGTTAGCTTTCTTTCAACAATTTATTTCTAAAAGAGTTCGTAGTTGAACTCTTTGATTCGGCGTCGGGTAAATTTAACCTCGACTCCATTCGTATTTATAAAGGTGAACGTTCCTGCTTCAGCATCAACCTTTTTAAGATCAGAGATTGTGAAGTTATATTGTGTGTCTTCTTCATCGTCATCTGTAGAGTATTGGGTAACGACGATGTCCTGTTGAGTTAGCGGGCTTCCGCGCCAGACGTCTGGATCAATGTCATTCGGTTTAACCGCCTTTCCTTTGACCTTTAGAGTAACGTCGTACATTCCGCCACCGTCTGTAGTAGGTTTAGCGTTTAGCATTTCGAGGACTTCTCGAGGGCTTTCGTTGTAGCGGTTCATTTCTTCGACCATAGCCTTCAGCATGTCGAAGTTGAACTCTGCGAATAACGAGGCTATTTGACAGATCGTATTGATGTGTTCGCAGTTTTTAAGATTGTCATTGCAGTATTCGGTAATGAATTCTGCGTCTAGTCCTTTAAAGTTGAGTAGGTAGAAAATCCTACCGGGACGATTTTGCATGTGCCCATCGACGCGGTAAACGTCATTGCAAGTAAGGACGAAAAGCTTCTTAGATGGAAATACACCATCGAGCAATGTTAGCACTTGCTTCTGTTCGTCATGATCATAAACCTTTTCGAATTCGTCGAAAAGAATAACGCATGGTTGCTCAATTCCCTGGATTAGCGAATTGAACTTATCACCACTCCAAGCGAAGTTGACAACAATCGTGGGCATTCCAAGAGCCGCAGCTTCAATAGAAAGCAGCTTAGCTAGCATTGTTTTGCCTGAACCTTTTTCACCAGTTAGCAGCACTCCAGTACTGACTGGTCGGTCTTCATAGGTACGCATGATACGTTCTACTTGACCGAGAGTCTTGCCGTAAATTTTGCCAGACGATGTAAATGAATCGATCTGCTCGAAATAAAAATTCTCACGCGGATCTAGTTTAATTACGTAGTTGCCAGGCGGCAAAGTGTTGTGAAGAGCTAGCGCGCCTTCATCAGCAGGTGTAAACACGCTCCCATTCTTGAAATAACATGTCATATTATCCAAATACCTTTATAAGGTTGTTCATATAGCACCGAATGTTCTCGGCGCCTACCGGGTTTTGCGAATGCACGTAAAAATCGAATCCTTCTGGGAACGTCAGCTTCCCGTCTCCCAACTTTTCTGCAAGCCAATGAATAAACACCATAGATGTGTCATCGCCGCCAAGATCATGGTCAAAGCTGATAAAATCGGGCATACCCATAGTACTGCACTGGATCATCGCCTCATGCGAAGTACGAGCAATCGTCCAGTCGCTTTCTGGTGCTGGAGGAAATCTCTCATCATCAATAAAAAGCTTCATTTTGTAATTTCCTTATTGCGTAAAATCAAGGACGGTGAAGCCGGCTTCGATGTAGACGTTCACTTCTTGACGCGAATAGACAATATCGATCAGCTCATCACCATACCAAATTTCATATCGGGGGTCAGACCACATGAAGATTGTACTCATGCACCTGCTTCATTAATTCCGGATTTTCCTCTACGAAGGTGCAAAAATCGACCGCGCAGTCAATGCAAGAGAAACCAGCATCAGAGTTGTAATAGCGCTGGGAATGTTCATGATCAAATAGCGCCTCATTAAAAACCTTCACCAACTCATGGAACAAACAACCTTGCGCACTATCAAATTGTTGACCGTCATTTGCTTCAAACATTTCAACAGTAACTTTTTTCATGATTAAGCCTCTTTCTTAAAATAACCGTAGGGAAGACCGTTGAGGAAGCAGTAATAATCGAGGTCGTTCTGAACGTAGACGTCTTCGTTTTCAAAAATCTTAAGAAGCGCTGTGGGGCGATCCTTAGCACCAGCCTTCAGTACCTCGTTAACTTTTTGTTCAAATTTCTCGATAGCAACCTTTTGGTCTGCTGCCTCTTGCGCTTCTTGCATCTTGAGCGACGTTTCGAGGTTGTTCATTTCGACCTTAAGCCACTCGACAGAATTCCATTCTTCAGGAGCTCCGCCGCGCGGGCGGAAACCGCATACGTCTTTATGCAGATCGCTATACAGAGTCTGGAGTTGCTCGAGTTCGGAAAGTTCGTCCCAGTTACGAAATGTCATTTTCGTTTTCCTTAGTTAGAAGCGGGTTTTTGTTGGGCGGCGGCAACCAACTGTTTCCAATAGATGCCGATCCGCGAATTACCATCAGCCATCTTTTTCCGCCAATATGCAACCTGCTTTGCGGAGAGATAACCAGTGCGAAGGTAGAACGTCGCCATCGACGTACCCATGCGGGCATGACAGGGGCGGAAGCCTTCGCCGTTCCGATATTTGGTATCTTCTTGAATCTGCTCGTCACGCGTCTGGTGTTTGTAGAGAACCACGAGAGCACGAGCTACGGCTTTATCGTTCGTTTCCAGAAGCTGCTGAATGGATTCTTTATTGAGTTCCATGATAATTCCTCTCTTAGGCTTCCGGCAAGTAATTGAAGCTTTCGATGACGAGGTTACCTTCGGTATCCGTCGACATAAACATCTGGGTAGCCAGGAACATATTCGCCATCGTCCAACCGTTGCGGATATAATCCACTTTGGTTTGAAGTTTCTTTACGCAAGAAACCGAAGGTTGAACGCTTTCGAGTACTTCAGTCATCATGATCTCCTGGTCATCAACTAATGAAGCTATTATACACTATTCACCAGAAAAGTGTAAACTATTTATCGCTTTAGAATCAATGACTTAGAGGAATGTATTACGAATCAATAACTTAAAAGATGTCACCGGAGTGAACCGATAAGACGGGTAAGGTGCCCTATACCTGAGACTGTCCGAGGTCACCCAGGACGATCCTGGTGTCCTAGCCATTCAAGTCTTGGCATTACCGAGTGCATCCAGAAGTCAGGTGTGAACATATAATACTGGAGAATCGAACCTTCTTCTGGAAAAAGCATAACTTCGTTTCTTGAATCGATGGCATTTTTGAGATGGGCGGCGCCTGCTTTATATCTTCCGACATCTATATCAACTCTCACTTTTTTCTTGATTACCGTTTCATCCACGCCAGCTACCGTTATGTTTATTGCTGAACCTTTGTAGAAATCCTCCCACACCGGGGAATAACACAGAGTGAAACCGTTAGCCGGAATAATCACATAGACGTTTCCATATTCGCTAGCCTCTACCCTGTTGCCTGAAGCCATCATACCGTTTCTGAATCTATGACCAAACTCGTCTTCAAAGATTTCGTTCGCTATGTCATGAATAACCAGTGGTGTATCGGTAGGCGGCCTGCCCGCTTCAACGTCGCGGTCGTTCATAAAGAATAGATCGACATATTTCGGTTTCTTTTTATCGCCGCGATATAGGACTTTATAAAAGTCGTGCTTATCAGCATACTTAAAGTAATCTGAGCAGTTGCTCAGAAAAGTTTTGAAGGCGACATCGCCCTCGCGATCCTCTTCTGCCAAAAATTCTTTAAACCTTATACTCATAATTTAACCATTCCAGTTATTGACTGCTTTCTGTTCTGCTTCTTTAAGAAATTCAGCTTCTAGTTCCACTATTCGAGCAGCCATTTCCGAGAGGTAGGAGTCGTCGACGATAAATTCTTCGATTTCCTTAATTAGATCCTCTTGTGTCATGGTGATGCTCCTATAGGTTATGTTGGAGGAAGTGGTGAGATTCGAACTCACGGACCCCTTTCGAGGTCTCCAGTTTTCAAGACTGGTCCAATCAGCCGGGCTCTGGCACACTTCCATGTTTTATTTATAATGGGGCGAGGAAAGCCTCCTTTATTTCCCGAGATGATTCATCTCGATATAGTTCAGCGATCCCTTGGATAAGGGACGCACGTAATATAATTCCCTTTTGCTTAGACACTATGGCGTAAATACCACTTCGCGATTTCTCGCCAGGTTCAAGCGTCTTCCCGATCTGAAGATCGAATTGTCTAACCTGATAGTTCCCGAGATTCGCGATATACTCAGCGAGAGTCTTGGAAAACGTAAGTCGATAAAGCTTCTTATCGTCACAAATACCGTAAATCTTATTGCTACTTTTACAGCTTCCAGTTGAACAAATCTATGCAGTCATTTCGTCTTCTCCTTAACTAGCCATGCGGCTCTATTTAATACGTTGCCGATCGTCTCATCTCGATAATCGTCGTCCCAAAAATCCTTCAATTGTTGAAGCTCCTCTACCGATAAAACCTGTCGGCCAACTAAGTGGAACGACACTGCGTCTATAGCTTCATGTGCGTCTAGACCATTGCCGAAACTGATCTTATCGAAATCATCGGCAGTCAGAATATCCAATTCCGGCGAACGTTCATGCGGTCCAAATGGTGGGTCAGACGTTTCTCCATTCTTGCAATGGGCACAATATCCAAGACCGCAGCCACACTCTTCACTAGTACCATTACACCATATACACTTCATCAGAAGCTCCTTTATTTTGGTACTCCCGGTGGGCATCGAACCCACAACCTACGATTTTAGAGAAAGTCGCTCTAGCCAATTGAGCTACAGGAGTATTAAAGTGGCACCCCATAACCGAGTCGAACGGTTCCATCGAGTTTAGAAGACTCAAGTCCGAATCCCTCGGATGGGGCAAAATCTATTTTGACAACGAATGAACTAATCCAAAAACTAAGGCTACGAGAATCATCTTCACTATCAACCCGATGACTGACCAATCGTGCTGAATTGGCGGCGGCGCTTTTCTATCAATGCGCTTTACGATAAATGGAACCGGATTATCGTGCGTCGTATTAAATTCGGGAAATTCTTTATCATGATGGCTTATGAGTTTGAAGATTATCTTAGCGTGCTTTGGATCAAATCCGGTACGAGCACCATCTCTCGAATCGCCGATCAAGCTCATTAGTAATGCGCGGCAGCCGTCTGAGCCCCAAAGTACTTTGACCCTATTCGCTACGTGCGGGTACGCCTCAAACAATTCTTGCGTTTCTGTTTCGTTCATCATAAGCAACTCCTCGTAATATCTATATTAATTTTAAATTAAACTAACACGAAAATACATTAACAATGTTATTTATATTTTGAGGGTGTTTTGATGGCGGAGAAGACCGGATTCGAACCTGCGTGACTTTTCAGTCCATCTGTTTTCCAAACAGGGGCACTAG
>Ga0315271_10003392_pt1 | contig 10050 bp, 8 predicted proteins | sample C3_top_MG_FD_204664 | JGI IMG/M metagenome (GOLD analysis project Ga0315271, IMG submission 204664) | Sediment microbial communities from Yellowstone Lake, YNP, Wyoming, USA - C3_top | ecosystem: Environmental > Aquatic > Freshwater > Lake > Sediment | place: USA: Wyoming | collected 2017-08-01
GGGAGCGCCCGGGCGTGGGCTTCGACAAGGTCGACTGGGACGTCTACCGATCCGTGCGCACGGCCGAGCCCAGGCTCGTGAGCGGCTTCGCGACGAACGACGCCGCGACTCTCTTCGTGCGCGGCCCTTCGGCCGGTGGCGGGCAGCATATCCTCCGCTACCAACTGGTCAGGTCTGACGCCGATGGCGCCTCCCCATGGAAGATCCGCCGCGAGTGGATCTTGCCGAGTACGGCGGGAGTACCATAGACGGCGTGGACGAGCCCCTCACCTCCGACGTCAGAGATGCCGTCCACGATCTTCACCAATACCTCTCCGACGCCGTGGCTCCCCTCATCGTCACCGATGCCATCTCGTTGCTGATGGAGCAGGCCCCCGCCCTGGTGGCGGCGGAGATACACAACTGGACCCTCCTCCAGTACGAAGGGGTCGGCGCCAAGATGCCGGTCTCCGATTTCCTCTTCCACGCCATCAAGAAGATCGCGATGCTTTCAGACTTCGGCCTGATCCCCAGGGAGTCCCTCTTCCCGTGGCTCGGGAAACTGACGCCGCTCGTTCTCTCCTATTGCCCCGAGGCCGACAGGCCGTTTCTCGTCCAGAACCTCTCCCGCCTGGGGCATGTGCAGCCTCTCGTGGCGACGCCGATCACCGTCATCCATCGGCAGATGGGAACGGACGCGCAGTTTGCGTCGACTCAACAGCCGCCGGCCCCGGCTGTGCACGGTTCTCCGGTCTCCGGGGCGCCCCTGGCGCGCCCGCAGTCTCCGGGTTCCTCGGCGCCGCCGCAGTCCCCGGAGGAGTCGGCGCGGATGTCGCGACTCCTCACGCTGCTGATGGACCGCTACGAGCGAGAGATGGGCGTCGCCCCAGGAGGGATTCCCGGCTCGGCCCCGGCGTCGTCGCCGCCGGCGCGTCCCGAGCTGACCGGGCAGATCATCGCGGCCGTGGCCCAGAAGGCGGCCGACGGTCCAGCACTCGATCAGGACCTGGCGCGGCTGCGCGACCTGGGTATCGACGCGAGCATGGACCAGGTCTTCAAGTTCCTTGGGGAAAGCCTCCCCGGCTGGACGCTTCCCGCCGCCGACGGGGCCCCCGATGGCGCCGCCGTCGCGCCACCGGCCGCTCCTGCCGACGCGATGCGGCGCATCATCGACAGCGCCCCGAATGCGACCGAGGCTGCTCATCGCCTCCACGAGATGGTCAAGGCCGCGGTGGAGCAGTTCAACGAGGGCTCCCTGGCCCGCGCCGTGACGATGTTCGAGCTGGCGGAGGCCGTGGCCACCGACAACAAGGTGAAGCTCAGCGTGGTGGAGGGGATAAGGCGGGGCGGCCACGAATTCCTGGACCCGGACCGCATCCGGTTTCTAGCCGACGCTCCCGACAAGCATCGCCTCCTGCGCAAAGTGCTGGCCTTCTACACGTCCCTGCGTCCCGACGGCCTTCTGGAAGAGCTGCAGACCGCGTTGAAGCGCGACCGGCGGCGCCTCCTCCTGCTGCTGGTGGAGGTCCACGGTCCCGCGGGCCGCGAGGCCTGCCTCGCATGGCTGCAACGTTCCTTCACCGGGGTCGTGACTCGGGACGACTGGCACATCCAGCGCAACCTCGTCTACCTGATCCGCCGGATTCCGAAGCCCGCGGAGGTGCCACCGGAACCGGAGATCGAGCTTCTCGCGACCCTGGCGGAACCAAGCCGCCCGGTCCCCCTTCTCAAGGAGGTCCTGGCGGCACTCGGTGCCGTTCGCCACGAAAGGGCCGAGCAGGCGCTCCTGCGCTTCCTGACGCGTCTCGAAGAGAAGCTGGTCCAGTCCCCCGCGGGAGCCGCTTCCGGTGGGGACCTGCTGTCGCTCCTCGACCGGACGGTTTCGGCGCTCGTGCGTCTCGGGAGTGCCGGAGCGCGCCGGGCCGTGGTGAGCCACGGCCTTCGCCGCGATCCGAAGCTCGGCGACACTCTCGCGAGGATGGCTGAGCTCGGTACCCTCGACCTGTCGGCGGATCGCGGCCTCGTCGACCGACTGCTGAAGGCGCTCCAGGACGAGATGCCCAAGAAGGTGCTGGGCGTCGTCGTGAGGCAGAACAGCCAGGCGGGGGCCCCGATCATTCGCGCCTTGGCCGGCACTTCGCTACCGGCAGTTCGCGAAGCCCTCGAGCAGATCATCGAGCGCCACCCGCAGGAAGACTTCGCCGACGCGGCCGAAGCCGCTCTCGCGGCGGCTCCCGGCGCGCCCCTTGTGTCTTCCGCGTCTCACGCGACGACCACCTCGTCTCCGGCGCCGCCCGTTTCCGCCCCCAGCTTCTCCGGAGACCTGGAGCTCTTCGGGCTGCCCAACCTCTTCCAGAGCCTCTCGACCGCGGGCGCCATTGGAACGCTGACCCTGAGCGACGCCACGAAGGAGCCCATCGGCACGGTCGCCCTCGCGAAGGGGAAGCTCATGGGAGCACTCGTCGGATCCACCCAGGGTCGTGACGCGGTCTTCCAGCTCCTCGAGAAGCCCATCGCCGCGACCTTCGCCTTCGTGACCGCCCCGATCGAGTCGCTCCGCAAGGGCTCACCAGGCGAAGGGGATGACGTTCTCAGCCTGATGCTCGAAGGGATGCGCCGCTACGACGAGCTGCAGCGGGCCTCGGCGCTCGTTTCCGACACCGCGTCCTTCAAAGCCAGCGGCACGGCGCCAACGTCGCTTCCCGACGAGCGGGACGGAAAGCTCGTGGCTCTCGTTTGGTCGAAGGCGGTCGCGGGGGCGACACCCGCGGCGTGCGAGCTCACGGCCGAAACCGACGCCTATCGCGTGCGCCGCCTCCTCGCCCACTGGGTCGAAGAGGGCGCCCTCAAGCCGAGGGCGTCCTGAAGCGCCCGCAGCCCCTGAGGATCGCCCTGGTGGGCTTCGGCCACGTGGGTCGGCGATTCGCCGCGCGCCTCGGGGGTGCATACGGGAAGGCCCTGCGCGCGGCGGGGGTCTCCCCACTCGTCACGGGCATCGCGACAGCGCGCCATGGGATCGCCATCGATGAAGGCGGGCTGCCCCTGGCGCGGGCTCTTCGCCTCGTGAAGGCCGGCGGCTCCCTCGATGCGCTCCACCGCGGCCACTCCGTGCAGTCGATCGCCGACTTCATTCGCCGCGTCCCTGCCGATGTCGTCGTCGAGATCACGCCCCTCGACCCTCGGCGCGGGGAGCCGGCCACAGGGCACGTCCGCGCGGCTCTCCGCCGCGGTCTTCACGTCGTGACGGCGAACAAAGGACCCGTCGCTTTCGGCCGCCGAGCCCTCGTTGCCCTGGCCCGCCGGAATGGACGGCTCTTTCTCCACGAGGGCGCCGTGATGGACGGGACGCCGATCTTCAATCTCGTGGCGCGCTGCCTTCCAGGGATCCGGGTCGACGGTTTTCGCGGCGTCTTGAACGCCACCACGTCGCGCATCCTGGGCGGCATGGAGCGCGGGGAGACGGCCGAGGCGGCGCTCCGGGAGGCGCAGGCGGCGGGCGTCGCCGAGGCCGACCCGAGCCACGACGTCGACGGCTGGGATGCCGCGGTGAAGGGATGCGCCCTCGCCAACGCCCTCATGGGAGCCGACGTCCGGCCGAAGGATGTCCGGCGGCGTGGAGTGGGCGGCATCACGCCGGGCGCCGTTCGTCGCGCGCTGCGGCGTGGCGGACGCATCCGCCTCGTGGTCCGGGGCCAACGTGCGGGTCGTCGCGTGCTGGTGCGCGTCGCACCCGAGGAAGTTCCCCAGGGAGACATCCTCGTATCGCCCGGAGCCGACGGCGTGCTCGTCATCGAGACCGACCTCATGGGGGAGATCGGCATCTGGGAAGGGGCGGGTGGCGTCGACCAGACGGCCTACGCGCTCCTCTCGGACCTCGTGCAGGTAGCGCGCCTCCGGGCAGGCGCCGGCGACGCGTCTGCTAAGATGCTCGCGCGATGACGGCCCCTCCCGCTCCGGCCGCGGCGCTTCGAGTGTCTCCCTTCGAGGCCGTGGGCGAAGCCATCGAATACACGAAGCGAAACCTCTTTCCCTTTCGCTTCGATCGCTGGCTAGCACTCGGCTTCGTGGCGTTCCTGGACCAGTGTGGCCGGGGTAGTGGCGGGGCCAGCAGTGGCGGGAACGGCAATTGGGGAGGCGGGGGAGGTGCGGGCGACCACGGCGGACCCGACATCCGCGCCGTGACGGACTGGTTGGGGAGTCATGTGGCCCTGGTCGTGGGAATCACGGCTGCGGCCCTGACCTTGATCATCGCGCTCATTGCCCTCGTGACGTGGCTCAACTCCCGCGGCGCCTTCATGTACCTGGACAACGTCGCCACCGGCAGGGCGGACGTCGTGCGCCCGTGGCGCGAGCACGCCGAGCGCGCCCACTCCCTGTTCGCCTGGCGCTTTGTCCTTGGCATCGCGACGCTCCTGGGCGTGGTCGTCCTGGGAGGCCTGACGGCGTTCCTGGTGTTGGCCTATGCGAAGGGGCGCCTTGCCGGTTTCGTCGCGCTCGCCGTCGGCCTCCTGGTTCTACTTCCGATTCTCCTCGTGGTGCTCGTGGCCTCTGGCCTCGTGTCGGTGGCTCTTCGCGATTTCGTCGCGCCGCTCCAATGGCGTCTGGGGGTTTCGTGTGGCGAGGCTGCTGGCGTGCTGTGGCCTCTGGTCAGAGCGCATCCCGGCAGCTTCGTCGTCTACATCGGATTGAAGATCGCGTTTGGCGCTACCGCCGCTATCGTCGTGCTCGCCGCCGGCTGCCTCACGTGCTGTTGCGGCTTCCTTCCGGTGGTCTCCCAGACCCTGCTGCAACCGCTCTTCTACTTCGAGCGGACGTGGTCTCTGGTGTTCCTCCGTCAGCTGGGGCATGACGTCTTCGCGATTTCGACCCCCGAGCCCGTCGCGGAATAGCGCTTGCTGACCGCCGACGAGCTCGGCGTCCTCCTCTTCACGTTGGGGATCGCGGGACTCGGAACGCTCCTCATCCTCCCGCTGGGCGTCGGCCTGGCCCTCGTACTGGCCCGCTATCGCGGCCCGGGGAAGAGCGCTCTCGAGACCCTCCTGTCGCTGCCTCTCGTCCTGCCTCCAACCGCCGTGGGGATCATGCTCCTGGAGGTGTTCTCTCGCCGCACGGCGCTCGGCGCCGCATTGGCTGCCGCGGGGCTCGACGTCGTCTTCACGTGGCGAGGCGTCCTCGTGGCGACGAGCATCATGTCGTTTCCGCTCCTGGTGCGCTCGGCGAGGACGGCATTCGAAGAGGTGGACCCTCGCCTCGTGGGGATCGCCCGAACTCTCGGTCGTGGGCCGGCCGCCACCTTCTTCACGGTCACGCTCCCGCTGGCTCGGCGTGGCGTGATCGCCGGAGCGACCCTCGCGTTTGCCCGCGCCCTGGGGGAGTTCGGGGCCACGGTCATGGTTGCGGGCAACATTCCGGGGCGGACGCGGACGCTGGCACTCGCCATCTTCCACGACAATCAGGTCGGCCGTGACGACCGGGCCGTGGTCCTGGGCGGAGTGACCGCAGTATTGGCCTTTGGGGCGCTGTGGACCTCCGAGTGGCTCACGCGCCGGAACGCCGGGAGGGGCGAAGCGTGATCGACCTCTCGATCGAGGTTCCGCTCGCCGCCTTCACGCTCCGGGTCGAGGCAGCGCTTGCCGGACGTGTGACGGTCATTCTCGGCCCCTCGGGATCCGGGAAGACGTCGCTTCTCGAGACGGTGGCCGGGTTGCGCCCGAAGGCTCGAGGGCGTATCGCCCTGGATGGCCAGGTGCTTCAGGACGATGCTCGCCGCCTTCGGCTGGCGCCCGAGCGGCGCCGGGTCGGCTACGTCCCCCAGGACTCGGGACTCTTCCCACATCTCTCGGTCCTGGGCAACGTGAGGTTCGGCGCGCGAGGAGGTGACGAGGGGCGCGTCGAAAGTGCCATAGACACCCTTGGCCTAAGGCCGCTCCTCGGCCGCTCTCCGGGCGCCCTCTCGGGAGGTGAACGGCAGCGGGTCGCGCTCGCACGGGCCCTGGCCTCGGATCCGCGGGTTCTCCTCCTGGACGAGCCCCTCGCGTCGGTGGACGTCGAGTTGAAGGAGAGGATCCTGCCGTATCTGCTGCGCGTTCGACAGGACTGGCGCGTGCCGATGCTTTACGTCACCCACAACGTGGGCGAAGCGCTGGTCTTGGCTGATCACGTACTGGTGCTGCGAGCCGGAGCCGTCGAAGCGTCGGGGGCGCCCAGCCAACTCCTTTCGTCGCCTTTGATGGCGCGCCAAGTCGCGGTCGGCGGGATCGAGAACATTTTTCCGGTGCGGGTTCTCTCCCATGACACCTCGGCCGGCGTGACGCGGCTCCGGACCGAGAGCGGGCTCGACGTGGCGGTGCCCCTCGCGTCGGCGAGGCTCCCGGGCTCGACGGCGACCCTCGCGATCCGAGCCGAGGATGTCCTGGTGGCGGTCGAGCCCGTCCGAGGCCTGTCGGCGAGGAACGTCTACGAGGGGCGCATCACCCGCCTGGACCAGACGGGGATCGACGTCCTCGTGGGCGTCGAGGTCGCCGGCGGGTCGACATGGCTGGCGCGTCTCACGCCGGGCGCCGTGCGCGAGCTGCAACTCGCCCTCGACGGGCGCGTCTGGCTCGCGGTCAAGAGTCACTCCGCCCGATGGGTGTAGCCTGATTTGACGATGCTCCGATTCCTCAGCATGGCTGCCTTCTTCTGGGCCGCCGGTTCGCTCGGCGCTACGGCGGCTCGGTGCGAGGAGATCACCGTCTTCGCGGCGGTCAGCCTCACCGAGACCCTGCAGGAATTGGGGAAGGCCTACGAGGTGTCCACCGGCAACCGCGTCACCTTCAGCTTCGGTGCGTCGAGCGATCTGGCACGGCAGATTCAGGCGGGCGCCCCGGCGGATCTCTTCTTCTCGGCTGATGCCGCTCAGATGGATGCCCTGGAGCGCGCGGGCCTCGTTCGCAGCGCCGATCGTGTCGACATCCTCTCCAACGTTCTCGTCGCCATCGTTCCAGGCGACTCGAAGGTCAACGTCGCTTCGGTCTCCGACATTCTCAACCTGGACCGCATCGCCCTGGCCGACCCCGAGGCGGTGCCGGCGGGCGTCTATGCCCGCGATTTCCTGGTATCGTCGAACCTCTGGGAGAAGGCGCGTGGCAAGGTGATCCCTATGCTCGACGTCCGGGCCACACTGGCGGCCGTCGAGTCAGGAAACGTCGACGTTGGCTTCGTCTACCGAACGGATGCGGCGGTCTCCAAACGCGTCCGGGTCGCCTTCGAGGTCCCTCGGGCGACGGGCCCCAGGATCGTCTACCCCCTGGCTCCCATTGCGACCTCGCAAAGGGCGGTCACGCGGGCGTTCAAAGCGTTCCTGCTCTCGCGAAGGGCGCTGGAGCTCTACGAGAGGCGCGGCTTCCTGGTCCTGGTTCAACCCTCTCTCTAGACGCTTCCCAGACCCTTCGCCACGAGGTTGACGGTCGCGTCGACCGCGAGCCGCGACGTGTCGACGACGTGCTCGGCTCGCGCGTAGAGAGACTCTCGGGCGGCGAGGAGACGGCGGAGCTCGGCCATCGCTTCGGGATGATCGGCCATCGGACGGCGGTCCCCCTGGCGCACCACGCGGTTCCAGTGGTCCTCGGGACGCGCGCGGAGCCACACGGTACGCGCGTTCCGGCGGAGGAGGTCGTAGGTCCGCGGGGCCGCTACGATGCCGCCTCCCGTGGCGAGCACGACGCGCCGGCCTTCGGCGAAGAGCCGGTCGAGTGCCTCGTGTTCGAGGCGACGATAGTAGGGCTCGCCGTGGAGGCTGAAGATCTCCGCCACGGAAAGACCCGCGGCCCCCTCGATCTGGCGGTCCAGCTCGAGAAACGGAAGATGAAGGCGTTTCGCCAGCCGTCGGCCGATCGTGGACTTGCCGGCGCCACGGAGTCCCAGGAGTGCTATGGGTCGCTTGTCTTCCGGCGACTCCGGAGGCGCCAGAAGCGCCCCGGGGGTCGACCCCAGGGCTTCGGCGAGAAGGCCGAGGTTGCGGACGGAAATGTTTCCTTCGCCGGACTCGACCTGGACCAGAAAGCGGGCCGAGAGGCCGGAGCGCGCGGCGAGGTCCTTCAGGGTGTAGACGCGCTCGGCGCGAAGGCGCCGCACGGCCTGGCCCAAATGGTCGAGAAGCGCGTCTTTCGCCATGAACGCAGTATAATGCGTCTAATGCGTAAATAGAAGCACTATAGTGCTTGACACTCCGGCACGGGCTCGCTAGGATCGAAGGCTCATGGATCACGCCGCTCCGCCTCAGCCTCCCGTGCGTTTTGGGACTCATCCCGACGTGTACGTGCACTGGCGCCTCGAAGTGGAGGCACCCGTAGCCCGCCTCGTCATGGACGTTCAGGAGGAGCGGCCGCTCCGTCCTGGCTACACCCTGAAGACGAACAGCTACGACCTCGGGGTCGACATCGAGCTGGCCGACGCCGTTGGCCGGCTCCGCTTCGAGCATCCCGAAGTCCGCGCACTCGTCATCACGAGCGGCAAGGACCGGATCTTCTGCTCGGGCGCCAACATCTACATGCTCGGGACCTCGACCCACGCATTCAAGGTCAACTTCTGCAAATTCACCAACGAGACCCGGCTGGCGATCGAGGACGCTTCGGCTCATTCAGGACTCAAGTCCCTGGCCGCGGTCAACGGGGCGTGTGCGGGCGGCGGCTACGAGCTGGCCCTGGCCTGTGACGAGATCCTTCTCGTCGACGATTCCTCGTCGGCCGTCAGCCTTCCCGAAGTGTCACTTCTGGCCGTGCTGCCGGGGACGGGCGGCCTCACCCGAGTCACGGACAAGCGGAAGGTGCGCCGCGACCTGGCCGACGTCTTCTCGAGCCTCGGAGAGGGCGTCAAGGGGAAGCGGGCCGTGCAGTGGAGGCTGGTGGACGAGACGGTGCCCCTCTCCCGCTTCCGCGAGCGCGTGTCGGAAAGGGCCGCGGCTCTCGCGGCGGCCGCCCCCGTGCGGTCGGGCTCCGGCGTCGCGCTCGCCCCGCTCGAGGGAAGCTACAAGGAATCCGGCGTCGAGCACCGGCACGTGACCCTCGCTGTCGATGCTCCGTCGCGTGTCGCGGTCCTCACCGTTCGCGGCCCCGCGGCCGACGAGCCGCAAACGGCGCAGGCGATGCGGGAGAGGGGGAGCGACCTCTGGGCCCTCCGCGCCTTCCGCGAGCTGGACGACGTGCTCCTGGACCTGCGCTTCAATCGTCCGGAGATCGGCGTCGTCGTGCTCAAGACGCAGGGAAGCGCGGCCAGGGTCATGGCCGCGGACCAGGTACTCTTCGATCAGCGGAACGATTGGTTCGCGAACGAAGTCCTCCATCACATGAAGCGGGTGCTGAAGCGGCTCGACCTGACGGCGCGGAGCTTCCTGGCGGTCATCGAGGAAGGGTCGTGCTTCGCGGGCTCTCTCCTGGAGCTGGCTCTGGCCGCCGACCGCTCCTACATGGTCTCGAAGAACGGCGGTCCGGAAATCGCCTTCTCTTCCTTGAACCTCGGTCCACTTCCGATGGCCAACGGCCTGTCGCGACTCGCTACCCGGTTTCTGGGCGAGCCTGCTCGCGCGGGCGTTCCCCAGGGCGAGGCGTTCGGCGCCGAAGAGGCGCTGACCGCGGGCCTCGTCACATTTGCTCCCGACGACATCGACTGGGAGGACGAGGTCCGTCTCGCCATCGAGGAGCGCGCGAGCCTTTCGCCCGACGCTCTCACGGGGATGGAGGCCAACCTCCGGTTTGCGGGGCCCGAGACGATGGAGACCAAGGTCTTCGGCCGCCTCTCGGCCTGGCAGAACTGGATCTTCCAGCGCCCGAACGCCGTCGGGGAGACGGGCGCCTTGACACTGTACGGCAAGCCCGAGAGGGCGCGCTTCAATTGGACGAGGACCTGAACGATGTCGAACGTCGATCTGGCCGCGAAGATCCCCAACAACGTCGACCTCCACCAGGACAAGCGCCTTCAGCGGGCCTTGGAGCAGTGGCAGCCCAACTATCTCGGCTGGTGGCGGGAGATGGGTCCCACGGATTTCCAGGAGAGGGACGTCTGGCTGCGCACGGCCACGAGTGTCGACGCGGA
>Ga0315271_10003393_pt1 | contig 10048 bp, 13 predicted proteins | sample C3_top_MG_FD_204664 | JGI IMG/M metagenome (GOLD analysis project Ga0315271, IMG submission 204664) | Sediment microbial communities from Yellowstone Lake, YNP, Wyoming, USA - C3_top | ecosystem: Environmental > Aquatic > Freshwater > Lake > Sediment | place: USA: Wyoming | collected 2017-08-01
AATCAGAAAAACAGCATTCTTGATAATTGACCTTATCAAGAATAGCATTTATACATGAGCCAGCGCTGGCGAACTAAAGCCCGGTATGACTATTCCCGCCTTGAGCAGGATTTGCTGGGGGACTCGGTGCTGACCTGGATGGGGGTGTCGCAACTCAGGGCGAGAGCCTGAAGTGAACCGTGGTAGTTTCGGCACAGCGGGGAAGGTGGCACTCCAGTGAGCGCGCAAGAACTGATGCGTCAAGTGGGGGCACCTTGTAGTCCGAGCCTTCACGGGATCCCAACTTATACGCAAAAACCTTGGTTTTTTATCGGTTTTTGCATATGCTTCGGGAATGGCTTCCCTTGATCAATTCGTAGATGACCGGCTTCTCCATGGTCGCGCGTACTTCACCCGCGAAGAAGCGCTGGCTGCGGTCGATCTGAATCCTGATAGCCTGACTGCCGCGATCACCCGGCTGGTGAAAAAACAGCGGCTGGCCAACCCTCGCCATGGCTTCTATCTGATCCTGCGTCCCGAGGACCAGATGACCGGCGCTCCCGATCCCGTGCGTTGGATCGATCCCTTGATGAAGTACCAGGGTCTCGACTATCGCATCTCGCTGTTGCGTGCTGCGGCCTTCCATGGTTCATCGCACCAGGCCGCCATGGTCTTTCAGGTAGTCGTGCCCAAGCAGTTGCGGGACTTCGAAATCGGGCGCCATCGCCTCCAGTTTCTCTACCAGACCCCCAAGGCCTTCGCAAAGCTCAATCAACCCGATCAGCTTGATCGGTTGAAGAGTGATGCAGGTTTTGCCCAAGTGGCTGGCGTCGAGCTGACCTTGCTGGATTGCGCACGCTACTTCCACAAAGCCGCCGGCATCAATGGGGTTGCGCAGATCGCCAAGGATATTGGAGCCAAGGCCGAGCCGCGTGTGCTTGCCAAAGCGGCCGCTGCCTATGAAAACTCGTCTGTGCGCCGGCTGGGGTACCTGCTCGAACGGGCAGGGCACACGCGACAAGCCAACGCGCTGGAACCCTTCGTCAAGAAGGCCAAGACAGCGGTGCTGCTGGATCCTTCCGTCAAGCCCCTCATTGAATCCCTTTCCGGGCTTCACGAGAAAGACGCCCGGTGGAAGCTCGTGATCAATGAACCCGTGGAGATCGACTTTTGATTCCGAGTTCCTACATCCAGGCCTGGAGCACGAAAGCTCCTTGGCCCGACGCGCGGCAGATCGAGCAGGACCTGATCATCAGCCGTGCGTTGTGCGACCTGTTCAACACGCCGATGCTGAAAGGCAAGATTGCTTTTCGCGGCGGCACCGCGATCAACAAACTGCTGTTCAAACAGCCCCTGCGCTATTCGGAAGACATCGATCTGGTGCAGACGCAGGCTGAATCCATCGGCACGACAGTCGATGCGATCCGCGAAGCCCTGTCATGGCTCGGCAAGTGCAATCGCGAGCAGGCGGGTCATTCGATGCACCTGGTGTTCAAATTCACGCCCGAAGCTGATCCGCAGGCGACGCTGAAGCTCAAGGTTGAGATCAATACACGCGAGCATGAGCATCTGCTCGGCATCAAGCCGTACCCCTTCGCGGTGGAAAACGACTGGTATCAGGGCGAGACCGAGATTGCATCCTTTGAACCCGAGGAACTGTTCGGCACCAAGCTGCGTGCATTACTGCAGCGGCGAAAGAATCGTGACCTCTTCGATCTGCACTGCGGACTCGATCAGCTCACCATGAATCGGGGCAAACTCATAGCCTGCTTCGAACACTACCTGGCGCTTGAAGGTAGACCCATCACGCGCGCCGTCGCCGAGCAGCGCATGTTGGAAAAGCTCACGCGTAGCCTTATAGAGGACATCGCGCCATTACTGCCTGCCGGTGTTCGCTTCAACGACGACGATGCGATACAGGCTTTCGAGAGAGTCTGGATGGAACTGATTATCCGGATCAAAGGTGATGCGTGGAAGCTGACCGACACAGTGCTCGAAGAACTGCGCGCAAAGAAATATCCCGGCCTGCTGAGGCGATAAGGGAGACTCCATGCGCCAAGGGAACGTACAAAAAAGACAAAAACCGTCCAGGTACCGACGTTCGCGAATCGCTGAAAATAATAACTGAACGGTAGCGAAGGCGCGGTCTGCGGACGTTGAAAATATCGCCATCAATGAGTGCTTATCGGCCTTTGCGGCCGGATGGGTCAGAGCCAACTTGGTCAGCTATGCGGCCTTGAGCAGCCGCTAATCAGAAATTAACACCACCGGTGAATCCGCAATTCATGAAGTGGACATCTGCCGCACTGACCCGGAAGAGAGATGCCGCCCCCTTCTCTAGCCGGCTTCGCCGCTTGTTTACACGCATCTTAAGCTTCACTCTGGTCGTCAACGCATTGGGGCACCAATAGGGTCACTAAAGTCAATAAGCGGAAGCTGCATTGTCTTCCGGCTCCCTACCAGCTGTTGCTGAGTAGTGGCGCTCAGTTCTGTGGCTTGACATCAGCGGATAAATGATTAGGATTCCTAATCATGAACTTCGATCAAATCACCGAACCTCTGGATCTCCGCTTGGCCGACGGTTTGACTCGCCTGGCCGCCGTCGCGCGTCAGTTCGACTGGCAGGCGGCCGAGGCTGCGGGTTTATCTCCGACTCAGGCCGACATCCTGCGCTTCGTTGTCCATCGTCCGGCGGGCGCCCGGCTTACCGCCGCGGCCGCGCACGCCGGCGTGCGCAAGGCCACGGCCAGCGATGCCGTGACGGCCCTGGAAAGGAAGGCGCTGGTACATAAATACGCGGATACCTCGGACGGACGCGCGCTTGCCCTTAAGGCGACGACCGAGGGTAATCGGGTCGCGCAGGCCTGGCCCAGCAGTTTCGGGCCGATCGTGGCCGGCCTCTCCCAGGCCGAGCAGGAATTACTGCTTGGTCTGGTGGTCAAGATGATCCGGCGATTGCAGCAGCGCCAATTGATCGCGCCGCAGCGCACCTGCGTGAGCTGCCGGCATTTCCGCGAGAATGTCGCCCCCGGCACGAGCACGCCGCATTTTTGTGCGTTCGTCGGCGCGCCGATGGCCGAGCGGCACCTGCGCGTCGACTGCGCGGAACACGAATCCGCCGCCTGACGGCGGTATAACCCCCCCCGTTCAATATGATCGGGGTTTCTTTTGAACTATATTGTTAGGAGTCCTAATATGAAAGCCTCTGCCACCTTTTACCACGTCGTCCACCTGGGCGAAGCCAAGGCGCGCATCCCGGAGGCCGAAGCGGTTGGCGTGAAGTCCGTACCCGCGCTGGTCATCGCCGGGCAGCCGTTCCACATCAACTTCGGCGCTGCCATTGCCGATCTCAAATGAAAAGGAGCCATCCATGAAAGCACTTATTCTGAGTTTGATTAGCGCGACCGTGGCGACGACCGCGCTGGCGGCTGATCCCACTGTCCCCTATCCGGCGGGTTACCGCGACTGGCACCACGTCAAGAGCATGGTGATCAATGAGGGGCATCCCCTGTTCGCTTCCTTCGGCGGCATTCACCATCTCTATGCCAACGACAAAGCCATGAAGGGCTACCGGGGCAAGATTTTCCCGGACGGCTCGGTGATCATTTTTGATCTGCTGGAAGCCGTGCATGATGGCAACGCCGTCACCGAAGGCGCGCGCAAGGTGGTGGGCGTAATGCACAAGGATTCGAAGAAATTCAAGGCAACCGGCGGCTGGGGTTTCGAAGGTTTCGGCGGTGGTGACCGGGCCAAACGGGTCGTGGGCAACAACGCGGCGTCCGCCTGCTTTGCCTGCCACCAACCGCAGAAGGCACAGGACTACACCTTCAGCCGACTGCGCGACTGAGGGGGTACCGTGGATCAGCCTGCATTGGCGCCACTTTGGTGCACTTCAGAATGGCTGAACACCCCGGCACCCATCAATCTGGAGGCGCAGCGCGGTCACGTCGTGGTCGCCTGCGCCTTCCAGATGCTGTGCCCTGGATGTGTGGCTCATGCGATTCCGCAGATGAAAGCGGTGCACGATCTGTTCGGCCCGCAAGGCGTCGTCGTGGTGGGTCTGCACACGGTGTTCGAGCATCACGAGGCGATTACCGTCGCCGCGCTACGTGCCTTCGTACACGAATACGGCATCCGTTTCCCGGTCGGTGTCGATATGCCCGCAGATGACGGTGGACATATCCCGCAGACAATGGAGGCCTACCAAATGCAGGGAACGCCGACTCTGTTGTTGATCGACCGTGCGGGACAGCTGCGGCGGCAGATATTTGGTCATGTTCCTGACCTGCTCCTGGGCGCGGAGATCATGCGCCTTGTCGATCATGCTTGACGCGACTTAAATTAAGATGAATTGGTGGATGTGTCGCTTGGGCGACAGTCAGTGGTTGAGTCGCGGCCTTTGTGATTCGGGCTGCAATGGTAACGCTGCACAATAAACAGCAAGAACGCAGTTCATAGTCGGATTGGTCCACGTTAATGAAGCCATGCCTTCATATGAGGCTCGACTTGCTGTTGTTGGCCGACTGCACGCCTACGGTATCTTGCCAGAAAGCCGCCATCCGCGACCTAGTCACACAATCAGACTCCCATCAACCACGAAGGAGTCTGACATGGAATCCAATCAAACGCGGGAACCTTGGAACAAAGGCAAGCTGGTGGGCCAAAAGCCTCCACTCAAGCCCAAGGACATCTGGGCCATCCGAATCCACCTGCAAAACGAACACCAGGTTCGCGACCTGGCCATGTTCAACCTGGCGATCGACAGCAAGCTGCGTGGCTGCGATTTGGTGAATCTGCACGTTCGGGATGTGACGCACGGCAACCAGATATTGCCCCGAGCGATGGTCGTGCAGCGAAAGACCCAACGCCCGGTGCAGTTCGAATTGACCGAGCCGACCAGGTCTGCCGTCTCGGCTTGGATAGAAATGGTGAATTTGAAGCCTGAGCACTATTTGTTTCCCAGCCGCCTGGCGAAATCGCCTCATGTTTCTACCCGCCAGTACGCCCGCATTGTGCATCAGTGGGTTGCCGCCATCGGTCTCGATTCGACGGTCTATGGCACGCACACTATGCGACGGACCAAGGCGACACTGATCTATAAGCGAACCAAGAACCTACGGGCTGTCCAACTCTTGCTCGGCCATAGCAAGCTGGAGAGCACCGTTCGATACCTTGGGATTGAGGTGGATGACGCGCTGGAGATCTCGGAGCAGACCGAGATTTAGTGGCGGGAGAGTCGGCCGCACGCTACGCTTCTTGACGGGCGTCGTGCGGCCGCTTTCTGGCATGATGCCGTATGCGTGCTCCCGGCCAGGAGCAGTCCTTCACAGTTCTCTATGTGGATGTCCGCTGGCCGGTCACCGGCCGTCGGCGATGAAATGTCTCGAATATTCGCCACAGTCATGATTTTTCCGTATTCATCAAGTTGCCAGAAAGCGAGCCAGGAGCCAATTGTTGGCTGCCACAATGGTATATGTCCCAACCGCGATTCTCATCCCACATAGCAGTTTCTTGTGAGGGATTGGCGCGATGCGCCTATTTGTTATCGAATTGAGCTACGCCAATTCGCTGGTATAGATCCATCAAGGCATCCAGTCATGCCAGGCATTTTTATACCCCCTCCCCGATAATTTGACGCGACCGCAAATAACGGGAACGCGGCGCGTTGTGCTGTCATCTAATGGCGTAACGAGGATCAATCAGCGAGTAGCGGCTCATGCAACAGTTTTTTGCGGAAACATCCATCCAGGATTTGACGGATGCCGAACTGGCTGGACGCATCGCGGCGGGCGACATGCTTGCGCTGCAACACCTGATGCGACGGCACAACCAGACGCTCTACCGCACCGCACGCAGCATTCTCAAAGACGATGCTGAGGCTGAGGATGCCGTACAGGAAGCCTATGTGCTGGCCTATCGCGCCATGGATCGGTTTCGCGGCGATGCAAAATTATCCACCTGGCTGATCCGCATTGTGGTCAACACAGCGATCCGCCGCGCACGCAAACTCAACCGCAGTGCCGAGGTCATCGAGCTGGTCGGCGATCCGGCTGATTTGCGCGAGACGGGCGGCAATTCGGAGACTGACATGCGAGAACGCTCACCTGAACAACCGGAAAGCAGCGCCTTGCGTGCGGAAACCCGGCGCTTGATCGAAGACAAAATCAATCGCCTGCCAGACGCCTTTCGCACCGTGTTCGTGCTGCGTGCGGTCGAGGAAATGTCGGTGGAAGAAACGGCAGTGTGCCTGGGCATTCCCGAGGCCACGGTGCGCACCCGCTATTTCCGGGCGAAAGGCCTGCTGCGCGAAGCGCTGGCGCGCGAGATCGACTTCACCCTGGGCGAGGCATTTTCATTTGCCGGGGATCGTTGCGACCGCATCGTCGCGGGTGTGTTGCGCAGGTTAAGCGAGTCATCCGAAACCATTTGAAGCCCATTTGATTTGTCTGGCTGTTCAGCATCCAGCCTTCGCTTTGATGGCTGGCGGCTAAGCAGGCGGGTTTGTGCGCGGCACTCTCGAAAAGGAAACGATCATGCAAGAAAAAAACCACTCATCCGTGTCTCCAGATTTCCCAAATCAACCGGCCATCCGCAGCGCAATCAAGCGCCACGCCCGAACCGCCATCCTGGCCTCCACCGCCGCGCTGCTTGCGGCCTGCGGCGGATCTATCGACAACGCATCCGCCAACAAACCGGCAGCCAGGCCAGTCGATCTGATCGCGCAGGGCAAGCAAATTTTCCGCTTCGACACCTTCGGCGACGAAACGCAGTGGACCGATACGCTGCGCATGCATGAAGTGATCAGCGCGGCGGTCGATCCTGTGACCGCGCTGTCGGTCGGCCTGAAAGTCGATGCGGAGGCGCTGCCGCCTGCCGTCGTGCAGGGCATCCAGAACGGCAGCGTTGATCTAAAGAGTCCCGCCACGACCATCGCGCTGTTGAAGCTGAACGCCGTGGTCGGCCTCAAGGGCACGGTGGAAACGGTCAACGGCCAGGATCGATTAAAACGGGTCGGCATCACCTGCGCCCTATGCCATTCGACCGTCGACAATTCATTTGCCCCCGGTATCGGCAAGCGGCTCGACGGCTGGGCGAATCGTGACTTAAATCCAGGCGCCATCATTGCGCTGTCACCCGCACTGGACGTAGCCACCAAGACCGCCCTGAACACTTGGGGCAAAGGCAAATTCGATCCGCGTCACAACATCGACGGCATCAGCAAGCCGGTGGTCATTCCGCCCGCCTATGGGCTGGAAGGCATACACCGTGTAACCGTCACCGGCGACGGTACGGAAATCGCTTACTGGAACCGCTACGTTGCCGTTGCCGAGATGGGCGGCCATGGGTCGGTCTCCGAGCCGCGTCTCAATCTGAACATCACCCACGGCAGCGACGACCAGGTTACAAGCAAGTTGCCCGCCCTTCAGGCCTACCAGTTGTCGCTGAGGGCGCCAGCCGCACCGGCTGGCAGCTTCGATAGCGCTGCGGCCATGCGTGGCAAGTCAGTCTTCGAAGGCGCTGGAAAGTGCTTCTCCTGCCACAGCGGCGCACAGTTTACGGATGCCAATGCAAAGCTGCATCCAGTCGGCGACTCGATGGCTGAACCGGAGACCCCAAGTTACGCCTCCCGCTCTGCCAGTAAGCACTACCGCACCTCGCCATTGAAAGGCCTTTGGCAACATGCACCCTATTTCCACGATGGGTCAGCCGCCACGCTGCGCGATGTGGCAAATACCTACAACACCAAGAAATCGCTGGGTTTGACCGCGCAGCAGGTCGATGACCTGACCGAATACCTGAAATCACTGTAAGCCAGGTAGCGGGCAGGACTTCAGTTTTACCCGGCTGTTCAGCGCCAAGCCTTCGCCTTGATGGCCGCAACTGAATAGCTGGTTTGTTCACCTACTTATGAAAAGGAATCCATCATGTCTTCACGTATTCAAACCACCGACGCTTCACTTGTCATCGTCCCGGATGCTCCGGAAATGGAAACACGCCGCTCCTTCCTCGGCAAATCCGGCCTGTTGCTGTCGGGCGCGGCGATTGCGCTGCTGGCCGGGCGTGATGCGCTGGCGAAAGGCAACAAATCCGCCGCTTCCGACATCAACGTGCTGAACAGCGCCTTGGGCGCAGAGCTTGAAGCCATCGCCGCGTATCAGGTAGGCGCGGAAAGCGGGCTGTTGCAAAAACCCGTGCTCAATCTGGCGGTGACGTTTCAAGGGCACCACAAGGAACACGCCGACGTGCTGGCAAAAACCATCCTCAAACTGGGTGGCCAGCCCGTATCGGCAAAAGCCAAATACACATTTCCGGTGGAGACCCTGAAAAACCAGAATGACGTGCTGCGGTTTGCGGCCATGCTGGAGAAGGGCGCGGTCAGCGCCTATCTGGGCGCGGTGCCGGTGTTCAACAACCGCGAACTGGCCAAGGCGGCGGCAAGCATCCTCGGCGACGAATCCATGCACTGGGCGATTTTGCGCAATGCGCTGGGCGAGGATCCGGTGCCCTCCGCGTTCATGTCGTGAACACATTGCAAGCCTTTTTTGGCGTCGTCCTTGCCGTTTTTGCGGGCGCGGCGGCGGCGCAAAAACCGGTAGCCGGCGACCCGAAAGCGGGCGAAGAAGTGTATGCGCGCTGTCAGGCCTGTCATGCCCTCGCTTACAACCGAACCGGGCCGAAACACTGCGGCTTGCTGGGACGGCGTGCAGGCGGTGTGGCGGAGTTTGAATACTCGGATGCGATGAAACGCGCGAACTGGGTGTGGGACAGGCAAACCCTCGATCGTTTTCTGGCCGACCCGTTGCAAGTCGTCCCTGGAACCACGATGGGGTATGCCGGCGTCAAAGACCCGCAGGCGCGCGCCGACTTGATCGCCTATCTCAAACAGGCAAACGATACGGCAGCGTGCCGCAAGCCTTGAACAGATTGACTCGCGCGCTGCGGGTGCAGCAAAAACAAGAGCCGCTCAAAGCGGCTCTTGTTGTTTCACGGTTTGATTATTTATCCGACTGCATTTCCACTTGCTCCAGCGGTTCTTGCGATACGTTCACCTGCGAAATAAATGGGGTCACCCATTAGCCGACCGTAGTCACTGAGGTTTCCCCACGAATCACGCGGCCACTGCGCGGTTGATTGCGGCGCCACCTGCCTCCGCAGCACATGCCAACCCGGCCACGGCGCTTTGAGTTTTCGCAGCAGGGCGAATCGATCACGCGCTTTGCCGGTATCATCACCGACAGTTCCGCCCGGTCTTTACGGCACGTGCTCATCAATTGCAGATGCAGTTGCGCGCCCCTTGCGGCCTCGCCGACCAGCCGTTTGGCCATTTGCGCGATATGACCGATCAGCAGCAGCGCTTGCAGGCGCTGCTGTCCATGGCTTCTCGACAACGCCAGCCCCGCACCCAGAACGACATTCTTCGTGTCACGGAACTCCTCCTCAATCCGCATACGCTGGGCATACAGCCTGACCACCGCTTCGGCGTTCAAATGACCAAGGCTCGGCGAGCAGCTCAACAACCAGGGTTCGCGGTAACGTGAGGCGCACTTTCTGACAGTGCTGTTGTTCTGTTCCTTGCCGCTGGCGTAGCAATGCTTGCGGCCTTTGGGCGAATGCTTGACCAGTACTAAACGGCACTTGAGCGGATGGTTATCCGTTTACAGTTGGCCGCTGTCGGTTGCTAAACAGTCGTTCTGCAAACATGCCATGGCAGACCGCAATGGCCGAGGATGCGACGGTTGACCAATTAAGGCATGACAGGCAGATCATCGGCCAGAGCCGCCGGTGGCATCCCGATGCACCAATGGCCGGTTAGAGTTTGCTTACCGGCCATTTGCGCTGCCCCACGATTTTGTGCAGCAAGCCTTCCGTCTGCTGCTCCAATTTCAAGATGTCAGTGCGAATCTGTTCGACGGTACGCAGCGGGGTCGGCTTGTAGATGTCGCGCCCGAACGAAATCTCGTAGCCGATCTTGGTGGCGTCCATCGCAATCCACACATCCGGCGTGTGGGGTTGGGCGTTTTGCTTTCAGCGAAGCGGCGGCTTCATTTCGCGCCGGGGCCTGGACGTC
>Ga0315271_10003394_pt1 | contig 10048 bp, 9 predicted proteins | sample C3_top_MG_FD_204664 | JGI IMG/M metagenome (GOLD analysis project Ga0315271, IMG submission 204664) | Sediment microbial communities from Yellowstone Lake, YNP, Wyoming, USA - C3_top | ecosystem: Environmental > Aquatic > Freshwater > Lake > Sediment | place: USA: Wyoming | collected 2017-08-01
TGTTCACAAAGATCAGCTTGTCCTGTCCGCCAACCAGTGCCCGCTGTAGCGCCCCGTCATTTTCGATGATGGCATGCTCACCAGCCATCTCGCCAAACTGGCGCGCCACGACCTCGCCCCGGTAGACGTTGATCTTCATGTCCGAAAAAGTCTCGTTGAGCCGATCTATGATTTCGGTGATCTCTTGCTTGCTCCAACCTTTGCGCATCGCCGAATACAGGCTCTGAAAAACCATCCTTGAAGTTTGTTGCGCCTCCTGGTGAGCCAACTGGCGCACCTCGCGGTCACGCACCGTCATGGATACGACCAATATGATGACCATGCCCGCCGTCAACGAGACGAATGCCAACAGCGCCAGCAGTTTCCCCAGCGTCCACCGCGCAGCAAAGTCCTTCAAACTTTTCATTGCACACTCATCATTGTAATTGCCCTATCCATCCAACCGGCCACTTCACGACCGCATATTATAACCTGTCATAGCAACACACCATTTTGGATTGCCGCAGCCGAATAACGATCCTCTCCTGAACCCAACCGATTCTTCACATTGATAGTCAGCTTCAATGACAGAGGAATCGTGCGGATAGCGAGTTTTGCCAAATAAGATAAAACTGAAGGCCCCTCTTTTCTATGCATGACTTACCAGATAAAAATACCGTTCATCTAAAAAACACTACCGCTCATCACCCGAATAATTGGCTGGCTTGTCAAAAAATACCGTTCAACTTTTATTTTTTACACTCATCGGAAATCAGAGCAGGTTTCGCTTTTCTCAATGGTAGCCTTCGTCTCGCAAAATCTGTGAGTCTCTGAAAATGTTACTTGATAACAATTAAAAATAAATAGTGGATGCGGTATTGAATCAACATTTATCCGGAAAATATATGAAACGAATCTTGGCTGCAGCACCTTTATCTATATTAATCTTTGCGCCAGCCAGTGCCGCGCCGTTCTATGCGGGCCTGCAAATTGGTGACACCTCGGCAAGTGCATTGTTTGGTTATCAGATCAGTAAAATGTACGCCATTGAAGGTCACTACTCAAAATCAGATTCGCTTATCTCCCACGCGGGAGTGACCGTTGACACTTCAACCGTGGGCGCAGGGTTGGTCGGCCTGGCTTTGTTTCCCATGAAGCTGAATGATGTACTGCCATATTTTTTATTCGCCAAAGCCGGCTATGAGCACACCACCAATGATGAAACCTATTCCATTCCCGCCTCGGTTACCCTCACGCTCCCATACAGCGACACTATCAAGAGCTCAAAAAATCAGTTCATCATAGGAGGCGGGGCTGAGTATGATTTTAATAATAATGTCATGGGGCGTATGGGGGTTGATTTCATAGGCAACGACAAATCCATCTATCTGGCTGCCATTTATAAATTTTAATTAAAGCGCCTGACTAGCGCACATTGTTTATGCAGGATCAAGGAAAAATATGAAGCGAATTTTGATTGCCACACTATTGTCTTTTGCCATTTTGGCACCTGCCGCATCTGCGGCGACGGCTCGCTCAGCACCTGCAACGGCACCTGCACCTGCGCCTGTCTCCACCCCTGCCAAAGTACCGGCACCTGCGCCCGCTCCTGCAACCACTGCCGCCCCCGCACTGGCACCCGCTCCTGCACCTGCACCCGATTCGTCTCGCTGGAGAATGTACGTTGGTGCACAGCTGGGCGACTCGGTCGTTGGTGGCCTGATTGGGCTGCAAATAAACAAAACGTATTCTCTGGAAGCCCGCTATGACTATGTGGATCCCATTTACCAGCCAAACAATACCGTCGAATCTTCCAACGCGGACATATCCGGTCTGGCCATGTTCCCCCTGAAACTGGGCAACATGGATCCGCTTTTCATATATGCAAAAGCAGGATATGAGCGCACCACAGAAGAAACGACCATAACTGATCCCGGCCTGCCTGGGATCACTCCACCCACAACCACGACCACTACCGTCGTCAATAAGCGTGTGACTGCAGGAGCTGGTTTGCAACATGACTTTAGCAACAACGCCACCGGTCGCATCGGCGTAAACGCGGTCGGCAGCAACCATACGGTATATCTGACCGCAATTTACAAATTCTAGTCAAACTGGATCAAGCCGGATAACTCTTATGCGCATACTGAATAGTCGGACTGCACTTGGTACCGTAAGCATCGCGTTGATCACCGCGTTGCTCTCCGCATGCGGTGGAGTAGCTGAAACCACCACATCTTCCAATGTCACGCACCCTACACCTGCAATTGCATCGCGCACGTTATCACAGGCAACGTTTGGTCCGAGTGAGGCAGAAATCAACAATCTCGCCAACATGGGTACCGCCGCCTGGTTTAACGACCAATTCGCCAAGCCTCAAACCCTGCATCTTGCCTATATGAATCTGGCTCAAAGAAATATGCCCGCAGGGTCAACGATCAATGAGAATCAATTCTTCGAGTCTTTTTGGCAGCAGGCCGTTAACGGCGACGATCAATTGCGCCAACGTATCGCCTTTGCGCTTTCGCAAATCTTTGTCATCTCATATCAAAACAGCACGCTCGCTGACAATCCGCGCGGCGTCGCAGCCTATTACGACATGCTCGGCGCAAACGCATTCCGAAATTTTCGCGACCTGCTTGAAGCGGTAACGCTGCACCCCATGATGGGGAATTACCTGAGTTCGCTGCGCAACCAGAAAACAGTCGGAGCGCGAGTACCAGACGAAAACTATGCGCGGGAAGTGATGCAGCTTTTCACCATCGGCCTCAGGCAACTCAATCAAGATGGCACGGACACCACCGTTCCCCCGACGGAAACCTATACCAGCGATGACATTAAAGGCTTGGCTAAAGTTTTCACGGGCTGGAGCTGGGCGGGGCCGGACAAAAGTGCAACACGATTTTTCGGAGGGAACCCGGATCCTGATCGCGACTGGCTCCCGATGCAAAATTATCCGGCATACCATGAGACATTGCCCAAATCATTCCTGGGTGTGACTATTCCAGCGAATACCACTGGCGAGGCGAGCCTTAAGATCGCGCTGGATACGCTCTTCAACCATCCCAATGTCGGCCCTTTCTTTGGGCGCCAATTGATTCAGCGCCTGGTAACCAGCAATCCAAGCCCGGCATACGTGGGGCGTGTTGCAGCCAAATTCGCCAACAATGGACAAGGTGTGCGCGGAGATATGAAGGCGGTGATCCTGGCCGTGTTGCTGGACCCAGAGGCACTCACTCCCCAGCCATCAAACAACAACGCGGGGAAATTGCGCGAGCCCGTTATTCGCCTGGCCAATTGGATGCGCGCATTCAACGCCACATCAAGTTCGGGCCGCTTCCTGCTGGGCAATCTCGACAATACGATCAATGCACTCGGCCAAACGCCGATGCGCTCACCGACCGTGTTCAATTTTTACCGCCCTGAATATGTGCCTCCGAACACCAGTATCGCCACTGCTAATTTATTCTCTCCCGAGATGCAAATTACAGAAGAAACTTCGGTTGTCGGCTACTTGAATTACATGCGCAGTGCCATTTCCAGTGGCACGGGTACCGGGCGGGAGATCAAGGCTGACTACACAAAGGAGATTGCTTTGGCCGCCTCGCCAGATCAACTTCTGGATCGCGTCAACCTGCTGCTCATGCAGAACCAAATGTCACCAACCTTGCGCGGACAGATACTCACTGCGATCAACTCGAATCCGAACAACACCAATATCAATCGTGTATATCTCGCGATCTTCCTGACCATGGCATCGCCAGAGTATATCGTTCAGAAATAACCAGGAGCACCCATGACTGAACCAATCAATACATCACGCCGGGAATTTTTACGCAAAGTTTCGTTGCTCTCTGCAGCAGGCTCGTTAAGCGCGCCGTTCGCCATGAATCTGTTTTCAATGAACGTGGCTGCCGCCTCAACCTTGACCTCGGATTACAAGGCTATCGTTTGTCTTTATTTCGCAGGCGGAAACGACAGCTCCAACATGGTATTGGCGACCGACACCCCCTCATGGACCGGCTATCAGGCAGCTCGCAGCACCGGCGGTGCGGCCTCTATTGCACTTCCGCAAGCCAGCCTATTACCCATAGCGCCGATCACGACCAAGGTTGATGCCGTTGGCACACGCGCCTTCGCGTTACACCCCAACCTGACACAGCTCAAGACTCTGTTCGACGCGGGGCGTGCTGCTGTCATCGCGAATGTCGGAACCCTGATCGAACCCATTGCAGATAAAGTTGCTTACCGTAACAATGCGATTCGAAAACCAACCAATCTGTTTTCACATAATGATCAGACTGCCCAATGGCACTCCACTGACCCAACCAAACCCATATATGGCTGGGGAGGTCGCATGGGGGACGTGCTTAAAACGAGCAACAGCAAGCAAAACTTTACCTCCATATCATCGTCCGGGAATAGCGTATTCCTGGCAGGAGAAACCATCAACCAATACCAAGTCAACTCTAATGGTACTGCTATCCCTATTGCAGGACTGACCAATCTATTTGGCTCCAGTAATAATCCGCTCCAGGCCATTATTACCAACAACACTGCCAATAATCTTTTTGAACGGGAACACGCGGAAGTCGTCCAACGCTCGATCAACGCGCAGGTTGACCTCAATAGCGTCATTACGGCAACCGCCACAACCGTAGCAGCACCCACTCAATATCTCAACCCGAACACCAATCTGCTCGCAAACAATTCGCTGGCAACCCAATTGCAGACCGTGGCGCGGATCATCGCGGGCCAAACCACGCTGGGCGCACACCGGCAGGTATTTTTTGTCACCCTGGGTGGATTCGATACCCACGATGGCCAGTTGAGTAGCCAAGCCAACTTGATGGCACGACTGGCCCATGCGATCTCTTATTTCGACGGCGTGCTTGCCACCTTGCCTGTCGGAGACATGAGCAGCAATGTGACCCTGTTTACTGCCTCGGATTTTGGCCGCACTTTCACCAGCAATGGCGATGGCACCGACCACGGCTGGGGAGCCCATCATTTTGTGGTGGGTGGCGCAGTCAAAGGCCAGGAGATCTACGGCAATTTCCCTCAAACCGCAGTCACCAATACCGGCGCCGGTGTCGACAATCCCCTCGATGTCGGCTCCGGCTCGACGATACCCACCATCTCTGTCGATCAATATGCGGGCACGCTGGCCAAATGGTTTGGTTTGAGTCCAGCCGAAATCGCGTCCGTCTTTCCGAATCTTGCCAATTTTCCGGTTCAGGATTTGGGCTTCATGGTCTAACCGGCTTAACCTAAAGCAATATGAAACACATCCAGTTATTAATCAGCCCATCCAAGATCGTGGCAATCGCTGCGCTAACGTCCGTGCTTGCCTCTTGCGGTGGGGGTGGCTCGAGCAGCCCCGCCGGCAATAGTTCGCCGACCACTATCACCTCCATAGACCCCGTCGGGATTGTTGCATCCGCAAGCTCCCAACCCCTGTCTATTCTCGGGACGAACTTTGCGAGCGGAATGACAGTGAGTGTCACTGACAAGAATGACACTCCTATCTATACAATCGGCACTCCAGTAATTTCAACAGATCGTACCGTAATCACGGTGAATGTGAACACTACAGCCACAGTGCCAACGGACAACTATGTCAATGTAATCGTGAAATCCTCAAGCGGTACAACGCTTGCTACCGCTGTGTTGGGTGTTGCCGGCGCATCCAGAACGATCGCTCAACATGTCCAATCCATTTTTGACGCTCATTGCATCGCCTGCCACGATGGCACGGCCCCCTCTTATCTAGATCTCCGGAGCTCTGCCTCAGCAGCTGGGTTAATCAACGAATTAAGTACACTGTGTTCAACCAAGCTTCGCGTCACGCCAGGTGATCCGCGCCGCACGAGCAGTGTGCTCATTGATAAAATTTCCGGTGGCTCTCCAGCTTGCGGGAATCCGATGCCGATGCCGTTGGGTAGCCAGCCCCTAAGTGCGACAGATATTCAAACGATCATCGATTGGGTTGCTGGCGGCGTCAATTAGACTTAGCCAATTGTGTGCTTATCAACCACTTGTTCAGATGCTCGTGATACCAGCCGAGATAAGGATTATTGCCCCTATACATACTCGTGATCTTCAGGAGTATTTGCCAAGTAAACGGCTTAAATCGACTTACCATACCCCAACAGGCCGATCAGCAAGCGCACGATCGCGTAACTGATACGGGCTACCAGCCGGTCCAACCAGCTGCGCGACACGCCATTTCCATCCCCGACACGAACCGCATCGCCCGCAATCGCGGCGAGCAAACCTGCGCGCAACTCCGCGGCAAACCCCGCATCCTGAACCGCAACGTTCGCTTCGAGCGCCAGCAGCAAACTGAACGGGTCGATATTGGAGGAGCCCACCGTTGCCCATTGCCCGTCGATCACGGCAACTTTTGCGTGCAGGTAGCTGGGCTGATACTCATATATCTCGATACCCGCCGCCAGCAATTGATCATAGAGCGCATGTGTCGCGTAATGCTGCACGCGGTATTCGACCTTGCCTTGTAACAGCAACACAACACGAACACCGCGTTGTATCGCTTGTATCAGTGCCAGGCGAAAATTGTGTCCGGGCAGAAAATAAGCGTTGGCGATAATGATTTCGCTTTGTGCGCGCTCAATAGCCCCGAGGTAAGCGCTTTCGATATCATGCCGATGGCGCAAATTATCGCGCAATAACAGCGTGATGCCCGGCGCAACCTCATCCTTGGGTCGTTCCAGAACAAACCGGCGGATTTCCTTGCCGCGCCGGCGAAAGTTAGCCCATGACACCACGCCCCACAGACGCCGCATGGTCGCATGGATCTCACCTGCCAAGTCACCCTCCACACGCACTGCGTAATCGAGACGGGGGAAATTGAAATTATCGCGGCTGGAAACATCGTTGATGATATTGATGCCCCCAACAAATGCCACCCCGCCGTCCATCACCACCAACTTGCGGTGCAATCGGCGCAGGCGGCGCATCCTGCTGCGGCGCAAAGTGAACGGGGAAATCTCGCGGCGGAACCATTGCACTTCTACCTTCGCCGCGCGCAACTCATCCAGCCATGACAGTGGCAGCTCCGCCGACCCGTACCCATCCAGCAACACGCGCACCACCACCCCGCGTGCAGCGGCGCGGCGCAAGGCATCGGTGATCATGCGGCCGGTCTCGTCCGCGAAATAAATATAAGTTTCCAGGTAGATCGAATGCTGCGCGGCATCAATATCCGCGCACAACTGCGGAAAATACGCCGTACCGTTTTTCAACAGCATCAACTGGTTGCCGGCCACCTGATGAACACTGCTCATAATCTCTTCAGTTGCGCGGAAAGCGCGGCATGGTCAGACAAGCGCAGCCAATCACCCCCGGTATGCACGTTGCTGTGCAGCACATCGAATCCACGCACGTAAATGCGATCCAGGCGCAGCAGCGGCAGCCTGGACGGAAAGCTGCGCGCCAGCTTACCGCCATGAAGATGGAATACATCGTGTATATGCAGCTCGCTGGCCAGTGTCTTGCTCAACTGGTTGCGCCAATCATTGAAATCGCCCGCGATGATCAGCGGAGCATCAGCCGGGATCTCGTTGCGCACATAATCGATCAGCGCGCCGGTCTGTGCACGGCGCCCCTTGGCAAACAAACCGAAATGCGCGCACAGGCAATGCACGCTCACTTTTGCGGTTTCGTTCTGCAGCACGGGCATCTCGACCTCGCAGTGCAACAGCCCGCGGCTCTCGAACCGATGCGCGGAAACATCCGTGTTGAAAGATTGCAAAATAGGAAAGCGGCTGAGTATCGCGTTGCCATGATGCCCCGCCTCATACACCGAATTCTTGCCGTAGACGGAATGCGGCCAAATCTCCTCCGCGATGAAATCGTGCTGAGCGCCATCCGGATAGTTGTGATAACGCTCGCCATGCCCGGTATGCTCACCCTGCACTTCTTGAAGAAACACGATGTCGGCATTCAGCTCGCGCAGCCGCTCGCGCAATTCGTGCAGCACCACGCGGCGCTTGAAATAGGAAAGGCCTTTGTGGATATTGTAGGTGGCAATTTTAAGGGTAAGCATGGGGGGTATTCTACCCAATGGATGGGGATGATGCCGGAGGTTGCCCGACATCTATTGAGATAGCATGAAATATATTAGGCCGTTCGTGTTGAGTAGGCCGGAGGCCGTATCGAAACATGAATGACCAAAATCAACACTGCCGGGGGTAGCCCGGCGGTGTTGATTTTGATTCTGATGTTGGGTTTCGCGGGCATGGCCCGCTCCTACAAAAAAAACCTGCTACGCGTTCCCTATCCCCCTCGTCGGCAACCCAATCTTCTTAGCAAAATCCAACATCCTCTCTATTGGCAACACCGCCCTCGGAATGATCGCCGGATCGACAAATATCTCATTGCGTCCCGTTTCCAGAACCTCCGCCAGATTCAACAGACCATTCATCGCCATCCACGGGCAATGGCTGCAACTGGTGCAGTTCGCGCCGGCTCCGGCGGTGGGCGCTTCGAGGAAAGTTTTATCCGGGCACAGCGTGCGCATCTTGTGCAGGATGCCGTTGTCGGTGGCGACGATGAATTCCTTCGCGTCCAGTTGTTGCGCGGCCTTGATGAGTTGCGTGGTGGAGCCGACCATATCTGCCAGCTGGATGATCGCGCGCGGCGATTCGGGATGCACCAGCACTTTGGCGTGCGGGTGCAGTGCTTTCAGTTCGATGAGTTCTTTAGCCTTGTATTCGTCGTGCACGATGCACGAGCCCTGCCACAGCAACATGTCCGCGCCGGTCTGTTCCTGCACATAGTTGCCGAGATGACGGTCCGGCGCCCACAGCACCTTCTTGCCTTGCTCCTTGAGATGTTTGACCACGGGCAACGCGATCGAGCTGGTCACCATCCAGTCGGCGCGCGCCTTCACTGCCGCGCTGGTGTTGGCGTATACCACAACGGTGCGGTCGGGGTGCGCGTCGCAGAACGCGGTGAACTCGTCCGCCGGACAGCCAAGGTCCAGCGAGCATTCCGCTTTCAGGTCGGGCATCAGCACGCGTTTTTCAGGATTCAGTATCTTCGCGGTCTCGCCCATGAAGCGCACGCCCGCAACGACGATGGTCTTGGCCGGATGCTTATGGCCAAAGTTAGCCATGTCCAGCGAATCGGAAACGATGCCGCCGGTTGCTTCCGCGAGATCCTGCAAGTCGGCATGCACGTAATAATGCGCGACCAGCACCGCGTCCTGTTGCTTCAACAACTTCTTGATGCGCGCGATCAGCTCCGGCTTTTCTGCTGCGCTTGGCTCGCGCTGCACCCTGGCCCAGGCCACCGCCGTTGGAGAGCCGGGATGCTCATAGGCATACGGAATGGCTTTTTCATTCATTGAGGTTTCCTTTGTATGCGCTGAGCCAGTTCCAGTATCGCTGCGCGATTGCTCGGTGAAAAAACTTTATCTGCGGCATCCTGCCACGCCAGCCACTGGTAGTTCAAATGCTCACGCGGCTCAAGTTGGATATCAACCCTATGTGGAAGTTTCAAACCGAACACATGCTCGGTGTTGTGTGTGATGCCGGGGGCATAGCGGTAGCGCCAGTGCGGATAGATCTCATAGACATTTTGCGCCTGCCAGTCACTCAGCGCGTATTGCCGTGCATCCAGCCCGGTCTCTTCGCGCACCTCGCGTATCGCCGTCTCGGTCAGCGTCTCTGTGCCATCGCAGCTGCCGGTGACAGATTGCCAATAGCCCGGATGATCGGCACGCTCAAGCAACAGCACATCACCAGCGACGGTGTAGATCACCACTAGCACCGAAACAGGCTGTTTGTAGTGCGTCATTTCACGGCTTCAGGAGTAGAAGATCCAGAACGGCTTGTTATGTTGTCGCCAATAAAGTGTCGTATCGGCAAAGATATCCTGCGCGATCTCCCTGTCGTTGGCGGAAAGGCCGAGCGTGTCGCTGGCATTGCGCAGCAGCAGCACATATCCGTTTGCCTGATGCCACGACAGGTCGCACAGTTCGTCGGCCAGTGCATCCCAGTTCACGCCGAAATCTGGCGGGAACTTGGCCGCAATGGCCAGTGCA
>Ga0315271_10003396_pt1 | contig 10045 bp, 2 predicted proteins | sample C3_top_MG_FD_204664 | JGI IMG/M metagenome (GOLD analysis project Ga0315271, IMG submission 204664) | Sediment microbial communities from Yellowstone Lake, YNP, Wyoming, USA - C3_top | ecosystem: Environmental > Aquatic > Freshwater > Lake > Sediment | place: USA: Wyoming | collected 2017-08-01
TGGCATGTTCGACGTAACGTTGCCGGCGGGAGTCTATGGCCTGGTCGCTGGTTCGGGAACCCCGGTTTCCCTCTCCCTGCATTCACAGCCATTGGTGGTGACGGTCCATCCGGGAGAGATCACGGAAGTGGAATTGCATTTCGACAACGGGATGAGATGACCCGTGTGGTCTGCCGACCCTTGTCCCGAGGCGCACCGGACGGGCAATGGCCGATTCATAGCCGCGCGCGCTGCTGTCGCTCCGTGGGAGGGTTTACACCCGAGATGGACCCGCCCGCCCGGGCACCTTAGGCGGGGCGTTACTTCTCGGCCAGTCAGCGAACCCCGGACTGCTTTTGGATGTATTCCCTGATGAGGGGCGCGTCCGAATCCGGCGCAAGTTCCAGATAGCGCCGGTAGTGAGCCACGGCCTGGACCGGATCCTTGACATATTCGGCATAGATGATCCCGAGGTTCTTGTGGGCCACCGGATCGTTCGGGTCGAGAGCCAGCACCGCTTCATAGAGGACCTTGGCCCGTTGGACGTTCCCTTTCAGGAGCTCCAAACCGCCAAGGTCGGCCAGGCTCGTCGTGTCCTTTGGGTTCAGGCGGATGGCCTGCAAGAAAGCCCGGGCTGCGGCATCCCGGTCACCCTGACGGATCAGGAAGGACCCGAACTGCTGGTTGAACAGGGCCCCTCCGGGATATCCCGCAATGAGGTTTTCGTACGCCCGTCTCATCGGTTCGGCCTGGCGGTCGTGCCGGTACACCTCTTTGGCCCGGTCGAAGGCCGCAGCATCGTCGCAAACCTTTCGGATATCCGCCCTTTGAAGATTCCTCAAGCTGGGTACGAACCCCCCGATGTATCCGAGTCCCCTCAGGCCTTCGAGGTCCGTCCCGGAAACCGGGGCAAAGGAGTCCGCTGCCGCTTGCAGTTTGTCGACGGGAAAGGTCGACTCGCAGGCCGCCCGGAGGGTGGCCAGATCTCTCTGACTGCCCGGATCGCGGGAAAGGTCGCGGGTTTCGCCGGGATCCGTCTCCAGGTTGTAGAGCTCCTCCACGCCGTGCCTTATGTACATCAGGGGACCCCTCCGGATTCCCAGGCACGGGTTCACGCCGTACCGGATGGCGGGCACCAGCGTCAGGCTTGGTAGGATCCGCCCCCTTCCCCCCTGGCTGAAAAGGCTCTCCCCGTCCTGCCCATGCCCCGGCTCCAGCCCGCACCACTCGCGCAGGGTGGGATCCAGGTCTTCGAGCCGCCACGGCCGGGCATGGCCGAGGGGCCGCACCGGTTTGGGCCAGATGATGAGGGGCACGTGGAGGGTGGATCGGTAGAGCGCCAGGCCGTGCCCCTTCTCGTGATGGTCGAAGAAGCCCTCGCCGTGGTCGCCAACCACCACCAGGCTCCAGGTTCTCCCCTTGTCGGCCTGGAGCGACGCGACCAGCCTGGCCACCTCATCATCCACGAAGGCCGTCTCGGCGGCGTAGGGGTTCCCCGGATAGCGGGCCTCGTAGGAAGGCCTGGACCGGTAGGGCCAGTGCAGGTCGTAGTAATGGACCCACAAGAATTGCGGGGCCCCCGAGGGCTGGGCCGCCAGATAGGCCAGGGCAGCCGCAGTGGTTTCAGCTCCGTCCCGCTCCGGCAGGTCCAAGTTGGTGCTTTCGACCCCATGGAAATTCCCCTGGTCGTAGATCTGGAACCCGCGGTCGAGGCCATATCTCCGGTCGAGGGTCACGCTGGACACGAAGGCGGCCGTGGCATACCCCTTGGACCGAAAGCCCTCGGCCAGGGTGGGTACCCCAGGCGCAAGGTTGTAGCCGATCACGTCGAGGATTCCGTGGTGGAGGGGGAGGAGCCCGGTGAGGACGGACGCGTGGGCGGGCGTCGTGAGGGGATAGGGCGTTTCCGCCTCGGGCTCGTAGACGCCCTCCCTCGCCAGGCGGTCCAGCGCCGGGGTGGCCACCTTCCCGGTGCCCGAGACCCCGATATAATCCCATCGCCAGGTATCGATGGTCACCAGGAGCACCGACGTGGGGGACGTCGCGACGGCGGAGGAGTGCGTCGTGTGCTCTATTTCGGAAGGCCTGCCAGTCCCGGCCAGGCCCTTGTCGGACCCCTTGCAGGAGAGCCCCAGGGAGAGCAGGGCCGCCGTGCCCACGATCGCCAGAAAGCCTCCCGCGCACTGTCGCCCCATGGCCGTCACCTCGCACCGCGTCGCAAGCCCGATTTCAAGAATATCACGGCGCGCCACGCCCACCCTAAAGCGGGAGGCCCGGCGAGTCCTTTTCCTGGCAGCCCCATCTGGAGCCCCCATGAAAAAAGGGGCCGGGATTCCTCCCGGCCCCTTATAAAACGGATAGCTCCGGCTGTTACGGGCAAACTCCTGAAGTATCCAAGGTGCGGGGGCCGCCCGTCGCGTTGCCGGCGGTCCCTTCGATAGCACCGTTCACGGCCGTCACGATGTACCAGTAGAAGTCGCCCGCGGACAGCGTGGTGGGATCGTCGCCGGTGCAGTCGGCGCTGTTGGTGGCGCCACTGTACTTCGTGCAGGAGTCCGTCCCGCTTGTGAGCAGGTTCGGCAGGTCCGCGGCCTGTCCTCGGTAGAGGTTGTAGCCCGTCACCCCCGTGGCCGAGGGCCAGGTTTGGGTGTTCACGTCCGTCCACGACTGCGCGTCGCTGGAGGAGGTACCGGGAGCGACTTCGCCGGGGGTCGTGACCGCGTCCTGGACCTGCGCGGAGGTGCTGTAGGCGGTGGCCTGGTTGCACCCGTTCACGGCCTTCACGGTGTAGGTGTACAGGGTGTTGTTGATCCCCGTGTTGTCGTTGTAGGCGTACACGCCCTCGGACAGGGTGGTGATCAGGCCCGACGACCCGGGGGGAACCGAGTTGCGCCAGACTTCGAAGCTGCGGGTCCCGTTGCCGTTGTCGCCCCACTGCGTGGGGTCGGCCCAGGAGATGTTCACGCCCGTGTCCAGGTTCGGGTCCGCGTCGGCGGCCACGGTGGTCATGGCCGTGGGGGCCGTGCAGACCGCGTCGGCGACCGGCGAGGATTCCACGTAGGCGGAGCTGAGGCCGCACCCGTTCACGGCCTCCGCGTAGTAGGTGTAGGCGACGTTGTTGGTCCCCGTGTTGTCGTTGTAGGTGGTCGTCGCCGCCGAGAGCGGTGAAGCGGTGAGCTTGGTGGGGGAGGTCGGGGGCACGTCGTTGCGCCAGACGTTGAACCCGCGTCCGGCCGTGTTGGTCCCGTTGTCGCCCCACGTGGTGGGGGCCGCCCAGGTGACGTCCACGCCCGTGTCCGCCACGGGATCCTTGTCCGCCGCGGTGGTCGTCATGACCGTCGGGGCCACGCCCACCTGGTCCTGGACCGACGAGGAGGCGGTGTAGGCCATGCTCAGGGCGCAATTGTTCGTGGCCACCACATAGTAGGTGTAGAGGGTGTTGTTGGTGCCGGTGTTGTCGTTGTAGGTGTGGGTCGCAGCCGACAGGGGTGATGCCGTCAGCTTCGTGGCCCCCGTGCTGGGCACCGTGTCGCGCCAGACGTCGAACCCTCGTCCGGAGGAACTGCTGTCGCCCCAGGACGTGGGGTCGGACCAGGTGACGTCCACGCCCGTGTCGGCGCAGCCGTCCTTGTCCGCCGCCGTGGTGGCCATCTGGGTTGGGGCTACGCACGCCGTGCACCCCGCGTTGCTGCAGATGGTGGCGCCGGCCTTGTAGACTTCCAGGCCCGGGGACAGGGCCGTCACGGAGGCCGTACCGCCGGCATTCTCCTCGAGGCGGAGCTTGTACGTTCCGGGGCCCGAGTACGCCGAAGCCGGCAACGTATAGGGAGATGCCGGGTCCGAGGCGCCGTAAGCTTTTATAACGGTCACGTTGCTTGACGGATCCACCAGGGAGACGCGGGCGTTTGCCTGCCAGTTCCCGGAGAGGGGCTGGCCAGTGATCGAGACGTAGTCCACCTGAGTGAAGTTGTTTCTGGACGTCGTCGCGGTGAACCGAATTTTAAATCCCGCTTTGCCTGCAGCCCCCACCGGAAGGACTTGGTTGACGTTGCATTGCCAGGTCGCATTGTTGGTGAGACTGTAAGCTGTCGCCCATGTGGTCCCGTCGTACCAATCCATCGTCACCGAATCGCCCTTGGCTCCGAGAGTTAAGGAGAATTGGACATTGATGTTCGTATATCCAACCGTCGAAACGGGGCTTACAAGCGTGATGGACGGGTTGGCCGCACCGGATGAGCTGCCCATATAAGCCACGCCGTTGTTCATGACCGAGCAGTGCGCCGTCCCTGCGTTCCACACGGTGCTCACAGGCGTCCAATTGCTGATGGTCGAAGTGAAATCGTCTGGACCGAAAAGGGTTGCCGTGGAGCCTACGCCCTGCACATAGGCCGGAGTGTTCGGCGTGTAAGAAATCTTGGCCCAGTCCTCGGGATTCGTGATGGTGAAATTGTTCGTAGGTCCCAGGAGCGAATCGGCCGAGCCGGATGTCGCGCTAAGAGGACTCGTCTGTTGGGTTCCGGTCTGGTCTTGAGTCGCCGACGTGCCTCCCACCTGCACGGTAACCGCGTCTGTCGTGCCCGGGAAGGCGCTGTGCTCGGTACACGTGAGGTTCGTGACGTCGAACCTGAGGCTCTTGGGACCGGCGCTGCAAACCAGGGCGGTGTCCACGAGGAACTGGAAGTGGGCGATGGCCGTGCCGCCCGCCGCGATGGCTCCGAAGGAGGCGGGGCTGCCCTGGATCGTGGCCGCCACCTGGGTATCGGCGGCCACGGAGAGGGTGGCGGTGACGTTCGTGGCGCCGCCGCTGCCCACGTTCTTGAGACGGACCGTCACGTCCCACTGCTCGCCCGGCTCCACGACGGCGTTGCCGTTGCCGCAGACCTGGGTCAAAACCGGAGTGTAGGACGAGTCGTACGCGAGGTCGGGCGGGCACGCGACGACCGTCACCGCGTGGGACGCGGACGTCCCCGTGCAATTCCCCGCCCTGTAGTAGACGGTGTAGTTGTGGGAGAGCCCGTCCGTGTAGGGGACGGCGTAGGTGGCGCTGTTGGCCCCGCCGATGGCGCCGCCGTCCTTGTACCACTGGTAGCTGTTCATGCCCGTCTGCGTCGTCAGGGTGACCGTGTTCGCCGGGCAGACGTTGGTGCTGCCGCCGGTGATGGTGGGCGTAATGGGCCCGCCGTCGGCGAAGGCGTAGGCGGGGGACTGTTTGCCGCCGCTGGTGTTGTTGGCCCGGATGGTGTAGCTGTGGCTGGTCGCGTCGCCCGGGGCGTAGGTGGTCCCCGAGACATAGCCCACGACCGCCGGCGTCCCCGTGACGCCGTCCTTGATCAGGTCGTAGCTCGCGGCGCCGAGGCTCCCCGTGTAGTAGACCTTGATGCCGGTCACGGCACAGGGGTCGTTGTCCACGATCAGGTCGATGCGCGGGGCGTCGGGGGACGCGCAGGCGCCCGTGCAGGTCGTGGCCTTGTTCGTGTACTTGTAGTAGGCGAGCTGGAAGTTGTCGACGTAGTCCGCCGAGGTCCCCGTGCCCGTGGTCCTGAAGCGGAGGGCGAAGTTGGGGTTGTTGTACATGGCCTGGGCCGCCGCCTGGCCGCTCACGGCCTTGATCAGGAAGTAGAGCGAGTTGCTTGAGTAGTACCAGTTGCTCGCGGCGGTGCCCGTATATCCGGTCCCGTTGAGGGAGACCCAGGTCGCCCCGTCGTTGGTGTATTCGAAGAAGAACTTGCTGGTCGCGGCACCCAGGAGGTTCACGTCGAAGTAGTACATGATGTCGCAGTCGATACCCTGCGTGTTGAGGGGCCACGCGTGGATGGCCGTCGTGCCGTTGACGGGCAGCTTCATGGAGGAGCCGTCCCCATCGGAGCTGTAGGCGGTGGACACGCTTGCGCCCGAGCCGGTCCAGGCGCTGCTGAAGCCAAGGCGGCCGCCCGCTCCCGCCGTGTACGGGTCGGTCGTGAAGTGGTCTTCCATGGTGTTGTCCCGCGACGGCGAGGTCGCCAGGAGGGTCGGGGTGCCCGTCTTGATGTTGAAGGGATCGATGGGAGGCGCGCTGTCGATGGAGATGATCGGATTGTACGCCGGGGAGTTCGAGGTCGTGATCGTCATGACGAAGGGGAGGTTCTGCCCGGCCGTCACGGTGGGGGCGAGGGCGATCTCGAACCCGTCGCTGCCGGGGCTGTACACGTAGCTCGTCCCGTAGGGGATGGTGCCGTAGTTCGCGGTGGCCTTGCAGATGCTCACTCCCGCGGGGCAGGTGGGGCAGGTGAGGGTCGCGCTGACGTTGTAGGCGTTTTCGTTCCCGGAGTTACCCAGGTAGAAGGTCAGAGTCCCCGATTCTCCGGCGTCATCGGACCAGCCCGGCGTATACCACTGCCATACCGAGGTGTCCCCCGGATCGTTGTTGCACTGGCTGTCGTCGAAGGTCCAGTCGTACTTGCCATTGCTGAGGATGGGCGCGCCGGCGCAGACGGAGGTGTCGTTGACCCGGTTGTAGTTCCCCACCAGCACGTCGTCTATGGAGAAGTTGTCGCCGTAAGCGCTGGTGGCCAGGAAGCCCACGCGGACGTTGGCCACCTTGTACGCGCTCAGGTCTACGGAGTGGTTGAGCCAGACGCCGGCCGCGGTGCCGCCCTGGTTGCGGTGGAAGATGGCGTCCGGGACGGTCGCGTAGCTCGTTCCGCCGTTCGTGGAGACCTGGATGCTGAGGTTGTCGTCGTAGCTGGCGTAGGTGGTGTCGTGGGTCATCCAGAAGCTGACCTTCGGCAGCGTGGTGCCGCTGAGGCTGATGACGGGCGTGGCGAGCCGGGCCTGGGAGCCGACGGTGCTAAAGCTGTAGGCATTGAAATAGGCCATGCCCGTGCCCGTGTGGGCGGACATGGTGGGGTGGGTCATGCCCGTTGACTTGGCCCAAGCGGCCGTACCGGTCACGTTCGATGTGTTCACCCAGTTCGTAGGGGGGAAAGTGCCTTCGAAGCCCTCACTCACGAGGGTCGAGGCGAGCTGGTCGTTCGTGTCCGCGTACTCGGTGAAGGAATTGGCGGAGCAGGAGGAGTTCCCCGTCCAGGAGCTGTCCGTGGCCCGGATGTTCTGCACCTTGAAGTGGACCAGGATCGGCCCGGGCCCGCTGCCGGTGTAGCGCACCTGGAAGGGGCGGCCCGAGGCATAGGCGGTCTCGCCGGCCGACAGGGCGCTCCACACGGTGGTGCCGTTCACGATGGTGACATTGGCGTCGGGGTAGGCCGGGTCCACCACCAGGTCCGCATAGAAGCCCGTGGACAGGGGGTAGAGCTCGTTGTTGACCATGGCCACGTTCACGTTGAGCGTCTCGCCGTTGTCCATGTAGATGTCGCCGTCGCAGCCGCCGCTCAGCGCGTCCACCCCCGCCACGCATACGTTGGGAGAGCAGTCGAGCTTGGAGTGGATGGAGTTGTAGGTGAGGCCGTCGTCCCCGGTGAAGCTCAGCCAGATGTCGTCCCCGTCCGCGGCGGCGATCTGGTTGACCGTCACGGGAGAGACGGTGAAGGTCCCTGGGCCGCCGCTGATGGTGGCGCCGTAGGAGCCCCCCGTCGTGGAGTGGTACGCCGCATTGGTGGGCGTGCCGCCCGTATCGGTGATCGTCGCGGAGACGGGCTTGTAGCACTGGTAGAAGGACGCGTTCATGTTGGCGTAGCGCGTGGCGCCCGGGGTGCAGTCCGCGAACTGGAATTTGCGGACCCAGGTGGCGTCCGTCTGGGTGTTGATCGGGTTGTTGTAGGAGTACTCCCCGTGGACCCAGATAGTGCAGCCGTCCGGATCGACCTGGCAGGCGGTGTAGTCGCCGTCCCGGTAGGCGCCGATGTTGTCCTGGTAGTAGCCCGCGAAGATTGCTTCGCCGGCCTTGGAAGCCACCGGCGTCTCGAGCAGGCCGGCGCCCGTGGGGGTCGATCCGTTGTCGTGGCCCGTGACGTAGGAGCCCACGTAGATGGGCCCCGTGGACCCGGCCCGCATGTAGCCGATGGCCAGAGAGTTGTTCTTGTCCACCGTGCAGTCGGGCATCCACCAGTGCTCCGTGGCCCCGCCGCCCGTGGACCCGCTCATCCCCGAGACCGTGGCAGGAGTTGAGAGGGACACGTCCACGGCGCCCCACCGCAGGAGGTCGGCGCCGGAGGAGACGCCCGTTCGCACGAACCAGAGGTAGGGCCAGCGCAGCTCCGCATCCATCACTTTCGTGCCGAGGGGGTCGATGGGCTTATACGTGTAGGCCGCATTGCTCGGATCCACAGCCAAGCCCGGGGTCGTGTCGCTCCAGCCCGCAACCGCAGCCGGGCTGCTTGTGAAGGTGGGCTGGGGCCACGAGATGAGGCCTGCGTTGCCGCTCGTATTGTTCGTGTAGACGAAATAGTGGGGCTTGCCGCTGGGCGGATACTGCCCCTGGTTGAAGCCGCGCCGGACGGCGGGCCTGGGGGTGTAGTAGGTGGAGGCGAGCGTTCCCACGCGGGTCTGGAGGGCGGACCCCGCGTAGGCGTTGGCCTTGTTGATGGCCAGGATCATGACGTTCGTGTAGGCCGTCGCGAAGTCGTTGGTCGAGATGAAAATGGCGTCCTGGCCGATCGCCGTGTGGGGATAGTCGTAGACGACGATGGTCGACACGCCGGGGTTGATTTCATAGGTGTTCCACAGGGCCCGTGGGTCGCCCGTCTGAGAGGCCCCGAGGCAGATGTAGGAGTCGCTCGCCCCGACGGCCAGGGCGGTGAAGACGTAGCGGTCGTTCTCGTCGTCGTAGACCATCTGTGGGTCGCATACGCCATAGCTGTTGGCGTCGCCGCAGTGGGCCAGGCTGGAGAAGAAGCTCGAGAAGCTGTAGTCGCCGCCCTGCTTCACCCCGGTCTTGTCGTAGATCCGGAAGTAGGAGTTGACGTCGGTGATCAGGTAGCTCAGCCCCGCGGCCATGTCCACGTCGGGCGGGCCGCCGGACCACCCCGCCAGCATCTTGTATTCTTGGAACGACGGGGTCGAGGCACCGGGTGCCGCCTCGACGACGACGGGGCCCCCTACGGGGATCAGCGTGCTGGAGGGCGTGCTGGGGTCATTCGCATTCTGGACCAGCGCCGGATCCACCTGGATCCCCTCGAAACGCTTCGCGAACTCCTGCCTCAGAGCCGCTTCCGCATTTTCGGCGCCCTCTCTCTCCTTCGGCGGAGGAGTGGGGCCCGCCACCGGAAGCTTCGAAACATTGACCACGTGGCCTTCGATCGGGGGGAGATCGTAGACGGAGGGCTGGGGCGCCGCGCCGCCTTCCGGCGTCTGGTCCTCGCCTCCTTGCTCATCGGACGAGGCGCGCAGGCTGTTCGCCGGCACCGCGGGTCTCTTGTCGAGCTCCGCCGCAGGCGAAATCCCGCGGAAGGGCTGTCGGGTCGGGCTCGCCTTGCGGTCCGCCCCGGTTTGGGGAACTCCCGTCAATGGAAGTCCGGAACCAGATTTGGACGGGTTCGGGAGGGGGGATTCTGTTTTCACTGAGACGAGAGCGGGCCTGGGATTCATCTCGGCGCGCACTGGACCCGCTCCGAGTTCGTCCGGTTCGCATTCGCCCACGATAGGTGCGGTGCAGATCACCGATGGGCGTTCCACAACCTTCGCTATCCGCGCCGGTTCTGGGAGGGCGCGGGAACCCTCGGGAGCGGACGTCACGCTCTCATGGGAACCTGCTGCGGCGTGCTGAAGCCGAGGATAGGCAAAGCCGCCCAGGCCCAGCAGGGCCAGGACCACCAGCATGGTGACCGCAATGAAGGTACTAGTTCGCCCTGCCTTTTTCGCTCTTGCCCACATGGATCCCCTCCTTGTGGCCGACTACGTGCCCCTTGTCCGCTCGCTCCCCGATTGCACATCCCGGACTGCAAACCCGAGATGGAATTATTAACTAGGTATACAGCATGCGCACTATGATTGTCCACATACTTAGGCCAATGATGAGGGCTAATTGGGGCATTCTACCCAGCCCCCACTTGTAATCGTAACCTCAGTTCACACCATCGTTCTCCTTGGCGGCCGCGTCTTCGGTCACAGTCTGAAAGTGGCCCCCAGGGAT
>Ga0315271_10003397_pt1 | contig 10044 bp, 8 predicted proteins | sample C3_top_MG_FD_204664 | JGI IMG/M metagenome (GOLD analysis project Ga0315271, IMG submission 204664) | Sediment microbial communities from Yellowstone Lake, YNP, Wyoming, USA - C3_top | ecosystem: Environmental > Aquatic > Freshwater > Lake > Sediment | place: USA: Wyoming | collected 2017-08-01
CCGGCATGGCCGACTGGTTCCACCTGCTGCTGAAGGAAGGCCAATTACCCAAAGCGCAGGCGATGATCGAAGCCGATCCGGAACTGCTGGCGGCGGTGCTGCCCATCGTCGGCAACGTCGAAGCGAGCTTGAACGTGCGGCTGGGTGCAGGCGTGCTGCTGGAAGAATTCGCCGGGAGCGACACCCTGCGCGCGCTGTTGCCGCGCCTGGGCGAATTGTCGCAGCATGCCGATGCGCGGGTGCGGGCGGATGCCTGCCATTACCTGGGGCTGACGGGCGATGTCGCTGCGCGGGCTTGGCTGGAAGCGCGGGTGGCTGATGAGGATGCCGACGTGCGCGAGATCGCGGCGGAGAGTTTGCAATCTCGTTCCAGCTCTTAAGGCAGCACATCAGCGCAAAGTGGTCAGGCGCTACCCAGAGAAAGTAAAATCGAGTTCAAAATTACGCTTGGAGGGAAATATGGGACTTTCATCAATAGAAATATGTGCCGGCGCAGGCGGCCAAGCTCTAGGCTTGGAGCAGGCGGGTTTTGATCACGTTAGCCTAGTAGAGCTTGATAAAACTGCTTGCCAAACCCTTCGAATCAACCGGAATCACTGGCATGTCACAGAAGGCGACCTCCACCATTATTCCGCTGAAAAATGGAAGGGCGTTGAACTCCTCGCAGGCGGGGTGCCTTGCCCGCCTTTTTCAAAAGCGGGCAAGCAACTTGGGAGCGATGACGAGCGTGACCTATTTCCAGAAGCAATCCGGCTCGTGTCCGAGTGCAAGCCCCAAGCAGTGATGCTCGAAAATGTTCGGGGCTTACTCGATTCCGTTTTCGATGAATACCGAGCAAAAATAATTTCCGACTTGAAAAAACTAGGGTATGCCGCCGAGTGGCGGTTATTGAATGCAAGTGATTTTGGCGTGCCGCAGTTGCGTCCGCGCGTTGTGTTCGTTGCGTTGCAGAAAAGTGCCGCAGAATATTTTAATTGGCCATCAACTCTGGTTTCACCACCGCCGACAGTAGGTGAAGCGCTTTTTGACCTTATGGCAGCAAATGGCTGGCGCGGTGCAAGACAGTGGCGCGAACGCGCATGTGATATTGCGCCAACGCTGGTAGGCGGAAGCAAGAAACACGGGGGTCCTGATCTTGGCCCGACTAGAGCAAAAAAGGCATGGGCCTCGATTGGTGTGGATGGCATGGGAATCGCTGACGCAGCACCCGAATCAGACTTCGCTGGCATGCCGAGGCTTACCGTTCGCATGACTGCACGCATTCAAGGATTTCCCGATGATTGGCAATTTAGCGGAAAGAAAACAGCCGCTTATCGGCAAATTGGCAATGCCTTTCCCCCGCCAGTTGCTTGTGCAGTTGGCACCCAGATTCAAGCGGCGCTTAATGCTGCCGCAAAGCCAAAACTCAAGCGGGCATAGAAATGGCAGAAGCCACAGCGAAAAAGAACAAATTACCAAGAGGCGGTGCGCGAGGAAAGCTCCGCACACATTTTCTGGCGAATATCGGCCGTGTTATGGACGCAGAAGAATTGCGCGCTGTGTCGGGCAATCAGTCAGAGTGGGCGCGTCGTGTCCGTGAGCTACGTACAGAAGAAGGCTATTTGATCCTTACGCACAACGACCGTAGTGGTTTGAAACCCGGCCAGTATCTGCTTGAAACTGCAAAGCCCCAACCCGCTTTTGAACGCGCAATTTCAAAAGAAACCCGTGCCTATGTTCTTGACCGTAACGGTTTTACTTGTCAGATGTGTGGCGCGGTCGCCGGTGAGCCACATCCTTATGATTCAACACGAAAAACCCGGCTTCATATCGGGCACATCATTGATAAAAGTAAAGGTGGAAGCGATGAACCTTCCAACCTTAAAGCCATTTGCTCTGTCTGTAACGAAGGCGCTCAAAATGCCACACTCATTCGCCCTGACCTGAAACAGCTATTAATCCAAATTCGCCGCGCCACTTCCGCAGACCAGCTTGAAACGCTTAAATGGCTCATTGCTAAGTTCCCGAAACAGACAGTTGAGGAAATCGCTGCCAAAAGCAAATAGCAATGGACAAATTGTCCTCAGAACGCCGCTCAGAAAACATGAGACGAATCCGAGGCAAGGACACAGCACCAGAGTTGGCGATACGCAAGCTTTGCCGTGATATCGGATTTCCGGGCTATCGAATCCACCGGAAAGACTTACCGGGGAAACCTGATCTTGCATGGGTTGGCCGCAAGCTGGCTATTTTTGTTCATGGTTGCTTTTGGCACGGGCACGACTGTGCTGAAGGGATTCGCAAACCCCAATCAAACCGGGATTATTGGATTCCGAAAATTGCGCGTAACAAACAGCGCGACGATGAAAACACCGCTGCCTTAAATGCGGCAGGCTGGGATGTCCTTGTTATCTGGGAATGCGAAATAAACAGGAGCACAAATCTTCCAGTGAAACTGCAACGGTTTCTATCTAGTGGGACGCATAACAAGTTACTTCAGCGGACGCGTTGAGAAGCGCCACGCTGCCGAACCGCAACGACAAAATTTTACCCATGTCCGTCCCCGCCGCCTACCTGGGCGTCATCCTCATCTGGTCGACCACGCCGCTCGGCATTCAATGGAGCGCGCAGGGGGCGAGCTTCAGTTTCGCGGTGATGGCGCGGATGCTGATCGGACTGGCGATCTGCCTGCTGCTGTTGCGCGCGACCCGCACCGAATTCCCGTTCACTGCGGCGGCGCGGCGGCTGTATGCGACCAGCGGGTTGTCGATGTTCGTGGCGATGCTGCTTACTTACTGGGGTGCGCTGCACATTCCGTCGGGGCTGATTTCGGTGATCTTTGGGCTGTCGCCGCTGGTGACCGGGGTGTTCGCGGCGCTGTGGTTGAGTGAGCGCACGCTCACGCCGCTGCGTATTGCCGGTCTGGGGCTGGCGCTGGGCGGACTGTGGCTGATCTTCGGCCAGCCGTGGCCGGGCGACGGCCGCGCCACGCTCGGCACCGCTGCGGTGGTGGCGGGGATGACGGCGCAGGCGCTGGGGCTGGTGTGGATCAAGCGGCTCAACGTGCGCGCCTCGGCGCTGGCGATCACCACCGGCTCGCTGGGGGTGGCGACGCCGCTGTTCGTGCTGGCCTGGGTGGTGGCCGACGCCGCGCGGCTGCCAGCGGAGATCACGCCGCGCGCGGGTTTGGCCATCGTCTATCTCGGGGTGCTGGGCTCGGTGGTGGGCTTCACGCTGTATTACTACGTGATCAAGCATCTCGACGCCGCGCGCGTCGCGCTCATCACGCTGGTGACGCCGGTGGCGGCGCTGCTGCTGGGGCAAACGGTCAACGCGGAAACCATCCCGCCCGCGGGCTGGGCGGGCATTGCGCTGATCGGCGCGGGGCTGGTGATGTATGAGTGGCGTGCGCTGCGTGCGTTCAGGTCGGCACCCTCCAGCCGTTAACTCACTGTCCTTTCCACCAAACCCCCTATGCGCGCACTGCTGAACAATCTGTGGGCCGGCTTTCGGCTGGCGACGTTTCTCAAGGTCGAGGCGAGCCAGTTTCGCGTCTCGATCGCGCAACTGGTCTGGCTGTCGCTGATCGAATTCGCACTCAGCGTCGGCATCGGCTATGTCGAGCTGGACGCAGGCAAGGGCTATTTCAATCCCGACGTCATTCTGCAAGCGCTGGCATCGGTCACGCTCACGCTGGCGGTTGCCGCGCTACTGGCGCACTGGCTACGCGCGCCTGCGCTGCTGCCGGGCTATGCCGTCGCGGCCACGGCGATGTCGCCGACGGTGCTGGCGTATTTGTATGCCGGTTACGCCATCTGGCAGCGCGGGGTGGCCGATTCGAATCTGGACTGGATGTGGTCGCTGCTGTTGCTGCTGTGGCTGGGTGCGCTGCTGACGCGCGCCGTTGCCTTGTGGACGCCGCTTCCGCTTGGCAAGCGCATCGCGGTGGAAAGCCTGTTGATCGCGGTGCTGGTCATCCAGATGTGGGGACTGCCCCGGCACGAGGCCTGGTATCCCGCGGGTGAGGATGAAGCCGACAGCGCGCTGAAAATCGGCGGCCACGAAGCGCTGCTGTATCAGCAAACCGGCCTGCTCGACCACAGCCTGAACAGCTTGCAGGCGCAGCGCCCCGATGTGGCCGACCTGTATTTCATCGGCTTCGCAGGCTATGGCTGGCAGGACGTGTTCATGAAGGAAATGAACACGGTGCGCGCGCAGTTCGACAGCCGCTTTGGCACGCGCGGCCGCTCGCTGGCGCTGATCAACAATGCGCATACCAGCGCGACCGCGCCGATTGCCACCATCACCGCGTTGCAGGCCGCGCTGACGCGCGTGGGCAGTCTGATCGACCCCGACCAAGACCTGTTGTTTTTGTTTGTGACCAGCCACGGATCGGACGACCCGGCCTATGTGTCGGTTGACCAGGATGGCCTCGAACTCACCCAGCTGACGCCCGCGCGCCTCAAGGCCGCGCTCGCCGCCACCCCGATCAAATGGAAGGTGATTGTGGTGTCGGCGTGTTATTCCGGCAGCTTCATCCCGGCGCTGCGTGACGACAATACCCTGGTCATCACCGCCTCAAGCGCCGATCGCAATTCCTTCGGCTGCGACGACCGCAACAACATGACGGAGTTTGGCCGCGCCTATTTTTCCGAGGCGCTGAAGCAGACAACTTCGTTCACCGCCGCGTTCGATCTGGCAAAGAAGCGCATCGCCCAGCGCGAGAAGGCGGAAGGGTTAACGCCGTCGCAACCGCAAATGGCGCTGGGCAAAAACTTCGCGGCCAAGTGGCGCGGACGTTACTGACCCAATACTGTTCACTTAGCCCCTGAGCCGTTCGCCCAGAGCTTGTCGGAGCCGGCCCCCATTCGGCTTGCTCAGGACAGGCTTCGACAAGCTCAGGGCGGGTACGAAGCGGGTTCGGCTCTCCTGAGAGTAGTCGAAAGATCCAAACCGAACGGCATTGGTTACTGACCGTTTTTTTCTGGCGGCTTGAATAGCGCATCCAGCGCCGCGTGGTTGCTTTGAACCACCGCCGCCCCACCGCCCCGATAGGCATCCGGGCGCGGCACGAACCAGCCGCAGAAATTGGCGCGGGTTTTGTCGGACACTGGCTCGGCGGCGAGCTCGCGGCATTGCTTGGCGCGCCCGGCATCGTAGTGGCGACACATGCGGCAAGTGTGCAGGTCGGCGCGGCAACTGGTGCAGGATTCAGTGCGCGACAGCGGCAGCAAAACCGCCAGCGTGGCGCCACATTTCCAGCATTGCAGACTCATGGCTGGCCTTCCGGCTCGGCGAAAGTGGGGGCGGGCGCCCGCATGAGTTTGCCCGCCGCAGCTGCGACAGCATGGGTTTGTTCGACATGCGCCAACACGCTGGGTGCGGGATAACCATCCGCAGGGAGCTGGTGTTTGACTTGATAGCGCCGGATGGCGGTTTGCGTGCGCGGGCCGAGTAGGCCATCCGGCGTGCCGGCGTCGAAGCTCATTTCGTTGAGCGCCTGCTGCAGCGCCATCAGTTGCACTGTGCTGAGTGAGCCCGCTTCACCCATTCGTGCGGTCAGTGCACCGCCGCCCGCTACCTGTTGCGCCAGCTGCGCCACCGAGAGCGCGTAATTCACCGAGCGATTCCACTGCATCACCACGTCGAAGTTATCGAACACCATGAAGGCCGGCCCCTGCCAGCCTTGCGGCAGCACGATGGCGGCGCGCCCGGCGACGTTGGGCAGCGGGCTGGCGCCCATCGTCTGTACGCCCAGCGCCGTCCACTCCGCCAGCGGCAGGCGGTGCGCCACACGGGCGCGGCGCCAGTCGAATCCGGTCGGCAGGCGCACTTCCAGCGCCACCGGCTCGCCCGCGCGCCAGCCCGCGCGCTTGAGGTAATTCGCCGCCGAGTACATGGCGTCGGGCAACGACCGCCACAGATCAATGCGGCCATCGCCGTCACCATCCACCGCATAGGCGCGGAAGGTAGACGGCATGAACTGCATGTGGCCCATCGCGCCAGCCCACGAGCCTTTCATCTCGGTTGCGCTGACGTGCCCGGCGTCGATGATGCGCAGAGCGTCGAGCAACTGGCTGCGAAAGAACGCGCTGCGGCGTCCTTCCCAGGCCAGAGTGGCGAGGCTGGCCGGAATGTTGAGGCTGCCCAGCATGGTCCCGTAGTGAGTTTCCAACCCCCAGAACGCCACCAGCACCGTTTTGGGGATGCCGTAGGTCTGCTCAACGGCATCCAGCAAGGCGGCGTGCTCGGCCAGCAACACCCGCCCGCGCGCGACCTGCTGCGCGGTCACACGCTTCCCCAGATAATCGGCAAAGGTACTCAGAAATTCGGGCTGGCGCTGGTCGAGCTCAATCACGCGCTGAACCGGCGCGATGCCAGTGAGTGCGGCGTCGAGCGTGGCGGGAGAAATGCCTTGTGCTACGGCGTCCTGGCGGAAGGCGATAAGCCAGCTGTCGAAATCGCTCTGGCCATAGGCCGGGGCGGCAACCCACAGCGCGAACAACAAGAAAAACTTACGCATTCTTTTGCAGCCAGTATTCCAGCAGTGCCAGATGCCACAGCTTGCTGCCCTGGATACGGGTGTGGTGCTGCTCCGGCGCATCCAGTAGTTTGTTCACATAGGTGCGGTGATACAGGCCGCGCTGGCGGCATGCCTGCGAATCCAGAATGTCGCGCATGAAATCGAGAAATTCGCCGCGCACGAATTTCAGCGCGGGCATCGGGAAATAGCCTTTCTTGCGGTCGATCACCGCGTCCGGCACCAGGCCGCGCGCGATTTTTTTCAGCACATGCTTGCCCTCGGACGCCAGCTTCAGCTCGGGCGGCATCGACGCCGCCAGCTCCACCAATTGGTGATCGAGGAACGGCACGCGCGCCTCCAGCCCCCACGCCATGGTCATGTTGTCGACCCGCTTGACCGGGTCGTCGGTGATCAGCAGGGTGGTATCCAGGCGCAGCACCTGGTCGATGAAGTCGTCCGCAAACGGCTCGGCCAGATGCGCGGCGATGGTTGCGGCGGTGTAATCCAGCCCGTGATACGCGGGCGCGATCATCTCCAGAAACTCGTCGTGATCGCGGTCGAAGTAATGTTTGCGGAAGCGGTCGAGCGGCGAACCGGAGGTTTCCGCCGCCATGCGCGGATACCAGAAATAACCGCCGAACACCTCGTCCGCGCCCTGCCCGCTTTGCACCACTTTCACCGTCTTGTGCACCTGTTCGGCCAGCAGATAAAACGCCACTGCGTCCTGCGCAAACATCGGTTCGGACATCGCATCCACCGCTTCGGGCAGGCGCTTGAGAACTTCGCTATTGGGGATCAGATATTTGTGGTGGCGGGTGCCGTACATCGCCGCCACCGGGTCGGAATACTCGAACTCGTTGCCGCGTTCTTCCGGCTGGTCTTCAAAGCCGACCGAAAACGTCATCAGATCGGGCACCCCCTGCTCGGCCAGCAACGCCACCAGCAGGCTTGAATCGAGTCCGCCGGAGAGCAGCACGCCGACCTTCACGTCGGCAATTTCGATGCGCTTTTTCACCGCCTGGCGCAGGCTGGCGTGAATGGCTTCGGTCCATTCAGCCTCGGATTTTGGCCGCGCCGGACGCTCGGCTTTCAGTGCCCAGTATTTTTTGTGGCTGAGTTCACCGCGCGCGCTGACTGTCAGCGTGGTGCCGGGCGCCATCTTGCGGATGCCGTTGTAGATCGTGCGCGGCGCGGGCACCACCGCATGCAGGGTAAACAGATGATGCAGCGCCACTGCATCGATGCCGGTGTCCACCCCGCCCGCTGCCAGCAAGGCCTGGGGGGTCGAGGCGAAACGGAAGCGCCCGAGATTTTCGCTGTAATACAGCGGCTTGATGCCGAGGCGGTCGCGCGCCAGAAACAGCGTCTCGCGGTTCCAGATGGCGAACGCGAACATGCCGTGCAGGCGTTCGACGCAGGCCTCGCCCCACTCCAGATAGGCGCGCAGGATGACTTCGGTGTCGCCGTCCGAATGGAAAACGTGACCGCATGCGATCAGCTCGGTGCGCAATTCCGGGTAGTTGTAGATGGTGCCGTTGAACACCAGCGCGGTGCCGGTAGCGGCGTCGAGCATCGGCTGGCGCGAGCGCGGCGACAGGTCGATGATCGCCAGCCGCCGATGCCCCAGCCGCACCGGCCCGTCGGCATGCTGGCCTTCGGCGTCGGGCCCGCGCCGCGCCAGCTTGGCGAGCATGCGCGCCATCGCTGCCGCGTCGGGCGACGTGTTGTCGAAGCGGAATTCACCGGCTATGCCGCACATGTTTGATATTGACTTCTCTGGTTAAGCTGAAATTTCCCACGCTGAGACACGGCTTGTTCATGCGCTCACTTTTCCGCTTTCTTACTCTGCGTCGGCTTGCTGCTCTTGCGCTCTTCCAGCAGGCGTGTGGTATGAGCCAATTCCTCGGCGAGTGCTTGCTCGCTCGGCAGTACGGTTTGGTACTCCGCCGCCAGCACTTTATTGGATAAGCCCTCCAGCGCATAGTGCGCTTCGGCGGCGCCCTTGCGGCTGCACAGGATCAGCCCGACCGGCGGGTTCTCGCCCTCGCGCATCCAGTTGGCGCGGGCGTAGTTCAGATAGAGGTGCATTTGCCCGGCATCGGCGTAGGTGAACTTGCCTACCTTCAGATCGACGATGACCAGGCAGCGCAAACGCCGGTGGAAAAACACCAGGTCAACACGAAACCAGGTGTCGTCCAGGCGCAGGCGTTTTTGCCGCCCGACGAAGGCGAAGTCGTCGCCCAATTCGAGCAGAAAGTCTTGCAGGCGATAGATCAGCGCTTCTTCCAGCTCGGCTTCGGAGTATTCATCTTTGAGGTTCAAAAACTCCAGCACGTAGGGATCTTTAATCGCTTCGTCCGGCGTGATCGTGTCTTCCGGTTTGGCGAGCGTGCCCTTGGTGAGCATGGCAGCCTTGTTGCGTGACAGGGCGGTGCGCTCATAGAACTGGCTGTCGATCTGCCGGTCGATCTGACGCACGCTCCAGCCGCCGCGCAGGGCTTCGGTTTCGTAGAAGCTGCGGGCACAGTCATTTTTGACGGAGAGCAGGCGCACATAGGCTGACCATGGGAGGGGGAACGCTGCACTCAGTTCTGGCAGGCTCAATTTCCGAGACGCTGTCCCGGAAATTGGTATGGGGCGGCCTTGCCGCGATTTCGCAGACGCTGTCTGCGGAATTGTCTGGGCGCGAGATTTATCAGACACCGTCTGATAAATTGTCTCCGGCGGCCACGTCATATAGAAGTTGCGCATTTGCTGGAGATTGAGCACGCCAAACCCCCGCCCAAACTGGCGTGTCAGATCAAGCGACAGGCGCTTGAGTAATTGCTCGCCATACCCCGCTCGCCGCTTACCCTTTTGTTCAGCCTCGACAATGCGACGGCCAATTTCCCAATAGCTGGCGGTCATCAGTGCGTTGACGCTGCGGGCGGCCTGCGCGCGCGCCGCTTGCAGCAAATCAACGATGCTGACGTGGATGCTTGCGTAGCCAGTGGGCAGCGCGGCCTTCTCCGGCTCAGCGAGCGCCTGCACGCGCAGTGCGGTTCCGGCGGCTTTGGCCTTGCCGCCTTTAATGCTGGCGGACTTGGTTTTAGACGGCTTGGTGGTCATGGGTTCTCTTGTTTACGCTTGCAGCGGCGGCTCGTCCATCAGCGCAATCTGCTCGCGCAATTCGAGTATCCGCGCCTGCCAGTATTGCTGCGTATTGAACCACGGAAACGCGGCCGGAAAAGCCGGGTCATCCCAGCGGCGCGCGAGCCAAGCCGCGTAGTGGATCAGCCGTAAAGTTCTGAGTGCTTCGACCAGGTGGAGTTCACGCGGATCGAATTCGGCGAAGTCTTCGTAGCCGGTCAGAATCTCGTTCATCTGTGCCTGCTGCTCGTCGCGCTCGCCGGATAGCAGCATCCACAAATCCTGCACCGCCGGCCCCATGCGGCTGTCGTCGAAATCGACGAAATGCGGTCCGGCCTCGGTCCACAGCACGTTGCCGACGTGGCAGTCGCCGTGCAGGCGGATGGCGGCGACCTTGCCCGCGCGTTCGTAGC
>Ga0315271_10003399_pt1 | contig 10043 bp, 6 predicted proteins | sample C3_top_MG_FD_204664 | JGI IMG/M metagenome (GOLD analysis project Ga0315271, IMG submission 204664) | Sediment microbial communities from Yellowstone Lake, YNP, Wyoming, USA - C3_top | ecosystem: Environmental > Aquatic > Freshwater > Lake > Sediment | place: USA: Wyoming | collected 2017-08-01
GCTCGGCGCCACCGGCAAGGGCCACGGCAGCGACAAGGCAGTGCTGCTCGGGTTGGCCGGCCATGAACCCGACCGTGTCGACATCGAGGCCATCCCGGCGCTGCTCGAAGCCATGCGCTCGCAGCACCGCCTGCGCTTGCACGGCGGCCATGACGTCGCCTTCAACGAAGCCGCTGATCTGATCTTCCACCGGCGCGAAACCCTGCCGTTCCACGCCAACGGCATGCGCTTCGTCGCCTTCGATGCGGCGGGCGGCGAACTCGCCAACCGCTGCTACTACTCGGTCGGCGGCGGCTTCGTCGTCAGCGACGAGGTCGCCGCCGACGGTTCGAAGCAGAAGGTGATCGCGCCCGACACCACCGTGCTCGCGCACCCGTTCCACAGCGGCGACGACCTGTTGCGGCTGAGCGTCGACACCGGCCTTTCGATCGCGCAATTGATGCGCGACAACGAGCGCCACTGGCGCAGCGACGCCGAAATAGACGCCGGCCTGATGCGCATCTGGGCCGTGATGCAGGACTGCGTGGCGCGCGGCTGCAGAACCGACGGCGTGCTGCCCGGCGGCTTCAAGGTGCGGCGGCGCGCGGCGCCCTTGTATCGCGACCTGACGGCCAACCCCGAGGCTGCCACGGACGGGACGAAGGCCCGTCCCCTGGGCGGGCCGGGCGACCCGTTGCAGGTGATGGACTGGGTCAACCTGTATGCGCTCGCCGTCAACGAGGAGAACGCCGCCGGCGGCCGCGTCGTGACGGCGCCGACCAACGGCGCGGCCGGCATCATTCCCGCCGTTCTGCACTACTACACGCGTTTCGTCCATGGCAGCAACGATCAGGGCGTGATCGACTTCCTGCTCACCGCGGCGGCGATCGGCATCCTGTACAAGGAAAACGCCAGCATCAGCGGCGCCGAGGTTGGCTGCCAGGGCGAGGTCGGGGTCGCCTGCTCGATGGCCGCCGGCGCACTGTGCGCTGTCAGCGGCGGCAGCACCGAGCAGGTCGAGAACGCCGCCGAGATCGGCATGGAGCATCACCTGGGTTTGACCTGCGACCCGGTCGGCGGGCTGGTTCAGATCCCGTGCATCGAGCGCAACGCCATTGCCTCGGTCAAGGCCATCAACGCGGCGCGCATGGCGCTCAGAGGCGATGGCACACACCATGTCTCGCTCGACAAGGTCATCAAGACCATGCGCGAGACCGGTGCCGACATGCAGACCAAGTACAAGGAAACGGCGCGCGGCGGCCTGGCGGTGAATATCGTCGAGTGTTGACCCCTGCCCCACGGGGAAACGCTAGATTGCGTGCAAGGCCGCGCACCGGCACAGTGGTTGGGCCGACAGCCGGCGCATCTGGAGTACCGCCATGCAACGAATTCTTTCCACTTCGCTCGGGCTCGTTGCAGCAGCGGTGGCGTTGGCATGCGCCCCGGCGCGCGCCGGGGAACTCGAAGTCCTGCACTGGTGGACCAGCGGTGGCGAGGCCAAGGCCGCGGCGGCGCTGAAGGCCTCGATGCAGGCCAAGGGCCACACCTGGAAGGACTTTGCCGTGGCGGGCGGCGGCGGTGACGCCGCGATGACGGTGCTGAAGTCGCGCGTCGTGTCGGGCAACGCGCCGGCGGCGGCACAGATCAAGGGCCCGTCGCTGCAGGAATGGGCCATGGAAGGCGTGCTGGCCAACATGGACGGTGTGGCCAAGGCCGAGAAATGGGACGAACTGCTGCCCAAGGCCGTCTCCGACGTGATGAAGTACAAGGGCAGTTACATCGCCGTACCAGTCAACGTGCACCGCGTCAATTGGCTGTGGGCAAGCCCGGCCGCGTTCAGCAAGGCCGGAGCCAAGTTGCCGACGACCTGGGACGAGTTCTTCGTCGCGGCCGAGGCCCTGAAGAAGGCCGGCGTCATTCCGGTCGCGCATGGCGGCCAGAACTGGCAGGACTTCACCACCTTCGAGAGCGTCGCGCTGGGCGTCGGTGGTGCCGAGTTCTACAAGAAAGCGCTGGTGCAGCTCGATCCGGCTTCGCTGTCGAGCCCGACGATGGAAAAGGTGCTGACGACCTTCAAGCGCATCAAGGATTACACCGACAAGAATGCCAACGGCCGCGACTGGAATCTGGCCACCGCGATGGTCATCAAGGGCGAGGCCGGCATGCAGCTGATGGGCGACTGGGCCAAAGGCGAGTTCCTTGCCGCCGGCAAGGTACCAGGCAAGGACTTTGCGTGCGTGGCCGCGCCGGGCACCGCCGCGGCGTTCACGTTCAACGTCGATTCGTTTGCCATGTTCAAGTTGAAGAACGAAGCCAACGTGAAGGCGCAGAACGACCTGGCCGCCGCGATCATGGGCACCGAGTTCCAGGAGGTGTTCAACCTCAACAAGGGCTCGATTCCGGTTCGCCTGGGCATGAAGATGGACAAGTTCGACGATTGCGCCAAGCTGTCGGCCAAAGACTTCGTCGCCGATGCCAAGAGCGGCACCCTGGTACCCAGCATTGCCCATGGCATGGCCGTGCCGTCGGCAGCCGAAGGGGCGATCAAGGACGTGGTCAGCCAGTTTTGGAATGCCGACAAGATGAGCGCCAAGGACGCGATGGCCAAGCTGGCGGCCGCGGCGAAGACGAAGTAGCCCCGGGGCGCGAGAGTGCGCGCTTCGTGGCTGCCGAAGCTGGTCGTGGCGCCCAGCTTCGTCCTGGCGCTGCTGTTCATCTACGGCCTGATCGCCTGGAACGGTTACCTGTCGCTGTCGGCGTCGCGGCTGTTGCCGAACTACGAATTCGCCGGCTTCCAGCAATACGTCAACCTGTACGACAGCGAGCGCTTTCGCGTCGCCTTGTCGAACATGGCCGTCTTCGGCACCTTGTTCGTCGGTGGCGCGATGGCCATCGGCCTGCTGCTGGCCATCCTGCTCGACCAGAAGATCCGCGCCGAAGGCGTGCTGCGAACGATCTACCTGTATCCGATGGCGCTCAGCTTCATCGTCACCGGCACGGCGTGGAAGTGGATCCTCAATCCCGGCCTGGGCATCGAGCACCTGGTGCGTCAGTGGGGCCTCGAGAGTTTCACGTTCGACTGGCTGGTCGACCCCGACAAGGCGATCTACTGCATCGCCATCGCCGGCGTCTGGCAAAGCGCCGGTTTCGTGATGGCACTGTTCCTGGCCGGCCTTCGCGGTATCGACGACAGCATCGTGAAGGCCGCACAGGTCGATGGCGCCAGCCTGCCGCGCATCTACTGGCGCATCCTGATTCCGAGCCTGCGGCCGGTGTTCTTCTCGACGCTGATGGTGGTCTCGCATCTGGCCATCAAGAGCTTCGACCTGGTGATGGCGCTCACCGCCGGCGGCCCTGGCTTTGCGACCGATCTGCCGGCGACCTTCATGTACGCGATGGCGTTTTCGCGCGGCCAGATCGGCCTCGGTGCCGCCAGCGCCACGGTGATGCTGGCCCTGGTGGCTGCCATCGTCGTGCCTTACCTCTACTCCGAGTTGCGGGTGAAGAAGTGAACCGCCTGGCCACCCATCGCCTGCTGCTGTGGGCCGCACTGCTGCTGTTCGCAGCCTGGTTCCTGACCCCCCTTTACGTGATGGTCGTCACCTCGCTGAAGGACATGCAGCAGGTGCGCGAAGGCAACCTGCTGTCGCTACCCGGCAACCCGACCCTTGCGTCATGGGCCAAGGCCTGGAGCAGCGCCTGCACCGGCATCGACTGCGGCGGCCTGAGGCCGTTCTTCGTCAACTCGATCCTGATGGTGCTGCCGGCGGTGGCGGTTTCCACGACCATTGGCTCGCTCAACGGCTACGTGCTCGCCAAGTGGCGCTTCCCCGGCAGCGAGACCCTGTTCGCGATGCTGTTGTTCGGCGTCTTCATGCCGATGCAGGTCGTGCTGCTGCCGATGAGCCAGGTTCTCGGCTGGCTCGGTATTGCCAGCTCGATCTGGGGCCTGATCCTGGTCCATGTGATCGCCGGCATCCCGAGCACCACGCTGTTCTTCCGCAATTACTACGTCGGCCTGCCCGATGAACTGATCAAGGCCGCAATGCTCGACGGTGCCGGGTTCTGGCGCATCTTCACGCGCATCGTGCTGCCGCTGTCGACGCCGATTCTGGTCGTGACGCTGATTTGGCAGTTCACCAACATCTGGAACGACTTCCTGTACGGCGTGGTGTTCTCGGGCGCCGACAGCAAGCCGATCACGGTGGGTTTGAACAACCTTGCCAACACCTCGAGCTCGGTCAAGGAATACAACGTCGACATGGCCGCCGCAATGATCGCTGCACTGCCGACGCTGTTCGTCTACGTGGTCGCCGGCAAGTACTTCGTGCGTGGGCTGACGGCCGGCGCCGTGAAAGGCTAGGAGTTATGGCTGCTGTCTCGATCCGCGACATCCGCAGGGTGTACGGCAAGAACATCGTGATCCTCGACGACATCAACCTCGAGGTCGCAGCCGGCGAATTCGTGATCCTGGTCGGCTCATCGGGCTGTGGCAAGTCGACGCTGCTGAACATGGTGGCCGGGCTGGACACGCCCACCGCCGGCAGCATCCACATCGGCGGCCGCGACGTGACGAACGTGCCGAGCAAGGACCGCGACATCGCGATGGTGTTCCAGAGCTACGCGCTGTATCCGAACATGAGTGTCGCCGGCAACATCGCCTTTGCCCTCGAAATGCGCAAGATACCGAAGGCCGAGCGCGATGCCGCGGTGCAGCGCGTCGCAAAGATGCTGCAGATCGAGCACCTGCTGGAGCGCAAACCCGGCGCGCTGTCCGGTGGCCAGCGCCAACGTGTTGCGATGGGCCGCGCGCTGGCCCGCGACCCCAAGCTGTTCCTGTTCGACGAGCCACTGTCCAACCTGGACGCCAAACTGCGCGTCGAGATGCGCGCCGAAATCAAGCTGCTGCACCAGCGCACGGACACGACCACGATCTATGTCACGCATGACCAGGTCGAGGCCATGACGCTCGGCGACCGCATCGCCGTGATGCGCGCCGGCCGTATCGAGCAGCTCGACACGCCGCAGGTGATCTACGAGCGCCCCGCCACCAAGTTCGTCGCCGAGTTCATCGGTTCGCCGTCGATGAACCTGTTCGCTTGCGAGCGCAGCGGCGATGGCCTGCGGGCCGGCGGCGTTCAATTGCCGCTGCACGACGCCCAACGCGCCGCTCTGGGTTCCAGCACGTCGCTGCTCTACGGTCTGCGCCCCGAAAGCGTCACGCTCGCGGAGCACGGCATTTCCGGCAAGGTCATCATGGTCGAGCCGACCGGCCCGGAAACCTATGCGTTGATCGACACCGCCCTCGGCCACCTGCTCGCGCGCGCCCCGGGTCGCCTGGGTCAGCGCAGCGGCGACGCAGTGCAGCTGGCCTGGCAGGCCGGCGACGTGCACCTGTTCGATGCGACGAGCGAGCGGCGCATCGCATAGTCAACGCATCGAATAACCCAGCACGGGCTTGATTCCCGACATCGGCTCGATCAACGCCAGCAAGGGCTGCAACTCGCGATACCGGGCGGCGACTTTCGTCGCATAGGCGAAGAAGCGTGGCAGGTCGGCACTGTATTTCCCCTTGCCGTCGCGATGCTTCAGGCGGCAGAAGATGCCCAGCACCTTCAGGTGCCGGTGCAGCCCGATCCACTCGAGTTGGCGCCAGAATTCGCCGAAGTCGTCGGCGATGGGCAGCGTGGCGCGGCGCGCGGCCTGCCAATAGCGCGCCGCCCAGTCGATCTCGCGCTCTTCGTCCCAGGAGATGAAGGCGTCGCGCAACAGCGAGGCCATGTCGTAGGCGATCGGGCCGCATACCGCATCCTGGAAGTCGAGGATGGCCGGGTTGGGATCGGCGACCATCAGATTGCGCGGCATCCAGTCGCGGTGCACGGCGACTTGTGGCTGCGCCAATGCGCTGGCCAGGAGTGCGTCGCACACCCGATGCCAGGCGCCCTGCTCGCCAGCGGTCCAGCTCAGACCGAACTCGCGCTGCACGCACCAGACGGGGAACAAGTCGAGGTCGCGCTGGAGCAGGGCCTGGCTGTAAGGGGGGAGCGCGCCGACCGGCACATGCAACTGCCACTGCACGAGAGCGCGGATGGCGTCGCGCATCAGGGCATCGGCCTGCGCTGGCGTCGCTCCCTGCAGCGCATCGAGATACAGCGTGGTGCCCAGGTCGGTCAGCAGGACGAAGCCAAGTTCGGCATCGGCGGCCAATACCGTGGGACCGTGCAAGCCGGCGGCTTCTATCAGCGAGGCGACATGCACGAACGGCCGCACATCCTCCTGTGGCGGCGGTGCGTCCATTACGATCAGGCTGCCGCCGTTTGCCGCGTCGAGGCGCAGATAGCGTCGAAAGCTGGCGTCGGCCGAAGCCGGGCGCAGCGTGGCAACGTGCAGGCCACGCGCGGCGGCCAGCGGTGACAGCCAGCGTTCGAAGGCCGCCCGGCGTTCGGAATCGACCCAGGCCACGGGCGACTCGGCACTGGGATCGCTGTGCAATGGCTTGGGTTGGATCGTCGTCACGTTGTCGCTTTGTGCGCGGCGGCCGGGCTGGCACACCCTGTCATGGATAATTTTCATTCTACAAACCGTGCCTGCCGCGCTGTCGCGCGCCGCTTCATGCCCCATCTCCACCCCCTGGCGCTGGCCGCCGTACTGCTCTTTGCGCTCGCCAGCGCCAGGGCACAGGGGACGGTGACGGCCGTGGCGCAGGCGGCCAGCGCCGCAGGCGCCGCCCAGCCTGCGGTGACGCTGCAGGCAGACGCAGTGCGCGGACGGCCCGACCTGGAAACCGTGGCCGAAGGGCATGTGGAGCTCAGTCGCGCCAACGTCACGATCCGCACCGACCATCTCAGCTACGACAATGCCGAAGACCGCGTGCGCGCGCGTGGCAACGTGCAGATCGTCACTGCCGGCGGTGACCGCTTCTCCGGACCCGAGCTGAACCTCACGCTGCAACGATTCGCGGGCTATGTCCTGCAGCCCGAGTACTTCTTTGCCCGCACCGGCGCCGGCGGCCACGCCGAGCGCATCGACTTCATCGACAGCGACCGTGTCCAGCTGACCAACGCGACCTACACCAGTTGCAACGTCGACGGCAGTGGCACACCGGCCTGGCTGTTGACCACCGACCGCGTCAAGCTCGACTTCGAGGCCAACGAAGGGATTGCCGACGGTGCCGTTCTGCGCTTTCTGGGTGTCCCGATCCTGGCCATGCCGGAGCTGAGTTTTCCGCTGACGGATGCGCGCAAGTCGGGCTGGCTGCCACCGTCGCTCAACCTCGACACCAAGAGCGGCCTCGAGTTGGCGGTGCCCTACTACTGGAACATTGCGCCGCAACGCGACGCGACGCTGACGCCGGTGGTCTACACGCGCCGCGGCCTGGGGCTGGGCAGCGAGTTTCGCTACCTCGAGCCACAACACCACGGTGAACTGCAACTGCATGCGCTGCCCAATGACCGCGTGTACGGTGACTCGCGCTATGCGCTGCAATGGCAGCAGCAGGGACGTGCGTGGGGCAACGGCAGTGGCGACGCCTGGCGCTGGGGCCACGAAGGTCAGCGTGTGTCGGACGACACTTACTGGAAGGACTTCCCGAGCCTGCTGCACACCGTGACGCCGCGCCTGCTGCCGCTGAGCGCCAGCCTCGAACGCGACTGGACCACCGCCGGCCTGCAGTCCACGACGTATGCCCGCACCCAAGATTGGCAGGTGCTGCAAGACGCCGATCCGCTGGCGCTGATCAGCGCGCCATACAACCGCGCGGCGCAGTTCGGTTGGCGCGGCGCTGGGCGCTTTTCGCAGTGGGCGAGCGGCATCAACGCCGACTTCGAAACCGAAATCAACCGTTTTGCGCTGGTCCACAACGACGCCGGGCCACCGCGTCCCGACGGCTGGCGTGTGCACGCGCTGGCCAGCATCAGCCAGAGTTGGCGCACACCCGGCGCATGGCTGACGCCGCGATTGGCGCTGAACCTGGCCAGTTACAACACCGACACGGCAATGAGCGATGGGCGCACGAGCGTCTCGCGCGCGATTCCGACCTTCAGCATCGATTCGGGGCTGCTCTTCGAGCGTGAGACCATGTGGTTCGGCCGCGGACTGCGGCAGACGCTCGAACCACGACTGCTGTACGTGAACACGCCGCTGCGCCAACAGGCGATGCTGCCACTGTTCGACACCGCGCCAAAGGATTTCAATACCGTTTCGGTGTTCAGCGACAACGCGTTTACCGGCGTTGACCGTGTGTCCGACGGCCACCAGGTCACCGCCGGCGTGACCAGCCGTTGGCTCGATACGGTGAGCGGTGCGGAGGCACTGCGACTGGGCCTGGCGCAGCGCTATCTATTGCGTGACCAGCAGATCACGCCGGACGGCGTGCCACTGACACAGCGATTTTCCGACGTGCTTCTCGACGGGTCGGCGCGTCTGTCGGATCTCGGAACCGTCGAGGCGGCGTTTCAGTTCAGCCCCGAAGTCAGGCGCGCCACGCGTTCGGTGCTCCGCACCAGCTACACGCCGGGACCGATGCGCACGCTGGCCGCCAGCTACCGGCTCGTGCGCGGCACCAGCGAATACGTCGATCTGGGCTGGCAATGGCCGGTATACGGTGGACCGTCGAGCAGCACCTCGGGGTGCCGCGGCGCGCTGTACAGCGTCGGCCGCGTCAACTACTCGGTCAAGGACAGCCGCATCACCGATTCACTGGCCGGATTCGAGTACGACGCCGGGTGCTGGATTGGCCGCGTCGTCGCCGAACGGGTATCCACGGGCCGCACCGAAGCCACGACGCGGCTGCTGCTTCAGCTCGAACTGGTGGGCCTGTCGCGGCTGGGAACAAACCCGCTGCAAGTCTTGAAGGACAATATCCCCGGCTACAAGCTGCTGCGCGATGACCGCACCGACGCGCCGCTGCGCGAATACACCCAATGAGTCCGATCCGCCGATGAAGACTGTCCTGAAGATTGCAGCTGTGGTGGGCTGCTGCGCCCTGTTGCCTGTACTGGCCCAGCCGAACACCGCCAATGCCGGCGTCACGCCCACCAGCCCATTGCGCCCAGGCGACTACATTGCCGCGGTCGTGAATCAGGAGCTGGTCACGGCCTACGAGCTCAACCAGCGGCTGAGCCGTGCGCGCGACGATGCGCAGCGCAACAGGCAACGCCTGCCCGACGAGTCCGAGCTGCGTCGCCAGGTGCTCGAGTCGTTGATCGAAGACCGCGCCATGCTCAGCTTCGCCCGCGACAGCGGCATGCGCATCGACGATGCCGAACTCGACCGCGCCGTCGCCAACATCGCGACGCAGAACCAGATGACGATGGCCCAGCTGCGCGCGCAGCTGACCCGCGAGGGGCTGGACCTGGCGCGATTTCGCGCCAACATGCGCGACCAGATGTTGATCGAGCGGGTGCGCGAGCGGGAGGTCGCGCAACGTATCCGCATCACCGACAGCGAGATCGACGAATTCATCGAGAAGCAGCGCGGTGCCGTCGCCGGTGAAGTCCAGTACAACATCGCCCAGATCCTCGTCACCGTGGCCGAGAACGCCAGTGAGGCCGTGACGGCCGAACGGCGCGCGCGGGCTGAATCTGCGCTGGCGCGCATCCGGGCTGGTGAGTCCTTTGCGACCGTGGCCAAGGAGATCTCGGAGGACGCCAACAAGGACAAGGGCGGCGAGATCGGCATGAAGCCCGCCGACCGCCTGCCTGACGTATTCCTCGAAGTCGTGCGTCCGCTGGCCAATGGCGGCGTAGCGCCCGCGCTGCTGCGCACCGGCGCTGGCTTTCACGTCCTCAAGTTGATCGAGCGCAGTGACGGCAATGCGTTTCGTGTCACGCAAACCCGCGCCCGCCACATCCTGCTGCGGCCCTCACCGCAGTTGAGCGCCCAGGCGGTGCAGGCGCGGCTGCTCGACTTCAAGCGCCAGATCGAGTCCGGCCAGCGCCGCTTCGAGGACCTCGCGCGCGAGCATTCGCTCGATGGCAGCGCGTCGACCGGTGGCGACCTCGGCTGGGCCGCGCCGGGTCAGTTCGTGCCCGAATTCGAACAGGCGATGAGCGCCCTGCCGCCAG
>Ga0315271_10003400_pt1 | contig 10042 bp, 8 predicted proteins | sample C3_top_MG_FD_204664 | JGI IMG/M metagenome (GOLD analysis project Ga0315271, IMG submission 204664) | Sediment microbial communities from Yellowstone Lake, YNP, Wyoming, USA - C3_top | ecosystem: Environmental > Aquatic > Freshwater > Lake > Sediment | place: USA: Wyoming | collected 2017-08-01
TGCTCAACAGCTACTACACATTGATGTTCGAGGCCATCGCCGGCCACGGCGGCGTGGTGAACCAGATGATCGGCGACGGCCTGATGGCGATCTTCGGCGCGCCGCTGCCGCTGGCCGAGCCCGCCCTGAGCGCGGTGCGCGCCGCCATGGACATGCAGGAGATGGTTGACCTGTTCAACGTCGAGCGCGCCGCCTTGCAGAAGTTGCCGATCCGCATCGGCATCGGCATCGCCACCGGCGACATGGTGGCCGGCTACACCGGCACGCAGCAGCGCGCCACCTACACCTGCATCGGCGATACCGTGAACCTGGCGGCGCGACTGGAGGCCCACACCAAGGTGGCGCAGCGCGCGGTCCTCGTCGACCCAGCGACACGCGCCGCCCTGGGCGAGCGCCTGGCCGTCGAAGCGCTGGGCGCCGTGCCCTTCAAGGGCAAGGCCGCGCCGGTCGAGGTCTTCTCGGTCGGGCTCGGACAGAAGGCGTAGGCGCAGCGACCCTTGGCCGGACCTGAAGGCAGGTAAAAGAGGCGCCGCTCGCAAGCATGGGTATAGTGAGGCCATGCGTCAGGATTCGCTGGCATCACCCGCCCTGCAGCGAGCTTGCGCACGTTTTCCCCGCGCGCGAGGCCGGCCTGCAGCAGACTCGCGCATCATTTGACGAAGAAGGAAGTACTATGACACTCACACGAAAACTCATCGGTGCATTGCTGGCGATCGGCCTCACGACAGGCGCGCTGGCGCAAGGTACGCTGGAGAAGGTGCGCGCCGCCGGCTCGATCACGGTTGGCAATCGGGATGCCTCCATACCGTTCTCCTATCTGGACGACAAGCAGCAGCCGATCGGCTATGCCATGGACTTGTGCGCCCGCATCGTCGATGCGGTCAGGGCGGAACTGAAGATGCCCAACCTGAAGGTCGTCTACCAGCCGGTGACCTCAGCGACCCGGATTCCGCTGCTGGCCAACGGCACCATCGACCTCGAGTGCGGCTCCACCACCAACAACCTCGAGCGCCAGAAGCAGGTCAGCTACACGATCACGCACTTCCTGACCGCCAACCGCTTCATCGCCAAGAAGGCGGACAAGCTCAATGCGCTGGCCGACCTGAAGGGCAAGACGGTGGTTTCGACGTCGGGAACGACCAACATCAAGCAGCTGACCGAACTCAACGCGGCGCAGAACCTGGGCATCAACATCCTGGCCGCCAAGGACCATGCCGAGGCTTTCCTGATGGTCGAGACCGGACGCGCCGTGGCCTTCGTCATGGACGACATCCTGCTGGCAAGTCTGGCCGCCAGCAGCGCCAACCCGGGCCAGTGGCAGATCTCGGCCGAAGCGATGTCGTTGCCGGAGCCTTACGGCATCATGCTGCGCAAGGACGATCCGGCTTTCAAGAAGGTGGTCGATGCCGCCATGGTCAACATCTACAAGAGCGGCGAGATCAACAAGATCTATGCCAAGTGGTTTACCAGCCCGATTCCACCCAAAGGCATCAACCTGAACATGCCGATGACGGCCGTGTTCAAGAACCTGACGGCCAACCCGATCGATTCAGCGGATCCCGCCGCCTACAAGTAAAGTCGACTGCCGGCCTCCGGCACGATCCCGTCGACCCGGGCTTGTGTCCACCCGCCGGCGCGAAACCCGCATGAACTACCACTGGAACTGGGGCATCTTCTGGGAGCTGTCGCCGGACGCCAGCGGCACCTACCTGCAGACGCTGTTCAGCGGCCTGCGCTGGACCCTGGCCACCGGCTTGACGGCATGGGTTGTTGCGCTTGCCCTGGGCCTGATCATCGGCACCGTGCGCACCACGCCGTGGGTCTGGGGCGTGCGCCTGGGCAATGCCTATGTCGAGCTGTTCCGCAACATCCCCTTGCTGGTGCAGATGTTCCTCTGGTTTTTCGTGGTGCCGGAGCTGTTGCCCGCGGCCATCGGCACCTGGCTCAAGCAACTGCCCAACTCGAGCTTCTGGACGGCGGTCGTGGCGCTGGCCTTCTTCACCTCGGCGCGCGTGGCCGAGCAGGTGCGCGCCGGCATCGGGTCGCTGCCGCGCGGACAACTGGCCGCTGGCACCGCGCTCGGCCTGACGCTGGCGCAAACCTACCGCTATGTGCTGCTGCCGATGGCCTTGCGCATCGTGCTGCCGCCTCTGACCAGTGAGTTTCTCAACATCATCAAGAACACGGCGGTGGCGCTGACCATTGGTCTGATGGAGCTCACGGCCAGCACGCGCTCGATGCAGGAGTTCAGCTTCCAGATCTTCGAAGCCTTCACCGCCGCCACCCTGATCTATCTGGTGGTCAACGGCGTCGTCGTGCTGGCGATGCGCAGCCTGGAGCGCTGGCTCGCGGTGCCCGGCTACATCGGTGGACGATCGACCTAGCCAGGCAGGCTCTGCACAAGCCCACCATGTTCCAGAACTTCGACTTCGACGTCATCGCGCGGACCTGGCAAGTCCTGATATTCCAGGGCCTGGCCTTTACGCTGGAGGTCACGGTGCTGGCGATGGTCGGCGGCATCGTGTTTGGAACCTTGCTGGCGATGATGCTGCTGTCCTCGCTCAAGCCCATGTCCTGGATTGCGGCCACCTACGTCAATGCATTGCGGTCGATTCCGCTGGTGCTGGTGATCTTCTGGTTCTATTTTCTGGTGCCTTACATCGGCGCCTGGGTCATCGGCTCACCGACCCCGATCAAGGTCGGCGCCTTCACCTCGGCCCTGGTGACCTTCATCCTGTTCGAGGCCTGCTACTACTGCGAGATCATGCGCGCCGGCATCCAGAGCATCGCCAGCGGACAGGCCAACGCGGGTTACGCCCTGGGCATGACGTACTGGCAGGTCATGCGCCAGATCGTGCTGCCGCAGGCCTTTCGCAACATGACGCCGGTCTTGCTGACGCAGACCATCATCCTGTTCCAGGACGTCTCGCTGGTCTACATCATCTCGCTGCCGGACTTCGTCACCATGGCCAGCAAGGTCGCCCAGCGCGACGGCCGCCTGGTCGAGATGTACCTGTTTGTGGCCGTGGTCTACTTTGCCATCTGCCTGTTCCTGTCCTTCTGGGTCAAGCGCCTGCAGACCCGTATCGCCATCGCGCGCTAAGCAAGAAGAGAGTTGTCACCCATGGCCATGATCGAACTCAGCAACGTCAGCAAGTGGTACGGCAGCTTTCAGGTACTCAAGAACTGCAGCACCCGGGTCGACAAGGGCGAGGTGGTCGTGATATGCGGCCCGTCGGGCTCGGGCAAGTCGACGCTGATCAAGGTCGTCAATGCTCTGGAACCGTTTCAGCAGGGCAAGATCACGGTGGACGGCGTGGATGTGGGGGACCGCGCCACCGACCTGCCCAAGCTGCGCGCGCGCATCGGCATGGTGTTCCAGAGCTTCGAACTGTTCCCGCACCTGTCGATCACGAGCAACCTGGCGCTGGCCCAGGTCATGGTGCTCAAGCGGCCGCAGGACGAGGCGGTGCAGCGCGGCCTGAAGCTGCTCGACCGCGTCGGGCTATTGGCTCAGAAGGACAAGTTCCCGGGCCAGCTCTCGGGCGGCCAGCAGCAGCGCGTGGCGATTGCGCGAGCGCTCGCCATGGACCCGATTGCCATGCTGTTCGACGAGCCGACCTCGGCACTCGACCCGGAGATGATCAACGAGGTTCTCGACGTGATGGTCGAGCTGGCGCATGAAGGCATGACGATGATGGTCGTCTCGCACGAGATGGGTTTCGCCAGGAAGGTGGCTGACCGCGTCATCTTCATGGACCAGGGCGAGATCGTCGAGGACGCAGCCAAGGAAGATTTCTTCGGCAGCCCGCGCTCCGATCGGGCGCAACTTTTTCTGTCGAAGATCCTCAGTCACTGAGCGATAGCGGAACGATCAGACCGGCTTGCGGTGGCAAGCCCGCCGGCGAACCGCTCCTGATTTGATGATTCGCAACATCCCGTTGCGCTCAGGTGCTGCAATACTGCAGTTTCCATATCCGATCACGATAGTGCCGAGAGGAGGGCGGTCATGCCCATACTGCATTTCGGGAGGGCGACCGATCCCCCCATACACGAGGCTGTTCACATCAACACCGACGCCATTCTCTTTGTGGAGAAGTGCCACAACATGCAAGTCGGCAAGACAGCCATCCACGTGATGGGCCTCGATGCCGAGCCCATTCGCGTCACCGAATCACTGACCGAGGTGCTGGTGCATTTGCCGGGCTTCGTGCAGGCCCGTCGCCACTACCTTGCCGCAGAGCCCGCCAACGGCGCCGACGCCGTGCACATCGCCGCGCAGAACGTGAGCTATGTGCTCCCCAACGTACCGCAGGCACCGCTGTTCTGGACCGTGCACTTCACGGATGCGTCCGAGCTGTGCATCGCGGAACCGCTGCCGGCGCGTCTCTAGGGAAAATCGACGGCCGGACGTTGGTATTGCGCGCCGTGCCGGCCAACATCGTCCGTGCTCTACTCAGGCAAGCCTGCCTTGCGCGCCGCTGGAAGATACTTCTTTTCAAACCATTCCTTGTAGGCGGCGGGCCATGAAGGCTGTGGCCTTTTGAACTGCGTCAACCTGAAATTGGGATCCGCCCGCAGCAGATCAGCCACCGTCGCGCGAGCCCTGGCCTCGTCGTCCTTGAGGGCGTAGGCCATTGCCAGATACGCATATGAATCGGTGAGTTTCCGGTTCGCCTCCAGTGCCCTCTGAGACCATTCGATCGCGCCCTCGCTGTCCCCCAGCGTGAAATGGGCGCGCGCCATGCCGAGCGTGACGAGTTCGGGCGGATGCTTGGGATCCAGATCGATGGCCTGCGTCAGAAGTTGGATCGCCCGCTTGGGCTCGCCACTCTGGACCAGCGCTGCCGCCACGTAGTTGTAGGCGATCGGGTTCTTCGGCTCCAGCGCGAGCCAGGTTTCGGACGCGCGTCGATACCCGGGGAAGTCGTCGTGCGTCAAGGCATACAGGGCCATGGACCCGTAGACGCCGGGATTGTCACGGTCGAGCTCCTGGACTTTCAGGATGGCGCCATGCCCCTCGGCAAATTTCTTCTCTATCTCGTCGGGTGCCAGTTGACGCCCGAAATTGAACGCCTGCATTGTCAGGGACCGGGCCAGGCCGAGCATTGCGTCGGAGTTGTTCGGCTCCAGCGCCAGCGCCTGGCGGTACCAGTCTTCGGTCTGCAGGTGGTTCTTCAGCGACTGAGGCTGGAGGTTCAAGGCCCGTGCGCGCAACATCAGGTCGGTCGCCTTCGGGGAGCTCCGGCGCATCTCGCTCTCGCGCGCTGCCACCACGACCATTTCACGGCCGATGCTGTTGACGACCGCTGCTGTGACCTTGTCCTGCAGCGCAAACAGATTGGTCAGCTCGCCGGCAAAGGTTTCGCTCCACAGTTGCGCGCCGGTCTGCGTATCGGCGAGCTGCGCGCTGATGCGCACGGTCTCGCCGCTGCTCAGCACGCTGCCCTGCAATACGAAGCGCACGCCGGCGTCCTTGCCCACCTGCTGCACCGAGACCGCCTTGTCCTTGTAGGTGAATGCGGTGGCTGTGGGGATGATGAAAGCATCGCGGATGCGCGACAGGTCCGACGTGATGCTGGTGCTGAGCGCATCGGCGATATAGGCTTTTTGCGGGTCGCCGGTCTGGTTGGAAAACGGCAGCACCAGGATCGACAGGGCCGACAGGTTCGCCGGTGCCGAAGCCGCGCTCGATGTCGACACACCTTTCTGGACCGTTTGATAGGTCGTCCAGTAGCCGATCAGGCCGCTCAGGACCGCGCCTACGCCCGCGAGCGCCACGATCGCGCCTTTGACGTGCTTGAACTTTCCAAGAAATCGCGCAAATCTTCCGGTGCCAGGGCCATTTTCCGGATCGGACTGCGATGCCTCGGTCGGCGTTGTGGAGTCGGTCATCTCGCTGTCAGTCCTCGTATGGATACTTGTTGCCGCAGGCGCGACCCCAAAATACTACGATATCACTTTCGACGAAAGCACGCATCTCGACGAGAGGACTGGCGCCGCTAGGCGCTTCCAAACTTGGTTTCCACGCCAATGCCAAGTTCCTTGAGCATTGGCGTCGGCAGCACGCCGCCGACGCAGACGATGACCGTGTCGTTGTCGATGGCCATCGACTCGCCGTCGCGGTCCAGCAATACCTGAGGCCCGGTGATGCGCGTGACGCTCGTGCCTAGCGCCAGATTGAGCCGGCCCGTGCTTGTCGCTTCCTGCAGGCGCTCCCGGTTGCGCTCTGTGACGCGGCTGAAGGCGTCGTTGCGATAGGACAGGGTGACCTGCGCGCCGGGCTCGGCAGCGACCGCGACCGCAGCTTCGATTGCGGAATTGCCGCCACCGACCACGAGCACGCGCTTGCCCTGATACTGTTCGGGGTCGATCAGGCGGTAGACCACCTTGGGCAACTCCTCGCCGGGAACGCCGAGCCTGGTCGGCGAGCCGCGCCGGCCAATGGCGAGCAGGATCGAGCGGCAGCGATGCTCCGCCCTGGCGGTCGTCACGACAAAGCCGCGATCGACCGGCGTTATTTTCTCGAGGCGCTCACCGAAGCTGATCGGCACCTTGGCCTTCTCGATAATGCCCTGCCAGAAGGCGAGCAGGGATTCCTTCGAAACCTCGCCCAGCTTGACCTTGCCCACCATCGCCAGCGTGACCGGATGCGTGGCGACGATCTTGTTGCGCGGATAGTGGTAGACACAACCGCCCAGGGACTCCTCCTGCTCGATCGTCACAAAGCGCAGCTTGTGCGCCATCGCGGCGAGCGTGGCCGAGATGCCAGCCGGCCCCGCGCCGACAATGAGCACATCGAGCTGTTCTGTCCCGCCGCGGTTGCGGGCCACCGACTCCATCGCCTGGCGCCCCTGCTCGGCCGCGTTGCGTATCAGGCCCATGCCACCGAGCTCGCCCGCGATGTAGATGCCGGCGACATTGGTCTCGAAGTTGGGCTTGACGGAGGGTATGTCGATGCCCCGGCGCGCCGTCCCGAACACGAGCTTTATCGCCTCCACGGGACAAGAGGCGGCGCAGGCGCCATGCCCGATGCAGACTGTCGGGTTCACCAGCTGTGCCTTGCCCTTGACGATGCCCAGGGCGCCCTCCGGGCAGGCTCTGCTGCAGCCGCCGGCGCCGACGCAGATGTTCGGGTCGATCACCGGGTGCAGGCTGGGAGGGTCGGTCAGGCCGGTCTTGACCGAGCGCTGCAAGGCTGCAACGGCGCGTGCTTCCTGCGCGCGCCGGCGATAGCCGTACAGCAGCAGGACCAGGGCAAGCGGAACGAGGTAGGCCAGCGGCAACAAAAGATCGGTCATGGGAGGTGCCCGGCGCACGATGGGACAGAAGCCGGGCGAGCCGGCGGCATGCGGTTCACCTGGGCTTGGCGCTGGCTTCCTGGTTGATCACGTGGCGCCAGTTGTCGGGGAGGTGGCAGCGCTCGCACTGGGGACCCTTGGTGTCGAAATGGATGTCGTCCTGCCGATGGCAGCTCTTGCATTCGACGGCAAGTGTAACTTTGTCGATGACCGGATTGGTATGACAGGCAAGGCACTTGACTTTGACGTGCTTCTCGACGAGCTTGAAGCGGGACCGCAGATTGTGGTCGAACCCTGCGTCTTTCCAGCTGTGCTCGTTGTGGCACAGTTCGCAGCGCGGACCCAGGCGCTGCCTGTGTACATCGTCCGGCGCATGACAGGAGGCGCAATCTGCCTTCGCGTCCTTGAACGCCGGGCTCGCGTGGCACTTCTTGCAATCGAGCCTGGCGTGACGATCCCGCAGCGGGAATGCTGAACGGTTGTGGTCGAAGGAGCTTTCATGCCAGCTCGTTTCGCCATGGCAGCGCGCGCAATCGCTGCCCAACTGCCCCTTGTGCTTGTCATCGCGCTCGTGACAGGCCGAACACCGGGTCTCCAGCTTGTCCCGGTAAAGTTGACCCTTGTGGCAGGCGTCGCACTTGACCTGCCGGTGCTTGCCGCGCAGCGCATAGTGAGCGTCGCGCCCATGCTCGAAGCGCACGCTCTTGAAGTTTGTTTCTGCGTGGCAGGCCTGGCATTTCTCGCCATAGCGCCCCTTGTGGCCTTTCTCGCGGTCATCACGTTCGTGGCAGGCGAAGCAGGTCGACGCCGGCTTGTCGCCGAACAGGCGCGCAGCCGCCTTGTCCAGGACCAGCCCGGCTTCCTTGTGGCAGGCGTCGCATTTCGCCTTGCGGTGCGCCTCAAGCAAGGGGAAGTGCGAATCGCGATCATGGTCGAAGCGGGCGGCCTCCTTCCACGTTTTCTCGTTGTGACAGCTCTCGCATTTTTCGCCCAGGCTGGTTTTGTGCACATCGTCCTTGCGGTGGCAGGCCAGGCACTTGAGCGGAGTGTTCGCAAGGTGCAGCAGATCCGCATGACATTCGGCGCACTTCAGCTGTGCGTGGCGCAGCATCAGCGGAAAGCGCGTCTTCGCATGATCGAAGCGAGCCTCCTTCCAGTTGCCCTCGTTGTGGCACTGCTCGCACTTCGGGCTCAGCGTGCCCCGGTGCTTGTCGTCCTTCCGGTGGCAGGACTGGCAATCGCGAGCGGTGTTGGCCAGGTGCTCGGAGTCGGCGTGACAGGCCACGCATTTGGCCTTGGCATGGCGCAGCTGCAGCGGAAATCTGGTCTTGGCATGATCGAAACCGGTCTCCTTCCAGTTGTTCTCGCTATGGCAGCTCTCGCACTTCGGACCCAGCGTGTCCTTGTGCTTGTCGTCCTTGCGGTGGCAGTCGGCGCAGGCCGATGGGGCGTCGCGGTGCTTGGTCCTGGGCTTGTGGCAGCTTGCGCATCGGGCTTCCCGGTGCTTGCCGCGCAGTGCAAAATTGGTCTGCGCATGGTCGAAAAGTCTTTCGTCAAGCTTGACGATGTGGGCGTCGCGCCCCTTGTGCTCGGTGTGGCAGGTTCTGCACTCGCGCTCTTGCAGCCGGCCGTGGAAACCGGTCTTGGCACGCACGTCCGCCGCCACCTTCTTATGGCAATCCAGGCAAAGTCGCGGCTGCGCCGAGCGCTCGAAGCGCACATGGCAAAGCTTGCATTCCGATTCTTCCTTGAGATGTGCGCGCGCGACTTCGCCCGGCATGATGGCCGACTCCAGGCTCTGCGCGCGGGCGGGCAGCGCGCAGAGCCCCAGCGTGACGATGGTCAGGGCAGCGAGCGGTGCAAGACCCCTAATAAACGTGGACTGCCACGACATGGACAAGCGCTGTGATCACAAGCATGCACAGAAACGGGACGTGGATGACATGCCAAAGCGAGAACAGCCGCTCGTAGCCGGAGAACTGGGCGCGGCGCTGCGCCGCCCGCAGCGCGCTGTCGATCGTGAGCAGCAGGCCGCTCAGACTGTCAGGCGCTGCCTGGCGCTTTGTTTCAGCGGGGGCGTATTCGGAGAGTGCGCGCCGCAGACGCTGCGCGGCGAACACGCGCCTGGGGCCCAGCGACAGAAAATACGCGACTCTTGCGAATCGGCCGGCGGGGCGCAATGAAACCAGTGCGGCGAAATGCTCAAGTTCCTGCTTGACAAGAGGCATCCGGTGCAAGGCTGGCGCCAGCGCCTCGAACTCCCTCGCCATCGCCTGCTCGAGCTCCTTCAGCGAGGCCTGCGTTCCGTAGAGCCCGTGATGAATCTTGCGATAGATGAAACGGCCGACCACGCCGCTGGCCACGACCAGCAGCATGCAGGCAAGCGCCACCGCCGCATTGAACGAACCGACATGAAAGGTCGAATGAAACAGGATCAGAACCGGTCCGAAGATCCCGCCGACCATGTGAAACTGGAACCAGTATTTGAGCGCACCCCATCCATGCATGAAGCGCACGCGCTTGCGCACGGGATAAACAAGCAGGCCGAGCAGCAGCAAGCCGCCCGCAAGTCCGAGCGCGTAACCGGCGCCCTTGCCCGCGTTGTAGGGCGCGCCGGTGCGCACCAGCCAGGCCGCCAGCACGAGCGTGAGAACCATCAGCGCTATCCCGGCGAGCGGCAGCAGTTTGCGCAGGCGCTCGATCTGCGGCGGGCTCGCGTGTGCCAGCACAGGTGCATTGAT
>Ga0315271_10003401_pt1 | contig 10041 bp, 8 predicted proteins | sample C3_top_MG_FD_204664 | JGI IMG/M metagenome (GOLD analysis project Ga0315271, IMG submission 204664) | Sediment microbial communities from Yellowstone Lake, YNP, Wyoming, USA - C3_top | ecosystem: Environmental > Aquatic > Freshwater > Lake > Sediment | place: USA: Wyoming | collected 2017-08-01
CGTAACCGGCCTGGTCGGTGGCCAGCGGTGAAAAGTAACCATAGGTCTTGTAACTGGCAAACTCAGCCGAAGGGTTGATGTCGTGCCGGATGTCGGGTCCGGTGGCGCAAGCGCTCATCAGCGCAACAGCGATCACCATGGCAGTCCGCCTTGATATCGTGCCAATATTCATTGAAATACCTCCAGTATGCTTACCGTTCTGTTCAGACAAATTGATTCTAGTGGCGCCGTCCGTTTGCTGCCAATGCGTGGTGCGGTTCAAACTGTGCCATCCAAAAAAACTCCAAGTCTCAGCTAAACCCGGCGTGGCGACCGGGCCATGCGCATGCGGTTTTGGGATGCAAGCACGCGCGACAAAGAGAGTGTGGTACGCATGCGACTGTTGTCGCGCGCCTTGCACCCCAAAGCCCGGTCGCATGACCCGATCACCGCGCCTGATCACCTGGGGTCGATCCATGACTTCATATCTCACTGCATGCAAAACGACAGGCTCATCGAAACAGTCGGGTGATGCGCTTTGCGAAGGTAAAGGAGGAGGCCGCAGGCCGGGGGACACGTAGCAAAGCGCATCGCCCGGCTGTTTCACCCCCAACCGTGACGCCTGCTTTGGCCTGGTATCTATTGAACAATCGCGCACAAATCTTTGAATCGCACCCGCCAACAAGACTGTGCATTAATTCCACGCGCTGCCCACCTGCAGATAGATGGCGGTTTCTTCCGGGCCGCGCGCCACGTCCATGCCGGCGTAGAGACCGAGCTTGCGCGCGATCAGGTAGCGAAAGCCGGTGCCCACCGCGCTGGCGCTCTGCGCTTTGACAAACGACACGTTGTCCACATCCGTGCGGCCACTGCCGGCAAAGCCCACCAACGCCCAGCGCGCGTCAAGGTTGTAGCGCAGTTCGGCCTCGGCCACCAGCACCTTGCTGCCCTGGTAGCGCATCGCCGGAATGCCGCGCAACTTGATGTACGGCAGCGCGTAAAACGGCACGTCGCCGCGCGAAAACTGGCCGTCACCGCGCAACCCCAGCACGGCAGACTTGCCAAGCGGCAGGTAGGTGTAGCCGCGCAGCATCACGTTCTCAAAACTCGACGTGCTGCCCAGGCCGGGTCGCGCCATGCCGACATCGAGCTCAAGGTAGGAGCCGCTCGATGGCGTGAACATGTTGTCGCGCGAGTCATAGTCCAGCAGCAGCGAGGCGCGGCCGATGTCGGATTCCAGTTGGCGCACTGGGATTTCGCTTGGCCGCTCAGCGGCGAAGCTGGCCGAGCTGCCAGCGTAGAGGTAGCGCGCGCCCACCAGCCAGTCGCTGTCGCCAATGCGCGCCAGACCCTGCGCCAGCGCAAACGGCGCATCCAGCGCAAAACGGCGCGGCTTGCCAGCCAGGCCGTAAATGTCCAGGTTCAGCTCGGCCTTGCCAGCGGCCAGCAGGTAACGGTAGCGGTCGCCCGCCAGCGTTCCGAAGTAGCCGCCACCCAGGCCCTGGCTACCGTTTTCAGTCTTGAACGCCGCGATGCCACCGATATTGGGCGGGGCAAAGCGCTCTTTGGCCGACTCGCTGCGCTGGCGCGACTCTGCAATGGACTCGCTGAAGAACAGCAGCGCGGCGCCGCCGCCATAGCCCACCGCCGGCTCGGTGATCAGCAGCGGCACCGGCAAAAATCCGCGGTGTTCCAGCAGATGGCTGGACATGTCGAACTTGCCGTCCTGCGGATCGACAAAGCGGTCGCTCCAGGACTGGGCCATGGCGGGCGAGGCCGCCAGCGCGGCCATCAGGGTGGCGATCAAATGGGTGCGCAACGCAGATCCTTTTCTGGCAATGAGTGCTTCAGCAACAGCGGCAGCACAAGACCAAGTTTACCGTCGTGAGCAGGCGCAACGACACCAGCGTCGGCAACGCTGCCGTGCCAACCCTTGTGAAGAAAATGTGGTTCTGGTTGCAGAGGTCATTCTGCCATCCAAGACTTCAAATCTCCCCTGCCAGAAACACGACAGGCTCATCGAAACAGTCGGGTGATGCGCTTTGCGAAGGTCAAGGCGGAGGCCGCAGGCCGGGGGACACGTAGCAAAGCGCTTCGCCCGGCTGTTTCATCCCCAGCCGTGACGTCTGCTTCGTCCTAATATTTCTCACACACACTTTGAATCGCACCCCCTATATCAAACCCAAACTGGTACAGTGACAGTCCCAACATATCAAGACAGGAGCCCACCATGAAAAACTATAGCAAACCCGTGCATCTTTCCAGTTGGCCACTTGCCAACAGTCTGCGCAAGCAAATGCAGACATGGCTGATGCTGCTCATGTGCCTGGCGCTGGTCGCATTGAGCGGCTTGGCCCGGGCTGCCAGCAAGGCCGAGATGCAACAGGAAACCCGCAGCATGGCCAAGGAAACCCTGGCGCGCCTGTACCAGACCAGCCCAGGTGCAAAGACAGCGGTCGAAAAGGCCGCGGGCTATGCGGTGTTCAGCAATTTCGGGATGAAGATTTTTGTCGCTGGTGGCGGCACCGGCAAGGGTCTTGTGGTTGACAACAAATCGAAAAAAGAAACCTTCATGAAGATGGCAGAAGCCCAGGCAGGTCTTGGTTTTGGCGTGAAAAAATTCAAGCTGGTCTGGGTTTTCGAGAAAAAATCTGACCTCGACCGCTTCATCAATTCCGGCTGGGAAGTCAGTGCGCAAAGCACCGCCACAGCCAAAAAAGGCGGCGAAGGTGCAGATGTTTACGCCGGGGCCATGTCTGTCACCCCCGGGGTCTGGTTGTACCAGTTGACCGATGATGGCCTTGCCCTGGAGCTGACCGCCAAGGGAACCAAGTACTATAAGGACGACGCGTTGAACTGAAATCTGTAGAGCCATGAATTTGCCTGTTTATTGCAAAGCCATCGCAGGATTGCTGGCCCTGGCCTGTGTTGCCTGCGCGGCGCCCCCTGATACCGCTGCTGTAGCGCAGCCGGCCACGCTCGCCGAGTTGAAGAACATGCGCTATGCAGGCCTTGGTGAACTGCCGGCCCCGGTGACCTTGCAAGACGGCCAATGGCGCGCCCCCCCGGCCGAACCCACTGCGGCATCGCGCGACCAGGTCACGCTGGACGACGCTCTGCGGGTCGTTGGTGATCTTGATGCCGACGGTCAGGATGAGGTGGTCGCGCTGCTGACCCACAGCCCTGGCGGCACGGCGGCATGGTCTTATCTGGCAGTGGTGAAACGGGTGGACGGGAGTCTGCGCAATGTGTCAACCGTGGCCATTGGCGACCGCGTGCAGATTCGTGACGCACGGATTGAAAACGGGAAACTGATCACCCGGATCGTCCGGGCCGGGCCCAATGATGCGGCATGCTGCCCTGGCGAGATCGCACAGCAGACATGGGCACTTGATCACGGCCGCCTGAGCCCACAGGGCGCTGCCACGACCGAACGGCTCACGCTCGACACGCTTGCGGGCAGCACCTGGACGCTGCGTGCCTGGAATATCGACGAACCTGCTCCGGCGCAGCCGGTCGTGACGCTGAGCTACGCGGCAGGCCGCTTCTCGGGCCATTCAGGCTGTAACCGCTACACCACCGGGGTGACACCCGGGAACCTGCCGGGCGAGTTGCGGGTGGGGCTGGTGGCCGGGACGCGCATGGCCTGCCCGGAGCAAGAGAGCACGATTGAGGCGCGGTTTCTGGAGCGTCTGCAGGCGGCGCAGCGCTTTGGCTTCAGGTCAGGACGGCTCGCCATCACTTCGTCCGGCAGCAACGGCCCTGGCGCAACGATGCTTTTCGAGCCCAGCCTTCCAGTCAAGTGAACTTTTTGAAGGCCCCAAGGTCGTAAATTTGCAGTTAAACTAAATCCAGTCGATTACCATCCCACATGCCGGCATCCAGCCATGCGCTGACTTGCAACGTGTTTTCATTTCAACCTCGAGACCATGCCATGACTCAGATTCCATCCACCCCGATAGCGCTTGCCAGTGGCCGCCGCACGCGCAACATGAGTTCGATTGCCCTCGTGATCGCCTCGCTCTTTACGCCGGCGCTGTTCGCGCAGGCACCGGCCGCGGCGCCCGCAGGGACTGCGGCGTCAGCCGCTTACTCGGCCGAACAACTCGACCAGCTCGTGGGGCGAATTGCGCTCTATCCCGACGACCTCGTCAGCATCATCCTGCCTGCTGCCACCAATCCGCTGCAAATCGTGCAGGCAGACCGCTTTCTCGACCAGCGCAAGACCAACCCCAAGCTGGAAGTCAATCAGCAATGGGACGATGCCGTGAAGTCATTGCTCAACTATCCCGAGGTTGTCAAAAAAATGAGCTCCGACCTGGACTGGACGGCCGCGCTGGGTGAGGCGGTGGTGGCAGACCAGGGCGAGGTGCTGGAGGCTGTCCAGACCTTCCGTCGCAAGGCTCATTCGACCGGCAACCTCAAGAGCGATGAAAAACAGGTGGTGGTGGTCGAGAAGGAAATCATCCAGATCGTTCCGGCAGACCCGCAGGTCATTTATGTGCCTCAATACAACCCGTCCACGGTGGTGGTCTATGGCGGTTATTCATCCTGGGGCTACTATCCAGCGCCTTACCCATCCTATTACTACCCATACGCCCCGGGTGCCGCGCTGGCTGCCGGTGTGATCTGGGGCGCGGCCATTGGCGCGGCATGGAATGGCGGCCACTATGTTTCACATTACGGCGGCGGCAACAACAACATCAACATCAACCGCAACACGAACATCAACACCGGCAACATCAACACCGGTAATGTCAACCGCGGCGCTGGCTCCAGCCAATGGCAATCCAACAAGAAACCTGGCCAGGTCAGCAGCAGCGTCGGGGCGCGTCCGTCAACGCCCCGCGCCGGCGATACCCGCGCCCCGGCTGCGGGTGGCTCCAGCAATTACGCAAGCTCCGGCAACCGAGGCAACAGCAACGCGGGCGCCGCCAGCAACTTAGGCAGCGGCAGCAACACCTCACGCCCGGCAGCACAATCGCAGCCCAGATCAGGCAATACCGCCTTTGACAGTTCCGGTTCCGCGCGCCAGACCCAAATGGACAGCTCGCGCGGTGCCTCCAGCCGCAGCAGCGCTGGCTCTCGGCCACCCATGCCATCGGGGAGCAGAAGCGGTGGCGGCGGCGGCCGTCGCCGCTAGGATATCGCCATGACAAGCATGACAGGCCTGCTTTCAACCCTTACCTTGACCAATCCCATGAACCCATTCAATTTGATGTCCAAACTGCGGCAATTTGCCGCCCTGCTGTTACTGGCACTGCCGCTGGCATCCATGGCTGCTGAGCAACAGACCTATGCGACCCCGGAGGCCGCAGTTGCGGCGCTGACAGCCGCACTCAAGGCCAACGATGCGTCAGCGCTGGTCGCCATCGTCGGCGAAAAATACAAGGATCTGGTGTTGACCGGCGACAAGGCGGACGACGCTGTGCGCCACGCCAATGCCGCTGCGCAGATCGAGGCCTTTCACACGCTCGAGGAGCGAGGCAATGACCGGCGAGTGCTGCTGATCGGCACCCAGGCCTGGCCGCTTCCCGTCCCTCTGGTGCGCGAAGGCGCCACTTGGCGCTTTGCCTCGGAACAAGGTGCCGAAGAAATCCTGAACCGGCGCATTGGTGGCAACGAGCGCAGCACCATCGGGGTCATGCGCGCCTACCTGGACGCGCAGCGCGCTTACGCCGCCAAGGATCGCAACGGCGACGGCGTGCTGGAGTATGCCAGCAAGATCATGAGCTCGCCCGGAAAGACCGACGGCCTGTACTGGCCGTCGGATTCAGCCAAGGCTGAAGAGATGAGCCCCTTTGGCCCGCTGATGGCAGAAAGCTCTGTCTATCTGGCTGGTCACAAGCAGAGTGACCCTTACCGTGGCTACCACTTCAAGGTCCTGACGCAACAGGGCAAGGCAGCGCCCGGCGGCGCCTACAACTACGTCATCAACGGCCGCATGATTGCCGGCTTTGCCTTGCTGGCCTACCCGGATGTGTATGACAACAGCGGCGTCATGACCTTTATTGTCAATCACAACGGCAAGCTCTTCCAGAAGGATCTCGGGCCGGCAACGGCCAGCGTCGCAGCGAAGATCAACACCTTCAACCCGGGCGCAGGCTGGCAGGAAGTGGTGACGCCCTGAGGTTCGCCATCTGGCTTCGACTGGCGTTCGCCGTCATTGTGATTGCCCGGTTGCGCTGACTGGCCTGAGCCGCCGGGTCAGACTGCCATCCGATCCTCGCCAGCGCATTGCCGGATGGCCATGACCGAAGAGCATGAGATGACAACCAGGAACCCTGGTGCCTGATGCCGTGTGTCGCCTGTGGCATGGCTTGATCGTCTGCGCCTGGCTCGTCGGGAGCATGACCGTTGCCATGGCATCTGCCGACGCCCCGGGCGCCGAGCCCCCCCTCTGGTTTGACGTTGGCCGTCCCACTGCACAGGCACAGCAGGCGGTCAAGCTGCTGCTCGCCGCCGCGGAAGAAGGGCTGGAACCGCACCACTACCAGGCCCCTGACCTGAGCCTGGCCGTGACACGGGCCAATGCCGGCGCCCCGTTGACGCCAACGCAACAAATCCAGTTGGACAGCGCACTGACCCAGGCGATGCTGCATTACCTGAGCGACCTGACCCTCGGGCGGGTGAACCCGCAGCAGGTCAAGGCCAACTTTGCCGCACCCGTCGGCCCCAGCACCGACATGGCCGCCTGGCTGCGCACGACGGTGCGCGAGCAGCGGCTGAACCAAGCGGTGGCACAACTGGCCACCCAGGCGCCGATGGCAGTGCCGCTGCGCCAGGCGCTGGCGCACTACCGCGCGCTCATCGATCACCCGGCCTGGCAAACCCCTTTGGCGCCCCTGCCCGCGCGCAAACTGGAGGCCGGACAAGCCTATGTCGGCTTGCCGCTGCTGGCCCAGCGCCTGCAGGCGCTGGGTGATCTGGCCGCCGCAACCCCCGTGCCAGCGCTGCTTGAAGGCGAACTGCTCGCCGCGCTGATGCGTTTTCAGGAGCGCCACGGACTGACACCCGACGGCGTGCTGGGGCCCCAAACCCTGCAACAGTTGAACGTGCCGCCCGAGCAGCGCGTCGAGCAGATTGTGCTCACACTGGAGCGGCTGCGCTGGACACCCCTGCGCCAGGCGACGCGCATGGTGGTGGTGAACGTGCCGGAATTCATGCTGCGCGCCTACGAGGTGCAGGACGCGCGCATCCGGGTCAAGCTGGCCATGAAGGTCATCATCGGCAAGGCGCTCAACACGCGCACACCCTTGTTCGACGAGGAGATGCGCTTCATCGAGTTCAGTCCCTACTGGAACATACCGCCCTCGATTGCGCGCCAGGAAACCGTGCCCCGTCTGCGCGCTGACCCGGGCTACCTGGCGCGCCAGAATATGGAATTTGTCACGCCCACAGGCCAGGTCATCACCAGCATGGCGCCAGAATACCTGGACGCGGTGCTGGCGGGCAAGTGGCGTATCCGCCAGCGCCCCGGGCCCAACAATGCCCTGGGCGATATCAAGTTCGTCTTTCCCAACAACGACAACATCTACCTGCATCACACGCCGTCACCAGGCCTGTTCGAGCGCGACCGGCGTGACTTCAGCCACGGCTGCATCCGCGTCGAGGCGCCGGTGGCGCTGGCACAGTTTGTGCTGCAGGACGAACCAGACTGGACCGAGGAACGCATCCGTGCCGCCATGAGCAGCGGCAAGTCCCAAACCTTGCGCCTGAAGCAACCCCTGACCGTGCTGATTGCCTACAGCACCGTGGTGGCCAAAGATGGCCGGGTGTTTTTTTACCCTGACCTGTATGGTCATGACCAGTTGCTGGCCCAGGCGTTGCGCCAGCATGCCGCCGCCTTGGCCCCATCACTTTTGCCGAATTGAGAAATTCCTTAAAATCTGCAGCCATGAAGCACGCCACTGCCATTTCCCTGCAGCCCTCGCGCCGGGCTTTTTTGCACCGTTCCGCCCAGGTGGTGATGCTCGGCACCGGGCTCGGGCTGGCGGCCCGCAAGGCGCGGGCTGCCCCTGCCAGCGTGCGCAGCCTGATGCTCGACCACACCCACACGCACGAACGCATCGACCTGGTGTACGCCAGCGGCGCGCAGTACGTGCCACAGGCGCTGGGAACGCTGAACCATTTTTTGCGCGACCATTACTCGGGCGAGGTCGGCCAGATCGACCCGCACCTGTTCGATCTGCTGCACGACGTGCGGCTGGCGCTGGGCAGCGGGACGCCGTTGACCTACCAGATCATTTCAGGCTACCGCGGCCCCCTCACCAACGCCCGGCTGCGCAGCACGCGCGGCGGCGGCGTGGCCAAGCACAGCCTGCACATGGAGGGCAAGGCCATCGACATCCGCCTGCCTGGCGTGCCACTGGCCGAGTTGCGTGACGCCGCCCTGTCGCTCAAGGCCGGCGGTGTGGGTTTTTATCCGAGCGAGCAGTTTGTCCACATCGACACCGGGCGCGTACGCACCTGGTAGCCAGGGTCGGATGCTGCTGCACCGGAACACCAGCCAAAGACGCGATGCCTGCCAGTATCATCGCCCCATGTCTCAAAAACGCGCCCGCAACCTGACCGGTGATTCCTTCTTCGCCTGGGATGGCGATGTGCTGGTGGTGAATATTCTGGGCAAACCCAGCGCCAGCAAGGATGCCATCGGCAAACCCTATGGCAAGCAGCTCAAGGTCAGCGTGGCCGCGGCGCCCGTGGCGGGGCGCGCCACCGACCACATGGTGCGTTTTCTGGCGCCGCTGTTTGGTGTCACGCCGGCCGACATCGAGGTGGTGTTCGGCCGCATGAATGTCAACAAGCAACTGCGCATCAAGGCGCCCAGCAAGCTGCCGCAGGTCTTTGCCAAGCAGGCTGAGCAATCGTCGCTGTTCGCCCCCGACGATTCGCCCGACTGAGCCAGCGCACCGCCAGCCTGCGGAACTTCAAACTCCACCCCGTCTCCTACAACACCATGAACCCCCTGAAACGCCTGCTGCGATCTCTCGCGGCTTTATTCTTCATTGCTTTTTGCACGCTGTCGACCGGTGCCAGGGGGCAGGACGCGGTAAAGTCCACCGTCACCACCGAACAGGTCCAGGCCGAACTGATGGCGCACGCGCCCGATGGCGTGGCGCCTGGCAAAACGGTCTGGGTCGGCCTGCAACTCAAACACCAACCCGAATGGCATACCTACTGGAAAAACTCGGGCGACTCGGGCCAGCCCACCACGCTCGCCTGGACGCTACCCGCCGGTGCGCTGGCCGGTGACATCGCCTGGCCGCTGCCGGTCAAGATCCCGATTGGCAGCCTGGCCAACTACGGTTACGACGGCAGCGTGTTGCTGCCGGTGCCGTTGACCATCACGCCCGATTTCAAGCCCTCGGTGCTCAACCCCGAACTCGTAGTCAAGCTGCAGGCCAGCTGGCTGGTGTGCAAGCTCGAATGTGTGCCGCAAGACGGCGAGTTTGTGCTGCGTCTTCCGGTGCAGGGCTCCACCGCCGGCAACGGCGCTGCTTTCGAGGCCGCCTTCAAGGCGCAACCCGTCGCTCTCCCCACACCCGGCAGCATCACGCTTCAGGATCACACCCTGAACGTGTCGGTGGCCGGACTGCCCGCCAGCCTGCATGGCAAAACCCTGGACTTTTTCCCGGAAACACCTGAAGTCATCGAAACGGCGGCCAAGTGGACGCAAAGCTGGCAGGGCGATGTCTGGACGGCGCAGGTACCGATTGCGCAGCACCGCGGTGCCAGCCCCGAGGTCATGCCGCTGGTGCTGGCCGGCCAGGTTGGCAAGGAGCGGCTCGGCTTCATCACCCAGGCCCGGGTCAGCGGTGTCTGGCCCGCTGAGGCTTCCATCGCGGGTGCGGGTGCCGGAACAAGCACCGCCTTGCCGAACCCGGTCAACCCGTCCGCAACGACGCGCCCGAACCTGCCTTCCTCGCTTTGGCTGGCCCTGCTGGGCGCCCTGTTGGGTGGCATGATCCTGAATCTGATGCCCTGCGTGTTCCCGGTGCTGGCCATCAAGGTGGTCGGCTTTGCCCGCCATGGCACGAACCAGCGCCGCCAGCGCGTCGG
>Ga0315271_10003403_pt1 | contig 10038 bp, 7 predicted proteins | sample C3_top_MG_FD_204664 | JGI IMG/M metagenome (GOLD analysis project Ga0315271, IMG submission 204664) | Sediment microbial communities from Yellowstone Lake, YNP, Wyoming, USA - C3_top | ecosystem: Environmental > Aquatic > Freshwater > Lake > Sediment | place: USA: Wyoming | collected 2017-08-01
CCCCAAAACCTGCTGTCCGCGCTGTTGTCCCGGTTGTCCCCCATGACCCAGAAGGCGTCGTCCGTGGCGATCCAGTTGTTTTCACCAATTTTTTCAAGCAGGGGAAGATAATATATTTCAAAAAAATCGGAAGGTTGGGCGTCATTCCGGTCCGCCATGTTCGCATAATTCACGGAGACCGAAGGATTCGGCGCGGATCTGGCACCCACGAAAATCCTTCCATCAGCCAGCCGGACCCGGTCCCCTTTTTTAAGCAGGATGATCGACCCCAGGTCGTCGCGCGGGGTCCCCCGCGCGCCTGAATTGTCGATGAAATACGTCTTTCGCGGAAAATTCGTCAGCCACGGTTCGGGCAGGATTTTCGAATTTATATAAACGACCTTGTTGATGATCTGGATGGTTTCCCCCGGGAGACCGACACAGCGTTTGATGTACTCCTTCGTGGGATCTTTGGGGTACCTGAAGACGACCAGATCGCCGCGTTCGACACGTTTGTTCAATTTATTGACCATCAAATGATCGCCGACGCCGAAATCTTCGGCTCCCCGGATCGTCGGTTGCATGCCTCCCGTCGGCATCTTGTACGCCTGGGTGATCTTGCCGCGTACCGTGAAAGCCAGGGCCGTCGTCAAAGCGGTTTGAAAAAATGACAGGAGGACCAGCGATATGACAAGGGCCAGGACGGATTTTTTCCGGTTAACGGACTGGTATTCGGGGGCCTTCGTCCTCGAAAGGGCGAACGAAAATCCGTGGATGACGGCAACGACTGTCAGGAGGAAGACGAACAAAGATTTATAAAGAGTCGAGGCTATCCCGTGAGACAGGCCGGCAACGATGCCTGGCACCACGATATAAATGAGCAGGAAGACGATGCCGCCGGCGATTTGCCCGTTAAAAAATTGTCCCAAACCGGGGATGAGCAGGTTAAAGAATACGCTTTTATAGGGGGAACGATCCCCTTTGTCGAAATGGATCGTGTCGATTCCCGGCTTTTTTTCGAAATACGCGTTGAATAAGTTTATCAGGAAAAGGACCGAAGGCAGGATGAAAAGCGGGAGGATATAGCCGAAAATCGAGTAGGCTTCGCCGCGCATCGCAATATATGCCGCGGTGAAAATCGAAACGAACAGGACGATCGCGCACGACATTAAAATCAGCCCGGATTTTATCGATCCTTTATAGATCTGGCCGAGACCAACGATAAACCATGAGAAGAAGACGGCCGCCCAGCGGTCTTTTTTGCCGGGAGCCGGGAAGTCGTTGAATATATTTTTCATCGTCGTCCCCCGTGCCTCATCAGTTCAAAATAATTCAGTGAACAAATAAGGATGACTGTTGCCTAACTCGGGCACTTGCGCAGGATTATATTCTCGATTTCTATGCCATGCGTCCTTGCCGGCGCAAGCACGTCGCCCATCCTGGGCTCCGCACCCGGGCACCTGGGCACATAAACACATGTTTACACGCCCGCGAAGGCCGAGAAGCCGCCGTCGACCGGGATGACCGTGCCGGTCACGAACTTCGAGAGGTCCGACGAGAGCCAGAGGACCGCGCCGGTCACTTCCTCGAGCTTCCCGAACCGTTTCATGGGCGTCGAATCGATGATGCTTTGGCCGCGTTCCGAGAGCTTTTTTTCGGGCGTGAAGAGCAGGTAGTCGTTCTGTTTCGTGTGGAAGAACCCGGGGGCCACCGCGTTGACGCGCAGGTTCGGGTTGTGGTTGCGGCAGAGGTCGACCGCCAGCCAGCGGGTGAAATTCTCCAGCGCGGCCTTGGCCGCGCCGTAACCCGGGACGCGGGTCAGCGGCCGGTCCGCGGACATCGAGGAGATGAAGACGATCGAGCCGCCGTCCGGATTCTTCACCATCTCCCTGCCGAAGACCTTCGCCGGCAGGACCGCTCCCGCGATCAGGTTGAGGTCCACCACCTTTTTCACGGCTTCAGTGTCGAGATCGAAGAACGTCCGTTCTTTGTCGGTCGTGGCGTCTTTCATATTTCCGCCGACGCAGTTGATCAGGATATCGACGCGTCCCGAGAGCTTCAGGCATTCCGAGAGAAGGGACTTTACGGACTCCTCCGCTGACGCTTCGGCCTGGACGCAGACAAGCTTTTTCCCGAACGTCTTAAGGTCTTCGCTGAACGAGGATTCACAGGCCGCCTTGTCGCGGCTCACGGCAACGACGGCCGCGCCGAATTCAAGCAATCCCTTCACGATTTTGCTGCCGATGCCGCCCTTGGCGCCCAGCACCACGGCGGTCTTTCCGGAAAGATCCATCAGTTCACGATACATAACGTTACTCCGTAACGAGTGTTAATGTGCCCAGGTGCTCAGGTGCCCACGATAAAGCGATCAGGGCGCACATGGGTACATGGGCACGTAGACACTTGGGCACTTATTCGATCCATTCCGTGTGGAACACGCCCGGGCGGTCGACGCGCTCGTAGGTGTGGGCGCCGAAATAATCGCGCTGGGCCTGGAGCATGTTCGCGGACAGCCGTTCGGTCCTGTAGCCGTCGAAGTACGAGAGGGAGGCGGCGAACGCGGGCACGCTGATGCCGTTCGTCACAGCCAGGCTGACGATCTCGCGCCAGCCCCCCTGGCCCTTGTCGATGGCGTTCCTGAAGTACTCGTCGAGCATCAGGTTCGAAAGGCCGGGGTTCCGTTCGTAGGCTTCCTTGATGCGTTCCAGGAATTGGGCGCGGATGATGCATCCGCCGCGCCAGATCATCGCGATCTTGCCGAAGTCCAGGGTCCAATTGTAAAGCTTCGCGGCTTCCTTCATCAGGCTGAAGCCCTGGCTGTAGGAGCAGATCTTGGAGGCGTACAGAGCCTCGCGGACCGACTGGATGATCCGTTTCTTGTCTTTCTCAGCCTTGATCACCGCGGGGACCGGACCTTTCAGGATTTTCGAGGCCGCGACGCGCTGGTCCTTGATCGCGGAGATGCACCGGGCGAACACAGCCTCCGCGATCGTCGTGGCGTTGACGCCGAGATCCAGGGCGTTCTGGGAGGTCCAGATGCCCGTTCCCTTCTGGCCGGCCTTGTCTAGGATGAGGTCGACGACGTGTTTCCCGGTCTCCGGGTCCTTTTTCCGCAGGATCGCGGCCGTGATCTCGATCAGGTACGACGAAAGCTCGCCCGCATTCCACTCGTCGAAGACCGCGGCCATCTCCTCGTTGGACATCCCGAGCAGGTTTTTCATGATGAAATAAGATTCGCAGATGAGCTGCATGTCCCCGTACTCGATGCCGTTGTGGATCATCTTGACGTAATGTCCCGCGCCGTCCGTGCCGATGTAGGTGCAGCACGGTTCGCCGCGGACCTTGGCCGATATTTTCAGGAACACGGGCTTGACGAGCTCATACGCCTCCGTCGTCCCGCCGGGCATGATTGCGGGACCTTTCAGCGCGCCTTCTTCACCGCCGGAGACTCCGGTGCCGATATACCGGAAGCCCCTCGATTCGAGGGCCTTGGACCTGCGGATCGTATCCTTGAAAAGCGAATTGCCTCCGTCGATGACGAGGTCCCCGGCTTCGATGAAGGGAAGGAGCTGGTCGATGGTCTCGTCGACGGCCGAGCCGGCCTTGACCATGAGCATGATCTTCCGGGGTTTGGACAGGGAGGCGGCGAAAGCTTTCAAGTCATGGAATCCCTCTATTTTTTTCCCCTTCCCCGATTTGGCCAGGAAATCGTCGGTCTTCGAGGCCGTCCGGTTGTAGACCGAGACCTTGAAACCGTTGCGTTCCATGTTCAGGACGAGATTCTCTCCCATGACCGCGAGCCCGATCAGGCCGATATCGTTCGCCATTTTCTTCCTCCGTCTGTTTTTGTGTCGCAGGAATCGAAGATATCATCATAGCCTTGCTTAGTCAAGTCGGCATCGCCGTTCCGGCTTAGCCTTTCGTTTTTTGACAATTCCCGGTCCAGTTATTATTATGAAACACCCCTCAGGACGGCTGACAGGGGAAATCTGGGAATTGAAGGACTGCCATGTACAAGGACAAGAAGATATCCCTGGTCATACCGGCGTACAACGAGGAGCGGCTGATCCGTCCGACGCTGGAGAACGTGCCCGAAGTCATCGACCGGGTTTTCGTGGTGAACGACGCCAGCAAGGACAACACCGCGGCCGTCGTGTCCGAGCTGGCGGGAAAGGATCCCCGCGTCGTCCTGATCAACCACGAGAAGAACAGCGGCGTCGGCCAGGCCATCATCACGGGCTACCTCCGGAGCTCCGAGGAAGGATACGACATCGCGGTCGTCGTCGGCGGAGATTTCCAGATGCCACTCGAGCAGGTCGCGAATTTCCTGGAGCCGCTGGTCCGCGGCGAGGCGGACTACACGAAAGGCAACCGTTTCCTCATCGAGGGCAACGTCTTCGAGGACATGCCCAAAATCCGCCAGCTCGGCAACGCCCTCATTTCGATCATCACCAAGATCGCCTCGGGCTACTACAAGGTCTACGACGTGGTCGACGGTTACACGGCCATCACGAAGCACGCGATCGCGATGATCAACTGGAACGCGGCCTGGAAAAAATACGGCTACCCGATGGATTTCCTCATCCGGCTCAATGCCTACGGCCTCCGCGTGAAGGACGTTCCCCGCCGCGCCATCTACCTGAAGGGCGAACGCCAGTCGCAGATCAAAGGGGTCAACTACGCCATCAAGGTCTCGCCGATGCTGTTCAGGGGTTTTTTCTGGAGGCTCTTCAAGAAATACCTGTTCAGGGATTTCCATCCCCTGCTGTTCTTCTACATGACCGGTATTTTCCTTTTCCCCGCGGGCGTCATCTGGGGGATCGCGCTCCTTTGCCGGCAGATCGCGGGTATCGGCGTCTCCGGTCCCCAGTCGACCGTCGCAGCTCTGTTCCTCATCATCGGATTTTTCAGCCTGGCCTTCGCCATGCTCATGGATATGTACAACAATCTGTAAGGCCGGCGCGTTAGTGACGCAGGACGCAAGGGGAGGATCATGAACAACAAACAGACGCCCGCCGGCGGGCTCCAACCCGCGAAACCGAAACTGGACATGCTGTTCCTTCTTCTCCAGGCGGCTTTTTCCGTCTTCCTCCTCATCCGCGTTTCGTCGAGCAATTATTACGCCGAGTATCACGCGCCGCTCCAGATCCTCGTCTACCTGGTCCTGTTCAACGCCATCCTGTTCCTGTTTCACCGTCTTTCCACCGGGTTCGCCGCGGACAAGGTCAGCCGGTTTTTCTGGTGGGTCCTGGGCGTCGCCGGCATTTATCTCTATATCGTCTCGTTCTATCCCGTCCTGGACCTCAGCGGCGACAACGCGGCCTACCTCTCGCGCGCCCAGTCGCTGATCGAGGGGAAGGGGTTCCGGAATCTCTGGCTCGCGAACGAGCCTTTCGATTCGACGCTCAAGGGCATCGGCTTCTCCCTGCTCAACGTCCCCATGATCCTGGTCTTCGGCCTGAACAACTACGTCGGCCTGAACCTCCTCGACTTGGCGGCCACGTTCGCGGGACTGTTCTTCCTGTTCAAGTTCTTCGAGGACAAGATGGACAGGGGATACGCCTTCCTGCTGGCCTGCCTGGTCGGCCTGCATTCCCAGATCGTCCATTTTTCGACGATCGCGATGACCGAGAGCATGTCGCTCTTCCTGATCTTCCTGTCCCTCTACCTGACGGACAGGTTCGTCATCCGGCCCGGGAAGACGGACGCGAAGACGATCCTGGCCGCGGCGTGCCTGGGGCTCCTGGTCTTCTTCTCCTTCACCGTGAGGGAGGCGCTGATCGCCCTGGTCGCCGTGCTCCCCTTGTATCTCCTGTTGAAAAAGCGCTGGCTGGAAATGTTCGCTTCCGGAACCGTCATCGCTGCCTGCTTCCTGGGCTATGCCTCCCTTTCCCACCACCTGCGGGACCTGAACGAGACGTACGGCCTCGTCGCCGCAAGCCAGGCCGGGGGCATCCAGTCCTCCTCGTTCGTCCAGTATTACGTGAACCTTCTTGTCACGACCTTGAAGACCATGAACCTGAAGCCTTTCTGGGACGCGGTGCTCGTGATCACGCAGAAGGTCGTCGGAGATCCGGACCTGCCCGCGGATAAGTACAGGATCGCGATCAACGTCCTCGTGCTGGCGGTCTGCCTCGCGGGGGCCGGACGGAAGATTGCCAGGAAGGCGCCCCTGGAATCCTACGACCTCTTTTTCTTCGCCCTTCTTTTCGTGGTCATTTTTTCGTGGGGAAGCCAGACGGATTACGGGGTCTTTTCGCGGTATTTCTATCCCCTGATCCCGTTCGTCTTCTATTATTTCATCCTCGGCCTGCAGTTCGTCTGCGACCGGATAAAATTCAAAAAACCCGAGCTCCTGGTCGCCGCGGTCATGTCGTTCTCCCTGGTCTTCATGTTCACGCTCAACACGTCGGCCGTGTACGCGGGGAAGTATCCTTATTCTCCCCAGATCAGGGATTTCATCAGCGCCTGCGACTGGATCAAGAAGAACACCCCCGAGGGGACGGTGATCGCGGACCGGAAGAGCACTCTCGGGTTCATCTGGTCCGGACGGAAGAGCATGCATTTCTACAACGATACGGTCTATTCGCGCTACAGTTTCGGGGATCCCGCGTTCTCGTACCAGCAGTTCCAGACGAACATGCTGAACTATTACAGGTCGAACCGCATCGATTATGTCATCATCGACACATTTTCCGAGGCCTATAGCGTCATTTTGCCGATCGTGAAGAACAACCTCGGGCTGTTCACGGTCGAGGCCCGGTTCGGAAGCCCCCAGCCGACGATCGTCCTGAAGTTCGACCGAAGCAAAAAATAGCCTTTCATTCCTTTTTAAGCGGCGTCTCCGGCCGTGCGGTTTTGACGGGGAAGAAGTCCTTCTTCGCGCCGGTCCTCAGCCTGAAGCCGCCTTCCTGCCCCCGCGCTTTTTCCACTCCGCGATGAAATCCGCCAGCGCCTTGTCCCACGCCCCCGCGGCCTCCCCGATGGGCAGGGCGTAAGGCTTCAGGTCGGCGATCATCTGCTGCGCCATCTTTTCCATGGACTCCGGATCGTCCCACGCCGCGAGGATCGTCCGGTAATACTCCTCTTCGTCGTCAGGATTGTAAAGCAGGCAGTTCTCTTTGTGCTTCCAGAAATTCTCAACCGGGTCGTATTTCGAAACGATCACGGGAACGCCGTAGGGGATCGTGTCGAAGGTCACGCCGCCGTGGCCGCTCGCCCCGATGACGAAGCGGCACCCGTCGATCAGCTTGTCGTAATTGTCCAGCCATCCGGTGAAGGTGACGCGGTCTTCCAGGCCGCGGCACATCTCCCTGAATCTCGCGGCCTTCGAGCCGTCGCCGACGATCGTGAAACGGATCCCGCTCCGCTCCCGGAGAACCCGGGCGATGATGCGGAACAGGGGTTCCCCGATTCCCTTGGGTTTGTAGTGAAGCGGGCCGTCCTCGAGCCTGCCGACGACGAGGACGTTGTCCCTGGGACCGGAACGGCTGACCGTCTTCTCCCGGAACACGTTCGGCACCTTGACCTCGTGGAACTTGTATCCGATCACCCATGACATGATCTCGTTGTCGGCCGTCCACATGTTGAAGACGTCGTTGGCGGTCCGCGCCATGATCCGGATCAGGGGAGGTGGAAAGGTCCGGACGTCCGAGCCCAGCACCGTGACGAGGACGGGAACGCGTTTTCCCACGGAAAGTTTCGAGATGAATCCAAGCTGGAGCCAGTTCGCCCAGACCACGGAGGGTCTCTCCTCTTTCACGTATTTTTTCAGGTTCGCGGAGAGGGAGAAGAAGAGAGAGAGCGTGGCCAGGAGCTCGACCGGGTTCTTGATGTCGTAGACGGTCCGTCCGTTGAAGGCGGGAGTCGATTTCATGAGCGGCCACCTGAACCTGAGGACGCGCAGATTCCCGTGCTCCTCCCGTTCGGCGCATCCCTGCTTCAGGGGCATCAGGACGTCGACGCGCCATCCGGCGGCCATCAGCGCCATCGAGTAGGTGTACAGGAAATGGGCCGAGGGTTTTCCCTCGGAGGGAGCCGTGAACGACGTCGTGACGATCACGATTTTTTTTCCGTTCGTCTCAGGCATGCTTTCCTCCTTTCAGGTCCTTCACGCCGAGGGAGATGTTGACCGCGAAACCGAGAAGGTAGACCATTCCCACGTAGACGGTCCTCTGGATGAAGACGACCGCGAGGGCCGACGGCTTGTCCAGGCCGAAGGTCGAAAGGAAGAAGAGCATCGAGACGTCCTGCACTCCCAGGCCCATGGGGATCAGGGAGACGGATCCGAGGATGAACGAGACCGCGTCCGCGACGATCAGCTGTTCGATCCCGATGTCCAATCCCGAGAAGCCGACGAGGAGCCAGAGGGCGAACCCGTTGAGGAGCGCGTTGACCGAATAGATGAAAAACAGGGGCCAGAGTCTGCGGGGACCGTAGGTCTTGAAGTTCGCGAGCATGCGTTCGAGGAAATCGGTGATCTTGGTCCTTTTTTTCAGCCGCTTGAGGACCAGTTCCAGGATCACGAAGAAAAGGACCGCCGCGGCGAGGAACGCGCCCGCGGCCAGCAGGACCGCGAGACGGTAGGTCTTGAAATAGACGAGCGATCCGACGATCGCGATCAGCGCGGTGAACGAAAAACTGACGAGAAAGTCCGCCATCAGCACGGAGGAGGACGAGGAAAGGGGGATATGTTCGAAACGCTTCAGGAGCCACGCGGTGACCGGGTACCCGACTTTGCCGGGGACGGTGTAGTGGGCCGCGGCGGAGGAGAAATAGTACATCGCCATCCGGCCGATGGGGACGGGATGGCCCGCGGCCCGGAGCAGGAAGGAGTTCTTCAGGATGAAGTTGGCGCAGACCAGGAGGAAGACCGCGACGAAGGCCAGGACCTGCCAGATCCTGAAACGGCCGAGAGCTTCGACCCCTTTCTTCAGGTCGACCCCGAGGATGAGGGCGAGGACGAGGAGCAGGACGATGAAGAAAAGGAAAAAATATTTCCGGACGAAGGACAGGACCTTCGGAATCAGCGGCGGAGCTGTTTTCTCGTCCATTCAGCGGTCCGAAGGATCCCTCCCTCGAGGTCGATCCGGGCTTTGAATCCGAGTTCCTTCTCCGACTTGTCCACGCTGGGAATCCTCAGCTGGACGTCCGCCGAGAGCGGCGGGGTGAAGACGATCTTCGACCGGGATTTGAGCACCCGGCAGACCGTCTGGGCGAGGCCGAGGACCGTGATGACGGCCCGGGCGTTGCCGATATTGTAGCTTTCGCCGATCGCTTTTTTCTTTTCGAGGCAGAGCATGAGGCAGTCGACGAAGTCGTCGACGTAGCACCAGGCGCGGATCTGGCTCCCGTCGCCGTCGATGTAGATCGGTTTGTGCTGGAGGGCGCGTTTGATGAAGATCTGGATCGCCCCTTCCCCGGTCTGGCCGGGGCCGTAGACGTTGAAGGGCCTGACCGTCACGACGGGAAGCTTGAATTCGCCGTGGTAGGCCTTGGCGAGGTGCTCGCCGGCCAGCTTGCTGACGGCGTACGTCCAGCGCGCTTCCCCGGCCGATCCGGAGACGGTCTCGTCGGTTTCGGAGGATTTGTACGCCATCTTGCCGAAGACCTCGGAGGTCGAGAAATCGACGATCCGGTCGCTGATCTTGTTCCGGTACGCGGCCTCGAGGACGTTCGCGGTGCCGATCATGTTCACGCGCATGGTCTGGACCGGGCTCTTGATGACGGTGTCGATGCCCGCGATCGCCGCGGCGTGGATGACGGTCTGGCAGCCCTTCATGGAACGTTCGACGAGCGCCGCGTCGAGGACGTCGCCCCGGACGATCCGGATATGGGGGTGCCGGGCGTACGGGCTGCCGCTGAGGGTGTCCCTGTGAAAATTGTCGTAGACGACGATGCGGTTGTGTTCGACGAGCCTGCCGATCAGCTTGTTGGCGATGAATCCCGCGCCGCCGGTGATGAAGATGTTTTTCCCTTTGATCATATTATTTGTCCTTGTATTTGATGGTGTATTTCATGTAGAAGCTCTTGGGGATGCGGTCCATCTTGTAGAGGAGC
>Ga0315271_10003404_pt1 | contig 10037 bp, 11 predicted proteins | sample C3_top_MG_FD_204664 | JGI IMG/M metagenome (GOLD analysis project Ga0315271, IMG submission 204664) | Sediment microbial communities from Yellowstone Lake, YNP, Wyoming, USA - C3_top | ecosystem: Environmental > Aquatic > Freshwater > Lake > Sediment | place: USA: Wyoming | collected 2017-08-01
CTAACCTACATATTAAATTAAGCCTTTGCCATTTCTTGCGAACGGGTACTTCACTACTTTTGCTGCAAGCATTTTATCGCGAATCGCCACCTGCACCGTGTCGCCGATCTGCACGTCCTTCGGTACGTGCGCCAGCGCGATGGATTTTTCCAGCGTGGGGGAAAATGTGCCGCTGGTTATTTCGCCTTCGCCGTGGGCTGTGTGCACAATTTGATGACCGCGCAGCACGCCGCGATCTAGTAGCACCAGACCGACCAGCTTGCGCGTCGGCGGCTTGGCCAGTAGCGCCGCCTTGCCGATGAAATCGTGCTCGCTTTTCAGGTCCACCGTCCAGGCCAGCCCGGCTTCCAGCGGGTTGATGGTCTCGTCCATGTCCTGCCCATACAGATTCATGCCCGCTTCCAGGCGCAGCGTGTCGCGCGCCCCCAGGCCGATCGGCTTCACGCCTTTCTCCGCCAGCGTGGCCCAGAAGAACGGCGCAGCCTTGGCCGGGATCATAATTTCAAAACCGTCTTCGCCGGTGTAGCCGGTGCGCGCGATGAACATCGTACCCATCTCCACCGCGCTGAATGGCACCAGGCCTTCAGTCAACTCTTGGCTGCCCGGCAGCGCGTCCCAGACTTTTGCACGCGCATTTGGGCCCTGCACCGCGATCATCGCCAGCTCGGGATGATCCTGAATGTCCAGCTTTGGCGCCAGGCTCGCGGCCTGCTGTTTCATCCAGGCGATGTCCTTGTCGGCGGTGCCCGCGTTCACCACGATGCGGAACCAGTCCTCGTGCATGAAGTACACTATCAGGTCGTCGATCACGCCGCCTTCGGGCAGCAGCATCGTGGAATACAGCGCCTTGCCGGGCAGCGTCAGCTTGTCCACATTGTTTGCCAGCAGATAGCGCAGGAAGGCGCGCACGCCCTCGCCGCGCATGTCCACGACGCGCATGTGCGACACGTCGAACATGCCGCAGTCATTGCGCACCTGATGGTGTTCATCGATTTGCGAGCCGTAATTTACCGGCATGTCCCAACCGCCGAAGTCGACCATTTTTGCGCCCATGGCGCGGTGTGCTGCATTGAGCGGAGTCTGCTTGAGTGTCATGTTTGCTTTCTAAGAATGAAAAAGGGCGCAGCGCGAATTCGCGCTGCGCCCCATCTGTCCTTGATACCTGAGAGATTACGACGGATGTCGCGTGCCCCTTCGGTGGCTGCGTAAAGCAGCGCTCTCCAGATTTGCCTGTACCAACGGTTCGTGAGCCTGAGCGGTTACGGGTGTTGCGCCTTCGGCGGTGCGCCCTGTGCTTGCGGGCGGCACGCTCTCCCATTGGTCTGAACGGCAGGCGGCACTATACCGGAAGACGTCAGCAGGCGGCAAGCTGCTGTGACTATTCGGGACGCATCAATGCTGCGGATAAAACAGAAACAAGCGGTAGCCTGACGCCATCAGGTTAGTTGTGTCGAGATTCAGTTTGACGTTGAGTTCACGGTTGGCCGCCAGGCCTTGATTTTCGTCTTCGCCAGGCTTGAGATATTCCGCCGGGCGGAAGATGCGGCGCGCTACGGCTTTTTCCTCAGTGTCGGTAAGCGTGAGTTCGAGATTGGGATAGGCCTGTGGATAAGGCGCGCGGTTGCGCAGAATGGCGTTCAGCGTGATGACATTGGCCAGTGTCGGATCTGCGATTTCCAGATCGGAAGATTCGATACTCATCAAATCCGCCTTCTGCGGTAGCGGTACGGTGCAGCCCAAGAGGCTGCAATAGGAAATCAGTGTGGGCTTGAGGCCGGGCAGGCGGGCGGCAAGTTCGATGCGAAAAAAATACGCGGCTTGCCCCAGCAGCATGATTAACAGCAACGCACTGCCGACGGCCCACGGCCAGGCGCGCTTCTTTTTGGGCGGCACGGCAGGTGCTTCGTCCAGATCATGCGCAAGAATAATTTCGGGCGTTTGGGTGAGGGGCTCGGCGGATTCAGATGAAATCTCTGGTGGTTCGTGAGCGGGTAGAGGGCCAACAAATTCGTTAACGTGAAACTCGCGTAGCGAGACCTTATCCCTCTCGCCCGTTTGCGGGAGAGAGCTTGAGAGAGGGGAACGGGCATGGCGGGTTTCATTATCAGGGGCGGTACATTTGCCATGACCGTTAGCGTGTAGGCCGGGTTGAGGTTCGATTTCAGCTGTAATTTCAGCGGCTGTTTCTGTCTCGGTATGGGGCGAATCGACGCGACTAAAATCGAGATCCCCGTCCGTGGAGAAAGCAAGTTCTGCCTCAGTGCTAGATGCGCTTTCGAGGAGTCCCTGTGGCGCTTCTTCCGCCGTAATGGGCAGGTCAAGTTGAGGGCTGGGCTGATCGTCGTGCAGCTGCGCTGTAGCGTTGAATACTGCTTGGCAATGTCCGCAGCGCACCAGGCCCTGGCGCGCATCCAGTTGAGACTGGGTGACTTTAAAACGGGTGTTGCATGTCGGGCATTGGGTTACGGCATTCATCGTCTGATACCGGACAAACACGCCCAGCCATCTTCCATTACTGCCGGCTTGAGCTCAAACCAGTGTGCATAGATTTGCATCACATCTTCGGCCTGTTCGCTGAGTATGCCGGACAGCACGATCTGCCCGCCCGGGCGGACGGCGTTGGCGAGCAACGGCGCGAGCACCTTGAGGGGGTTGGTCAGGATGTTGGCCACGACGATATCGGCCTGTTGTTTGGGTGCGGCATCGGGCAGATAGAACTGTGCCGTGACCTGGTTGGCTTCGGCGTTGTCGCGGCTGGCCTGCACCGCCTGCGCATCCACGTCCACGCCGGTAGCGTTGGCCGCACCGAGTTTGAGCGCGGCGATGGCGAGTATGCCGGAGCCGCAGCCATAATCCAGCACCGACTCGCCGCCGTTGATGTTGGCGTCCAGCCAGCGCAGGCACAGGCGTGTGGTGGGATGGCTACCAGTGCCGAAAGCGAGGCCGGGATCGAGCGTGATGTTGATGGCTGCAGGATCAGATGCGGTGTGCCAGGTTGGCACGATCCACAGGCGCGGTGAAATTTTGATGGGGTTGAACTGCGACTGTGTCAGGCGCACCCAGTCGTTATCTTCCAGCTTTTCAGTGCGGTAGGTGGGCGGTTGTTGCAGGCCGATCGCACGCGCCGCCTGCTGCATGATGGACTCGATAGGCGCATCTTCGGCGAACATTGCGGTGACGCAATTGTGCGACCAGAGCAGGGCGGTGGGCTCGCCCGGTTCGCCGAATATGGCTTGCTCGGCCGGTGTGTCGGCATCTGCGTCATGCATGTCCACCGACAGCGCGCCGAGTTCCAGCAGCGCCTCGCTGAGGCCCTCGGCATATTGCGCATCTGCATTGACGGTCAGCGTAAGCCAGGCCATGTTATTTGCCCTTGGTGCGTTCGGCGAGCTTGTGTTCCAGATAATGGATGCTGGTGCCGCCGCTAATGAAGGCGGCGTCCTGCATCAGTTCCTGATGCAGTGCGACGTTGGTTTCTATACCCTCCACTGCCATCTCCGCCAGCGCGGTGCGCATGCGCGCCATCGCCTGTTCGCGCGTGTCGCCGTAGGCGATGATCTTGCCTATCATCGAGTCGTAATGCGGCGGCACGAAATAGTTGGCGTACACATGCGAGTCAACGCGTATGCCGGGGCCGCCGGGCGGGTGCCAGGTGGTGATGCGGCCGGGCGAGGGCGTGAATTTGTAGGGATGCTCAGCGTTAATGCGGCACTCGATCGCGTGGCCCTTGAACACCACATCCTTTTGCCGGAAGCTGAGTTTTTCACCGGCCGCGATGCGGATCTGCTGCTGCACGATGTCGATGCCGGTGATCATTTCGCTGACCGGATGCTCCACCTGCACGCGCGTGTTCATTTCGATGAAATAGAATTCGTTATTTTCGAACAGGAATTCGAACGTGCCCGCGCCGCGATAGCCGATCTTGCGGCAGGCCTCGGCGCAGCGTTCGCCGATCTTGTTGCGCAGGCGCGGATTGAGCAGCGGGGCAGGCGCTTCCTCAATGATTTTCTGGTGGCGGCGCTGCATCGAGCAGTCGCGTTCGCCCAGATACACGGCGTTGCCGTAGGAATCGGCCAGCACCTGAAATTCGATGTGGCGCGGGTTCTCCAGAAACTTTTCCATGTACACCATGGGATTGTTGAATGCCGCCTGCGCTTCGCTGCGCGTCATGGTCACGGCATTGAGCAGCGCGGCCTCGGTATGCACCACGCGCATGCCGCGTCCGCCGCCACCGCCGGAAGCCTTGATGATTACTGGATAGCCGATGGTGCGCGCGATCTTGACGATCTCCGCCGGATTGTCCGGCAGCGCGCCATCCACTCCGGGCACGCACGGCACACCGGCTTTTTTCATGGTCAGCTTGGCGGTGACCTTGTCACCCATCATGCGGATGGTTTCGGGGCGCGGGCCGATGAATACGAAGCCACTTTTCTCCACGCGCTCGGCGAAGTCGGCATTCTCCGACAGGAAGCCGTAACCGGGATGGATGGCCTGCGCATCGGTGACTTCCGCCGCGCTGATGATGGCCGGGATGTTTAAATAACTCTGCGACGAGGGCGCAGGACCGATGCACACCGACTCATCGGCCAGTTTTACGTATTTTGCGTCCGCGTCAGCCTCGGAGTGGACGGCTACGGTCTTGATGCCCATTTCGCGGCAGGCGCGCTGTATGCGCAGGGCAATCTCGCCGCGGTTGGCGATCAGAATCTTTTCAAACATGGTAATGGGCTCCGGCTTGGGCGCTACAGCGATGATTCCCCGCCTCAACAAACCACTGGGCGGTTTGCTTTCGCCTGGTTTGGCGGGCGGTTTCTTGGTAAACATGATATTCGGAGTGACTAGCCGATGATGAACAGGGGCTGGCCGTATTCCACGGCTTGGCCGTTCTCGACCAGTACCGCCTTGATGACGCCGCTTTGATCGGCCTCAATTTCATTCAGCAGCTTCATCGCTTCGATGATGCACAGCGTGTCGCCCGCGTTCACGCTTTGCCCCACTTCCACGAAGGATTTGGCGCCCGGGGACGGGCAGCGGTAGAAGCTGCCGACCATAGGCGATTTCACCACGTGGCCTTCCGGCTCGGCCGGCTTGGCTGCTTCAGCTGGCGCAGCAGCGGGCTGCGGCGCGGGTGCGGCGATATGCTGCTGAGGCGCAGCATAAACGTGCTGTGGCTGCATCATCATCGAAGCGGGTGAACGCGTGATGCGCACGCGTTCTTCGCCTTCGCTGATTTCAAGCTCGGCGATGCCGGAGCTTTCGACCAATTCGATTAGGGTCTTGAGTTTACGTAAATCCATGATTAGCTCCTAATTAGGGTGTAACAGCGCGTATTGCAGCGCGAGTTCATAACCGGTCGCGCCCAGGCCGCTGATGACACCAACGGCCAGATCGGAGAAATAAGACTCCTTGCGGAACGCTTCGCGGGCAAACACATTTGAAATGTGGATTTCGATAAAGGGTATACCTACCGCTGCCAGCGCATCGCGTAGTGCCACGCTGGTGTGGGTGTAGGCTGCCGGATTGATGATGATGAAGTTACTGCCGTCCTGACGCGCCAGATGCACACGCTCTATTAGTGCGGCTTCTGCATTGCTCTGGAAATACTGCAGGTCTGCTCCTGCAGCGCCGGCTATTTGCTGCAATTTCTGGTTAATTTCATCTAACGTGACGCGACCATACACGCCCGGCTCGCGGCTGCCGAGCAGGTTCAGATTAGGCCCGTGTAGTACCAGGATTTTTTTCATGCAGGGATTTTGCCGTAAATTAGGGGGAGTTGTCCAGATTTTGGCTGAAATTATAGGGTTGACTAAATTATTTTAACGAAATGGGGAGGTGGCACTGTCCGCAGGAATGCCGCCACCATTTACAGCCCTGCGCTTTGGAGTGATTGCAAAAATCGAGCCGCATCCTGATAACCCATTACGCGAAATTCCGTGAGTTCCTTGCCTTGCGTGTTGTAAAACAGGGTGGCGGGCGGGCCGAAAATCTGGAAACGTTGAAGCAGCGCCTTGTCGTCCGCGTTGTTGGCAGTGACATCGGCTTGCAGCAGTACGATGTTCTTCAGTTTGGACTGCACCCTGGGGTCAGAGAGGGTGTTGCGCTCCATCTCCTTGCATGACACGCACCAGTCGGCATAAAAATCCAGCATCACGGGCTTGCCGCCTGCCTGTGCAATGCGGGCATCCAGCTCGGCAATATTTTTTACCCGTGTAAACGGCAAGGTTACGGGTGCTTGGGCCTGGACACCCCCTATCCCGCCCAGCGGGCGCAGTATGTCGCGCGCACCGGACAGTGCGCCGATCAGGTAGGCGATGCCGACCAGCAACGCGAGTATGCCGATGCCTTTCCATAACCTGTGCCAGTTGGTCGCGTTGTGCGCCAGCGCATCCAGCGCGTGCAGGAAAATTGCGGACAGCACCAGCAGCACCGCCCACAGCAGCATTTGAATGCCGAGCGGGATCAGCGGTGCGATCAGCCAGATCGCGACCGCCAGCAGCAGCACGCCGAAGAAGCGTTTGACCGACTCCATCCATGCGCCCGCTTTTGGCAGCAGCGTTCCAGCGGAGGCGCCGATCAGCAGCAGCGGCAATCCCATGCCCATGGCCAGCGCGAATAGTGCCGTGCCGCCGAGGAAAGCGTTATGCGTCTGGCCGATATACAGCAACGCACCGGCCAGCGGCGCGGCGACGCATGGGCCGACGATGATCGCGGACAGCGCGCCCATGACGAATACGCCGGACAAATGGCCGCCGTGCAGCTTGTTGCTGGTGCCGGTCAGCTTGCTTTGCAGCGCGGTCGGCAATTGCAGTTCGTAGAAGCCGAACATCGACAGCGACAGCAGCACGAATACGCCGGCAAAGCTGCCCAGCACCCACGGTGTCTGCAGCGCGTTGGACAGCAGCGAGCCGGATAAACCGGCCGCGACGCCGACTGCGGCATAGGTCAGCGCCATTCCCAGCACATACGCCAGCGACAGAATGAAACCGTGCATGTGCGTGATCTTGTGACCGCGCCCGACAATGATGCCGGACAGGATGGGCACCATCGGGAACATGCACGGGGTAAACGCCAGCAGCAGCCCCGCGCCGAAAAAGAACGAGATGATCAGCCAGAAGTTACCCTGCTTGAACAGCTTGGCGATCTGCGTGCCTTCATTGTCGGAGACAGGTTGCGCGGCTTGCGGCGCAGGTGTTGCAGCTGTTGTCGACGGCTTGTCTGCCAGAGGCTGGGTTGCTGCCGGCAGCGCGAGGCTGATGCGCTTGGTCATCGGCGGATAGCACAGCCCCTTCTCGCTGCATCCCTGATAGCCGGCCAGCAGCGTAATGTTCTGTGCGGCAAGATTGCTGCGCTCCAGCGTGATTTCCGCCTGAAAGGATTTGTGGAATACGGCCATGTCGCCGAAGTTCGGATCGTGCTTCAAATCTCCCTGCGGCATAGCTACATTGATGACCTTGATGCCCGCAGCACTTCCCGAAGGATTGGCGGGGTCGCCCTCGATGCTGAACGAAATTTTGCTGCGGTAGAGGTAATATTCGGGCGTCACGCGGAAACTTGCGACCAGCGTATGCGCATCGACTGTATTCACCTCTAGTCCGTATGCCTGTTCCGGTTGCAAGAAAGTGGGCTGTTTGGCTCCGCCCAGCAACGGCAGGCGATCCAGGAAGCTGTTGGCGTGGGACAGCGGAGCGAGGCATAAAGCCATCAACAATAACAAGCGCATCATTTTCATTCTTCGGTTGCCTTAATGTTAAATTTCGGGTGTTTGGGTTTCCTGAGCGACCCATTGCAAGTAACCGGGTAATCCGGCACTCATCGAGACAGCGATAATTTCCGGAAGTTCATACGGGTGGTGCGCGCGGATGGTCGCCTCTGCGTGCGCATAGGCCGCGCGCGTGGTCTTGATCAGCAGCGGCACCTCGCTCGCAGAAGCAATTTCCCCCTGCCAGCGATAGACCGAGCTGCATGCGGCCATAATGCTGACGCAGGCCGCAGCGCGGCTTTCGATCAGCGCATGAGCAACGCGTTCTGCGGATTCGCGCTCCGGCAGGTTGGTCAGCACCAGCAAAATTTCCTCGTGTTTCATGCTGTCCGCGCGCGTGCGCAGCGCATGCCCAGCTGCAGCAGCTCATCCCAAGCATCACCTGGGCGTAAGCCCTTCACTACTTTGTCTATATGCGCAGCCTGGCGCAGTGCGCGTTCGGCGATGGCCGGATTGAAGCGCCGTACCGCGCGTTCCACCAGCTTCTGTCGCACGCCCCACACGCGCGCATCGCGCAGTGCGGTGGCGATGTTGCCGCCGCTCTGCATCGCGCGCAATACCTTGCCCAGCGTGCGTATGTCCTCGGTCAGCGCCCACAGGATCAGCACCGTGGCGGCGCCTTCCGCGCGCAGGCCGTCGAGGATGCGCGCGTAGCGCGCGACATCGCCTGCAAGCATGGCCTCGGACAGTTTGAATACGTCATAGCGCGCCACGTCCATCACCGCATCCTTCACCTGTTCGAAAGAAAGCGGCCCGGCCGGGAACAGCAGCGCGAGCTTCTGGATTTCCTGATAGGCCGCGAGCAGATTGCCTTCCACGCGCTCAGCAAGAAACAGCAGCGTGTCGGCATCCGCAGACTGGCTCTGGCGCTTGAGGCGCCCCGCAATCCATGACGGCAGCGCAGCCAGTGAAACTTCCTCGGTGGCGATCACCACGCCATGCGCTTCCAGCGCGCCGAACCATTTGCTGCCTTGGGTGGTCTTGTCCAGCCGTGGCAGCGTGACCAGCGTGACCGTGTCCGGGCTCATCTGCTGGCAATAATCCTGTAAGGCCTGCGCGCCTTCCACGCCCGGCTTGCCGGTCGGGATGCGCAGTTCCACCAGCTTGCGCGAGGAAAACAGCGACAGGCTCTGCGCGCTGTTGCGCAGCTCCGCCCATTTGAAACCCTGTTCGGCGGTCAGCACCTCGCGCTCGACATGGCCGGCTGCGCGCGCCGCCGCGCGTATGGCATCGGCCGCCTCGATCGACAGCAGCAGCGCCTCGCCGTGTATGACATACAGCGGCTTTATTCCCGCAGCGAGGTGCCGCGCGAGATCTTCGCCGGAGAGTTTCATAGTTGGGAGGACAGTTTCATGGTCAGGGTAGCGGCGGTTTCGCATGGTTCAGGCGGCGCAATATCTGCTGCACTGCATCGGTGCGCATATCTTGATTGAGCAGCTCTTCTTCCCGGTCCTTGGCTAGAACCTGGCTGTCGTCGAAGGAAAAATTCCGCTTGACGGTGATTTCCTGTGCCGCCAGCCAATCCTGTTGCTTTACGTCAAAGGCGCGCAACGAGACACGGAACTGCAAAATGTATTCGCGCACCCGGCCGCCGCTGCTGAGCGATAAAATCTGCTTGTCTGCTTTTTCGGAAACGATGTGTAGTGTCAGTTGCGCTTGTTCGGGCGAATCCGTCAGCAGCACATGATTTGCCTGGAGGGAACGTTTCAGTTCGGCGGTAAATGGACTGAAGTTGTTGGCTGCCTGTAGATGCAGCGTCTGGAATGGCAACGCAAATGCATCATGGGCACGCAGATGAAAGCCGCATGCGCCCAGCAGCAGCGTGAGCATCAGTACAGGTGTCAGCAGCAAGGCACGTATCGACATCTGCTCAGATCACCACGTTGATCAGGCGTCCCGGCACCACGATAATTTTCTTTGCTGTTCCGCCAGCCAGCAGCTTCTGCACCGCATCATGCGACAACGCCAACTGCTCCAGCGTGACCTTGTCGGTGTCTTTCGCCACGCGCAAACTGCCGCGCAACTTGCCGTTGACCTGAATCACCAGCTCGATCTCGTCCTGCACCAGCGCAGCTGCATCGGCCTTGGGGAAGGACTGGTCGAGCAGATCGCTGCCCGGGCGCAGCTCTGCCCACAAGGCCTGGCTGATATGCGGCACGATCGGTGCCAGCAGCAGCGTCATCGCCTCCAGCGCTTCCTGCACCACGCTGCGCGCAACTTCGCTCTGTTCGTCGAATTTGCCCAGCGCATTGAGCAGCTCCATCGTGGCAGCAATGGC
>Ga0315271_10003405_pt1 | contig 10037 bp, 11 predicted proteins | sample C3_top_MG_FD_204664 | JGI IMG/M metagenome (GOLD analysis project Ga0315271, IMG submission 204664) | Sediment microbial communities from Yellowstone Lake, YNP, Wyoming, USA - C3_top | ecosystem: Environmental > Aquatic > Freshwater > Lake > Sediment | place: USA: Wyoming | collected 2017-08-01
GTACGGCCCAACTCGCCAAGCATGGCCTGCGTGCGCATGCGCTCGACCACGCGGAACCCCCGCAGGCGCGCCAGGTCCGTGATGAGCAGGTCCGAGAGACCGAGGGAGAGCCCTGACGGCGCCGTCGCTGCACCCTCAGCGGCGCCGGGCACCACCGAGACCGTGCCGGAAGCGGGTGGAGCCAGCGGCGCGCCCTGGGCTGTGAGCGCGGCTTCGTCGGCCAGCGTCCGTGCAACCAGTCGTTTGGCGTCGGCCCGTCGCGCTGCCGCATTCTGCGCCACCCGCGCCGCCCGGCCCGATTGCGCGTCCACGGATGGCGCAACGCACGTCAGGGCAAAGAGGACCACAAACAAGGTCCTGGAAACACGGCGACCGCGATGTAATGGCATTCAAATCGTCCCTGCGTCGGCGACGGGGGGCCGCCTGCCTATCAGACTAGCGACACGGCCACCCTTATGGAATGCGGTACGCCCACGCGCAAGCGCTTTTCCCCTACGAGAATTGTCCGATATTCCGTCGTTGACACCCTCCTTACACGAGGAATAGTTTTCCCGTCATCGAGTGCTCGTGAAAACTTTCACGAAGTCGGACTAAAGGCATGGATCGCAACTACATCCCAGTACTCTTTCTGATCGGAATGGCCTGCATCAGCGCCGCGGCCATGATCGGCCTGTCGGCGCTCGTGATGCGGTCGCGTCCGACGCCGGTCAAGCAGACGCCCTACGAATCCGGCATGCCGCCGCTCGGCGACGCCCGGGAGCGCTTCTCGATCAAGTTCTACATGGTTGCGATGATGTTCATCGTGTTCGACATCGAAACCGTGTTCATGATCCCGTGGGGCGCCTATTACCGGCAGCTCTCGTGCCACGTGCCGCTGGTGGCCGGTGCGTGCCCCGCGGCCCAGGTCTCGTTCTTCGGGCTCGGTGAAATGCTGGTCTTCATGGCCATCCTGCTCGCCGGGTTCATCTATGTCTGGAAGAAGGGAGCGCTCCAATGGGATTGACCGCGAAACCGCAGCCGAACGTGGTCTCGGTGGACCCCACCGGTGGTGAAGGCTGGATTACCACCCGCCTGGATTTTCTGGTCAACTGGGGTCGCTCCAATTCCCTGTGGCCCATGCCGTTCGGCACCGCCTGCTGCGCCATCGAGTTCATGGCCAGCGCCGCCTCCAAGTTCGACCTCGCGCGCTTCGGCATGGAGCGCATGGGCTTCTCGCCTCGCCAGGCGGACGTGCTGATCTGCGCCGGCCGCGTGCCGTTCAAGCTGGCGCCGGTGCTGCGCCGCATCTGGCAGCAGATGCCGCAGCCCAAGTGGGCCATCTCCATGGGCGCCTGCGCCTCCACCGGCGGGATGTTCGACACCTACGCCATGACGCAGGGCATCGACACGATCATCCCGATTGACGTGTATGTGCCGGGCTGCCCGCCGCGCCCCGAGGCCCTCATCTACGGCATCATGATGCTGCAGAAGAAGATCATGAAGGAACAGATGAGCAACAACTCGCTGCGCGACGAGTTCGAGGCCGACCCGACGAGCCAGTTGTACATCCCGGTGTCCCGCATCGACGAGCTGTCCGAGCCATTCGGCAACAGCGTGCAGCAGACGCGGAGCGGCATGTGAGCGCCTACGAGATCATCCAGACCGGGACGGCCGCCGGGCTTCCGGTGCCGGCCACGCCGCGCAACGTCCCCAACCGCGGCGGGCCGGCCAATCCGTCGGCGGAGTCGCTGAAGGCCGAGTTCGGGAGCGCGGTGACGCGCGTCGAGGTCGTGTGCGGCGAGACCAACGTCTACATCGAGCCCACGCGCGCGGGCGAGATCGTGAAGTGGCTGCACGACGACGCGGGCCAGAGCTACGAGTACCTGGTGGACGTCACGGCCGTGGAGCATCGCGACCGCGACCAGCCGCTTGAAGTGGTCTGGCACCTGCGCTCGCTCAAGTTCCGCCGCTTCCTGCGCCTCAAGGCACTGCTGCCCAAGGGCAAGCCGCTGTCGGTGCCGTCGGTGTGGCCCGTGTACAAGGGCGCCGATTGGCTGGAGCGCGAGTGCTACGACATGTTCGGCATCACCTTCGAGGGACATCCCGACCTGCGGCGCATCCTGTTGTGGGAGCAGTACGCCGAGGGATTCCCGCTCCGCAAGGATTTTCCGCTGCGTGGGCGCTTCAGTCGCGCGGAGCAGCTGCGCCAGGCGCTCTCCGCCAACCCCGAGGCCCGCTACTCGATGGAAGAGCTGTCCATCGCCGACGCCTTCGAGGAACTCCCCCTGGACATGCGCGCCCGTATCCGGGGCGGCGAAGCAACGGGGGAGTGACCGATGGCCACCACACGCACCATTGAAGTAGAACTCTCGACCACGGGCCTGGGCCTCGATGGCAAGCCGCGGCGGGTGCCGCTGGTGGTCGGCGACGCGGGCGACCTGACGGTCACGCCGCCGCCGTCGCTGGAGCCGGACCTCGAAGGTGAGCACATGCTCATCAACATCGGGCCGCAGCACCCCGCCACCCACGGCGTGCTCCGCCTGGTGCTCGAGCTCGACGGCGAGACGGTGGTCCGCTGCATTCCGCACATCGGCTACCTGCACTCGGGCTTCGAGAAGATTGGCGAGTACCGCCAGTACAACCAGATCATCCCGTGGACGGACCGCGAGGATTACCTGAACTGCATTGGCAACAACATCGGCTACGTGATGGGCGTGGAGCGGTTGTTCGGCATCGAGATCACGCCGCGCTGCACGGTGCTGCGCGTGATCGCCATGGAGATGTCGCGCATCGCCTCGCACCTCGTCTGGATGGGCACGACCTGCATTGACATCGGCGCCTACACGCCGTTCCTCTGGTCGTTCCAGGAACGCGAGAACATCTACAACCTGCTCGAAGGCTGGGTGGGGGCGCGCCTGACCACGACGGCAACGCGCGTGGGCGGCATGGCGGCCGACATTCCCGACGGCTGGCTCGACGGGCTTCGCGCCCTGTGCAAGAGCCTGCCGAAGACGCTGGACGAATGCGACCGCGTGGTGACGCGCAACGGCATCTGGGTCGGGCGCACGGTGGGCCTGGGCGTGATGTCGCCCGAAGAGGCGCTGAACTACGGCCTGTCGGGCCCGATGCTCCGCGCGTCGGGCGTGGCGTACGACCTGCGCAAGGACTTCCCGTACTGCGACTACGAGACGTACGACTTTGACGTCGCCGTGGGTTCCGCGGGCGACGTGTATGACCGCTACCTCGTGCGGATGGAAGAGATGCGGCAGTCGGTGCGCATCATCGAGCAGGCCATGGCGCGGCTGCCCGAGGGGCCGGTGAACGTGGATGACCCGCGCGTGATCCTGCCGCCCAAGCACAAGGCGACGAGCGAGATGGAATCGATGATCCATCACTTCAAGAACGTGATGGAAGGCCCGCGGCCCCCGATTGGCGAGTCGTACGTCGCCGTCGAGGCGCCGAAGGGCGAGAAGGGCTACTACATGGTGTCCGATGGCACCTCGAAGCCGGCGCGCTGGCGCATCAGGCCGCCGTCGTTCGTCAATCTGTCGGCCATCCCCAAGATGGTCGAAGGCCACCTGCTGTCCGACGTGATCGCGATCAATGCGTCGATCGACATCGTGATGGGGGAGATCGATCGATGAGTCACGGACCATCCGCCTCGGGCGGCGCAGTCATCCAGGCCGCCCCGCACGGCCACCACGACGAACCGTACGTGCCGGTGTTCACCGCCGGCAGCGCCGAGCGCACGCAGCTCGACGACATCCTCTCGCGCTATCCCACGCGGCAGGCGGCGCTGCTGCCGGCGCTCTGGCTGGCGCAGGGCGCGCGCGGCTGGGTGAGCGAGCACGCCATGAAGGAAGTCGCGGACGTGCTGGGCCTCACCGCCGCCTACGTGAAGGGCGTGGTGACGTTCTACACCATGTACCACCAGCATCCGGTGGGCAAATGGTTCATCCAGGTTTGCACGACGTCCTGCTGCAACTGCATGGGCGCCGAGGACGTGGTGAAGGCCTTCCTGGCGCAGACGGGCTGCGGGGAGCTGGGCGTGACCTCGGCCGACGGCAAGTACACGGTGATCGAGGTGGAATGCCTGGGCGCGTGCGGCTTTGCCACGCCGATCATGATCAACGAAGAATTCATCGAGAGCGTGACGCCGGCGAAGGTGCCGGAGATTCTCAAGAAGTACGCATAGGCTGATTGCAGGATCGCAGGATCGCAGGATCGCAGGATCGCACGATCACAGGAACGCACGACTGCTCTGACATCTGCCGTCTACCGTCTACCGTCCTCTCCATGGGCTTTCCGCACAAATCCCACCCGCGTGAAACACCGATCCTGAGCAAGCACTTCGGCGACGCCGAAGCGCGCACGCTCGAGGGGTTCAAGGCGCGCGGTGGATACAAGGCGCTGCAGCAGGCGCTTGCCACGGATCCCGTGGCCATCCAGAACGTCATCAAGGAATCGGGGCTCCGCGGACGCGGTGGCGCCGGTTTCCCGACCGGCCTCAAGTGGTCGTTCATGAAGCTCGACGACGGCAAGCCGCACTACCTGTGCTGCAACGCCGACGAGTCCGAGCCCGGGACGTTCAAGGATCGCGAGATCATGCGCTGGACGCCCCACGCCCTCATCGAGGGGTGCGCGATTGCCGCGCACGCGATCGGCGCAGAGACGTGCTACATCTATATCCGTGGCGAGTTCACCGAGCCCATCGAGCGCATGGAGACGGCGCTCGCCGAGGCGCGCGCGGCCGGCATCATCGGCAAGAACGCCATGGGGTCGGGCCGGACGGTGAACGTGTGGGTGCACAAGGGCGCCGGCGCGTACATCTGCGGCGAAGAAACCGCGCTGATGAACTCCATCGAGGGCAAGCGCGGCAACCCGCGCATCAAGCCGCCCTTCCCGGCGGTGGCCGGCCTGTTCGGCATGCCGACGACCATCAACAACGTCGAGACGCTGGCCGCCGTGCCGCACATCCTCAACAACGGCGCCGAGTGGTACAAGGCGATGTCGCTGTCGAGCCCCAAGAGCAACGGCAGCAAGCTGTTCTCCGTGTGCGGCAACGTGGCGCGGCCCGGCAACTATGAAGTGGTGATGGGCTTCTCGTTCAAGGAATTCCTGTACGACCTCTGCGGCGGCCCGCTGCCCGGACGGAAGTTCAAGGCCATCATCCCCGGCGGCTCGTCGGTGCCGGTGATCACGATCGAGGAAGCCGAGCAGGTCAAGATGGACTACGAGGGCTTCATGGAGTTCGGCACCATGCTGGGCTCGGGCGGCGTGATCATCTTCGACGACGCCCAGTCCATGCCGAAGCAGCTGGCGCGCCTCGCGCGCTTCTATGCCCACGAGAGCTGCGCCCAGTGCACGCAGTGCCGCGAAGGCACCGCGTGGATGACCAAGATCCTCGAGCGGATCGTGGCCGGGCAGGGGACCTTCGAGGACCTCGACACGATCTTCGAGCTGTCCGACAGCATGACCGGCAAGACCATCTGCGTGCTGAGCGATTCGTGCGGCGCCCCGGTCTGCAGCGGCATCACCAAGTTCCGCGGCGAATTCGAGGCCCTCATCACCGGCAAGCGTTCCTCCACCGTGGCGGTGGGTGCCTGATGGCCGACACCAAGCTCATCTCCCTGACCATCGAGGGGCGCCAGGTCAGCGTCCCCGCCGGGACGACCATCCTCGAGGCGGCCAAGACCGCCGGGGTGCTCATCCCGCACTACTGCTACCACCCGGGACTTCCCATTGCCGGCGTTTGCCGCATGTGCCTGGTGGAAGTCGAGAAGATGCCCAAGCTGGCCCCGTCGTGCGCGACGACCGTCGGCGAGGGGCAGGTGGTGCACGTGTACAGCGAGAAGGCGCTCGAGGCCCGCAAGGGCGTGCTCGAGCTGCTGCTCATCAACCATCCGCTCGACTGCCCCATCTGCGACCAGGCCGGCGAGTGCGAGCTGCAGGACTACACGTTCCAGGAAGGGCGCGCCGACTCGCGCTATCGCGAGCCGAAGCGCTTCAACCCGGTCGAGGACTTTGGCGGCGACGTGCTGTACGTCACCAACCGCTGCATCCTGTGCACGCGCTGCGTGCGCTTCATGGATGACGTGGCCGAGGACACCGCCCTCTGCGTGGAGGAGCGCGGCGACCGCGCGCACATCGGCAAGGCGCCCGACCGGGACCTCACGCACGCGTGGGCGTCGAACGTCGTGGATCTGTGCCCGGTGGGCGCGCTGGTCAGCAAGGACTTCCTGAACAAGGCGCGGGCCTGGGAGCTCGACCGCTCCGCGTCCGTCTGCCCGGGCTGCTCGCAGGGGTGCAACATCACCCTCGAGACGCGCGACAACGTGGTGGTGCGCATGAAGCCGCGGTCGAACGCGGCGGTCAACCACTACTACGCGTGCGACGAAGGGCGCCTGAACTACCGCTGGATCAACCGCCCGGACCGCCTGGAGGTGCCGGTGGTGAACGGCACGCCGGTGGACTGGGACGTGGCGCTGGCCGCCGCGGCGAGCGCGCTGAAGGGCAAGACGGTGCACGTGGCCACCAGCGCCTCACTCAGCAACGAAGCGCTGTACCTGCTGAAGCAGCTCGGCACCGGCGCCTTCCGCGTGAAGCAGGGGGCCGAGGCGCCGCTGGCGGGCGTGCCGGACCTGGCGCTGCGCGCGGATCGCGCGGCGAATGCGACGGGCGCCGAACTCTTTGGCTTCAAGCGCGCCGACAATCCGCTCGCCGGGGTCAAGGCGGGGGATGTGCTGGTGATTGCGGATGACGACTGCGAGGGGCTCGATACCGCGGCGTTCGCCAAGGCGGCGGCCGTGATTGTCATTGGCACGGTGAGTCCCAAGGGCCTGCCGGCCGGCGCCATCCAGCTGCCGATCGCCAACTTCGCAGAAGAAGAGGGGACGTTCACCAACCTGCGCGGGCGTGTGCAACGCTTCCTGCAGGCCAAGGCGGCACCGGGACTCGCCCGGCCCAGCTGGTTCGTCCTGGCCGACGTGGTGGCCGCGACGGGCAAGAAGGCCGGCTTCCTGACGGCGGAGGCGGTGTTCACGGCGCTCGCCGCCGGAGAGGCCCCATTCAGCGGCATGAGCTATGACTCGCTCGCGCTCAAGGGCCAGGTCGTGGCCGGCGCGGGGGTGGGGGCGTGATGCACGCATTCAATTTCCTGCTGCAGGTCGCCGACCCGCAGGGTCCGCCGACGATGGGCTGGTTCGTGATCTTCGCCGCCCTCAAGGTGGTCGTCGTCTTCACGATCTACATCACCTGCGTGGCCTACACGACGTGGCTCGAGCGCAAGCTCGCCGCGTTCATCCAGGACCGGTACGGCCCGAACCGCGTGGGCTGGTGGGGCCTGCTGCAGGTGATCGCGGACGGCGTGAAGAATTTCATGAAGGAAGAGACGATGCCCGGCAACGTGAACCGGGCGATGTTCCTTCTGGCGCCGGCGCTCGCGTTCATCCCCGCATTCGTCACCATCGCCGTCGTGCCATTCGCGAGCCCGCTGCCCACCCCGTTCGGCCTGGTGGACATGGTCATCGCCGACCTGCCGGTGGGCTACCTGTTCACGCTCGCCATCAGTTCGCTGGGCGTGTACGGCATCACGCTGGCGGGGTGGTCGTCGAACAACAAGTACGCGCTGCTCGGCGGCCTGCGCGCCTCGGCGCAGATGATCTCGTACGAGATCGCGATGGGCATGAGCACCATCGTCGTGCTGCTGCTGGCCGGCAACGTGCACCTGACCACGATCATCGAGCAGCAGGCGTCGCAGGGCTGGAACGTGCTGCTCCTGACCATCGCGTTCTTCATCTTCGCCATTGCGGGCCTGGCCGAGACGAACCGCGTGCCGTTCGACCTTCCGGAGTCGGAATCGGAACTGGTCGGCGGCTACCACACCGAGTACAGCTCCATGAAGTACTCGATGTTCCCGATTGCCGAGTATGCCAACATCATCACGTCGAGCACGCTGATGGTGACGCTGTTCTTCGGCGGCTGGGACATCCCGTTCACCTCGTGGGACAACGTGCCGCCGTGGACGGTGCTCAAGACGGCGCTGACCATGGGCATGTACGTCACCAAGGTCTTCCTGTTCGTCTTCAGCTTCATCTGGCTGCGCTGGACGGTGCCGAGGTTCCGCTACGACCAGCTGATGGCGCTGGGCTGGAAGGTGCTGCTGCCGCTGGCGCTCGTGTACATCACCGCCGTGGCCAGCGTGCTGCTGGGGCTCGACTACGCCGGCGTGGTGCGCACCAGCATCGCGTTCAAGGGCGCCATGATGGGCATGAACGTGGTCTTCGTCGTTCTCGTGTTCTGGGTGCTCGACCGTGGTCGCATTGTCAGCCCGGCCTATTCGCGTCTCGAGCGCGTGGGTATCGACCGGCTGCAAAAGGTGGCAACGCGCGGGCATCTCGCTGACCGGAAGGGGGTCTGATGGCGATCAACGTGAAGGTGCTCCACCGTCCGATCCCGGAGACGAGCTATGTGCGCGCCACGTTCCAGGGGCTCGCGCTGACGCTCAAGCACCTGGTGGACCCGCACAAGGTCACGGTGCAGTATCCCGAGGAGAAGTGGGACATCGGGCCGCGCTGGCGCGGCACGCACCGCATGCTGACCACCGAGGACGGCAAGGCCAAGTGCGTGGCGTGCGGCCTGTGTCCGACGGTCTGCCCGGCCAACTGCATCAAGCTGGTGCCGGGCGAGGACGAGGACGGCAACCGCTACCCGCTGGTGTTCGAGATCGACGAGTTCCGCTGCATCTTCTGCGGCTACTGCCAGGAAGTGTGCCCGGAGGAGGCGATCCACGTGGGCCGGCACTACGAAAACGCCGAATACGACCGCAAGGACTTTGTGTACGACCTGGCCCGCCTCACCGCGCAGACGCACGCCGTCTGCGAGATGTGGGACCCGGCTGACCCGAAGGGCGAATGATGCAGATCAACGAATTTACCTCGCTGTTCTACTCGTTCACGTTCTATTTCTTCGGGCTCGTCGCGATCGCCAGCGCCATCGCGTTCGTGACCCGCAAGAGCCCGGTGGCCGCGGCCATGTGGCTGGTGAACGTGATGTTCTCGCTCGCCGCGCTCTACGTGATGCTCGACGCCCAGTTCATCGGCACGATGCAGATTCTCGTGTACACGGGCGCCATCATGGTGGTCTTCCTGTTCGTGATCATGCTCCTGAACCTCGGGACGCCGGCCGACCTGGCCGACGCCCGGGGCAAGTGGGGCTACCTCGCGGCGCTCTTGGTGGGCCTGGCCCTGGTGGCCGAGGTGCTGGCGCTGACGCGCGAGAACACGCTGGACCGGCTGATCCCCCCCGACCTGGCCGCCAAGATGGCCGAGGCGGCCGCCCATCCGGTGGCGGGCGGCGTGATTGGGCCCATCGCGGCGCCACTCTTCAAGGAGTACCTGCTGGCCTTCGAGCTCACGAGCGTGCTGCTGCTCGCCGCGATCGTCGGTGCCGTGGTGCTCGGCAAGCGGAGGACCGATGCTCATTGAGTCGCTGACGCTGTCGGCGGTGCTGTTCACGATCGGCGTGGTGGGCGTGCTGACCCGCCGCAACGCGATCATCATCTTCATGTGCGTCGAGCTCATGCTCAACGCCGTCAACCTGTCGTTCGTCGCGCTGAGCAAGCTGTATGGCGCCACCGGACAGGTCTTCGTGGTCTTCACGATGACGGTTGCCGCGGCCGAAGCTGCGGTGGGACTCGCGATCATCATCGCGATCTTCCGCCACAAGCAGTCGGTCAACCTCACCAACATCAACCTCCTCAAGGGCTGATGCACGCCGCCATGATTCCCGAGGGGGCGCACCCGCTCGCGGCCACTGCCGCGCGCCTGGTGTGGCTGCTCCCGCTGCTGCCGCTCCTCGGGTTCCTGCTCAACGGGAGCCTGGCGATGCTGGGCGTCGCCAAGCTGGGCCCCGCCGATCCCTCGGCCGGGCACGACCACGGGCACGGCGACGCGCATGACGCCGCGCACGGCCATGACGATCACGGGCATGCGCCGGCCCGGCACAAGTTCGCGGCCGCCGTGAGCCTCATTGGCCCCGGCGTGCTGCTCGCCGCCTTT
>Ga0315271_10003406_pt1 | contig 10037 bp, 5 predicted proteins | sample C3_top_MG_FD_204664 | JGI IMG/M metagenome (GOLD analysis project Ga0315271, IMG submission 204664) | Sediment microbial communities from Yellowstone Lake, YNP, Wyoming, USA - C3_top | ecosystem: Environmental > Aquatic > Freshwater > Lake > Sediment | place: USA: Wyoming | collected 2017-08-01
CACCATCCGGGGCAACGGCATCAAGATCACCGAGCGCTACACGCTCCTCGACAGGATCTACAGCGGCACCGACCGACAGCCGGACGTGGGCGCCCGGGAGACGCACTGGACGACCGAGGCGACCGGGTTCTACAGCCCGGTGCCGCACCTGACACTGCTCGCGGTCGTCCCGTACCGGATCGGCGAGACCACCGGGGAGCTCACCCTGAATCCGGACGGAACCGTCGCGGAACTCGACACCGCAGGTTCGGGGAGTGCGGCCGGCATCGGGGACCTGACGCTGTTGGCGCGCTACACGTTCTTGACGGCAGACCGCCCGGCGGGCGCGACGCGCGTCGCCGCCCAGGTCGGCGTCAAGTTCGCGACGGGGCGGACGGACGCCAGGACGGACGCCGGCGGCGAGTACCTGGACAGCCACCTGCAGCCGGGGACCGGATCGACGGACCTGCTGCTCGGCATTTCGTTGAGCCACGCGCTCGCCCGGCTCTCGTTCGCGGTGAACCTGCTTGGTACGCTCCCCGGCGAGGGGGAGTTCGGCGACACCAGACACCAGTTCGGAAACGCATTGAACTACGACGTCAGCGCGAAATACCGCATCTATCCCGGCGCGCGGCAGCCGCGGGCTCCACAGTTCTTCGCCGTTCTCGGCATGAACGGGGAAACGCGTGCCAAGGAGCGGGTCGACGGCGTCACCGAGGAGAATTCGGGTGGCACCGTGCTCTACGTCGCGCCGGGCGTGCAGCTGACGCTGCCGCCACACTGGGTCGTCGATCTCGCGTATCAGGCCGCTGCGTATCACGATCTCCACGGGACGCAACTCGGGGAGACCGCGAAAACAGTCGGCGGCGTGACCTACCTGTTCTGAAACGGCGGCTGCGGAGGGCCCGGAATTCGGCGCCCTCCGCAGCCGAGAACGCTAGACGGCGTAGGTGGCGACGAGGTCGCCGACTTCGCTGGTGCTCTTGCCCATCTTCCCGGCGCCGAGCGACTTGAGGTCCTTCGCGACGACCTTCATGACCGCCTTCTCGATGCGCGCCGCGGCTTTCTCCTCGCCGAGCTGCTCGAGCAGCATCTGGCCGGCGCAGATCGCCGCCAATGGGTTGATGATGTTCTGCCCCGTGTACTTGGGCGCCGAGCCGCCGATGGGCTCGAACATGGAGACGCCCTCGGGATTGATGTTGCCGCCCGCCGCGATCCCCATGCCCCCCTGCGTGATGGCGCCGAGGTCGGTGATGATGTCCCCGAACATGTTGCCGGTGACGATCACGTCGAACCACTCGGGGTTCTTGACCATCCACATGCAGGTCGCGTCGACGTGGTAGTACTCGCGCTTGATCTTCGGGAACTTCGCCTGGCCCATCTCGTGGAAGGCGCGCTCCCAGAGGTCGTAGAGGAAGGTCAAAACGTTCGTCTTGCCGCAGAGCGCGAGGGTGTTCTTCTTCTTGCGCTTCTTCGCCAGCTCGAATGCGAACTTCAGGCAGCGGTCGACCTGGAAGCGGCTGTAGACCGCGGTCTGCGTCGCGACCTCGTGCGGCGTGCCCTTCATCATCGTCCCGCCCGAGCCGGTGTAGGCGTCACCCGAGTTCTCGCGCACGACCACGTAGTCGATGTCGGCCGGGCCCTTGTCCTTGAGCGGCGTCTCGACGCCGGGGAAGAGTTTGATCGGCCGCAGGTTGATGTACTGGTCGAGCGCGAACCGCAGCTCGAGGAGGATGCCCTTCTCGAGGATGCCAGGCTTGACGTCGGGGTGCCCGATGGCGCCGAGCAGGATCGCGTCGTGCTTCTTCATCTCCGCGACGGCGCCCGGCGGGAGGATCTCGCCGGTGCGCAGGTAGCGGTCGCCGCCCCAGTCGTAGTCGACGAGATCGAGTTTGAACCGCTCGACGGCCGCGACCGCCTTGAGCACTTTGACGCCCTCGCGCACAACCTCGGGGCCGGTGCCGTCGCCGCCGAGAACCGCAATCTTGTAGGTCTTCGCCATGAACGCCTCCTCTATTGATATCCGTTGATTGAGGTCGGAATAGTAGCGTGACGGGGCGGCATTTACAAGATGATGGTGCACATAACGAACGCCCCCACCCGTAGCGCACCGCAACTTCCGGGTTGCGTGTAGAATAACCGGCGGCGCTTCCCGTATGGACCTCGACGACGCGCTCGCGGTGCAGGAATTCTCGGGCGAGGGAGGCCCTGGCGTATTTCAGTCCGCCTTTGTGGGGTTGCGCAGACCTGACGACGCGGGGCGCCATCGTGCTCGTTTCGTTGCGCCGCTGGAGACCTCCCCTTCACACTGTCCACCACATCCACGCAAGACCTATGCAGAGATGAAGCGGGCGTGTGATTGCCCTGATGCGTGTGGATATTTCCGTCAATTAACTCTATACTTCGACGGAAAAGTTGAGGGTGGTTTTGAATCGGGAGAGGATATGAGCGCGAAGCGAATTCTCGTCTTGGCGGGAATACTTTCGGGATTGCTCGTCCCGAACCATGCTCAGGGCGCGGCAAGCTTGACGGTGACTCCCATTACCTGGGACACCATCGGCCTTGACAGCAACGATATCACCGTCGGGCAGAACCACTTCCCCGTTGGCGCCCGAGTGTGCAATACCGGCACTGCTGCCGACTGGGTGACCGCTACCTTCGTGTGGGATGATGGCCAGGGTGTCTTCACGGGTGATGTCGGTGCCGACCCTTACATCAACCTGCGGCCCGGCACGAATAGGACCCTGACAAGCTTGCTCGCTGCCGCCGGCACTGCCGGCGATTGTAGGGATGCCTACTTTGAAGTTGAATTGACACGGAGTCTTTCCGCGTACGACAAGGTGCGCCGCTACCACATCACGGCCGTGGACAACTCGGGGACGGCGTCGACCCCCATCCCGCGGCAACTCTATGTCGAGCACTTCGTCTCCCAGGCGCGCAACATCGTCAGCGACATGCAGCTGAGCACGGACGGGAGCACTTTTACGTCTGTAGCCTCGGGCGGCTCCATGACGTTGCTGAAAGGGAACACCTACTGGATCAAGCTGGTCGGCTCGACCGCTACCCAGGGCTACGAACAGATCGAGAGCTTCATCAATTTTCCGAACACCATCTTCCAGGTCTTGTCCACGGTCACCACCTACACCGCGGAGACATCCCCCAACATGGCCCCCCCCTACGACCGACTCTACGGGGACGCCTGTCAGTGGATCGCCGATCCCTTCGACTTGAACTACCGCTCCTGCCTCGGCACGGGAAAAGCCGGCGGCGGCATCACCGTGACGTACAAGATCGTCATCCTCTCCGTGCCAGCCGCTCCCCTGGCCAACCCGGAACCGCTCGGCATCCTGATCTTCGACTACTCCGGATCCAGCTATCACTACAACAGCGATTACGGCGTTTCGATACGGTTCGCGACCGTCGTCGACCCCGCCCAGATCACCATCGCGAAGAGCTTCAACCCCAACCCGACCAACATCAACGGCATCTCGGTGCTGACGTTCACGATAACGAACCCCTTCCCGGCCCCGATCACGGGGGTCAACTTCACGGATCCCCTCCCGACCTCGCCTGGAGCCATGGTGGTGGCGAGCCCGACCGGCGCTGCGACCTCCAACTGCGGGACCCCGACGTTCAGTCCGGCGATCGGCGCGAGTTCCCTCTCGTTCTCGAACGGCACCGTCCCGTCGAACGGTTCCTGCACCGTCAGGGTGACCGTGACGATGCCGTCAACCGGCACGTACAACAACACCTCCGGCAACCTCTTCATCGGCACCAGGGATACCGGCAACTCCGCCAACGCAAGCCTGACGGTCAATACCAATCCCCCCGCACCGCCTCCGGTCTGCGGTGTGGCGGTCGCCACCTGGAACATGGGGACTGGAACCGCCCCGAACCCCCCGACGGCGGCGCTGGGCGGCAACACGAGCTCAGCAACGGCGAGCTACAACGCCGGAACATCGGGGGGCTCGAGCTCCATCATCACTTCGAACGGAAATCCGTTCAGCGCGTGGCAGAGCACCGGCTACCCCAAAACAACGGCGCCCGTGAACGGCACGGACCCCTACTGTCAATTCACCGTGAACGCGAGCAAATACACGAGCATCACCCTTCAATTCGATGACTATGCCTCGAACAACTGGGTCACCAACAATTTCATGTACGTCTGGTCAGTTGCCGATACCGGGGCTTATTCGGCGACGTCACCCCCAACCGATCCGCTGTACAGATCAGTATGGACCACGTCCGCTACATTCCCTGCCAACACGACCGGCACCTCCAGCACTTCCTTTCGCATCAGCGCGACGGGAGCCAATACTACAGGCGCGACCCTTGATATCGACAACGTTAGGATCACCGGCTGTATCGTCCCCGACCCCCCGAGCATCATAAAGGCCTTCTCGACCAGCCCGGTCGCGGTCAACGGCGTGTCGACGCTCACCTTCACGCTCTCCAACCCGAATCTCGACTCGGTGACGACCCTGACCGGGGTCACCTTCGTTGACGCGCTGCCCCCGGGTTTGGAGGTCGCCGCCACCCCCGCCGCCTCGACGACCTGCGGCGGCACTCCGACGTGGAATCCCCTGGCGGGTGCCACCACCCTGACGTTCGGCAACCCCGCCGCGGCGACGATCCCCCCGAACAGCTCCTGCACGGTCCAGGTCAACATCAGGGCCACCACCGCCGGTGCGCACGGCAACATTTCCGGGTACGTCTCGTCGACGAATGGCGGCACGAACACCACGTCGACCGGCTACGCAACCGCGACCCTGACCGCGTTTGCGGCCCCTCTCATCGAGAAGGCCTTCAGCCCCGACCGGATCGTCGCCGGCACCGCGTCTACCCTGACCTTCACGATAACGAACCCGAACCCGAACGATTCCCTGACCGGTGTCACCTTCACCGACGTCTTCCCGGTGACGCCCGCCGCCATGACCCTCGTGAACCTGACGACGACCAACACCTGCGGCGGGAGCTTGTTGGACAGCGGGGGCGGTGCACTGAACGCCGGCGACGTCGGCATACGGTTGACTGGCGGGACAGTGAGCGGCGGCAGCAGCTGTACGGTCAGCGTCAACGTCACCGCGGCCGCCGCGGGGAGCTACCCCAACACGAGCGGCGCCGTCACCGCGAGCGTCGCCGGCGGTACCGACACCGCCTCCCACACCCTGACCGTGTACACCTTGAACCCCGGGATCTCCATCAAGAAGCGGGTGGGCACCTCGACGTCGGGGCCGTGGTACGACACCCTGGGCATCTCCGCGGGCAGCGCCATCTACTACCAGTTCACCGTGGAGAACACCGGCGACGTGGCGTTCACCTCGTTCAACGTGACTGACCCGACGCTGGCCGGCACCTTCGGCAGCCCGATAAGCTGCAGTTGGACCACGTCGAATACCCCCTCCACGCTGCCCGGCCTGCCGGTGGGGACCGTGACCACCGACCCCACGGCGACGTGCGTTGTCGGGCCGGTGACGGCGCTCACGGGCACCCATTCGAATTCGGCCACCGCGCACGGTACCTACACGACCGGGACGAAAGACTCATCCCCGGACACCGCCGTCTACAAGACGACGGCCCTCTCCTTCATCAAGAGCGTGGCGGAGGCCTCCTTCTCCCTGGCCGGCGACCTGTTGCACTACAGCTACCTGGTGACCAACAGCGGATTTGACCGCCTGGCGGGCCCGGTGACGGTCACGGACGACAAGGTCGCCGCCTCCTGCCCGAACGTGAACACGGTCGGCAATCTCGATGCGTTTCTCGACCCGGGGGAGAGCATCACCTGCACGGCTACGTACACCGTCACGGCCGGGGACTTGACGGCGCACTCCGTGACCAATAACGCTTTTGCCACGACGGGCGGCGTGAATTCACCCAACGACAGCCAAATCGTGTTCTTGCTGCCGACACGTGTTTACCTGGCGGACTTCCGCGCGTACGAAGAGCTGGGCCAGGTGGTCGTGAAGTGGGAGACTGCGTCCGAGGTGAACACTGTTGGCTTCTTCCTCTGGCGCATCGATGAGGCGACCGGCATCTACGAGCAGATCAACGCGCGGCTGCTGCCGGCGATGCTCTCGCCGCCCGCGGGCGGGATCTATCGCCTGGTCGACTCCGGTGCGCTCCCGGGACGGAGCTACCGCTACCTGCTGGAGGAGGTCGAGTCCAACGGAGCCCGGAACACCTACGGCCCCTTCGAGGCGAGGGTGAAAATTGGACGCAAGGGCGCGGTCGGCACCGCCGGCGACGCAGGTGACCATCTCACAGGGTACCGCAGGGAATCTCGCGCCGTCTCGCAGGAAAAGCTGAATCGTCTCGACACAGCTCGGGTGATCCGCGCGGCCGCGCGCCGGGAGAAGGCCGTTTATCAGGGCGGCAGGATCAAGATCCCGATCACCCGGGACGGGCTCTACTTCATCGAGACTGCCCGGATCGCCCAGTTGCTCGGCCTCCCCGCGAAAGATGCGAAGCGGATGCTCCGGGAAACCCGATTCCTGCTGAGCTCAGGCGGGAACGCAGTCGCCTATCTCCCGGCAGCAGACCTTTCGGGACTCTTCTTTTTCGCCCAGGGCACTTCGAGCATCTACACCAGGGAGAATGTCTACTGGATCGCACCCGGCGCCGGCAGCCTGATGACACGGGTTCGCGGGAGGGCGCCGGCGGCGGTCGGCCCGGCCGTCTTCACCGACACCGTGCACGCCGAAGAGAATCGGCGCCTTGCTGCATACCCTTTCATGGACCCCGCCTCGGATTTCTGGTTCTGGGAGCAGATCGTCAGCGGCTACCCAGAGTACGACACCAAGAGCTTCGCCATCGAGACGCCTGCGGCGGCGGAGAACGACGCCACTGCATCGCTGACCGTCTCGTTGCAGGGCACGACGGACACGCCGGCGAACCCCGATCACCACGTACAGGTTCGGGTCAACGGCGAGCTTGTCGGCGAGCACCGGTGGAACGGCACGGCGCGGCAGGTTCCGCGCTGGGAGTTCAGCCAGCGGTTGCTCCACGACGGGCGGAACACGATCGAGGTCAAGGGATTGCTCGACACCGGGGCTGAGTGGAGCCTCTTCTCGATCGACTCCTTCGACCTGACCTACCAGAGACGTTTCGAGGCCGCGGCTGACGTCCTCCTGCTGAGAGGGGTGGGAAATCCCGTGGTAACGGTCTCCGGGTTCTCCAGCCCCGAGATTCTTGTCCTTGATCTCACTGATCCCCTGGCGCCGGCGCTCAATGCCGCTGCCACGATCGAGCCCTCCGGAACCGGGTATCGCGTGAGCTTCGTCACGGCATCCCCCGACCGGCGCTACCTCGCGGTGGCAACCCGAGCGGCGGAGCGCATCACCACGGCTTGGGCAGCGCCGCCGTCGGGCGTGGCGTGGGGCGACGGGGCGGATTACGTCGTCATTGCACCCGCCGAGCTTCTCGATGGCGCCAAGGCCCTTGCCGACTACCGGGCGCACCAGGGCCACTCGACGGTGGTGGTCGACGTCGATGAGCTCATGAATGAGTTCAACGGCGGGCTCTCCTCGCCGGAGGCCATCCGTAGCTTCCTGACCTACGCGTCGACGAACTGGAGGGTCCCGCCGCGTTTCGTGGTCCTGGTCGGAGACGCGACTTACGACTACCGGGACAACCTGGGGTACGGCGAGAATCTGGTGCCCACGATGACGGTCCTCACCCCTGACGGGCTTTTCACCTCGGACAACGTTCTCGCCGATGTCAACGGCGATCGCGTGCCTGAGATTGCGATCGGGAGGCTCTCGGTGCTCACGCCCGACGAACTTCAGGACGTGATCGTCAAGATCGCCGCCTACGAGAGTGCCGGCGGTAATCGCGTGCTGATGGTCGCCGACAATCCCGACAGCGGCGGGGATTTCACCGCTGACAGCGACACCCTCGCCAGCACCGTGCCGCCGGGATACGAAGTGAAAAGGATCTACCTCTCGGAGCTCGGGGCCGCCGAGGCCAGGCGGCAGCTTTTTGCCGAGATGAACGGTGGGACGAATCTCATCAACTATCTCGGCCACGCCAGCTCCGACATGCTGACGGCCGAGAACCTCTTCCGCTCCGACGACGTGGCGGCCCTCACGAACCGCGGCCTTCCCTTCGTGCTCTGCGGGATGACCTGCATGCTCGGGGAGTACGGGTTCCCCGGCTTCGATTCCCTCAACGAAACGCTGCTGCTGAAGAAGGACGGCGGCGCCGTTGCGGTCTGGGCCCCGACCGGCCTGAGCTACAACACCGACGCGAAACTCCTCGACGGGTACTTCCTCTCGGCCGCCATGAAGGGGAGCGGGACCCCCCTCGGGACGGCGATTCTCCAGGCCTTCCGGGAGTCGCAGGCCCGCGGCATCGGCGCGTACGTCTTCGACCTCTACAACCTTCAGGGTGACCCGGCCCTGAGGCTGTGGTGAAATCCGCAGGAGTGGAGGGGATCGTGCCTTCGGGGCAGGCCACCGCAGGATCGGTTCCGAAGAAGGCGCCGGATCTGGTCGACCGGAAGATTGCCGGCGAGTATCTTCTCGTCCCGGTGCGGGGCAATCTCGCCGATCTGCAGCGGATTTACGCACTCTCGCCGGTTGCGGAACACATCTGGCTGGAGCTCGACCGGCTCACGAGTCTCGACGAGGTGCGTCGAAGCATCGTCGAGCGCTTCGACGTCAGCGAGCAGGAGGCGGGCGGCGATCTGCTGGAGTTCCTCGCCGAGCTTCGGGCCGCCGGCCTGCTCGTTGGGTGACGCGATGACGGAGGGCGTTGAACGCCGGGTGGTTGCCGAATCCGAGGAGGTGGCGTTCCTCACGGCCTTCAACGCGAAAGCCGACCGGCAGCGCATTCCGGTCTCCGGCAGCATCGAGCTGACGCGGCGCTGCAATTTGAGCTGTATCCACTGCTACGTCGGGGGAGACGCCCGTGGGGGAGCGCCTGAGATGGACACCGGCAAAGTGCTGTCCATCATCGACGATATCTGCGAGGCCGGGTGCCTGTATCTCCTGATCACGGGGGGGGAGCCCCTGCTCCGGAAGGACTTCCCCGAGATCTACCGGCACGCAAAGAGCTGCGGCCTCATAGTTACGGTGTTCACCAACGGCACGCTGGTGGACGAAGGGACGCTCGAGCTCTTCGAAGACCTCCCGCCGTATCTGGTGGAGATCAGCCTTTATGGTGCAAGCGCCGCGACCTACGAGCGGATCACCGGTGTCGCCGGTTCCTTTGAGCGTTGCCTCCGGGGTGTGCGGGGGCTTCTCGCTCGAAAAGTCCGCGTGGGCCTCAAGACGATCCTCATGACGGAAAACAGTGCGGAATTTCACGCAATCAGGAAGATCGCAGACGACCTTGGGGTGAAATTCCGGTTCGATGCCGAGATCTTCCCGCGGTTGGACGGCAACACGGCCCCGCTGGGGCTGAGGGTGCCGCCGCAGGAGGCGATCGAGAAGGAGTTCTGTCAGGACGAGAGACGACTCCAATGGAAACGATATTTGGAAAAGACCCTGGGGACGCCCGCCTCGGACAGGCTCTACCTGTGCGGGGCCGGGATCACTGGTTTTCACGTGGATGCCGGGGGAATCCTGCAGCCTTGTCTCATGGCGCATGGCATCACCTACGACCTGGTGAAGGGAAGCTTCCGCACCGGTTGGCGGGACGTCATCGGCGGGATCCGGGAGCTGAAGGCCGAAGGGGATGCCGAGTGCAACCGCTGCGAGAAGCGGCACCTCTGCGGCTACTGTCCGGCCTTCTTTGCGCTGGAGAACGGCTCGGAGCACGTGCGGTCGGAGTACGTCTGTGCCCTCGGCGGCAGGCGGTATCGAATGGTTGAAGGGGAGAGCCAAGCGGGGAGTCGATATGGGGAATGAAGCAACGAACCGGGAGAGGCAGGCCTACGAGAAGCCGAAGCTCGTGGTGATCGATCTTGCGGCGGAAGAGGTTTTAGGCAACGGCTGCAAGACCAGCCCGGGCAATCCGACCGGGAAGTTGAGCATCGGGTGCAACAACGCCGCCTGCTCATCAGGGACCTACGGGTCCTGACGCCCCGGGACTTCGGTGCCAGGGGCGATCACGATCGA
>Ga0315271_10003407_pt1 | contig 10036 bp, 8 predicted proteins | sample C3_top_MG_FD_204664 | JGI IMG/M metagenome (GOLD analysis project Ga0315271, IMG submission 204664) | Sediment microbial communities from Yellowstone Lake, YNP, Wyoming, USA - C3_top | ecosystem: Environmental > Aquatic > Freshwater > Lake > Sediment | place: USA: Wyoming | collected 2017-08-01
CGCCCCGGCGCTCCTTCAGGAGATTGAAACGGCCACGCAAGTGGCGCCCACGGACATGCCGGTGCTCCTGGTGGGCCCCACGGGATCGGGCAAGGAACTCTTCGCGCGGCGGATCCACCGGCTATCCAAACGCTCCGCCGGCGCCTTCGTCCCCATCAACTGCGCCTCCATCCCGGAGAACCTGCTGGAGAGCGAACTCTTCGGCGTGGAGCGCGGGGCCTTCACGGGCGCGGACCGGAGCCGGATCGGCCTCTTCGAAAAGGCCCACAAGGGCACGCTCTTCCTGGACGAAGTCGCCGACCTTCCGCCGTCTCTCCAACCCAAGCTGCTCCGGGTCCTCGAGGAAAAAGAGGTGGCCCCCCTGGGAGGCGCCAAGGCCCGCCATGTGGATGTGAGGCTCATCGCCGCCACGAACCAGGACCCGGCCAAGCTCATCGCAGCCGGGCGTTTCCGGGAAGACCTCTATTTCCGCCTCGCCCATGTGGTCGTTCAAATCCCGCCCTTGTGCGAGCGGGGGGAGGATCTCCTCCTCCTCGCGAATCACTTCGTGCATGTGGCCAACCGGGAGTTCGGCAAGGCCGTGAGGGGATTCGAGGAGGAGGCCGTGACGGAGCTTCGCCGCTACCGTTGGCCCGGCAATATCCGCCAGCTCCAGGCGCTCGTGAAGCAGATGGTCCTCATGAGCCGCGAGACGCTCATCACGGCGGATCAAGTCCGGGCCGCGGTTTCGCGCTACAGCCCGGGAGAGGCCATGGCCGCACGGGGGTTCTGGCAACTACCCTGGAGCGAGGCCTACGGCGAGTTCGAGGCGGAGTACTTCCGTCGCCGCTTGGAAAGCCACGACGGTTCGGTATCGGGCCTGGCGCGGGAACTGGGGATGACCCGCCCGAGCCTCTACCTCAAGATGAAAAAGCTCGGCATCCGGCCCGGTCAGGAGGAGCAGTGATCAGGTGATCGGGTGATCAAGTAATCAAGGGATCGGGTGATCCGTCCTCCTCAGTAGCTCCAGGTGGTGGTCGCCTCTCCTCCGTCGGGGTTGAGGAACCGGAAGGTCGTCGGGACGCCCTTGGGAACGACGGTCTTAAGGCTCGCACCGCCCTTGAGTTGGATCTTGGTACTGTTCTTGTAAGTCACCGAACTCCACTCTCCCCCGTTGATGAACACCCTGATGCCGCTCTGGAGGTTGCTCCCCGTCACCACGATCTTGAAGGGGGGCGCCACCTTTTTGAGGAGGGCGATGACCGGGGGGGCGGCCACGGTGATCGTGCCGGTCGTCTCGCATTGGGCGGTGCCAGATGTGGCCCGGAAGGTCCAATTGTAGGCATGCGCCGATGCATAGGTGTGTGAAGGCGCCAGTTCCTGGGAGTGGACCGAGCCGTCTCCGAAATCCCAGTCGTAGGTGATGAGGTCGGGGCACTCGGGGGGCGTGACCGTTCCCGCGAAGGCCACGGGCTGGCCCGGCATGGACACGGAGGGCGCCGAGGCGGCGCAGGTCAGGGTGGAACAGGGCACCTTGATCTGGCCCGTTCGGGAACAGCTCAGGTCACCAGAGGTGGCGGTCATGGTCCAGTTGAACACCCCCTCGCCCGTGTAGATGTGGCCGATGTTCTGGTCGCGGGAGAGACCCGAGCCGTCTCCGAAATCCCAGAGGTAGGTGATGGGATCGGAGCAGGTCCCTGCCACTGAGGCCGATGCGGTAAAATCCACCGGGAGGGGCGGAAGCCCGAAGGTGGGGGAGGCCGTCGCCTCGCAGGTGAACGAGCACGCCTGGACGACGCCAGAACTGACGCATGCGTAAGGCGCATTGGGGTGCGTGACGGTGAAGGTCCAGGTGTATTCCCCTATGTCCGCATAGGTGTGAGCGGGGTTCTGCAGGTTCGAGTGAGCCGATCCGTCCCCGAAGTCCCAGTCGAAGGAGGGGCTTCCCGTGCATCCGGGAGTCAGGTAGATCTGGCCGTGGAAGTCCGCGGGGGATCCCGTGGCGACGGAGCTGGGAACCACGCCTCCACAGACGATGCCACAGAGGTCCAGGGGGTGTTCCCCCGCCGGTGCCGCGGCCGCTGCTGCGGAAGCGCCGCCCAAAGCCATGATCAAGATGCAGTAGACAGACAGGCGAATCATTCGTCCTGGAGACATGAAATTTCCCCTTTCCTTGTGCCCCCGCGTTCCTGTTTGGGGGGTAACCTTAAAATAGTGGGTCCATAGCTCCCCAGGGACAAGGGGGGAAACTACTGCCAAAATGCTCTTGGCGCCAAGGTACCCAAAGGGTCCCGTTACGCCCCGAAAATGACGAGCTCCCTGGCTTCCCGCTGGTAGTCTTTTTCCAAGGTGGTGGGATCCCCGATGTGGAGTTGGCATCGGGCAACGATCTTGGCTACATCGAGGCGGGTGATCTTCAACTTGTCCGGGGCCACGAGGGCGCCGGGGTTTTTCGCCACGAGGGCCAGGGTCTTGAGGGCAAAAAAGAGGCTGTAGGCAAGGAAGAGCCGGATCTCGCGCTCCTCCAGCGGCATCATGGATAAATAGTGCCACGCCCTGGCGAGGTGGGCGGCGGCGGCGGCGAGAACGGGGCGGACGGCGTCGTAGACGGCACGGGTCTGGCTTGCATCTGCAAAGGCTTCGGGAGTGATGCCCGTCCCATCGAGGAAGTCCAAGGGGATGAAGCACCAGCCTCGGCGCAGGTCATCGGCCAAATCTTTCACGATATTGACCTTCTGGAGCCCGAGCCCGAAGGCTTCCGCATCCGCCTGGAGCTCGTAAAATTTCTCCTGGGAGATGTGGGGCGAGTGGAGGAAAAAGAGGTCCGTAAGGAGGTAGCCCACCGTACCCGCGATGTAATAGCAGTAACGGTCCAGATCGGCCATCGTGCGCAGGGTTTTCAGGACGCCCTCTCCCTCACCCATGCGAGCACTGAACTCCACCATGCCCTTGCCCATCTCCGTGACCCACCGGACCACGGCCAACCGCGCCGATGGCCGGCAGGCGCCGTAGGCGGTCAAAAGGGCGTCACCATCGCGCAAAAGTGCCAGGTCGCACGCAGAGGAGCGCGTTGACAGGAGGTCGGTGACGCCCTCGTGCCACGAAGCCGGCAAGGGGTTCGCGGGGCATTTGAGTCCCCCCAACACCGGTGCCATGAGGCCCCACCGCTGGCCTGAGAGGAGCCCCGGGGCGTCCTCCACCGTATCCAAAACCCGGCACAGAAGGTAGGCCACGCAAACCTCTCCCCGAAGGGGTTCGGGCAGGCCGGCGATGGCCAAGGCGAAGGTGCGCGACACCTTGGGAAGGTGGTGAAAGCAAGTGGCTCGGGCCTGGGTCGGATCAGGGGACATGGCGTTCATAGCAGCCATTGTGCCTCACGAGCGGGCGGCAAGGGAAGGGCGTGAAGTAAAAAGTGAAAAGTGAAAAGTGAAAAGTGAAAAGTAAAAAGTGAAAAGTAAAAAGTGAAAAAATGGCGCATGCGATGGCGCTAATCCCTGAAGTCGTCTCTTTTCCAAATCCGAAATCCCAAATCCGAAATCCCAATCCGCAATTCGCGTCCCGAATTCCGAATTCCGAATTCCGAATTCCGAATTCCGAATTCTAGAACTCCCCCTACTCCCTATGGAATCCCAGGTCGGCGGGGTTGAGGGCGCCGGGGATCTTGATGAGCCTGCCCCCGTTCCTTTCGAAGGCGCGACGCTCCGCGGCGGTTCGCTGGGCGAGCTTGTACAGGTCGAAATCCTGAGCCCGCTTCTCCGTGGTCACATGTCCCTTGGACCAGTAGTCCAACACCAGCGCGCTGTCTCCGCAGACCTTTTTAATCCCGAGCTTTCGAGCGGCCTGGAGGGCGAAGAGGCACGCCGCCAACTCCCCACGGTTGTTGGTGGATCCGGCGGGCAGAAAATGCGTCCCGCGCGGGGTCAGGTCGTGCGCGGGCAAGGCCAGGTGCAAGACGGGCACGCCTTCCGCATCGGTGACGGCGATCTCCGTACCCTGGCCGCGGCCCGTGCCCGAGTCGAAGTACACCGCATCTTTGGGAAGAGATCCCTGCGCTTCTTGCTTCTTGGCGGCCTTGTTTTCGTAGGGGGCTCCCTGGGCGAGCCACGCCCGTGCGGCGGCTTCCGTCTCGAACCCCTTGAATCGCGCGCTGCGGCCCTTCACGCGGGCCTCGCATTCGGCCCAGGTGCGCACCACGCCGCCCTGCCCATCCACGAGGAAGGCGTAGGCCTTTTTCTTCGGGGCGCCCATTTGCCCTTAGCCCCGTGCCGTTTCGGCCGCGGGCGTCATAACAAAGGCGAACTTCAGAATCCTTGCGACATCCATCGCCATCCCTCCCAGAGGTGTTCTCCTTTCACTTCTAACTTTTCACCTTCTCATACGCCCCTGCGATCTCTTCACGCAATGCCGGCAGCCCCCCGTCACCGATGGCCCTGCGGATGCGCGCCATGAGGTGGAAGTAGAAGGTGAGGTTGTGGAGGGTGTTCAGGACGAGGCCAGTGGGGTCGTCGGCGCGGTAGAGGTGGTTGAGGTAGGCGCGCGAGACATGTGTGCAGCCCCAGCAAGAGCAGGAGGGATCCAGGGGAGAGTCGTCCTGGATGTGCTCGGCGTTCTTGATCGTGACGGTGCCCAGGGAGGTGAACAGGGAGCCGTTACGCGCGTTGCGGGTGGGCAGGACGCAGTCGAACAGGTCGTAGCCCCATCCGGAGGCTTCCACCAGGTCCAGGGGCGTCCCCACGCCCATGAGGTAACGAGGTTTTGCCTGCGGCATCTGGCTCGCCGTAAAGGCCGCCATCCGCCTGAAGGTCTCCTTTTTCTCGCCCACGGAGAACCCCCCCGCCGCGTAACCGGGCAGATCGAGCTGGGCCAGCTCCGCCGCGGATCGGGCGCGCAGGTCCTCCTCCATGCCCCCCTGCACGATGCCGAAGAGGGCTGTGCCCTCTCGCTTCTGGGCGGTCTGGCATCGGTGGGCCCAGCGCGTGGTGCGCTCCATGGCCGCTTGCATCACGGCGCGGGGAGCGTCGCCGGGGACCAGCTCGTCCAGGGCCATGGCGATATCCACGCCCAGGTCCTCCTGGATCTCCACGGATCGCTCCGGGTTCAGAAACAGCTCAGCCCCGTCCACCGGGGAGCGGAAGGCGATGCCCTCCTCGGTGAGCTTCCTCAGCCCCGTGAGCGAGAAGACCTGGAACCCTCCCGAGTCGGTGAGGAGGGGGCCCTCCCAGCCCATGAAGCGGTGCAGGCCTCCCAGTTCCCGGATGACGGCGCTGCCTGGACGAAGTCCCAGGTGGAAGGTGTTGGAGAGGACGATGGTTGCGCCCGCTTCTCGAAGGAGGAAGGGCGGCATGCCCTTCACCGAGGCTCGGGTCCCCACGGGCATGAACATGGGAGTGAGCACCTCCCCATGGGGAGTCTGCATCCGCCCCAGGCGGCCACCGGAAGTCGTCGCGCTCAGGATTTCGAAGGTAAGAGACATGAACCCTCCGCCCGAAGGTTAGCAGAGACCGTCATAAATTCCAATGGTTACGGCGCATTGTCGGCGAACAGCTCATGGTGAATGAAGGAAACTTGACAAATATGCACTCAAGAATTATATTCAGTGCTTACTCAGGCACTTGGCCTGGGCAACACAACGCCATAGGAGGCAACTCAATGGGTAAAATCATCGGAATTGACTTGGGTACCACGAACTCGGTGGTGTCCGTGATGGAAGCGGGACAGCCCGTCGTCATCCCCAACCAGGAGGGCGATCGCACGACACCCTCCGTGGTGGCCTTCACCGACAAGGGTGAGATCCTGGTGGGCAAGGTCGCCAAACGGCAGGCCATCACCAACCCGCAGAACACCGTCTTCTCCATCAAGCGCTTCATGGGACGAAAGTACCCCGAGGTGAGCAAGGAGATGGAGACGGTCCCCTACAAGGTCGTTCCCGCCGACAACGGGGACGCCTGGGTGGAGGTCCGCGGCAAGCGCTACTCGCCGCCCGAGATTTCCGCCATGGTTCTTCGCAAACTCAAAGAGGCCGCGGAGGCCTACCTGGGCGAGAAGGTGACGGAGGCGGTCATCACGGTCCCCGCGTACTTCAACGACAGCCAGCGCCAGGCCACCAAGGACGCGGGCCGCATCGCGGGCCTCGAAGTGAAGCGCATCATCAACGAGCCCACAGCCGCGGCCCTGGCCTACGGCCTCGACAAGAAAAAAGAGGAAACCATCGCCGTCTACGATTTCGGGGGCGGCACCTTCGACATCTCGGTCCTGGAGGTGGGCGAGGGCGTTATCGAGGTCAAGTCCACGAATGGTGACACGCACCTGGGCGGGGACGACATTGACAAGGTCCTCATTGACTGGGTCGTGGGCGCCTTCAAGGGTGAGAACGGGATTGACCTGAGCAAGGATCCCATGGCGCTCCAGCGGCTCAAAGAGGCCTGCGAGCGCGCCAAGATCGAGCTGAGCCAGACCCTGGAGACGGAGATCAACCTCCCCTTCATCACCGCCGACGCCGGTGGACCCAAGCACCTGCAGATGAAACTCACCCGGTCCCAGTACGAAAACCTCGCCGGAAGCCTCTTCCAGCGCACCATGGAACCGTGCAAGGCGGCCCTGAACGACGCCAAGGTCACCCCCTCCCAGATCCACGAGGCGGTTCTGGTGGGAGGGTCCACGCGCATCCCCAAGGTCCAGCAGATGGTCCAAAACTTTTTCGGGAAGGAACCCCACAAGGGCGTGAACCCCGACGAGGTGGTGGCCATCGGCGCGGCCATTCAGGGCGGCGTCTTGGGCGGGGATGTGAAGGACATCCTCCTGCTCGATGTGACGCCCCTCACCCTGGGTGTGGAAACCCTGGGCGGCGTGGCCACGCCCCTCATCAACCGAAACACGACCATCCCGGCCAAGCGCAAGGAGTCCTTCACGACCGCGGCGGACAACCAGCCCGAGGTGGAGATCGTGATCTTCCAAGGCGAGCGGCCCATGGCCAGGGACAACAAGGTTTTGGGAACTTTCAAGCTCTCGGGCCTGCCGCCGGCGCCCCGCGGCATCCCGCAGATCGAGGTGTCCTTCGATATTGACGCCAACGGCATCCTGAATGTCCACGCCAAGGACACGGCCACGGGCAAGGAGCAGAGCATTACCATCACGGCCTCCTCGGGTCTCACCACGGACGAAGTGGACAAGATGGTGCGAGATGCCGAAGCCCACAAGCAGGACGATGCCAAACGGAAGGACGAGGTGGAGGCGAAGAACCAGGCCGACCAGCTCATCTACGGCAGCGAGAAACTCCTCACGGACAACGCCGGAAAGGTTTCGGAGGAGGACGCCCAGAAGGTCCGCGCGGCCGTCGAGGACCTGAAACGGGCCAAGGAGACGGGCACGACCGAAGGCATCCGGAAGGCCATTGACGACCTCAACCAGGCCACCCACAAGCTCGCCGAAGCCATGTATGCCCAGGCCCGCACGACTACCGAAGGCCAACAGGCGGCCCCAGGTGATCCCCAGACCCCGCCCAGCGGAGATCCCCAGGCTGGGCCGAAGAAAGAGGGTGAGGTCATCGACGCCGAGTTTGAGGATGTGAAATAATCTCGCGTGTTGAGCCCTTTGAGCAGTGAGGAAGTGAGGAAGTGAGGAAGTGAGGAAGTGAGAAAGGGAGGAAGGGAGGCGGGGCGGAAGTGAAGGGCGAATCGTTGAGGGAGCTGGTCCAGATCCAGCGCAAGATGAACCAGCTCTTCGAAGAGATGCTCCAGCCGGACCGACCCAGACCGGCCTACCCCGAGTACACTTGGGTTCCGGCCGCCGATGTTTTCGAGGACGCGGATAGCTTTTTCCTGGAACTGGAACTGCCGGGGATTCAGCTCTCCGATGTGGAGTTGGTCTGCGAAGACAACCTCCTGCGAGTTGCGGGGGAGCGGAAGCCCCTCCTGGAACTTACCCGCCAGAGCGTACAGCGTATGGAGCGGTATCTGGGACCCTTCGGGAGGGAGTTCTCCTTCCCGGAGGCCCTGGATTCCACCAGTGTGGAGGCCCGGTTGCAGGATGGCGTGCTCTTCGTGAAGATCCCCAAGCGGAAGAGCCGGCCCATCAAGGTGAAGTGAGGACGGGACCATGGCCCATCGAGATCTCTACGAGGTGCTCGAACTGTCCCACGGCGCCTCCCCGGCGGAGGTCAAGAAGGCGTACAAGCGCCTCGCCCGGAAACTGCACCCGGACCTGAACCCGGGAGACAAGGCCGCCGAAGAACGGTTCAAGGAGATCAACGAAGCCTACTCCGTCCTCTCCAATGCGGAGAAGAAGAAGCAATATGACACTTACGGGTCCGCCGGTCCCGAGCCCTCCCCAGCCGCGGGCGTCCACTTCGAAGGGTTCGACTTCGGGGCGGGTCCGTCATCGGCCGGAGGCTTCGAAGACCTCTTCGAGACCTTTTCTCACGCGGCCCAGCGCCCCCCGGCGAGAGGGCCCCAGCGGGGACAGGACCTGATCTACCCCGTGACGCTCTCCCTGGAGGAAGCCTTCTCGGGTAAAAAATCCCGACTGGGGATCGTGCACACCGTGCCGTGCGAACGGTGCCACGGAGAGGGGCGCGTGAGCGCTTTGCGAAAGAAGCCTTGCCCCCGTTGCGGCGGCAAAGGGCAGACGGGTGTGGCTCGCGGGCCGTTCTCCTTCATGAGTACCTGCGACCTCTGCGGAGGCACGGGCCGGGATCCGGGCGAAGTCTGCACCGCCTGCCGCGGTTCGGGCACCAAGGAAGTCTCGGACACCGTGGATGTGACCCTCCCCGCGGGAGTGGATACGGGTTCCCGCATCCGGCTGAAGGGCAAGGGACAGGCGGGTCCCATGGGTGGCCCCCAGGGTGACCTCTACATCGAGACCCACATCCTACCGAGCCCGGTCTTTTCTCGGGAGGGGCCCCACCTCAAAGTGAAGGTGCCCATCACCTTCCCCGAGGCGGTGCTGGGGGCCCGCGTGGATGTGCCCACGCTGGGAGGAGGCGCCCGGCTTAAAATTCCGCCGGGGACTTCCAGCGGCCAGGCCTTCCGGCTCAAGGGGCGCGGCATGCCCTCCCTGCGTGGGGCTCAACCCGGCGACCTCCTGGTGGAGGTGACCGTGTTCGTGCCGGCGGTGGTGGACGAGAAGAGCAAGGACCTGCTCCGAGAGTTCGAGAAATTGAACCCAGAGAGCCCGCGGGACGATACTTCCGTCGCAAAGGACTGAAAGGCGCGTAGCCATGCCCAGACGACCCCCCAAGGGAGAAGGACGACGGTTCTACATGATCTCGGCCGTCTCCGAACGCTTTGACATCCACCCCCAGACCTTGAGGCTCTACGAGCGGGGCGGGTTGCTCATGCCCTCGCGCACGGAGGGCAACACGCGCCTGTATACGGACGAAGACCTAGAGCGCCTGCGGGTGATCCTCAACCTCACGAGGGAGTTGGGCGTGAACCTGGCCGGCGTGGAGATCGTCCTGAACATGCGCGACAAGATGAACCTCATGCAGGAGGAGATCAACGCGTTCACGGAGTTCTTCCTCCAGCAGCTCCAGAAAAAAGGCGTGACGCGAGAGCAGGTCAGAGAGCGGGCCCTGGTCACCATTCCCAAGGGACACCTCAAGGTCCTTCTGGACCGGCTGGATGAGGGCGATGAGCCCTAAAAGCAGCTCGAACACCATCGAAGAGTCGGCCCTCCTCAAGCGCTACTTGCGGGAAATCTCCAAGTTTCCCCTTCTCACGGCGGAACAGGAGAAGGAGATCGGAGCCCGCATCCAGCGCGGGGACAAGGCAGCCCTCCACACGATGGTGGAGTCCAACCTCCGCTTCGTCGTGTCCTTCTCGAAAAAGTATCGCGGATGGGGCCTCTCTTTTCAGGACCTCATCAACGAGGGCAACATCGGGCTCATGGAGGCGGCCAAGCGCTTCGATCCCGAGCGGGGCGTCAAGTTCATCACCTACGCCGTGTGGTGGATCCGCCAGGCCATCATTCACGCGCTCTCCGAACAGGGGGGACCCTTCCGCATCCCCCAGAAACAAGCCAACCTCCTCTACAACATCCACAAGACCATCGCCGCCATGAC
>Ga0315271_10003409_pt1 | contig 10032 bp, 10 predicted proteins | sample C3_top_MG_FD_204664 | JGI IMG/M metagenome (GOLD analysis project Ga0315271, IMG submission 204664) | Sediment microbial communities from Yellowstone Lake, YNP, Wyoming, USA - C3_top | ecosystem: Environmental > Aquatic > Freshwater > Lake > Sediment | place: USA: Wyoming | collected 2017-08-01
GTCGGTTGCCTCATTACAGCAAGAATACCTTGCGGCGCGTCCAGATCGGATAACTTTGAGAACTGGGGGTCGGAACAGGAGTATTGCTTCGTCGAGGAGGCTAGTCGGACCAGTCGGTCGCTCTGCCCCTCTTTTTGCAGATAACCATGGGCGACGACGATCGTGAGAATCTGTTCGGGGTACCGAGTTAGAAGATCTCGAACCGCATGGCCGCCTTCGACCACAAAGGCACCGTCCTGCGCTCGCGCACGTCTATCACGGAAGAGTTCACGAATATGCGCCCCTTGCGAGCGCGTCAGGAGGGGGAGTGAGGCAGTCACGCTAGTGGATCATAGTGAACAGAACAGGATCAGCGACGTTTCCGACCGGATGCGGCTTCAGCAGCACGAATCCGTTGTGCCCGCGCCTTCGCTCGTTTGAGTGCCGTCAGCTTCCCTCTGGTTCGATCTTGCTCATGCTGAAGCTTGTCGAACTGAGACTTGAGATGGAGCTTTTCCCGTTTGTGAAGTGTGGCACATTCTTCATGAGAGAGCTGGATCCAATCTCCACAAGTCCGAGCCCGCTTAATCCGCTGTTCCAACGACTCTCGCAACTGTTTGGAACGCATGCTTAAAAGCGATTTCAAGGCGTCCTTGCGCCGCTGAACCTCTTCTTCTTCTGCGATAATGCCACGAATATCTGTCCCTAACATAATGCGCCTCCTCACTGAATCACGAATAAACTAGGCAATGCAGTATACTCGATTTCATTGCTCATCTTCCAGTGAGGATAATTGCTCGTAAGCCGTTGTATATTAAGGTGTATTACATAATGGCCTATTGAGGCGCGGTTGCGAAGACTGTCCCAATTCAGTATTATCGCACCATGGCACTCGGACAACAGATTCAGGCTTGGCGTATCTCCCGATGCCAGTCGGTCGACGACTTGGCAACCGAGTCGGGACTTCTACCGCATGTATTGGATCAAATTGAATCGGAAGAGCTCGATCCCTCTGTCTCGCTGCTCGAAGCGCTCGCTGCCGCGCTGAAGATACCCCCTGCCTGGCTCTTTAGCCATCCAACCTCGTTTCGTACTTTGTTTGATGACCCGGAGGACGAGACAAGTTCCACCCATAAAAGCCCAGATCCTGTCACAGAACGAATTCTCGCCGGATCACGGATGGATCGTTCGCTCTACGTTCTGCTGACCGCTATCATACAAAGCGGCGAACCGAAGTTGCTCCGTGCAGCGGAAGTAAATCTGCGTAGCCTCGTCAAACAAGCCAAGCAAGCGACGATCCCCTGGCAAAATCGCCCATCGGGCCACTTCGAACCACCGAACGATTAGTTATTTCTGCGAGACTTGCGAGAAAAGCGCGACGAGCGGGACTGGCTGAAGACTGAAGTGTTCGGAACTTCGAACCCCAACTTTCCCTGTCCACCTCTAACTCAGAACTCAGAACCCAGAACTCAGAACTGCCCTGCCCGTCTCGCTTGTCTCGCTCACAATACTTGGAGAATGAAACATTTCAGATAGCGCGTTTCGGGCATGGTGGCGAGGATGGGATGGTCGCTAGCCTGTCCACGCTGTTCAAGCAGGCGAACTTGCCGCTTCGCATCCCGTGCAGCAAGGCGGATACCGGTCCATAATTCCTGTTCAGTCACGTGATGAGAGCAGGAACTCGTGATGAGAAATCCTTCCGGCTTAATCAGCCTCATCCCGAGCAAATTCACATCTTTGTACCCAGCCAGGGCGCGGGGTACGGCTTGTTTGCTGCGAGCAAAGGCCGGGGGATCGAGCAAGACCAAATCATATCGGCGCCCGGCTCGTTCAAGTTTTCGCATCTCCTCAAACGCATCCGCTGTTCGATAAACACAACGATCCTCCACCTTGTTTAACACCGCATGGTTGCGCGCGAGCGCCAGAGCCTCCTCGCTGACATCCAGTCCTTCGACCGATTTTGCGCCTGCGAGCGCCGCATGAATCCCAAAGGCTCCCGTATGAGCAAACACCTCCAGCACCTCCGCACTTGCCGCAAATCGCGCTGTCACCAGACGATTTTCTCGTTGATCGCAAAACCAACCGGTTTTCTGCCCTCGTTCGATATCGACGAGAAATCGAGCAGTCCCTTCATGGACGTCAACCATCGTCGCGCCACCACCCCGGAGAAACCCCTTCTCCACCGGCAGCCCCTCCAATATGCGACTCTTGGCATCGTTGCGCAGATACACTCGCGTGGCTCCTGATTCCTGACAAAGGAGATCGGCCAGCAGATCCTTCCGGCGATCCATCCCCGAAGACAATGTCTGCATGACCAACACATCGCCATAGCGATCCACAATCAAGCCCGGCAAGCGATCGGCTTCTCCATAGATGAGACGATAGGCAGTGGTGTCCGTAACGATCTGCCGACGCAGCCTGATTGCCTGCGCGAGTCGCTCCCTCCAAAACTGCTCCGTGATGGGTTCGTCGTCGAAGGTCAGTATCCGTACGCGGATCTTGGAAGCAGGGTTGTAGAGGCCTCTGGCGTAGAATCGTCCATTCGGCGCCATGACATCGATCACATCGCCCGAGGCCGGCTCACCGCTGACTTCCTCGACATACCCGGCATAGATCCAGAGATGTCCCAATTCCTCAACCCCACGTGCGCGCGAGAGGCGAACGCGCCCACGGGAACTATCATCATGAATGGTCATGCCGTACTTATCCAATGGCGCGACCCGAAGGTCAAGTCCTTCCGCATACGTATAGTTACTTGACGGCAGACTCATGCTATGGTTTGCTGCCCTTATGCATGAAGGGCAACATGTTTTTCACTCCATGAGCCAGAAAGCACAACGATGACACGAATGCCGACCATCGGTTCCGCCGTGATCGATCGGCTCCACCAGTTGGGGGTCCGTCATATCTTTGGCATCCCCGGCGACTATGTCCTCAGCCTCTACCAATTGATCGAGGCCTCACCGATTCAACATGTCGGGACCACGCGCGAGGATTGCGCAGGGTTCGCGGCGGATGCCTATGCGCGTATCAACGGCATCGGAGCGGTCTGTGTCACCTACTGCGTCGGCGGACTCAATACCGTGAATGCCATCGCCTGCGCCTACGCTGAGCGATCACCCGTGGTGTTACTCACCGGGTCACCAGGACTCTCGGAGCGTGTTCGCACGCCCTACATGCACCATATGGTGCGGGACTTTTCCACGCAACGCGAAGTATTCGAGAAGATTACTGTGGCCGCCATCTCCCTGGACGATCCTTCAACCGCAGAACATGAAATGGATCGGGCCTTTGCGGCGCTGTTGCGCTATCGCCGCCCGATCTACATCGAAATTCCTCGCGATCTTGTGCATGCGCCGCTGCCACACCCGTTACGACCCTTGTGCCTCGACGACGAGCCCAGTGATACCGCTGCACTGGACGAAGCCATTGCTGAAGTCCGTACCATGTTGGCTTCTGCCAAGCGCCCTGCAATTCTGGCCGGGGCGGAGATCGCTCGATTCGGGCTGCAAGACGATCTGACGAGCCTGGTCGAACGGCTCAACGTCCCCATCGCTTCGACCCTGCTGGGTAAATCCGTTATCCGCGAAGACCACCCGCTCTACGTCGGCATCTACGGCGGCCTAATTGCGCGAGACGAGGTTCAACAGTTCATCAATCAATCCGATTGTCTCCTGATCCTGGGATCGATTTTATCCGACGTCGAAGATCTCAATGCCGATTCACCCCTGATGACGGGAGGCCGCACGATTCATGCAACCGCTGATCGGATAGCCATCAAACACCACCGCTACGATACGATCCGGTTTCATGACTTCGTGCGGGCGCTGGTGACCAATCCCCTCCCTTCCTTTCCTTCCCGCCCGCTTCCGGCGCCGCTCGCTGTCGAGCAACGTGCCATAGCCCCGGATGCCCCCGTGACCTTAACCGGACTCTTCCGCCACCTCGATAGTCTGTTGAACGAGCATACCCTGGTCATCGCCGACGTCGGAGAATCGCTCTTTGCGGCAGCCGATCTCCATGTCCACCAGCGATTTGAATTCCTCGCTCCCGCCTATTACACCTCGATGGGATTTGCTGTCCCTGCAGCCGTGGGAGCCTCATTTGCCGATCCTACGCTTCGGCCAATCGTGCTGGTCGGCGACGGCGCGTTTCAAATGACAGGAACGGAACTCTCGACCGCCGTGCGATACGGTCAATCGCCAATCGTCATCGTGCTGAACAACCGAGGCTACTCCACTGAACGGGAAATTCTCGAAGGCCCCTTCAACGACGTCCACGAGTGGCGCTATGAGCGAGTCTGCGACATGATCGGAGGCGGAGTCGGTACGCGGATTGCCACCCAAGGGGAGTTCGAACAAGGACTGACCGCTGCCTTGGCTGACTCCAGCCGCCTACATGTCATGAATGTGCTGCTCAATCCAGCCGATCGCTCAGCCGGCATGGTCCGGCTGGCCCATCGCCTCGCCAAACGACTCTCTCCTGATCGGCCGTAGCAGGCTGGTTTGTTTGGTCTATTTGGTTTGTTTAGTTTGTCTGGTTGAACCAAATAAACAAAATAAACCAAACAAACCGTCCCCACCATCCTCGGAGTGTAGGGTTTTCCCACCATCCACTTCACCTCACACCCGGTTTTCTATTCGAACATTCAACGATTGAATGATCCTCTAGTGGCACGTCACCTGCACAGATATGTTGATCACTGCTGCAACGCAGCAGGTACATGCGGCACACGACCTTGATTCCCATTCCTGATCCCGCTGCATATCACGGCAAACGTCTTGCTCACCGGAGGACCGATGTCAGACTTTTACCAAAACGGTGTCGTCACGGTGCTCCACCGCCTCGGACAGCCGAACGTCGACCAACTGGAGCGAGAACTGGTGCGCTATGGTCGCGTCAATCCCATCGCCCTGGTCCTGCCATCGCTCTATGCAGAATTGGGACGCCCGGCATTGAAGGCCATCGTAGAGAGCCTCAAGCACGTGTCGTACCTCAACGAAATCGTCATTTCATTGGATTGCGCCTCGGCCTTAGAGTTTCGCCTGGCGAAGCAATTCTTTTCTGTACTCCCTCAGCGGGTGCGTCTCATCTGGAATGACGGGGCGCGCATCCAATCCATCCTCAAGCTCTTGGTCGATCACAACCTCGACATCGGCCTGCAAGGGAAGGGACGAGGATGTTGGACCGCCTTCGGCTATGTACTGGCCCGAAACCACAGCCAGGTCATCGCGCTCCATGACTGCGACATCACAAGCTATGATCGTGAATATCTGGCGCGCCTCTGCTACCCCATCGCAAATCCGAATCTCGGTTATGAGTTCTGCAAAGGCTATTACAGCCGCGTCACCGATCGCCTGCATGGGCGAGTGACACGCCTGTTCATTACCCCTATGATCCGGAGTCTCCAACAACTCGTGGGACCTCACGCGCTCCTGACGTTTCTCGACAGCTTCCGCTACCCGCTGGCCGGCGAGTTCGCGATGGTGCGTGACTTGGCCTGGACCAACAGAATTCCCGGTGATTGGGGTCTCGAAATCGGGGTGCTCGCGGAGGTCTATCGGAACTGCGCTTTGCGCCGCATTTGCCAAGCAGATATTGCCGATGCCTATGACCACAAACACCAGGCCCTCTCGGATCACAATCCCGATGCCGGCCTCCTCAAAATGTGCGTCGATATCACCAAATCGCTCTTTAGAAATCTGGCGAGCGAAGGCGTCATCTTATCCGACGGAGTGCTCAAGACCTTGCGGGCGACATATTTGCAAGCCGCTCAAGAAGCGATCAGCCGCTATGAAAACGACGCGGCCATTAACAGCCTCACGTTCGACCGGCACCAAGAGCGTACAGCCGTCGAAGTTTTCTTGAAAGGCATGAAGCTGGCCACCGACGGATTTCTGGACGACCCGCTGGGCGTCCCCATGATTTCCAACTGGAGCCGTGTGACCCATGCCGTGCCGGATATCTTCGATCGCCTGATCGACGCCGTTGAAGCGGACCACATCTGGGATCCCACGTCAGAATCGGTCGCCATTCCATCATGAGCGCCAGTCTCACACTACTGACTGCCGCAACTGAAGCACGCATCCAAGATATCGACTCGACGGAGATTCTCGTTGGGATTCCAAGCTACAACAACGCAGACACGGTCGGGCATGTCGTGCGGGCCGTGAGCGTGGGCCTTGCCAAACACTTCCCAGGCTGTCGGGCCGTCCTGGTCAACTCTGACGGCGGCTCTTCAGATGGGACGCCGGCCATCGTCGCCCGCACCGCCGTCGATTTCCAGTATCTGTTCATCGGTGACCAGCAAAGCATCCTGCATCGGATCGTCACGCCCTACCATGGCATTCCCGGCAAAGGCAGCGCCTTCCGGACGATCTTCGAAATTGCCCGACGACTGAAGGCCAGGGCCTGTGCCGTCGTTGATGCGGACCTCCGCAGCATTTCACCGGAATGGATTGAACTGCTACTCCGCCCAATCATGGAAGAGGGATACGACTACGTCGCACCCTACTATCTGCGCCACAAATACGACGGTACGATCACCAACAGTCTCGCCTACCCACTCACCAGAGCACTGTACGGGCAGCGAATCCGCCAGCCCATCGGTGGAGAATTCGGTTTTTCCGGCGCCCTCGCAGCCCACTATCTCGACCAGCATGTCTGGGAATCGGAAGTGGCGCGATTCGGCATCGACATCTGGATGACGACGGAAGCCATTGCCAGCGGCGCACGGGTGTGCCAAAGCTTTCTCGGCGCAAAAATCCATAATCCAAAGGATCCTGCTGCCGACCTATCAGGCATGTTGATGCAAGTGATGGGAGCGCTCTTTGCCCTCATGGAACAGCATGAAGACCTCTGGTCTCGCCAGAAGGGATCGCAGCCGGTTCCACTCTTTGGATTTCCCTACGAGGTTGGCGTCGAACCGGTTCATGTCAACATGGAACGGATGGTGTCGTACTTTCGACAGGGCCTCACCGATCTTGAGCCCATCTGGCGACAGATTCTTACAGACGACACGTTCACGCAGTTGCATCACACCCAGGGGACATCCGACGCCGACTGTCGTATCCCCGATGAGCTATGGGTCCGGATCGTCTACGATGCAGCCACCGCGTACCGGAAACGAATCATGCCACGCGATCACCTCCTCAAAGCCCTGACCCCTCTGTATTTAGGCCGGACCGCCTCGTTCGTCCATGCCACCCAAGGCCTCACATCCACGGAGGCGGAACAGAAGATCGAAGCCTTATGCCACACATTCGAACGCATGAAACCCTATCTGGTTGAACGTTGGCAACCGCCGGCGTTGCAGCCAGCAACGCCGGCTCTGTTGCATCACGCAACCATCGACGCAGGAGGCGATCATGGATAACTTCATTAACCAAGCGCTTCTAAAACCGTTGGAATTGCTCGGACACCAGATGTTGGCCGTGCTCCCAAATGTGCTCGCCATGGGCATTATCCTGCTCGGCGGGCTGTTCACCGCCTGGGCATCCGGGTCCTTCGTAGAACGGCTGTTACGCGTCATCGGTTTCGACCGCCTCTGTGATCGGCTGGGAATGAATGCGGCGCTCCTTCGGGGTGGAGTCAAGACGGACCCCTCTCGCCTCGTCGGTCGCAGCATCTATTGGACCGTTCTCGTGCTGGCCTCGATCGCGGCGCTAGGAGCCTTGAACCTGACTCCGATCAACCAGTTCGCTCAGTCACTACTGGCCTATGTGCCCCATCTGGTGACGGCAGCGGTGATTCTCCTGGCCGGATACTTTCTCTCGAACTTTGTATCGCGGGCCGTCCTCATTGCCGCCGTCAACGCCGGACTGCCTCCCGCCCGACTCATTGCCACCTGTACCCGCTGGGGAATCCAAGCCCTAGCTGGCGCCATGGCGTTGGAACAACTCGGCATTGCCCAGCAGATCGTGGTCGTGGGATTCGGCATTACCTGGGGAGGCATCGTGCTGGCCGGAGCGATTGCATTTGGTCTCGGCGCGACCGACCTGGCCAAAGGGTTTTTGGAGCGACGGCTGGTGGGCCGATCCAAATCCGGCGCGGTCGATGATCTCCATCACTTGTAACGGCGCAAGGCCATGCCCAACTTGATCGTCTTCACAGACTTGGATGGCTCGCTTCTGGATGGGACGACCTATTCCTACGAAGCGGCCACACCGGCCCTCACTGCGCTCCGAGAGCAAGGGATTCCCCTCGTACTGGTGTCGAGTAAAACGCGTGCGGAAATGGAACCGCTTCGCCAACGCCTCGACCATCATGACCCGTTCATTGTCGAAAACGGCGGCGCGGTGTATATCCCTCATGGCCTCTTCGACTTTCCCTTCGAACGCATGCGAACCAGATCGCCCTACCAGGTGATCGAATTAGGCCTTCCCTACCACATGCTGCGTGAGGTACTGAAACAAATCGAAGATGCGGTGGAAACGCCGTTGCAAGGTTTTGGAGATCTGTCGGTCGAAGCCATCATGCAGGTGACCGGACTCCCCCACGCCGACGCGGTCCTCGCCAAGCAACGAGAATACGACGAGCCCTATCTGCTGCAAGGCCCTCAGCCGCTTATCGAAGAGGTCTGCCGGCAAATCGTGATCCGAGGCCTTCGATGGACAAAAGGGGGACGGCTATTCCATCTGATGGGGGATAACAATAAGGGGGAGGCCGCCTCCGTGCTCCTGCGTTGCTACCATCGCCAACAACGCATGAGTGGACAAGCGGAGCGGATCGAAACGGTGGGAATCGGGGACAGCATCAACGATGCCCCCCTGCTCGCCATGGTGGATTACCCCATTCTCGTGCAGAAACCGGACGGATCGTACGACCCTGATCTCCACCTGTCAGGAATGATCCGTGCGCCCGGTATAGGCCCGGTGGGATGGAATGAAGCGGTCCTGGACCTCTTGGCGCAAGTATCGTAAAGACAGACTGAGCCCGAGAACAGAAAAGAGCCCCGCCCTTCTGGGCGGGACTTTCTAACTGGATGCTGCAAACGTCAGCCCGCACGAAGAAGGTTGAGACTCAGGCTGAAATAAAGAGAGTCCGATCTTCACTCAACCTTGACCTCGCCTATAGTCAGATGATCATTATCGACTCGATCATCAAAACAACCCGTGCTGCCGGCATTTGTCTCTTCAGCACAATCAGCACTCAGATCTCAGCGCTACCCCACACTAGTCATCTTCAGGATTCACAGTATGGAGGCCCGCTGAAAGACAGGCTGTCAGCAATTGCGCATCGGCACTGACGACAGTCAGCCGCAAGGGCTTAAGCTCCAACGCCAGCGCCAAATGCAATACTTGTGGTGTTCGGAGCGCAGGATACTCCAACGCGAGTTCTTTCGTCGCTAAGTACGTCTGCATCGTCGGGGCAATGAACTGGTAGAGTCCTTCCTGCGATTCGCGCTCGAACTTATGAATCACCGAGTAACAATCGTCACGGGTGATCTCCCCAGCATGGGCTCGATTGGCGAAGGCCGTATAAAAATCGATGACAGACCATGTCGGCAGAATCGCCACTTTACTCCGCTTTACCATAAGCCGGTTGATGATACGCGTGCCGCGCTCCATGCTATACCGCTTCACCAGTGCTGTTGAGTCGAAATAATAGTATGGCATGCGATTACACTCTTCCCTTCAGAATGATGGCGGCCAACGGGCCTGACATTTTTGAGAGCCGATCCTGGAGTTCATCCAGCGCCAGCTCGTCATACCCCTCCTTACGAAACTTGTCGGCCAAGTTGCCTTGATTGAACGACGCCGTGTCGTTCTTGAGCCGATCACCCAGCCGGCGCTTTGCCAAACGACTGGGAACCCGTTGTTTCGTGACCGTCAACCCGCGACCTCGGCTGCGTGGTGCGCGAGCGGATGTTCGTCCTTCTTCCGACTTTGATTTGCCCATACCCTCCCTCTCTCTCTGAATTAATGGGGTGCCGATGCCGGCGTCGATGCCAATCCATCCCGCGGACATCCCGCAGGCTGACTCGCCTGTGCCGGCAGTTCCGACTCTCCGTACACATGCGCCGCAATGGCCTTCGCCACATCGACAGAAAAC
>Ga0315271_10003410_pt1 | contig 10031 bp, 12 predicted proteins | sample C3_top_MG_FD_204664 | JGI IMG/M metagenome (GOLD analysis project Ga0315271, IMG submission 204664) | Sediment microbial communities from Yellowstone Lake, YNP, Wyoming, USA - C3_top | ecosystem: Environmental > Aquatic > Freshwater > Lake > Sediment | place: USA: Wyoming | collected 2017-08-01
GGCGCGCCTTGCCGAGGCTTTCCTCGATCGCTCCCTCGGCGCGCTGGAGGGAACCTTCGCGCTCCAACTTCCGGTCGCCGGAGAGGATTCCGACAGCCTCTTTCACGCTCCCCTTGACCTTCTTCACTTTTCCGCTGACTTCCTGCTGTCTCATGCTGGTTCTCCTTCCAAGTCTTTCGCGAGTGGGCTACGCACGGCGTGTGCCGTCGGGCTATCCCTTCGGGCGCGCGAAGAGCAGGGCCCCGCCGACCACGATCGCTCCGACGCCGGCCCAGACGGGCACGTTCACGGTCTCCTTCTCCTTGACCGCCAACTCGATCGGCCCGATCTTGGTCTGATGTGTCTTCTTCGTGTAAGTGAAGCCGCCGTAGACGAGGGCCAGAATGCCGGCCACGATCAGCGCGAGGGCGAGGCCTTTGAGGTTGTTCATGCGGGTTCCTCCTTAAACGTGGCAAAAGTAACCGTTTGGAAAATGTTGCCGGTCCGACCGGCAAAACGTGCCGGAGCGAGGCTCCGAATGTCTCTCGTCTCCTGACTGGAGAGCAGGTGCCATGCCAGCGCCCTGCCCGGCATTGCGCGGGAGTGGTACGCCCGCGCGAACCTCAACTGGCATGTGGAGTGCTCTTGGAGGTGCGTGATTGAACGCCTCAACTCCCTCCTGCGTGTCGAGCTCGCCGCGGTCGCCGGATATCAGAAGGCCCTCGGCGCTCTGCGAAAAAAGGCCACGGCCGACGGCGACCACATCCTGCGGCTCGCCTCCGATCACCAGCGAACCGTCACGGCTCTTCACGGATCCGTTCAGGCCCGGGGCGGGGTGCCCGTGGCCGCGGCGACCCCCTGGGAGGGTTCGGGCGTCGCGGCGCTCACCGGCGGCGACGCGGCGCACAGGTTGGGCGACCGGGCGTTCCTGGTCGCGCTACTCGATGCCGAGCAGCGCGGCCTCGCGGAGTACGAGGCCGCGCTGCCCTCGCTCGACGAGGACGCCCGGGAGCTCGTCGAGCTCGAGCTGATCCCGCGGCAGCGGAGGCACGTCGAAGCGCTCGCCGCGCTGCTCGTCGGCCTCGCCGCCTGATCGGCCGCCCGGCGCGCAGCGAGGCGCGCCCCGCGCCGCCTGTGCTAGTTTGGCGGACCTCCGACATGGATGCCGCCTCGCCTCCCGACCCTGCCGGCGAGCCCGTTCGAATCCTGCATGTGCTGCGGCACGCCCTTGCGGATCCGCTCTCGGCTGCCGCGCTGAAGCTCGACCTCGTCGAGCGGCGGCTCCTTTCGTCGTCCGGAGCCGACCCGTCGTGGGCGGTGGAGAAAGTTCGCGCGGTGCAGGCCAATCTCGGCGCGACGACCCGGCTCCTCGACCTGCTGCTGCGCCTCGCGGAGATCGCCGGCGAGCAGCCGGAAGAAACGTCTCTCCGGGACGTCTGCCTCCGCGCGGGCGTTCCGCTCGACACGGCCACCGCAGCCTCTCCGCGTCTACCCCTGCGAGCCGTCGTGCTGGCCGACGCGATCCGGGGCGTCGCGGCCTTCGTGGCGGGGCCGGGCGGCGCCGCCGTGCCGGCCGGACGCGAGGGGCTCGGAGACGGCCGCGTGGACCTGACCCTGGAGGGCACGCGCGGGACGACCGATGGTCGTCCCGCGCGGCTCCTCGAGCTACCTCACGGTAACGAGGACGCGGAAGCCCTGTTCGTGGCCCGCGCGGTGGTCGCGGCCGACGGCGGCCGCCTCGAGCTGACCGAAAGCGGCGGACGCCTCTCGGCCCTCTTCTCGTGGCCTCTCCGGACCGAGGGGAACGCCGCCCGGAAGGACGACGCGTGAAGATCCTCGTTGTGGAAGACGAGCCGCGGGTGAGGGCCTCGCTCGTCGAGCTCGTCGAGGAGCTCGGATACGTCTCCTTCGCCGCGGACTCGGTGGCGGACGCGCGAGACGCCCTCTCGCGCGAGACGCCGGACGTCTGCATCACGGACCTCGGCCTGCCGGACGGGAGCGGCCTCGACGTCGTGCGCGCCGCGAAGACCGCCCGGCCGGATTGCTCCGTCCTCGTCCTGACGGGAAAGGGCTCCATTCTGTCGGCCGTCGAGGCCATGAGGGCGGGGGCCCACGACTTCCTGCTCAAGCCGCTCAAGCCCGCGCTCCTCGCCTCGACTCTCGCGCGCCTCGCCGAGCACTGGGCGCCGCACCCTGCCGCGGACGCGCGTCCCGAGCCCGCGGCTCCCGGACGGCTTGGGGAGATGGTCGGCCGGTCTCCGGCGATGCGGGAGGTCTTCCGCCTGATCGCCCGCGTCGCGGGTTCCGAGGCGCCCGTCATGATCACCGGCGAGAGCGGCACGGGCAAGGAAGTCGCGGCGCGCACCGTGCACGCGCTCTCGCGCCGCGCCAAAGGGCCGTTCGTCGCCGTGAACTGCGGCGCGATTTCGCCGCATCTCGTCGAGAGCGAGCTCTTCGGGCACGAGAAGGGCTCGTTCACTGGAGCCGAGCGCCGCCGGGCCGGCACGTTCGAGATGGCGCACGGAGGGACCCTCTTCCTGGACGAGGTCACCGAGATGCCGCCCGATCTCCAGGTCAAGTTCCTCCGGGTTCTCGACACGCGCGCCTTCCGCCGTGTCGGCGGCAACGAAGAGCTGGACGTGGACGTGCGGCTCGTGGCGAGCTCGAATCGCGACCTGGCCGAGGCGGTGAAGAACGGGTCGTTCCGATCCGACCTCTTCTACCGGCTCAACGTCTTCCCGCTCTGGATGCCTCCGCTCCGCCAGCGCAAGGAGGACATCCCGGCTCTCGCGAGCCACTTCCTGTCACAGGTCGAGCAGAAGGAAGGACGCGGATTCACGGCTCTCGAGGCCGGTGCGCTCGAGGCGCTGGGCCGGCACGACTGGCCCGGCAACGTGCGCGAGCTGAAGAACGCCGTGCATCGGGCGTACGTCCTGAGCGACCCGCCCACCGTTCCGCCCGAGGTCGTCGAGGCGGTCCTGGACGCGCCGCAACCGGCCGGGCGTCCGCCGGCCGGGCCGGATGCGAACGCGGAGTCGTGGCCCGAGGTGCCGGTGCGCGTCGGAGAGAAGCTCGAGGCGGTCGAGCGCAAGCTGCTGATCGCCACCCTCAAGGCCGTCAACGGAGACCGCCGGGCGGCGGCGGAAATTCTGGGCATCAGCCTGAAGACCGTCTACAACCGGCTCAAGCAGTACGGCGTCGACGACCAGGCGCTTCCAGGAGGACGAGCTCGAGGCTCCTGAGCGGGACCGGTTTGGCGAGGTGATGGTCGAAGCCGGCCTCGCGCGACCGGGCCAGATCCTCCGGCTGGGCCCAGCCGGAGAGAGCCACGAGGAAGACTCCCTTGAGCGCCGGATCCGCCCGGAGACGGCGCGCCACCTCGAGGCCGTCGAATCCCGGCAGGCCGATGTCGAGGATCGCGACATCCGGGATCAGCCGCTTCGCGGCGTCGACGGCGGAGGGGCCGTCGTGCGCGACGTGCGTCTCGTGTCCTCCGAGGGCGAGCAACTCGGCAAGCGTGAGCGCCGCGTCGACGTTGTCGTCGACGACGAGGATCCGGCGGGGCAGCGGCGGCGCGCCCGGAGAAGCCTGCGCCGCCGAAGGAGCGACGGAATCCTCGGCCGCGCACGCGAGGCGGAGCGTGAAGGTGCTGCCCTTGCCCTCGCCCTCGCTCGCGGCGGTCAGCCTGCCGCCGTGCAGCTCGGCGAGGCTCTTTGCGAGCGCGAGGCCGATCCCGAGCCCTCCGTAGACCGGCTCGTGCGCGCGGTGCCCCTGCCCGAACATCGTGAAGACGTGCGCGAGGTGCACCGCCGGGATTCCGATGCCGGAATCCACCACCGAAACGACGACGCCTCCGCCGTCGCGGACGGCCTCGAGACGGATTCGCCCGCCCGGCTCGGTGTACTTGGCGGCGTTCGAGACGAGGTTCGCCAGGACCTGCGCGAGCCGCATCGGATCGGCGTGCAGGAACACCGGCGCCTCGGGCACGACGAGCTCGAATTGCTGGCGGCGGCGGACGAGGAGAGGCCCGGCCGTCTCGAGCGCGCTTTCGATGACGGCCGCGAGGGACACCCGCTCGCGGCGCAGCTCCAGCTTTCCGTGCGTGATGCGGGAAAGGTCGAGAAGGTCGTCGATCAGCCGCACCATGTGCGCGACCTGCCGTTCGATCACGCGCCGGGCGCGGTCGCGCCGGACTTCTTCCTCCGGGGTGTCGCCCGTCCGGGAGAGGATCTCGGTCGCGCTCGCGAGCGGCGCTAGCGGGTTGCGGAGCTCGTGCGCCAGCGTCGCGAAGAACGCGTCCTTCCGGCGGTCCGCCTCGCGCAGGGCGCGCTCGGCCGCGCGGCGCTCGGCCACCTCGGCCGCGAGCGCCTCGTTCATCGTCTCGAGCGCATCCGTCCGCTCGGCGACCCGGGTCTCCAGCTCGTCGCGAACGCGGCGAAGCCCCGCCGCGCGCCGCGACACGTCGACGGCGTAGCGGATCGAGCGTTCGACGTGCGCCGCGTCGAGATCGGCCTCGACCAGGTAGTCCGCGGCGCCGCTTTCCATCGCCGCGACGTCGGCCGCGCGATCGGCCGGACCGACCATGATCACCGGAGCGCCGTCGCCCGCCGCGCGATAGGCGCGCAGGAGGTCGGTCCCGCTCCGCGCGCCGAGACGCGAGCTCACGAGGTGCGCGTCGAAACGCCCGGACGTCATCGCCTCGAGCCCGGCTTCGAACGTCCCGGCCCACTCCAGCGAGACGGTGCCCGGCAGCTCGTCCACGAGGGCGCGGAACCGGACTCCGTCTTCCTCGCTGCCGACCGCGAGGACGTGGAGAGGCCGGATTTCCTTCGGATTCGACATCGCGCGCATCTCAGGCTACGGCACGAGTCGATGGCAGGCAAACGCGGCCTCGTCCCGGGTCAAAGGGTGGAAAGAACGGGCGGGGCGCCGCGCGGCCGCGACGCCGCTCCGCCCGCGAGCTCAGTTGTAGATGACCTTCTCGTAGGACCAGTGACCCGGGGTGTAGCGCGTGCCGCCCTTGACCTTCTTGTAGTGGGCCTTGACCCAGTGGGCGTGCTTGCGCGGCGGCTCGGACCAGCGGCCGTCGCTCCAGGCCCACGCCTCGCCGGAGTGATGCCAGTAGCCCTTGATGTACGTGTGGTGCGGTCCCGGGCTCACGACCACGACCTCGTGCCGGCGCGGCGGCGGAGCCTCCGTGACGATGCGGACGTGCAGGTCGGGCATCGGGGGGGGCGCGCCCATCCCGGGCGGCATCGGGGGATGAGGCTGCGCCGATGCAGTCCTCGCGACGGACACGCCAGTCGCGAACACGAGGACCGCGGCCGCTAACGTGAAATTCCTGACTTTTCTCATGCCGACCACTCTGCAAGCGGCGGGCCACGACCCCCGTGGCAGGAAGATTGCGCTGGGAGTCGCGATGACGGACTCCCTCGCCGACGGCGAACAGGTGCGCCAGGTGGAATTCGGGCTTTCCACGAAGACGATCGTGACGCTCGTCCTCCTGATTGCTTCCCTGTGGCTGCTGGTCCGGCTCTGGCCCGTCCTCCTCGTGGTCGTCGCCGCTCTCGTCGTCGCCGGCACGCTGAGCCCGGCCGTGCGCTGGCTCGAGACGAAGCACGTGAGGCGCGGGGCCGGAATCGCGCTCGTCTTCGCGGCCTTCTTCATCTTCGCGCTCCTCGTCGTCGCTCTCACGCTGCCGGCGCTGGTGTCGCAGGCGACGGCCCTTCTCGACCACGAGCCCGCGCTGCGCGCGCGCCTCGCGAACGTCCTCACCGGCTCGCATCTGACGGCTCCCCTCGCGCACTGGATTCGCGGTCTCAAGATCGACTCACTGCCGGGCACCCTCGGCACGACAGCGCTCGATTTCTCGGTGCGCGTCTTCGCCATCGCGGCGTACTCGTTGAGCGCTCTCTTCCTCGCCCTCTACGTCATGATCGACCGCGACCGGCTCCGCGGGGGGCTCTACGCCGTCGTCCCCCGCTCGCACCACGTCCGCCTCTCCCGCATCGTGATGAGCCTCGAGACGATCGTCGGGGCGTACATCCGCGGGCAGCTGCTCACGTCCCTGCTGATGGCCGTCTTCACGTTCGTCCTTCTCACGGCGTGCGGCGTGGAGAACGCGCTGGCGCTCGCGGTGTTCGCGGGCCTCGCGGACGTGCTGCCCTATATCGGACCTCTTCTCTCCGTGGGCCCGGCCTTCCTCGCGGCTCTGTCGCGCGGGCCCGCGGTCGCCGCCGTCGTTCTCGTCCTCATGCTCGCGTACGAGGAGTTCGAGAGCCGGGTGCTCATTCCCCGCATCTACGGCCGGGCGCTGCGGCTTCCCGCGTCCGTGGTCATGTTCGCGCTCCTGGCGGGCGGAACCCTGATGGGGATCCTCGGCGCGCTCCTCGCCCTGCCCGTCGCGGCCGCGGTGATGATGCTCATCGAGGAGCTGCGGGTGGACCTTCCCGGTGAGCGGGAGGGGCTCGTGGATACGCAGGTGCGCGAGGCCGACGACCGCGGCGAGGACGAGTACGAACGCAGGACGGAAGGTGTGCCCGCCGAGCAGGCCGCCGCCATCGCCGTCGAGATCTCGGAGGACCGGCGCCAGGAAGAGCGCCGGTAGGACGTGCACGAGGCCGGCACTTTCTACACGGCGCGCTCTCTCCCGATCCGCCCCCGAGGTATCTCCACAGGTTGAAGTCGCCTGAGACGCCCTGCCAGCGCTGGCAGGGAACTTGCGCTCCGAGACCGGCAGGAGACTCAGAATCATGAAGAACTCAGTTCCGGCCCTCGTAGCGGCCCTCTCCCTCACGTGGCTCCTCGGAGCGCCGCCTGCGAACGCCGCGGCCAGGTCCAAGGCATCCTCGCCCGAAGTGACCGACGCGCTCAACGGCATCTCCGTGCGGACGAAGCTGATCGAGAAGCTCGGCGCCGACGCTCTCGGGATCGCGGTCTCCGTGTCCGGCGAGACGGCGACCCTCACGGGCGAGGTGGCGAAGTCGCCCAGCCAGGGTCTCGCCGAGGAGGTCGTCCTCTCGGTCAAGGGCATCAAGAAGGTCCACAACAAGGTCACCGTGAAAAACGCCGAAGGGGCCGTCGCTGCGTCCGAGTCCTCGGTGAAGAACGTGTCGCTCGAGATGAAGGTGAAGAGCGTCCTGCTCACCGACATCGGCACGAACGCGCTCAAGATCGAGGTCGAGGCCGTCGACGGCGTCGTGAGCCTGCGGGGCAAGCTCGACGATTCCAACACCTCGAAGGCCGCCGTCAAGAAGACCCGCTCGATCAAGGGCGTCAAGAAGGTCGTCGACCTTCTGAGCTGATTCCTCCCACCTCGGAACGAAAGAAAGGAATACACCATGCTCTGGACAATCTGCCTGATCCTCCTGGTCCTCTGGGCTCTCGGGATGGTGACCTCCACGACGATGGGCGGCCTCATCCACGTGCTGCTCGTCGTGGCCATCGTGGTCGTTCTCATCCGCGTCATCCAGGGACGAAGGGTGATCTGACCGGGAGAAGCCGATCACCCCGGCTCGGGCCTGGGTGATCGGCCTCTCGCTTCTCGGCGGCTTAGACTCGGCGCGAAAGAGAGAACGCCATGAGCCGTCGAACACGGATCGCGCTCGCCCTGTCGGTCGTCATCGCCGCGCGGGCCTCCGCGCAGCAGCCCGCCCGGACTTCCCCGCCGCAACCCGCGGTGACGGCCGTGAAGGCGGGGCGGCTCGTGGACCCCGAGACCGGGAAGATCTTCGCGAACCAGGTCATCCTCGTCGAGGGCGAGAAGATCAAGGCCGTCGACGCCGGCCTCGCGATCCCCGCGGGCGCGACCGTGATCGACCTCTCGGACCTCACGGTGCTGCCGGGGCTCGTGGACACACACACGCACCTCGGCCTCACTTACAAGGACATCCCCGAGCACGACTATTACTACCTGACGTACGTCATGGACTCGACGCCGCTCCGCGCGATCCAGGCGGCGTCGAACGGGATCCAGCTCCTCAATTCCGGCTTCACCGTCGTGCGGGATCTCGGGAACAACGCGCTCTACACGGACACGGCGCACCGCGTCGCGATCGACCAGGGATGGATCCCGGGCCCGACGATGGTCAACTCCGGCCTCATCATCGGAGGCCGAGGCGGGCAGTTCTGGCCGACGCCCGAGATGGCGAAGCAGCACGGCATCGTCTACCCCGAGTACCTCGACGCCGACACGCCCGACGAGATCGTGAAGGCCGTGCGCGAGAACATGCTGTTCGGCGCGAAGGTCATCAAGATCTGCGTGGACTGCAAGCCGTGGGGTTACACCGTGGACGAGATGAAGCTCTTCGTCGCGGAGGCGGCCAAGGGCGGGCTCAAGGTGGCCGGGCACGTCCAGACGCCCGAAGGCGCGAGCCGCGCGATCGAGGCCGGGATCTGGTCGATCGAGCACGGCTTCGCGCTGACCGACGCGCACCACAAGGCGATGGCGCAGAAGGGCATCTACCTCGCTTCGACGGACACGCCCTTCACGCCGTACCACGGGACGAAGGAAGCGATGGAGAAGACGGCCGCGCAGCTGAAGAGCGCGTGGAAGAACGGCGTCAAGGTCACGTTCTCGACGGACATGGACTACTACAAGACCGGCAACGACATGAGCCGCGGCGAGCTGACGATCAACTTCCTCCTCACGTGGAAGGCCGCTGGGATCCCGGCGCCGGACATCCTGAAGGCGATGACGACGACGGGCTACGCGTGCGTTGAGGTCGAAAAGGAGCGCGGCGCGATCCGGCCCGGCCTCGCGGCGGACTTCATTGCCGTGAAGGGCAATCCTCTCGACGACATCGACGCGCTGCGCGACGTGCGGTTCGTCATGAAGGACGGGCTCGTCTTCAAGCAGGGCGGGGTCATGACGCCCGAGAAGTTCTTCCACGCCGGCCCGGCGAAGGGGTGGCGGAAGCGCTGAGCGCGCTTTCGATCGCGTCAGTTCCCGAGGATCTCCTTCGTGTACCAGTCGACGAAGGGGCTCGGCACGAGAAACGGCCGCGCGCGTTTGAGGAGCGTCCGGGCGCTCGCGACGCTGCCCGTCTCGCGGAGCGCGACCGCGGCGTAGAACATGGAAGTCTCCTCGCCGTCGGCAAAGGGCTCGAGGATCGCCGTCTGGGCGTTGCACTCGTCCCAGTCCTTCATGAGGGCCGCGGCCTCGAGGAGCGTCTTCCGCGCGTCGCGGTTCTTCGGTTCGGAGGCGACCACGCCCGTGAGGATCTTCCGGGCGTCGGCGGCCTTGCCGCTCCTCACGAGCGCGTGCGCGTCCGCGAGCCGCTTGTCCGGCGTCGCACGCGGCGTCGGCGCGGGACCGTCCGCACGCAGCGGAAGGGAAACGGCAACGGCCGCAAGGAAGGCGACCCGCACGACAAGCCGCCGTCGAATCCTCATCGCAAGACCTCCGGGGATCGACCTCTAATTTGACTCGCTTCGTCCGTCTCAGAACCTCTGGACCAAGCCGTCCGAAATGCCCTTCTGCTTCAGCCGCTCGCGGAGCGCTGACGCCTCGGCCGCTGAACCCGCCTCGCCGACGACCACGCGGTACCAGACGCCCTTCGCTCCGAGGTCCACCTGGAGGACGCGCGCCGGCAGGCCGAACTGTGCGCCCAGCCGCAGGGCTTCGCCCTCGGCGGTCGTGCGCTTGCGGTACGAACCGACGTGCACGCCGAACGCGTTTCCGTGGGCCGCGGCGGCTTTCGGCGTCGCCGCCTGAACCGGGAGGGCGGTGGGCGCTGGAGCCGCGACCGGGACGACCTTCGGAATCGGCGTGGGCGGCGCGACGGTCGCGGCCGCGCGAGCAGTGGGCGTAGCGGGAGGGGACGGCGTCGGCACAGCAGCAGGACCAGGAGCCGGCGCTCCGATCCGCTCGACGATCGACGGCGGCGGTGGCCCCTCGTCCGGGACGGCCGAAGGCGTGGCCGTGACGGCCTGCGCGAGGATCAGGATCGCGAGCACGGGTTACCTCGAGAACGATTCTATGTCTTAACCCGGCCGGCTCTCCCGGGAACCTTCGGCCGCCGCCGCCCCTGCGGTGATGTCGGTGCTCCGGC
>Ga0315271_10003412_pt1 | contig 10028 bp, 10 predicted proteins | sample C3_top_MG_FD_204664 | JGI IMG/M metagenome (GOLD analysis project Ga0315271, IMG submission 204664) | Sediment microbial communities from Yellowstone Lake, YNP, Wyoming, USA - C3_top | ecosystem: Environmental > Aquatic > Freshwater > Lake > Sediment | place: USA: Wyoming | collected 2017-08-01
CACGGCGGCGCCAAAGAGCCACGGCGCCGCCGCCGGGGCGACGGCGCCGGCGATGAAGCCCGCCGCCGTGAACGTGCCGGAGACGATGGTGGCCAGGGCGCGTGGCTCAGAGAGCCAGAAGCCGCGCGACGCGCGCGCGGACGTGGCCGATCCGCGCGCGCCGGTGGTCTCGGCCTGGGAGCGACGCTCGACCGTGTCGTAGCCCAGACGACGGACGGCGCGGAAGACGTCCGTCAGCGCCGTCTCGCCGGGGTCGATGGCGACGGCGAGCGTGGCCGCGCCGAAGTTCACGTCGGCGCTGCGCACGCCGCGCTCCTTGCGCAGTGCGCCCTGCAGCTTGACCGCGCAGTCGGCGCAGTCCATGCCGGTGACGTGCAGCACGCGCCGCTCCCCGCCGTCCTCGCCGGGCAGTGGCCGCGAGAGGTCGAGGGGTCCGTGCGCGTGAGCCGCGAGCGGGCAGTGGTCCTCGCAGTGAGCCTGCGCCCCGGCGCGACGAGCGAAGGTCTCCACCGCCTCGCCGTCAAGGGCGCCCTCGTCGAAGCTGACGCCCAGCAGGCCGCGAGAGACATCCGGCTCGACGCCGTGGATGCCGTCGAGCCGCAGCAACTCGCGGCCGACCTCCTCCACACAGCCGCCGCACTCGGCGGCACGGGGGAGGAGCAGGGAGAGTTCGAGGGTACGCTCGGTCACGGCCGCCCGCCTGCGGCAGCGGCCGCCGCTTCGCGCGCGATGCTCACCTCGCCGGAGAGGTCTTCCGGCCCGTGTTCGACGTGCTCGCGCGTGATGTCCAGCAGCACGCGGATGTGGGCGTCGTCGGGCGAGTAGAACACCATCTTGCCGGCCCGGCGCGCGCGTACGAGGCCGTTGGCGCGCAGCACGCGCAGGTGGTGGCTCACATTGCTCTCGCTCATCTCGACGGTGGCGGCGAGGTCGCACACGCAGAGCTCACCGGCCTCGATGATCGCCGCCATCAGGCGACAGCGACTCTGGTCGGCGAGGACCTTGAACACCGTGGCCATCTGGCCGGCGACGCCCGTCGAGACCAGCCGGGCGCGTACCGCCGTCACTCGCTCGGGATCGACGACGTGGACGTCGCAGTGATCGAGCAGGTCCGCGTCATCCTTGCCGCAGATCACCGGCTCCACGAACGGGGTCTCGGCCACGTCGGCACCTCTTCTGAACATATGAACGGACGTTCATATATTACCCCCCGCCGCGACGTTCGAGCAAGGGTCGTCGTTGGCGCCGCTGGTCGCGCAGCCGGCGGCGTCAGTGCACGGCGGCGTCGTGACCGGCGTCGTGGCCGGTCTCCCCACTGTCGTGGGTTCCCGTGGTCGGGGACGAGGAGGACGCGGACGTGGTCATCGCGTCGTGCGTCGTCGAGTCGTGTGACGAGGTGTGACTCGAGCTCGCGGCGTGGTGTGTCCCACTCCCGGCGCCGTCGTGAGAGCCGTCATGCCCGGCCGTGTGGTGAATGCCCTCGCCGGCGTGATGGGAGCTCGCAAGATGATCGGCGATCACGCGTCGATGCTCGGCCCACCCGCTGCCGTCGTGCGTGCCGCCGGTCGCTCCGGCGCGTTGGACGGGCGCTCCCGCGCCGCCGCCGGCCGAGGCCGGCGCTGGCGCGGTGCCACTGCCGGCCAACTCCACGGCGGCAATGCCGCCGCCGGCGACCACGGCGGCGCCGGCGGCGATGACCACGGCCTTGGTGCTGAGGGCCGCGCCGATCTTGGCTATGAGCCCGATGGCCGGCCCCGCGCCCGAGGCCGCCGCTGCTCCGGCAGCCGGGGCCGCCCCAGCACCGAGAGGCCCGGAGGTGTGCCCCGGCAGCGGCAGGGCCTGGAGTGCGGCCGGCACGGCCAGGACCGGCAGCGCGATCGCCAGGCTGGCCGGTGCGGTCGCGTCGCTGCCGGCGAGGCCGGCGAAGACGCGCCGGAACGAGGCCCGCGCCCGGTGCACGAGTACGTCCGCGGCGGGCCGCGAAACCTCGAGCACTTCCGCGAGCTCGCGGCCGTCGAGTCCGTGCAGGTCTTTGAGCACCAGGGCCGCGCGGTAGCGCTCGTTGATACCTGCGAGGCTGCTCTCGATGAGCGCCACCGTGTGCGCCTGCTCGTAGGGGTCGCCGCCGGCCGGGATCGTTTCCACCTCGATGGGGTCGCAGGCGCGGCGGTCGCGGATGAGGCTGAGGCACGCGTTGGTCGCCACTCGGTAGAGCCACGGCCGGAGACGCACGTCTTCCGTCGCCGCGGGCGGCCTGCTGAACGCCTTGAGGAACACGTCCTGCGTCACGTCTTGCGCCTCCTCGCGATCGCCGAGGATGCGGGCGCACAGGTTGTACACGCCGGCGTGGTGGTCGCCGTAGACGCGCGCGAGGGCCTTGCGGTCGCGTGCATGCAGGCCGCGGACGAGTTCGAGCTCGGTGGGAGAAGGAGACGACATCAGGCGATTCTGCTCCTCAGCGTACTCGCGCCCTGTGCACCCGTCATCCGCGGTCAGTCGCAGCCGCCGTGGCCGCTGCCGTCGTGCGTGCCGGCGTGTGAGCCGCCGTCGTGGGTCCCCGTGTGGGTCTGCGTGTGGTGGGTCTCGGCGTGGTGCGTGGCCTGCGCGACCTGCTGTGGGTGCGCGGCAGCGTGGGTCTGCGTGTGTACCTGCGCCTGGACCCGGGAGTGGGCCTGGACCCGCGCGTGCACGCCGTCGCCGCTCTGGTCGGCTGTAAGGTGCTGCGCGTCGCCCCGGGACACCGCGTGGAGCAGAGCCGCGAACTGCCGTGCCGAGAGCGCGACCGAGTCGCCCTGCTGCGCGACCTGCGTCGTCGCGACCGGGGCTGGGTCGCTGGCGCCCGCTCCGCTGCCGACGTGCTGCACGCCTGCCGCCGCCACGGTGGTGAGCGCGAACACGACCACCGCCGTGGCCACGATCGTCTTGACTGCTTTCATGGGTCCTCCTCAGGTGCCGGATCGATTGCCCTTCTTCCGTTCCAACACCTGAGGAGGTCGTTTCTTACACCGGCTCGGTCTCAGTGCAGCCGCGCGCCGGCGTCAGAGGTCCGCAAGCTTCTGCAGGTACTCGTCGCGGTCTATCTCGCCGGCGGCGTAGCGGCGCTGCACGATCTCACGCGGCGTCTCCGTGACTCCTGAGGGCCGGGCCACCGGGGCCTCCGGCGTGGAGGGGTACGCCGCCGCCATCGTCGCAGGCACGATCTGGCCGGCGGTCGCCGGGCGCGGCTGCGACAGCAATCTCACCAGCAGGACGACCAGCACCACAGCCGCCGCGATCACCAGAAGCATCCCAATGCCCATGAGCCAGCCTCCGGCTCCCCAGGGCCCGCCGTGTTCCCACGGGCCGTTGCCTTCCCACATCATCGTCGTCCACCTCTCGTCTCGAGCGCGGGCCCCCGGGATGTCCGGCGGGCCGTCTTTCAGACAGTATCCCTCCGCAGTGTGGAGAAGCTGTGAAGCGGGCGCCGCGTGGATGAGCGGTCTGACGTCCTCGTCTGGCGGAACGTCGCCGGCGGATGGGTCGTCGTCAGGGGGCGGGCCGGGATCGACGAAGGAGGGGCACGGCGTCCCGGGAGCTGCGGAGCCGGCGTCGCCGTCGGCACGGTACAGCCATATGCCGCGGCGCCGTCATGACTTGCCCGCCGGCGGTCGGCGGCCGCGGCCGGTGCGCTGCAGGCGGAGCGCCGCGAGGTCCGCCAGCACGCGGTCGACCTCGCGTTCGACGACGACGGCAGCGCCACCGGGCAGCTCGCGCAACACGTGGGCGACGGCCGCGTCGTACTCGCGCTTGTAGCGCTGGTTGAGCTCGTGCCAGGGGACGCCGGCCAGGGCGGCGACCGCGTCCTGCGCGGCATGCAGCTCGCCCCGCACCAGGAGGACGGCGACGATGGGGTAGCCGAGGTAGCCTTGCCAGTACGAGGCGTTGTCGTTGGCGGTGACCGTGGGGTCGTCCTCCGACCACTCGACGTCGTACGTCTTGTCGCCGGCGGAGGAGACGACCGTGGCTGAGCCGGACCCGGTGAGCCGGACCCGGCCGTCGGCGACCGCCGTGAACGCCTCGAAGACCTTGGCCCTGGGCGGCAGCTTCCAGGGAGCCATCGTCACCTCCGTCTCGTGGCCGGCGCCGGCGGTGGGCCGCCCGTCGTCATCTACTGTACCCGGCCGCCCGCCTCGGGCCTGCGAGGCTTAGAATGGGGGCCGGATCAGAGGCGCCGCTCAGCCGGTGGCCGTAGCGGCGAGAGCAGGGAGGGTCACATGAGCGACGACGTGCGACGGCAGGACGGCGAGGCGCGGGACCTCTCGCCCGCGACCCTTGCCGTGCGGGCGGGCGAGGATGCGGCGCGGGCGCACCGCGGCACGCAGGTACCCATCGTCTACAGCGCCGCGTTCGGCTACGAGGACGTGGACAGCTGGGTCGACGCTGCGCTTGGCCTCACCGAGGGCCACATCTACACGCGCAACACCAACCCGACGGTCGCGGCGTTCGAGGAGAAGATGCGGATCCTCGAGGGGGCGGAGGCGGCCACGAGCTTCGCGACGGGCATGGCCGCCGTCAGCAACACGCTCTTCGCGCTGGTCGCGCCGGGGGAGCGCGTGGTCTCCGTCAAGGACACCTACGGCGGCACCAACCAGATGTTCGTCGACTTCCTGCCTCACATCGGCGTGGAGGTGGAGCTCTGCGACACCAGCGACTTCGAGCAGATCGAAGCGGCCATCGCCAAGGGCTGCCGCCTCGTCTACCTCGAGACGCCGACCAACCCGACGCTCAAGGTGATGGACATCGCCCGCCTCTCCAGGGCGGCGCACGAGGCGGGCGCGATCGTCGTCGCCGACAACACGTTCGCGACGCCGATCAACCAGAACCCGCTGGCGCTGGGCACGGACCTGGTGCTGCACAGCGCCACCAAGTTCATCGGCGGCCACGCCGACGCGCTCGGTGGCGTGCTCTGCGGCCCCGCCGAGCTCATCAAGAAGGTGTACCACTACCGCGAGATCACCGGCGCCTCCATGGACCCGATGGCCGCGTTCCTGATGGTGCGCAGCATCAAGACCCTGGCCCTGCGCGTGCGCCAGCAGAACGAGAACGCGATGACGATCGCCCGCTGGCTGCAGGAGCAGGAGGCCGTGGAGGCGGTGAACTACCCGGGCCTCGAGACGCACCGGCATCACGACGTGGCGGCGCGGCAGATGCGCGGCTACGGCGGCATGCTGAGCTTCTCGCTGCGCGGCGGCTTCGACGCGGTCAAGCGCGTGCTGCCGCGCCTGCGGCTGGCGCACCTGGCCGCCAACCTCGGCGCTGTGGAGACGCTCGCCGGCGTGCCGGCGACGACCAGCCACGTCGAGTGCACCCCCGAGGAGCGCGCCGCCATGGGCATCCCGGAGGGGCTCGTGCGGTATTCGGTCGGCATCGAGGAGGCCGGCGATCTGATCGCAGATCTCGAGCAGGCGTTCACGGCTGCGTAGGCTTTCGCGCCCGTTTGGGGAATGTGTCACCGACTGGTAACGCGAACACATGAGGAGGGCCGGTCCGTGGCCGACAAGACACACAAGAACGGTGAGGCCGGCGCTCCGGAGCCGGACGAGGTGACCGAAGTCACGCAGGCGTTCGGTGCGGCGGACGCACAAGCGGCGGCCGCGGACAAAGAGTCGACTGCGATCCTGGCCACCGCGGACGACGAGATCACGCAGGTCGCGGTTACGCCGGCCCGGCGTCCCAGCCGGACTCGCGGCTTCCTCGTCGCTCTGCTGGTCGTCCTCTCCTGCCTCGGTGTAGTCGTCAGCGGCGTGACCATCTGGGTGCACTACACGGTCATGAACACCAACGGCTACATGAGCCTCGTCGGCCCCATCGGCAAGGATCCTCAGGCGATCCAGAACCTCAGCAGCTACATCGCCGGCCAGGCCGTCGCCGCGGCTGACCTCCAGCAGCGCGTCGGGGACGCGCTGCCGCCGAAGGCGCAGCTCTTCGCCGGACCGATCACCGGCGTCATCGAGGATTTCATCAAGAAGGGCACCACCAAGGTGCTGAGTTCGCCCAAGGCCTACGACTTGTGGCTGCAGATCAACCGCGCCGGGCACGAGAAGGTCGTCGCCCTGCTGCGCGGTCAGACCAACGGCGTGTACATCCAGGGCAGCGACGTGAACCTCAACCTCCTGCCGCTGGTGAGCCAGGTCCTCGTGTGGGCCGATGGCAAGCTGCCGGGCGGGCTCTCGGCACGGTTCAGCCCGCCCGTCATCACTCCCGACATGAGCCCCGAGGCCGGCATCCAGCAGGTGGCCAACTGGTCGGGCAAGCCGCTGCCGTCCGACTTCGGGCAGATCACCCTGCTCCAGTCGAACGCTCTCGGGCCGGCCCAGACGGCGGTCAAGTGGTTCGACCGGCTGACCCTGCTCCTCCCGATCGTCACCGCGATCCTGATCGCCGTGACCATCTGGCTGTCGCGGCGCCGCGGCCGCGCGGCGATCGCCATCGGCATCGGCGCGGCGATCGCCATCTTCATCACGCGCGCGATCGTCGTGCGCGGCTCCGCCTACCTGACCGACCAGCTCAAGTCGGGAGGCGGGTTCCACCTCGCCAAGGATGTGGTCAACGCCTCTCTCGGGCCGCTCACGACGATCACCATCTGGATCTGCGTGATCGGAGTCGTGGTCGCCGTCCTCGTCTGGCTGCTGGGCCGCCGCGACGTGCGCGCCGGCGTGGTCGCGGCGGGCAAGCGCGCCACGGGGCAGGCCGCCGAGGTCAAGCTCCCGGACTCGCCGGTCACCTCATGGGTCGGCAACCACGTCGTGGCGGTGCGCTGGGGGGTCCTCGTCGTGGGCCTGATCGTCCTCGCTCTGACGGCGTCGTCCTGGCTCGGCATCATCCTGACGATCGTCGTGGTCCTCCTGCTGCAGGGCGTGCTCAGCCTGATCGGCGGGCAGTGGCCGTTCGAGGAGCACGAGAGCGACGAGGCGGCGCCGGTCTGATCCCGCCCCGGAGGGCTCGGGGTAGAGTGTCGCCAGGATGACCGGCGGCGACCACAACGACGCGGATCTGACGGCGGAAGGGGCCGGGCGGGCGCAGCCTGACCCGGCCCTCGCGCCTCCGGCGGACATCGAGTCCGACGCGCGCGCCACGGGCGTGCGCGCCTTCACGCGCGACCTCTTTTCGCGGGAGCTGCTGCGCTACCTCGGGCCCGGGTTCGTCGTCACCATCGGCTTCATCGACCCGGGCAACTGGGCGACCAACATCGCCGGCGGCTCGCAGTTCGGCTACCAGCTGCTCTGGGTGGTCTCGCTCAGCACGCTGATGCTCATCTTCCTGCAACACATGGCGGCGAAGCTGGGCATCGTCACCGGCCGCTCGCTGGCCGTGAACGTGCGTGCCCATATGCCGCCATGGCTGACATGGGTGCTCGGGGTCACGATCGCCGCCGCCTGTGTGGCGACTGCCCTGGCCGAGTACCTCGGCGCGGCACTCGGCTTCAACCTGCTCTTCGGTCTGCCGGTCTGGATCGGGGCGCTGCTCACGCTGGTCCTCGTCTACCTCGCGATCCTCGGGCAGCAGTACCATCGCCTCGAGCGCATCATCCTGGTCTTTCTCGCGGTGATCGCCGTCTGCTACGTCATCGAACTCTTCATCGTCAAACCGGACTGGGCCGCAGCGGCGCCGGACTGGATCATCCCCAACGTGACCTCCGCCAGCATCCTCATCGCCCTCGGTATGCTCGGCGCGATCGTCATGCCGCACAACATCTACCTGCACTCGAACGTCATCCAGTCGCGCGACTGGGACGTGGCCCCGACGCAGCGCGCCCGGCTCATGCACTTCGAGCTCGCCGACACCACCCTCGCCATGGGCATGGGATGGCTCGTGAACTCGGCGATGATCATCGTGGCGGCGGCCGTCTTCTTCAGCGCCGGGGTGGAGGTCACGAGCATCGAGCAGGCGTCACAGACCCTCGAGCCCCTGGCGGGCGCCGCCGCGCAGCTCATCTTCGGCATCGCCTTGCTCGCGGCAGGGCTCTCGTCCTCAGTCACGGCGTCTCTCGCCGAGGCCAACATCGTGACCGGCTACCTCGGTCGTCCGGAGGACCCGCGCACGCGCACCTACAAGATCGGGCTGGTCGTGCTGACGCTGCCGGCGATGGTGATCATCGCCGTGGGCGTGAACGCCTACCAGGCGCTCATCGTGAGCCAGGTCGTGCTGAGCCTTCAGCTCCCGTTCACGATCATCCCGCTCCTCTGGCTGAGCCGGGCGCGCAAGGTGATGGGCGACGACCGCACGGGTACCATCACCACGGTGACCGGTGTCGTCGTCGCGGCGCTCATCATCGGGCTCAACGCGTTCCTGCTGTACACGACCTTCTGGGGAGGCTGAGCACATGGGCGTGTACGAGCACATCCTCGTGCCCATCGAGGGCACCGAGACCGACTCGCCGGTCCTGGAGCACGTCGCCGCGCTCGCCGCGGTATGCGGCTCGTCGGTCACGCTCCTGCGCGTGGCCCACTACCACACGCGTGACGAGCGTGGCCACGAGGTGGAGGAGGCTGAGGGCGACCTGGCGCGCGCCGCGGAGGCGCTGCGCAGCCGCGGCATCCCGGTCACCACCCTGCTGCTGGCGGGCGAGCCCCAGCAGGTGATCGTGCAGCAGGCGGCCGAGCTGCGACCGGACCTCATCGCCATGGCCACTCACGGTCACCGTTGGGCCAAGCGCATCGTCCTGGGCAGCGTGGCCGACCACGTGCGGCACAACAGCGACGTGCCGCTGCTGCTTCTCAAGGGCGGCCCCGGGAGCTGAGCCGGGCGAGGCCTCCACTGCGACAACGAACCCTCCAGGGGATATGCTGCCGGCAGGGTGTGTGGAGCACCGGGGTGCGCTGAAGGGAGTCAGTCGTGGCTGGGGCCGGTCAACCTGCCAAGCGATCCTGGTGGTCGCGCTGGTGGAAGCGTCTTGCGATCATCGTCGGAGTCCTCGTCCTCCTGTTCATCGGAGGGTCCGCGCTCGCGGCCAAATTCACGGAGAACAACAAGTTCTGCGGCACCGACTGCCACGAGATGTGGCCGTACCGCGACACGTGGGCGAAGTCGACGCACAAGCAGGTCGACTGCGTGCAGTGCCACATCGCGCCCGGGCCGGTCAGCTTCCTGAAGACCAAGATGGCCGCCTCGCGAGAGGTGTGGGTGCACTTCACCGGCCTCTCCAAGAAGCCGATCCAGGTGACACGGCACATACCGAACGCAGCCTGCGACCGTTCCGGCTGCCATACCAGCGCGCAGACGAGCAAGACGATTTCGCTCGGACAGCCGGCGCCGGTCAAGTTCCAGCACGGCAGCGAAGGACACGCCAAGCAACTCTGCATCTCGTGTCACGCGTCGCTCGTGCACGCCGGCGCCCCCGGGGTCACCGCCCCGCCGGCAAGGTCGATGCCGTCGTGCTTCACCTGCCACACCGACGGCACCAAGAACTGCAGCTACTGCCACAAGCCCCCGCACGCCGACCGCGGTCCCTGCCAGGACTGCCACGGCATCTACGGATGGACCGGCGGCAAGGGCGGCGGTCCGCATCCGGGCGGCCCGCTGACCGGCAAGCACGGGCAGATCACGTGTCAGACGTGCCACACCCAAGGCGTGTCGGTGAAGCCCGACGGGTGCATCACCTGCCACGGCGACCAGCACAACGGTCTGACGAACTGCGTCGACTGCCACACCATCCAGAACTGGAACCCGACGAAGTTCACGCACCCGCAGGAGGGCGAGCACATCCCCGCCGGCGAGGTGCCGCTGCAGTGCAACGACTGCCACCTCAACGGCTTCGGCCAGCCGGCCAGTTGCCCGTGCCACGGCGGCAACCCGCCGAGCGGCGGCGGCTGAGGCCGGCCCGACGGCAAAATGAGCGCCCCGGAGGGGCCGGCGGCCGCAGGGCCACCGGCCCCTCCCGCTATACTCGGTCCATGATCGACCGCCTGGTCCTCTTCGACATCGACTGCACGCTGATCGACGCCCACGGCGCCGGCGGGCGGGCCATCCTCCGCGCCATCAGCGATGTG
>Ga0315271_10003415_pt1 | contig 10024 bp, 7 predicted proteins | sample C3_top_MG_FD_204664 | JGI IMG/M metagenome (GOLD analysis project Ga0315271, IMG submission 204664) | Sediment microbial communities from Yellowstone Lake, YNP, Wyoming, USA - C3_top | ecosystem: Environmental > Aquatic > Freshwater > Lake > Sediment | place: USA: Wyoming | collected 2017-08-01
GCTTTGTCGGCGCTGAAAACCGATCTGGACAATGCGCCCGCTGCGGCGCACCGCTTCCACCATTGCCCGTCCTTCGCGAATGTCATAACTGAGCGGTTTTTCACAGTAAACATCCAGGCCGTGGCGGAGCGCGGCCAGGAGTTGCAGCGCGTGCCAGTGCGGCGGCGTGGCGATGATCACCGCTTCCAGCCCAGGCGTGGAGAGTAATTCCTCGTAGTGCTTGAACGTGCGGGGACGACTCCCCTGGAGCTTCTCGACTTCTCCCGCGCTGGCGTTCAGGTGATCGCTATCGACGTCGCAGAGCGCGATCGCTTCGACTCCGCCCGCGCGGAATGCGTCCTTGAGATCGACCATGCCGTACCAGCCGCAGCCGATCAGGCCGAGTTTGATTTTTTGTTCCGGCTCTGCCGAAAGGAGGGCGGGGGCTTGGGCCAGGGCGGTGGCAGCCAGGAGTGAAGAGCCGATAAATTGCCGTCGGGTTAATGAATTCACGCGCAAAGAATGGGCCAAGGAAAACCACAGGGCAACTCGTTTTCGGTTGATCAAGGTTGCGCCAGTGCCCCTTTTCGGTCATTCCTATCTCATGCGTGGGCCAACTACTTTGCTGCCTGGTTTCTCCGTTGTCACCGTCACCACCTTCGCCTGCCTGGCATTGCTCCTGACGCTGCCGGGCCGAATCCAGACCGCTGCCGGTGAGGAGGTCGCGCTGGCCAAACCGCTCCCCGCGAGCGTGGATCTGCGGCCACTCTTTGATCAGTGGAATCTCACGCGCAGCCTCCAAAAGAGCCGTCCGACGTGCTCCGTCTTCACCGTTGCCGGGGCGCTGGAATTCGCGGTGGCAAAACGTCAGGGTCATGCTCCGCGGCTGAGTGTTGAGTTTCTCAACTGGGCCGCGAACAAGACCTGTGGCGACGATGCGGACGGAGGATTTTTCTCGGATTTGTGGAAGGGTTTTTCGGAGTATGGCATCTGCACTGCCGAAGACCTGCCCTATCAGGCCGCATTAGACCCCTCCAGCACACCTCCTCCGGCAGCCATGGCTGACGCCAAAACGCATCTTGGGCTCGGCCTCCGACTGAACTGGATCAAGGAGTGGAACGTGAACACCGGTCTCACGGATGCACATCTGCAGGGGATCAAGCGAACGCTCGCTGAGGGCTGGCCGGTGTGCTCCGGGTCTCGCTGGCCAAAAGCGGAGAAATGGGTCGAAGACGTCCTCCAGATGTGTCCGGCCGACGCCGTGCGGGATGGCCACAGCGTCCTGCTAGTCGGGTATCGCGAGGACGGTGCGCAGCCGGGCGGTGGCGTTTTCATTTTTCGGAACAGTGCCGGTTCTGGCCGTGATGGTTTTATGCCTTACGCCTACGCCCAAGCTTATATGAACGATGCCGCCTGGGTGGATTTTCCGGCGCGCTCCAAGCCCGGTGTTTCCACGGCCGGCCTGGTCGGACTCGGTGCGGATCCTCTCGGCGGCCTTGTCACGCTGCCCACCGGCCGCAACCGGCGTATCTCGAGCAATGAACAGCCGAAATGGAACGATGCCAACCTGGACATGACCATTCTCCCCCCAGGCAAATCCATCGAGATGCCGCTCCTGGAGGGGCCGGGAATGATCAGCCACATTTGGATGACCAGCCACGCGGGCCGCGTGAATGAATTGAACGCGCTCACCCTGCGCATTTATTGGGATGGCCGGAAGGAACCCGGCGTGGAGGCGCCGCTCGGCGAGTTTTTCGCTGTCGGCCAGGGCAAGCCGGCCGTAGTCGAGAGCTTGCCCATCCAGGTTTCGCCTTCTGGCGCGCTGACTTGTTTTTGGCGCATGCCGTTCGCCAAGTCCGCGCGCATTGTGGTGTCCAATGACAACCCCGACCGCACCACGGGACTGTATTGGCAGATCGACTGGATGGAGCTGGGTGGGCTTCCGGAGGGCACACCCTATTTCCATGCCCGTTACCGGCAGGACTACCCGGCGGGCGCGGGTGATTTCGTCATTGCCGACCTCGAAGGCCGGGGGGCGTTCGTGGGCACCGTGATGTCGGTCACACTTGGGCAGGATGGCTGGTGGGGCGAGGGCGACGACTTTTTCTACATCGACGGCGAAGCCGTCCCCAGTTTGCAGGGAACAGGCGCCGAAGATTATTTCAACGATGCGTGGGGCTTTCGTCCGCGCACAGGCAACTGGTTTGGCCAACCGCGCTGGCAGGGGGACAATGCGGGCGACAGCGGGGTCGCATATCGTTGGCACGTGCTCGATCCTGTTGCCTTCAGCAAATCGCTCAAGGTTACGATCGAACACAAGGGGAATCGGATGGAAGACACCGAAGGCTTCTATATCGAGCGTCCGGATTTCATCAACAGCGTGGCGTTCTGGTACCAGGTCGGAGAGCCCAAGGCATTTGGAGGAATCCCCGGCTTTCCACAGCGCGCTGTGCCGTGGCAACAGCAGCACTTGGTGCGCGCGTTTAAGAAGATCACCGCGAGCGGTGAGGCCAAACCCGAGGTCTCCTTCGCCGGCATGTTCGGCGCGCGGCCCGTGGTGATGTGGACTAATTCAGAGCCGGGGGCCGGGTTGACGGTTCCGTTTGCGGTGACGGAGGAAGGCCGTTACGCGGTGCGCCTCACGGCGGCGTCCGGCCCGGATTACGGCCAGTGCGCCATTGAGTTGGACGGAAAAACCATTTTGGAAAAAGCGGACTTCCGCGCTGCCGACTACGATGAATTGGATCTGGCGCTGGGCACGCATCCGCTCAAGCCCGGGGCGCATTCCCTGACGTTTCGTGCGCTGGCCGGCGAGGCGAACCGGGCCAGGCCGATCGCAGTGGAGATGCTGCGATTGCTGCGGCTTCCCCCCGAGGCAAAGCGCACGGTTAAGACCCACCACGAGGCTCACTTCATCCGGCTGGGGATCGGGCGCGCCGTTTACGCGTATCGGCTGGCGAATGGGGTGTTGCCGGAATCGCTCGATGTCCTGGTCAAGGCGGGCTTGCTGCCGGCTCGCTACTTGGCGGATGAGAACAATCAGCCCCTCAAATCCCGTCGCGAAGGCGATTTCCTGATCGTGGACAGCGTGGGGCCGCAACCCTGGACCTACCGCTGGCAAGGCCTCGATGCCCGGCGCTGACGCCGGTTCGTGAATGAGGTAGGGGGTGCTTCGGCCTGTCCCATTAGCACACCGCTTCAGCGGTGTGTGCGCAGGCAGTCGAGCGACACCTTAACCGCTTCAGCGGTTTCCTCACGGGACCGAGAAACCGCTGAAGCGGTTCCAAAGCACGTCTCGCGCACCAGCACACCGCTGAAGCAGTGTGTGAATGAGAGGTGCGCCCGCCCGTCGCCTGAAATGAATTGCGGACGATGAATGAAGGCGAGTTTCACACGAAGGCTGCCAAGTCCGCAACGCCAGGCAGTCCTCACTCCGGCGTGCATTAACAATGCGGTTAGCTGCCAGCCAGACTCCGGCTTGCACCGACGGCCCGGACCAGCCATTTTCTATGCGTGCCGAAACTGCGAATTGTTTTCATGGGGACCCCCGACCTGGCCTGCGCCAGTCTTCGGGGCCTCGCGGCCTGTGCCGACTTTGAGGTCGTCGCGGTGGTCACCCAGCCCGATCGCCCCAAAGGCCGCGATCTTAAGCTGCAACCGCCGCCCGTCAAAGTCCTGGCACTCAAACTCGGGTTGCCCGTGCTTCAGCCCGAGAAGGCGCGGCACGAGAGCTTTGTCACGGAGTTGCGCGGTTATGCTCCGGACCTGATCGCAGTCGCCGCTTTCGGCCAGATCCTGCCGCCCGCGATTCTCGATTTGCCGCCGCATGGCTGCCTCAACGTCCATACCTCTCTGCTCCCGCGTTACCGCGGCGCCGCGCCCATCCAATGGGCCATTCTGAACGACGACCCGGAAACGGGAGTCACCATCATGAAGATGGACGTCGGCCTGGACACCGGCGCGATCATCTCCACGCAAACGACGCCTATCGCGGAGGCCGATACCTCCCAAACTCTCCATAATCGTTTGGCCGAAATCGGCGCTTCGCTGCTCGTTCAGACCATTCCTGGTTATGTTGGTTATGTAACTGGCAACATCCAACCCAGACCCCAACCTGCCGACGGAGTGGTGTATGCTCACAAGATCAAAAAGCAGGATGGGCTGATCGATTGGACGCAATCGGCCCGGCATATATGGAACCGGGTTCGCGGTTTGATTCCCTGGCCGGGAGCGTTCACCTATTTGCCGATGCATGGGACTACTGCTCCCGCCACACAGCCGCCACTGCTCAAGATCTGGCAGGCTGAGATCACCAATCTCTCAGGCACACCCGGAGTGATCGTCTCTGCCGATAAGACAGGCATTGTGGTTGGGTGCGGAACCGGTTCGCTGCGGATTCTCCAACTCCAGCGCGAAGGCGGGAAGAGGTTGGGGCCGGGGGAATTCCTCGCCGGGCATCCGCTGCATTCCGGTGATCGATTGGGGCTTTAGAGCATGGTTAACAATTAGCAGCCGACGTCAGGCTCTAATGCTTGACCGCAGAGGTTCACGAATGCCGGGGCATTTGAGCCTCCTTACGTCGGCTGCTACGACCGACTTTGGAGTTTTCAAACGGGCTCAAACAGCGCGGACTGACGATCCAGATTGATGGCCGGTTGCCCAACTTGACAAGGTGCGATTCAGCGCCATATTGCAAGGCATGTGTAGAATCGTTCCACTCATTCTGGCGGTATCGCTCGTCCTCGTAATTTCCGGCGTGGTGAACGCGGCTCTGGCAGCCTCGCTTTATGATATTCCGCTGAAGGATATCGAGGGCAAAGACACCTCCCTGAAGGCTTATCAGGGCAAGGTGATCCTGATCGTCAACGTCGCGTCCAAATGCGGGTTCACCCGCCAATACAAGCCGCTCGAGGAACTCTACAAGAAATACAAGGGCCAGGGCCTGGTCATTCTCGGTTTCCCCAGCAACGATTTCGGCGGGCAGGAACCCGGCACGAACAAGGAAATTCAGGAATTTTGCACCGGCAAATTTGATGTCACTTTTCCGATGTTCGACAAGGTTGGGGTGAAATCCGGCGACAACCAGCATCCGCTTTACGCCGCGCTCACCGGCAAAGATTCCGTGTCCCCTGGCGAAGTGAAATGGAATTTCGCCAAGTTCCTGGTTGGTCGCGACGGCAAGCTGATCACCCGCTTTGTGTCCGCCGACGAACCGGATTCCGAAAAAATAGCTCAGGCCATCGAAAAGGCGCTTAAGGAAAAGGCCAAGTAAACTTACTCCCCGACCCGGTAGAGGTGGGTGCGGCTGCGGAGGATCAGCGCCTCGCCTGACACTGCCGGCGAGGCCATGAAGCCGTTGCCAAGTTGGTTTTCCGCCAGCTTCTTGAAGGTCCGGTCCGCGGCGATCACCGTGGTCTTGCCCTCTTCGCTGAAGCAATAGACACGGCCGGCAGCCGCCAGGGGGGATGCGGAAAAATGGCCTCCAATACTCTCGGACCAAAGCGTCTCGCCTTTGACCGCGTCCCAGCAGGTGACGGTTCCGTTGTCATCGACCGCGAACAACAATTCACCGAGCAGCAGCAGGGAGGGTTTTTTCGGGGCATTACGTTTCGCGCGCCAGGCCACCTGCAATTGTATCCCCGGCAATCCGTTGGTGGAGCGCGCATCCAGCGCCTCTCCTTTGTGTCCCGGGCGGATGGCCAGCACTTCACCGCCGGGAAAACCGCTGGGACAATAAACCAATCCGTGGCCAAACACCGGCCGTGTGGAACCCGAATAACTCGAACGATCCTCCAGGCGCCAGACCTCCTCACCCGATCTCGGGTCGTAGGCGTATAATGCTTTCGAGCCCTGGCTGAGCAGCAGGGGCGTCCCGCCGACCTCGATCACTTGGCAGGTGGCAAATGCTTTGCGATAATCCCCATCCACCTGGGGTTTTCCGCCCGCATCCAGATCTTTATAATCCATGCTCCGATTCACGAGCCACGCGGTGCGTCCGGTCTGTTTGTCGAGGGCCACCACGAACTGCTTGTCGCTGCCATCGAAGTTCAGGAACAGAAAATTCCCGTGGATGATCGGGGACGATCCCGCACCCCGGAAATGGTTGCACTCCAGGTCGCGGCGTGTCCACAGGACCTGGCCGGAGTTCAGGTCAACGCATGCCGTGCCGGCGGTCCCGAACGTGGCGTAAAGTCGGTCGCCATCAATCACCGGCGTGGGGGACGCGTAGGAATTGAACGGGATGCAGTATTGCGGCTTCTCGACGTCGAACAGTTTTTGGTCCCTGAGAATTTTGCCCGTGGCGAGATCGACGCTTACCACAAACAGCTCCCGCCCGTCCTCGGTGGCGGTGGTGAGCCAGATGCGTCCGTCGGCGATTACAGGAGAGGACCAGGCTTTGCCATGGATGGGAGTTTTCCATTCGAGATTGTTGGTTTCGCTCCAGGTCAAAGGGAGGTTAGTGGTTGCTGCGATCCCGTTGCCGGCAGGTCCGCGGAATTGGGGCCAATCACTGGTGCCCCCGTGGACCGCACACCCCACTGCCAGGATGGCTACGAAAACTGTGTGCGTGAGGCGAACGATACCGGTTCTCAAAAACTGCGTCATTCTTCCCGGAGACTACCGTTCAGAAGCGCCGCGCGCAATCAGACAAGACTCAATTTCCTTTGGCTTGCTTGTCTTTGATCCTGCGGGCAAACAGCAGGAATACTCCGGGACCGAAGGCCATTAACGCCACGGCGATGCCGGTCACGATCCCCAGCAAGGACATCACCGGGGCGCAGCATTCATTCCGGTGTCGCGAGATGATGTGGCTGGGGATGGCGACCAGCACTTCGAGGATGCTCCCAGCGAGCAGCCAGCGGGTCATTTTAGCGGTGAAGGCGTTCGGGTTTTCACTGGAGAAGAACCGGTAGAAAATCATTCCCCAGCAGCCCCATAGCGCCAGGATAATCGCCCAGTTGATCCAATCCGGGTAATGGACCTTCTCGCGGGCCGGCGAATTCTCGGGCCAGATCATGCTGGCCACGCAGCCGAGGAACGCGAGGACCATGATCACCATTGGGATCGCCCCCACGATGGCCGCGGTGGCCACGCTACGCCGGCGCATCGGCCGCCCGGCCGCGACTGCCGCCGGCACCAGCAAGAGGATTCCCTGGCAGAGCGCCAGGAAGGGAACGAAATAAAGAAAGAACGCGCCCTGAAGTTGCTGTTCCCCCGGGTAGGCGAGCACAAGGATTGGCAAGCTGAGCGCGGTCAACGCGACGAGGTAGAGTAATAAGGTTAGCGCGGCCCAACGTTTCATAATCACGGGCTGGAAATTGTAGGGGACGACGTGAGGAGTCTCAAATTTTCGGGTTGTTCGGTGTAGATCAGAGACTCCTCACGTCGTCTCCTGCAGCGCCATGTTTTTTCAAACAGGCTCTCAAGCCTTCGGCAGTTTGAAGCCTGAGAACAAGTCAATAGGCACTGGCAGGAAGGTGGTGGTGTTATGTTCGCTGGAGATTTCGCGCATGGTCTGCAGGAAACGCAACTGAAGCGCGATCGGCTCCTTCGCAATCATCGCCGCCGCCTGCACCATCTTTTCCGCCGCCTGAAATTCTCCCTCCGCGTTCACGATCTTGGCCCGGCGTTCGCGTTCGGCCTCCGCTTGCTTGGCCATGGCGCGTTTCATTCCCTCCGGCAGCGAAACGTCGCGCACTTCCACCGAGGTCACCTTTATTCCCCACGGATCGGTTTGGCGATCGATAATTTCCTGCAAGGTGACATTGATTTTCTCCCGATGCGCGAGCAACTCATCGAGTTCGGCCTGCCCCAGCACGCTGCGCAGGGTGGTTTGCGCGATGAGAGAAGTCGCCTTCCAGAAGTTTTCGACCTTGATGACGGCGGCGATTGGATCGATCACGCGGAAATACACCACGGCGTCCACGGTCACGGGAACGTTGTCGCGAGTCATGACCTCCTGGCGGGCGACATCGATGGTGACGACGCGCAGGTCCATCTTCACCATCCGATCCACTAGCGGAATCAGGATGATCATGCCCGGCCCCTTGGCGCCGAGGAGTTTGCCCAGGCGAAAAATCACCCCGCGTTCGTATTCGCGCAGGATCCGGATCGCCTGCGGCAGAACAATGGACCCCAGGATGAGAATCGGCACAATCCACGCCACCAGGCTGGTTAATTTTTGCATGATTTCTTGCATAGGTTGCTACCTGATTTCGGGTTTCACTTTCAGCGTCAGCCCCTCGACGGACAGAATTTCCACAGTCTGGCCCGCCTCCACCGGCACCTGGCTGGTGGCGTTCCAATACTCGCCTTCGATAAACACCTTTCCGCCTGTGGAATCGATCCGGGCCAGGACCGGCGCGGTTTTTCCAATCATGGTTTCGCGCCCTGCCTTCACCGGCAGGAACTGGGCGCGGATGCCGGCGCTAACCACGAAAATGAAGAATGCGGCGGTTAACGCCGTGGCAGGGATGATGTAGGCCAGCGGCAGCCGGAAGGCGGGGTCGGTGCGGTCGAATAACATCAAAGCCCCCAGAAAGAACGAGGCAATCCCGCCAAACGTGAGGATCCCATGGGTGGGGGCGAAGATATCCGCGGTGAACAGCAGCAACGCCAGGCCGATCAGCGCAAACCCGGCAATGTTGATGGGCAGCACTGCGGACATATAAAGCACCAGTATCAGCGCGATGCCTCCCACCACGCCGGGCAGGATCGCACCGGGATTGCTCAACTCGCCAATGATGCCGTAGATCGCCGCCAGCATCAGCATGAGCATGAACTCCGGCCGCCACAGCAACTGGAACACCTTCTCGCGTGCCAGCATGGGGATGAAGACCGTGTTGGCCCCGGCCGTGGAAAGCCGGTGGCCGCCGACTTCGCGTCCGTCCAACTGTTTCAGCAGGTCCGCGTTGTCGCGCGCGATCAGATCGATCACCTTCTTTTCGAGCGCTTTTTCGGCCGTTATGGAATCGCTTTCCACAACGGAAGCCTTCGCCCACTCGACATTGCGGCCCCGTTTTTCGGCGATGGCTTCGATGTAGCTGCTGGCGAAGTTCTCCAGCTTCTTTTTCATGACATCATCCTGCTTTTCGGCGCCGCCGGCGCCCATCGCAACCGGATGGGCCGCGCCAATGCTGGTGTTTGGCGCCATCGCGGCTACGTCCGCCGCCAGCGTGATGAAGCAGCCGGCGCTACCCGCGTTGGCTCCGGACGGCGCGACAAAAACCACCACCGGAACTGCGGAAGCGTAAAAGCTTTGGACGATTTCCTTGGTCGAATCCAGCAAACCTCCGGGTGTGTCGAGTTGGATGATGAGGCAGGCATCCCCTCTTTTGGAGGAGACCTCCAGCGCGCGGGAAATGTAGCTGGCCGTGGCGGGAGCAATAGTCCCATTGATGCGGATTAAACCGGCATCTCCTGCTTCGAGCCTGGGAGCCGTTCCCCACAAGACCAGCGCCATGATGAAGGTAAGCCATCGCGACATAGATCTCTCTTTAAAGAATCTAACAGAAGTCGGCATTTCCGCAAATTGGATTTTCCCTCGCCACCGGCTTGCATGGATTGTTCCTTGCGGTGCGATTGACTTGCCTCCGGTTTTTCCGATACTGCACGGCACATGAGCAAAACAGTTCTGATGTTCGCGGGGCAGGGCGCCCAAGCCGTCGGTATGGGGCGGGATCTTGCCGCCAATCTGCCGGCCGCCAGGAGTTGGTTCGACCAGGCCAATGCCGCGCTGGGTTATGATTTGGCTGCGGTTTGCTTCACGGGCCCCGAGGCGGAGTTGACTAAAACCGAGAACGCCCAGCCCGGAATCTTCCTGGTGAGCTGGGTGGCGTTTCAACTTCTCAAAGAGAAAGTTCCCAGCCTTGCTTTCCAGGCTACGGCGGGGCTTTCGCTCGGGGAATTCACGGCGCTTACCGCCGCGGGCGCGATGAGTTTTGAAGACGGCTTGCGGGTTGTGCGCCAACGCGGCCGCTTCATGCAGGAAGCGTGTGACGTCACCCAGGGCGGTATGGCGGCCCTGATTGGCATTGAGGAACCC
>Ga0315271_10003417_pt1 | contig 10023 bp, 4 predicted proteins | sample C3_top_MG_FD_204664 | JGI IMG/M metagenome (GOLD analysis project Ga0315271, IMG submission 204664) | Sediment microbial communities from Yellowstone Lake, YNP, Wyoming, USA - C3_top | ecosystem: Environmental > Aquatic > Freshwater > Lake > Sediment | place: USA: Wyoming | collected 2017-08-01
TGCAATCAGACCGATAAGGCTGTCGCCACCTGGTGCGGCACCTTCCCCACGACCGACACGCAAGGTACTCTGGTGGATAACGGCGATGGTAGCTACAAGTACACCTTCTACCGCGATCCCACGCAGGTCAAGACCATCGTTGCCACGCTAACGGACTCGACCGATGGTCTCACCAAGAAGGCCGACCTCGGTGACCTCACTTTTGACCCGACGCTAACCCACCGTGTTGGCGTCATCATCAGCGGCAACGCTCCGGGCACTGGCACCAACACGCCCACGGGAGCAGCATCGACCACACCTGCCGCACCAATGGTCAGTCCCGCCAACGCTGTCCTTGACTTCAGACCGGACGGCGGCGCGATTACTGCCACGCGCAATATCGTCAAGATTGAGTCCTGCGCATCGTGCCACGACTTCAAACCCCTGGCGCACGGCGGCTCGCGCAAGAATCCTGAATTCTGCGTGACTTGCCACACGGATCAGGTCAGGTACTCCTTCAACAAAGAAGCACCGATGCTCGCAGACGGCATTACTTTCGCCATCCAGAGCGGCACCAACGCTGTGGTTCGCCCGGCGCAAGCCGTCGTTGACGGCCGCGCCGTGGGTAACTTCCCGAACTACATCCACAAGTTGCACATGGGTGAGAACCTGATCAAGCAAGGCTACAACTACAACAATGATGGCGGCGCGATGTTGTTCAACGAGAACAGGTATCCGCAGGATGTTAGAAATTGCACCAAGTGTCACGACGCCTCCAACAACGCCACCACTGGCACTACCAAGACCACCGACGGCGATAACTGGAAGAAGGTTCCGAATATGCTGGCTTGCGGCTCTTGCCATGACGGCATCAACTTTGCCACCGGTGGCGGGACAACACTGAACGGTCAGTACTCGGGCCACGTTGGCGGCGCTAAAGCCGACAACGCCCAGTGCGTGCTGTGCCATGACGCGACAACCATTCCGGTTTACCACCAAACCACTGTTGCCAGCCCGAACAACCCTGTTGTGAAGGCGGGTGCGGCCTCGTTCGTGTACAAGATCAGCGGCGCGACCATCAGCAGCAACAAGTTGGTCGTCAAGTTCCAGATCTTGAAAGACGGAGCGGCAGTGAAGCTCAATACCTACGCCGCCGGAGCGGTGCCAATCACCGGCTACACCGGCGGGCCATCATTCCTGGTCATTTACGCAACCGGCCAGGATGGTATTGCAGCGCCTTCCGACTGGAACAGTGGTCACGACACGCTGAGCTTGACGGATGCATGGGCTGGAGCCAACGGCAACACCCTGGTTCTTTCGGACGCAGCGACCAACACCTACACCGTCACGATTGCGGCCAGTACCACCGGTCGCAGCCCGAGCCACAGCCTGGCCCTGCCAGCTGACGCGAAGATGGTTACAGCCATGATGGCCGGTGCATTTGTCGATCCCACGATCGCTGACAACGCTGGCGCGCTGCCTGGCGTTCCTGCCATGATGGCGGCCACTGGCAAGACCCCTGACGGTACGGCCAATGTCGCGCGTCGCGTGATCTTCTCGGAAACCAAATGCAATTCCTGCCATGATCGGCTGGGCACCTCGCCCAACTTCCATGGCGGCAGTTACAGCATCGCGATGTGCGCGGCCTGCCATACGCCGAACCAGGGTGGCAGCACCGGCTGGTCTGCATCGTTCCGAGTCTGGGTGCACGGCATCCACAGCGCCGAAAAGCGCACGATACCGTTCACATGGCACGCCGTGTCCGCCACAGACACCTACATGAACGTCGGTTATCCAGGTGTCCTGAAGGATTGCGCACAGTGCCACCTGCCTGGCACCTATGACTTCAGCGCCAGTCAGTACACTGACACTCTGATCGGCAATATGCTGAACGTTCAGGCGGCTACTGGTGCGAAGGTGCTCGCAAGCAGCTATGTGCCCCCACAAGCCGCTCCAGTCGGTAGTGCTGCCACAAGTGGTCTCCTCGCGTACGGCTTGGTCAGCGGTCAGGACTACGGCACTGGTTGGTCGATCAACGCTGCCACCGGACAGCTCGTCGCGAAGACAAGCCAGGACACCAACCTGGTTACTTCGCCGATCACAGCGGTGTGCTCGACCTGTCACGATAGCGCTTCAGCCATCAGCCACTTCAGCACCAACAACGGCTCGTTCTACCAGCCGCGCAGTGTTGCATTGACAAAGACCGAGACCTGCCTGATCTGCCATGGTCCTGGCAAGGTCGCAGCAATTGCCGACGTTCACAAGTAAGCCAGTGAGGTGCGAGACAGGTGCAATGCCTGTCTCACCCTCACACTAGTAGCGCAGAGGCTCCTGCAATCCTGCGCTAGCAAGACCTAACAAATATCCCGGATACGGCAACGTATCCGGGATATTTTTTTGCTGTCAGTCATCTGCATTGCAGCGCGCATCGATTGCCGCCGTTTACTGCAGAGACTTGAAATTTCCTCCAACGGCGACATCCTCTTTGATCTTGCGCAAACAAGAATCTGTTGACGAAGAACAAGTTTGATTCAACGCAAACCGGCGGCTCGCAAGAGAACACAAAATCCGACTTTGTAAAGTGCGTGTAAACTATCTGTAAAGTGGAGTTTGTTTTTTTAACGTCAACGCCGAAGGAGACTCTAGTGAAACTCTCAGACCTGTCGACCAGAAGTCGGCATTTACCCCTTTGGACCAAGCTTGCTGCGGCTGGCTTGCTGTCCATCGCCCTCGCCGGATGCGGCGGCAGTGACGGCGCTACAGGCGCTACAGGCGCTACAGGCGCTACCGGCGCTACAGGCGCTACAGGCACTCCTGGCAAGGACTTGACCGCCATCGTCGCCGTCCCCAGCAACACAGCGCCCGCCACGACGGACGCGTCCGCTGCCTGGGCCGCCCTTGCGCCGCAGGTCACGGTGACTGGCGTCACCATCGCCAGCGCCCCGGTGGTCAAGTTCACGGTCAAGGATTCGACGGGCAAAGCGATTGTGGGTCTGGGCAATAAGTCGCAGGCCACCACGGCCACCGTCTCCGGCCTGACCAACATCGCCTTCACCTTGGCCAAATTGGTTCCAGGCACCAACAACGAACCCAGCAAATGGGTCAGTTACCTGGTGACTTCGGTCCCCACGGTAGCCCAAAAAGCCGGCACCATCACCGCCGCACAATCGTGCAACTCGGCGACCGCGCCGACCTGGTGCGGTGCCTTCCCCAGCACTGATGCCCAGGGTACCCTGGTCGACAACGGTGACGGCAGCTACCAGTACACCTTCTACCGCGATGTGACGCAGGCCAAGACCATTGTGGCCGGCCTGGTCGACTCGGTTGATGGTCTGGCCAAAAAGGCTGATCTGGGCGACCTGACTTACGATCCCACCCTGACCCACCGGTTGGGGATTCAAATTGGCGGCGCTGCTCCTGGCACCGGTTCCAATTACGTCAACGCAACAACCCTGAACCCTGTCGCTGGCGGTCCCGCGAGTGTCAACATGGTCAACACCGCCAACGCGGTCTATGACTTCCGGCCCGACGGCGCGGCAGTCACCAACACGCGTGACATCGTCAAGATCGACTCCTGCAGCAACTGCCACGCCGGAAAAGTGCTGGCTCACGGCAGCCGCAAGGATCCGAAGTACTGCATGACCTGCCACACGGATCAGATCAGGTACACCTTCAGCCAGGAAGCCAGCAGCACCAATGGCGGCATGACCCTGACCGGCACCACGCGCCAGACGACGGCTGTCGTCGATGGCCGCGCCTTGGGCAATTACCCCAACATGGTGCACCACATCCACATGGGCAACCGGCTCATCAAACAGGGCTACAACTACAACGCATCGAGCGAAGGCAAGTTCAATGAATTCGTCTTCCCGCAAGATCCGTCCAACTGCACCACCTGCCATGATGGCTCGGCCAACGCGGTCATCAAGACCACCGACGGCGACAACTGGAAGAAGGTTCCCAGCCAGTTGGCCTGCGGCGCCTGCCACGACGGCATCAACTTCGCTACTGGTGGCGGGACAACACTGAACGGTGAGTACTCGGGCCACGTCGGCGGCGCGCAAGCCAACAACGCCCAGTGTGTGTTGTGCCACGATGCGACGACGATCCCCGTCTACCACGCCGCCCAAAATGCATCACCGCACAACCCGACAGTGCCAGTTGGACTGAAGAACTTCAAATACGAAGTCAAGTCTGCCGCTGCGACCGCCACCGCCGTCACGGTCGTCTTCAAGATCACCATGGACGGAACACCGGTGACCTTCCTGCCTCCGGCCGCTGGCATGGCCAATCCGCTGACGGGCTTCACCGGTTCACCGGGCTTCCTGCTGGCCTATGCCAAGAGCCAGGACAGCGTGACGACGCCCGTTGACTTCAACAACCTCGGCAATGGATCCGCCAACGCCCAGCCCAAGAGCGTGTCGATTGCCAACCTGCTTGACACAGGCAAGGCCACAACCTCTGGCACCCTGGCCGGCCCTGATGCAAGCGGTTATTACACCGCCACCATCGTCGGCAGCAATGCCTTCCCGACCGGCGCAGTGATGCGCACTGTGGCCTTGCAGGGCTACTTCAGCCAGGTCACGGAACCAGCAACGGCAGCGGCGCCCATTGGTCGTCATACCCTCTCCGTCGTGAAGACGGTGGGTACTGATGTGGTGCGTCGGTCCGTGGTTGATTCCAACAAATGCGGCAACTGCCATGAGGTGTTTGAAGGTCACGGTGGCAATCGCAACATCGGCCTCGGTTCCGACGGCATCGTGGTCTGCGTCGTCTGCCACAACCCGGGCCTGGTCACCAGCGGCCGCGGCATCCCTGATGCGACCCTCTCGACCTGGAAGTTCACCACGGACGAAGCCGCGCTCATCGCGTCATGGGGCGTTGTCCCGACCGCAGTGAATGCCGCTTTGGCATTCCCGCAAGTGTCGAATGATTTCAAGGACATGATCCATGGCATCCATGCATCGACTTTCCGCACCGACACGATCAAGATTGCACGCGACCGGACACCGAGCGCAATCAATCTGATCGACGGCAAGGAAATTGGCTTCCCGGGCGTCCTGAAGAAATGCGAAACCTGCCACAAGGCGGGCACCTACAGTTCTGTGCCGGCCAACACACTGGTTAGCACGCATCAGGCTGACAATGGCGTGTTCATCAACGGCGTCAGCAGGACGCCTGCCGATGCCAAGGCGGCGCTTGCGCAACCGAATGCGCTCGACAAGGTGACGACGCCGTTTGCCGCCGCCTGCGTCAGCTGCCATGACTCTGGCAGCGCCAGGGCCCATATGAGCACGAACGGTGGTCAGATTCTGGTGTCGCGCAGCGCACAAAATACGGCGGGCGAGTCTTGCGTCGTGTGTCACGCTGCAGGCAAGGAATTTGATCCGGCGGTCGTTCACCAGTGATCGGCACAATCTGATACCGACAGGTCCATGGCACTAAGCGAAGTTCCCCGCTAATCGGACCTCCACAAGCAACCCGGATACGGCGACGTATCCGGGTTGTTTTTTTGCACGAACACAGGGATTGATCTAGCGCAAACCACCGGCTCCGCAAGGAACCGAAAATCTGCTTCTGTAAAGTCAGTGTAAAGTAGAGTTTGTGTTCTTAACCTCAACGCCTAAGGAGGCCAATGTGAGTTATTTCGGCTTATCGAGCAAGAGTAGACCTTCTCCTCATTGGATGAAGTTCGCCGCGGCGGGCCTGCTGGCCGCAGCCCTGGCAGGTTGCGGTGGCAGTGACGGAGCCACAGGGGCTACCGGAGCCACAGGGGCTACCGGAGCCACGGGCGCTACCGGTGCACCTGGCACGGATGCCGTGGCGACTGTGAACGCAGCCAGTTTGACACCAACTCAATGGGCCGATCTCTCATTGCAAGGCACGGTCAGCAGCGTGACCATCAGCAGCCCGCCGGTGGTGAACTTCACCATTTCCGACGCCAGCGGCAAACCGGTGGTCGGTTTGGCCGCAACGAACTTCGCCTTTGCCCTGGCCAAGCTGATCCCGGCCAATGCCACAACCAAGGCGCCCAGCCGCTGGGTCAGCTACATGGTGGTGACGACGCCGGCCGCAGGCAAGACCGCGGTGCCCGGCTTCCCCGAAGCGGAACATGACGGTACCCTGACCGACGGCGGCAACGGCTCCTACAGCTACACCTTTGCGCTGGATGTCACCAAGGTCAAGGACTACGTGGACGCAGCGACTGTCTACGATGCCAGCCATGTCAAGGCCGACCTCGACGACCTGACCTACGATCCGACATTGCCGCATCGACTGATTATCTCGGTGGGCGGCAACTTGTCCGGCACCACCACGGCCGCCAAGAGTTCGGCCAACCTCAGCTATGACTTCATCCCGGCCACGGGCAAGCCAGTGGCTACCACCGATCCGCAGCGCGATATCGTGGCCATGGCTTCGTGCAACGCCTGCCACAGCAAACTGGCCATGCACGCCTCGTTCTTCCCGGCCATTCAGGATCCGAAGCTCTGCGTGGTCTGCCACACCGAGCAGCAGAAGTACAGCTTCGCGGAGAATCGGCCGGCCTCCGGCACCAGCCTGACAACCCAATCGGTTTATGGCCAGAACGTGACCTTCAAGCTCGACGGTCGCGCGCTGCCCAATTTCCCGAACATGGTCCATCACATCCACATGGGCAAAGACCTCTATTTCCAGGGCTACAACCAGTTCGGCGTGATGTACAACGAAGTCACCTACCCGCAGACCATCACAAACTGTGTCAAGTGCCATGACGGCTCTACAAATGCCGTAAGCAAGACACCTGTGACTGCACAGGGCGACAACTGGAAGAATGTTCCGAGTCGTTTGGCCTGCGGTGCCTGCCATGACGGGATCAACTTTGCGACCGGTGGCGGCCAAAGCATCGGAAGCGGTGGTTACGCCGGCCACGTCGGCGGTGCCAAGGCGGACGATTCACAGTGCTCAACTTGCCATGATGCGGCGACCATTCCCACGTACCACGTGACGGTCGATCCGACCGGCGCGGTTGATCGGGGCGGTTACCCAATCAATACTGCGAATAACGTGCCGACACCCGGTGTGGCCTCAGGCATGGGTCCGGCCATTCCGTTGGCGTCCCAGTTGAATCTGCCAGCCGGTGTCTACAAGATCGGCTTGGAGCTCAAGGCGGTTACTGTTGCCACCAGCACGGTTGCAGGCGTCACAGGCAAGAGAGCAACGGTGACCTACCGCGTCCTGAAGGACGGCAATCCGGTGACCCTGAACACGACGGCCCTGGCAGCTTGCCCGGCGGCACCCAGCACCTCGATCTATGCCAAATACAGTACCGCTTGCCTGATCAGTGGCGTTGATGGCACTCCCGACATCTACCTGGCCTACGGCTTGCCGCAGGATGGCGCTCCGGCGGACGGTAGCACCGTGGTCGACTGGAATGCTTCACAGAGCGTGCACGTGAGCGATCTAGTTGCTACCCAGGGCGCTCCCGACTCGAGCGGCTGGTACAAGGTTGAAATCAACAAGGTCATTCCGGACAACGCCAAAATGGTGACTGCCGCCTTGGGTATCAACTACAACGGTTTCGTCCAGTTGGACAACGCCGCCTACCCGAAGGGAATTCGTCTGCGTGAGCCAGCGTTTGCGAAGATGACCGCCACGGGTTACACGCCTCGTCGCGCCATCGTGAGCAATGACAAGTGCAATAGCTGCCACGGTCAGTTGGGTGTCAGTCCATCCTTCCACAGCGGCGCGCGCAACAATGGCGAAGGTTGTGCCATTTGCCATGATCCAAACACCGCAACGGGTCATACCGGTGCAGCCAACAACTTTGGCGGCGGCTGGTCAGTCCAGATCAAGAACATGGTGCACTCGATCCATGCTTCTGCCAAGCGCGCACAGCCCTTCACCTACGAGGCAACTGCTGCCAACCCGAATGGCTTCCAGGAAGTCACCTACCCGGGTGTGCTGAACAATTGCGAACAGTGCCACGTGGCCGGCAGTTATGACTTCAGTAACGCGACCAATGCTGCGGCGCTGCCGAATTTGCTCTGGACTACAGATGCAAGAGGCGACATGACCAATCCTGTTCCGCCTGCCACAGTGGCTGCTCCTTCCATCGGCCTGTCGCCCTGGGTCACCAAACTGGGCAAGGGCCAGGTCGACTACCGCAGTGACAATTTGGTGTCCTCACCGATCGCTTCTTCCTGCTTCGGTTGCCACGACACGTCGAGTGCAGTGTCTCACATGCAGTTGAACGGGGGCACCTTGGTAACGGTCGCTTCCAGTGTTTCCACCGGTGCCCGTCCGGCGTATTCTTCGTCGACACCACCGACACTGGCCAGCAACACCTTGAAATTCACCAAGGTCGAAGCCTGCATGGTCTGCCACGGCACTGGGAAGGTGGCCGATATCAAGGCGGTTCACATGAAGTAAGCAGCAACCCGCTGCATTCCCTAAAAACCCCGGAGGCGGCAAAGCCTTCGGGGTTTTTTTCTGCTTTCCAATACACTATCGCATTAACTCAAATCTAGGAAGATTCACATGAAATCGAGCATTGCCAAAGTCACTCTGATCACCCTCGCCCTGATGCTGTCTTCCGGCCTGTCCAGCGCCGCCGAGAGCAAGGCCAGCGCGCCACAAGCAGCGGCGAGCAAAGCCAGTGCGCCAAAGCCAGCGGCCAGCAAGGCTGCCAAGCCAAAGGCCGTTGCTCCGGTCAAACTGGTCGACATCAACACCGCAAAGAAGGACGAACTGAAGACACTGCCCGGCATCGGCGACGCCGAAGCCGACAAGATCATTGCCGGCCGGCCCTACGGCAGCAAAGCCTGGCTGGTGAGTCACAAGATACTGCCGGAAGACAAGTATCCTGCCATCAAGGACCTGATCATCGCCAAGCAGCCATACAAGGATGCGGCCAAGAATGCAGAAATTTACAAGAAAAAGTAAAACGGGCCCCGGGTCCAAGTCATTCTTCAATTGGTTGATTTGAATCAATAAGGGTTTGCCCGGAATTGTTGCGTGTTCTATGGATTGGAGCGGTCCAAGCCTCGCCGATCACAAGAATCCTCAGATAGAATCGCGCTGGCTAAAAGCGGCTGGTTTCAACAAATACTTACCGTTTTCATGCGGCTTTCACCAAACAAGCGCAAAGCCTGTCAGCCATAGTGATGACTGTCACGTTATGTTTTTGCAACCAACTAACCTTAAGGAAGATCTTATGAAACGTTTGCTCCTAGCTTTAGTCGCGACAGCCGCGGCGGTCGCAGTCACCTCGCCTGCATTTGCCGATGAGGCACTTGCCAAGGCAAAGAAATGCACCACTTGCCACGCCGTTGACAAGACGAAAGTCGGTCCGAGCTACCAGGCCATCGCCAAGAAGTACGCGGGTCAAAAAGATGCTGAAGCCAAGCTGGTCGGCGTTATTCTCAAGGGTGGTACAGGCTCTTTTGGTTCGAGCGCCATGCCTGCCAGCGCCGGTGTGAGCGAAGCTGAAGCCAAGACTTTGGTGACCTGGATTTTGGCCACGAAGTAATTCAGTCCTTTGGACTTTTCGCCAGCGGTGGGCCATGCCGGCCCACGCAAAGAAAATGCCCGCTGATGCGGGCATTTTTGTTGAGCTCTGCGACGACCTTTTGAACCGTTGGCGGACATGCGCCGGCTATGCTGCGCAGACATTTCGCAATTGATCTGGGCATATAATGTTTGCGAGTTTCCTGCTGCAAATGTCAACACGAAAAGCAGGCTTTGTAACCGGCTGATGCGTTAATTGATCTATGAGATTCCCCATGAAAAAGACGATTTTTGGCGTAGTGGTTTTATCCCTGGCACTGTTTGGCTGTGGCGAGAAAAAGCAAGAGACCGTCAAGACGGTGGCAAAGGGCGATATAGCCGCCGGCAAGGTTCTGGCCGAGAAATCCTGCAAGGCCTGTCACGGTGAAAACGGCGGCAGCGTGGCCCCGGCGATTCCACATCTGGCGGCGCAGCGCGAAGCCTACCTGCTCGCGTCCTTGAACGAATACAAGAACGGAAAACGTACGCACGCCGCCTTGCGGGACATCGCAACCCAGA
>Ga0315271_10003419_pt1 | contig 10022 bp, 8 predicted proteins | sample C3_top_MG_FD_204664 | JGI IMG/M metagenome (GOLD analysis project Ga0315271, IMG submission 204664) | Sediment microbial communities from Yellowstone Lake, YNP, Wyoming, USA - C3_top | ecosystem: Environmental > Aquatic > Freshwater > Lake > Sediment | place: USA: Wyoming | collected 2017-08-01
GCTCGAGAGGAACTTCGAGGAGGCGCGACGGACGGATTTCTTCGCGTCGACGGCAGGCCAAGAGCTCGGCAACCGCATCGAGCGGCTGCAAGCGGCCCTCAGAGATCTTGCCGGCGCCGCCCAGCGAGCGCCACGCTCCACAGGGATACCTCTCAACAACCCCGAAGCCTACCGGGGGAGACGCTGGCTAACGCGCCGCGCACCCTTCGTTGACCGCATGGCCTCGGCGTGGTTAATCCGGAAATTCATCGACCCTGTGGCCATGTTCGGCTTCATCGACGAGGAAGAGGTCGCCACGGCCGCCTCCAACGCGGTGGCGTTTGACGTCCGCGGCGGTGAGTTCACCCATGTCGACGACCTCTGCACGTTCGAAGTGCTAGTTCGCTCCTTCGAGTTGAAGGACCCGGCGCTCGCAAGGATCGTCGAAATCGTCCACGACCTCGACGTGAGGGACGATCGATACCGTCGTACCGAAGCCGCCGGTGTTGAGGAGATCCTCGAAGGGGTGCGGCGCACCGCTATTGGCGACGCCGACGCGCTGGATCGCGGCATGGCGGTTTTCGAGATGCTCTACGCGGCCAAGAGCCGCTGAAAGGACTATCGGCATGACAGCGCAACCAACGTTCCGCGAAGCTCTTCACTACTGGTTCCGCCTCGGCTGGATCAGCTTCGGCGGCCCCACCGGGCAGATCGCCATCATGCACAAGGACCTCGTCGAGCGGAAGAAGTGGATCGCTGAGGACCACTTCCTCCAGGCGCTGAACTTCTGCATGCTCCTTCCCGGCCCGGAAGCACAGCAGCTCGCGACCTACATCGGCTGGCTGCTCCACGGCACGCGGGGTGGAATCGTCGCTGGCGTCCTGTTCGTACTGCCGGCGGTGTTCATTCTCTGGGGGCTCTCCTGGCTTTACGCGGCGTTCGGGACCATCCCGGCAGTCTCGGCGCTCTTTTACGGCCTGAAGCCCGCCGTAGCCGCCATCGTCGCGGAGGCGGTGATCCGCATCGGCAAGAAGTCGCTGAGGAACGGGGTCCTCGTCACGCTCGCCGCCGCGGCATTCATCGGCATCCTCTTCTTGCACATCCCTTTCCCCGCGATTGTCTTCGCGTCAGGCGCGATCGGATACCTCGGCGGGCGCTTCTTCCCCGCTTGGTTCGCCGCGCCGAAGAAGAATCCGTCGACGGCAACGGAGGCATACGCGATCACCGACGAGATGACCTCGCGCCAAAGCAATGCCGGATGGGGACACGTTCTGAAGGTGGTGGCAATCTGCCTGCCTCTCTGGTTCGCCCCGCTCGCCGCTCTCGGGCTCTGGCGCGGGTGGGACGATATCTTCGTGCAGATCGGGTTGCTCTTCTCCAAGGCCGCGGTCGTGACCTTCGGCGGCGCGTACGCGGTGCTCGCCTACATCAGCCAGCAGGCGGTACAGCATCATGGCTGGCTCCAGCCCGAGCAGATGATGGACGGGCTCGGCCTCGCGGAGACCACGCCGGGGCCGCTGATCATGGTGACCCAGTTCGTGGGCTATCTGGCCTCGTATCTGCACGCCGGGGGCCTCACCCCTGCTCTCGCGGGCGCAATCGGCGGCCTGCTCACGACCTGGGTGACCTTCGTCCCCTGCTTCATGTGGATCTTCGCCTTCGCGCCGTTCATCGAACGGCTGCGAAAGAACGCGCATCTCGGCGCCGCACTATCCGCCGTCACCGCGGCAGTCGTTGGTGTGGTGCTGAATCTCTTCGTGATCTTCACCAAGCACATGCTCTTCCCCGAGGCCGGCCCGCAATTCGACTGGTTTGCCCTCACCGCGGCGGCGGCGGCTTTTCTCGGCATGCAGCGCTGGAAATGGGGAATGATCCCGGTGATCATCGGCTCGGCGCTGGTCGGGGGCGCGTGGAAATGGCTCGGCATCTAACAGCTTCGGGAGGAATGCCTTGAAGGACGTTGCGGAGATGGCGGTGAAGCCGATGGCGGCTGCGGCGCGGACGGCGCCGAAGGCGGGCGGGAAGGACTTCCTCGAGATCGTCGTCGTGACGGCGAAGCGCTAGCCAGCGATTCGTGAGAGCGTTGGGCCCATTCGCCGCCCTCTGCTCCGTGGGCTTTTTCGCGCGCCTCTCCTACGCGCTCGCGCGCAGCCCGGTGCTGCCGCTGTTCGCGCTCTCGCTCGGCGCCGGGCCCGAGGCGATCGGGTTCGCCGTCGGCATCTCGACCGTCACCGGGATTTTTTTCAAGCTCCCCGCAGGGGCGCTCTCTGATGTCATCGGGCGCCGGCGGACGATGCTCATCGGACTGCTTTTCTTCGCCTTCACGCCGTTCGCCTACCTCGGCGTGCACTCGTACGGCCCCCTCGTGCTGATCCGGTTCCTGCATGGGATGGCGACGGCGGTCTACGGCCCGGTTGCGATGGCCGTCGTGGCGGACATCGCCGGGGCGAAGAAGGGGGAGATGCTCTCCTGGTTCTCCTCGGTGACCATCATCGGCAACCTGCTCGGCGCGCCGCTCGGCGGGTTGATCCTCCACCGCGCCGCCGGTGCGGCAGAGCCGGCGCTGCGGGATTTCCACGTCGCTTATCTTCTCAGCGGCATCACGGGGGTAATCGCGCTCCTGCTCTTCCTGAGGCTCCTGAAAGACGATCAGGACCGGAGCGGGAGCGGCGGCCTGGCGGCGGCATCGCGGCGCTTCTTCTCGGGAATCCGGGAAGTCGCCAGCGACCGTCGCGTGGTGATCACCTCGGTCATGGAGGGGATGGCGAACATGGCGGTCGGCGCCCTGGAGGCCTTCCTGCCGATCTACGCCGTCAAGGTGGCGGGCCTCAGCGAACTTCAGGCCGGCCTGCTCTGGGCGGGCCAGGTGGCGACCACCATCCTCTCCAAACCGGTCATGGGGAAGAGTTCGGACCGTTATGGCCGCCGCGCGCTCATCGCCGGAGGCCTCGTCGTCAGCGCGCTCGCCTTCGGGGTGATGCCGAAGCTCACGGGTTTCTGGCCGCTCCTGCTGGCAGCGGCCTGCTTCGGCTTCGGGGAGGCCCTCGTCACTTCCTCCGGCGCGGCACTGATCGCGGACCTCTGCAAGGAGCGGCACTTCGGCACGGCGATGGGGACTTTCGGCACGATTTTCGACGTCGGCCACGCCTCGGGCCCGATTCTGGCGGGTGTGCTGATCGCGCGCTTCGGCTACGGGATCTCGTTCCTGGCGCTGGCGGGCGTCATCATGCTTGCGGTGCCGCTCTTCCTCGTAACGGTGCGAGATCCCGAGAACCGCCAGGCCTAAAGCACCTTCCCGATCCTCTCCACCGCCTCCTCGAGACGCGACACGTCGACGGACAGGGCGAATCGGACGTAGCCTTCACCGTGCGCGCCGAAACCGTTGCCCGGGGTGCAGACAACGGCCGCCTTCTCGAGCAGGAGCGTCGAAAACGACTCCGAGGTGTGGCCGCTCGGGACTTCGCACCAGAGGTAGAAGGAAGCCTGGGGCTTCTTCATCTTGAGGCCGAGCTTGCGCAGACCGCGGTAGAGCACGTTGCGGCGCTTCTGGTAGAGACGGCGCATCTTCTCAACCGGCTTCTGATCGCCGGTGAGCGCGGCGATCCCTGCGTCCTGCACCGCGCCGAACGCGCCGGAGTCGATGTTGGCCTTGATGTGCCCGAGCCCCTTGATCACGCTGGCGTTGCCCGCGGCAAAGCCGATGCGCCACCCGGTCATGTTGTAGGTCTTGGAGAGCGAGTGGAACTCGATCCCGACGTCCTTCGCTCCCTCGGCCTCCAGGAAGGAGGGTGGCTTCGCGCCGTCGTAGTACATCTCGGAGTACGCCGCGTCGTGGCAGACGATGACGCCGGTGCGCCGCGCGAACGCCACGACCTTCCGGTAGAAATCCAGATCGGCGACGGCCGCGGTCGGGTTGTTCGGGTAGTTCAGGAACAGCAGTTTCGCGCGCTGGAGGATCTCCGCCGGGATCGCCTCGAGGTCGGGGAGGAAGTCGTTCTTCTTCAGCAGCGGCAGCATGTACGGCTCGCCGCCGGCAAGCAGCGTCGCCGCGCTGTAGACCGGGTAGCCGGGGTTCGGGACGAGGACGACGTCGCCCGGGTCCACGAAGGCGAACGGGATGTGCCCGATCCCCTCCTTCGAACCGATCAGCGTCAGGACCTCCGTGGCCGGGTCGAGGGTGACGTTGAAGCGCCCCTGGTACCACTGGGCGACCGCCGTGCGGAAGGAGATCTTGCCGACATACGAGGGGTACTGGTGGTTCCCCGGTTCGGCGACGGCGGTCCTGCCCTCGCGGACGATGTGCCGGAACGTCGGCTGGTCGGGATCGCCGATCGAAACGTCGATCAGGTCCGCGCCCTTCGCCTTGGCCTCGGCCTTCAGCGCGTCGATCCGCGCGAAGAGGTAGGGGGGAAGCTTGGCGAGGGTGCGGGCGAGGCGGGGCGTAAAATCGGTCATGGGGTCTCCTTGAGGATTTATTTCAGTCCGAGAACGTCCATCATGTCGTACAGGCCCGGCACGCGGCCGACGACCCATTTTGCAGCCCGCACGGCGCCGCGCGCGAAGGTGTCGCGCGAGTGCGCGCGGTGCGTGATCTCGATGCGCTCGCCGAGGCCCGCGAACATCACGGTGTGGTCGCCGACGATGTCGCCGCCGCGCACGGCGAAGATGCCGATCTCCTCGGTTGTGCGCTCGCCGACCAGCCCGGTGCGACCCGGCACGGCGACCTTGTCCAGGTCGCGCCGCAGCGCCTCGGCGATCACCTGCGCCATCTTCTTCGCGGTGCCGGAGGGCGCGTCCTTCTTGAAGCGGTGGTGCGCCTCGACGATCTCGACGTCGTAGGAGTCGCCCAGCACCGCCGCGACATCCCCGAGAACTTTGAAGAGCAGGTTCACCCCCACGCTCATGTTCGGGGCGTAGACGATCGGAATTTTGCGCGCGGCCTTCTCCAGAATCGCCACCTGCGCCGCGTCGAGCCCGGTGGTGCCGAGCACCAGCGCCTTGCCCTGCTGCACGGCCAGTTCGACGTGGCGCAGCGAGGCCTCGGGCGCGGTGAAGTCGATGAGCACGTCGCCCCGGGACAGGATGCTCTCCATCCGCTCCTCGATCAGGACGTCCTCGACGTGGATGCCGGCGGCGATCCCGGCGTCGCAACCGAGCGAGGGGTGCCCCGAGCGCTCGCAGGCCCCGCAGAGAGCGATGCCCTGCTGCCCGTCGAGTGCGACGATGATCCTCTGCCCCATGCGCCCGCCGGCGCCGGCGACAATCGCGCGAATCCGTTCCATACCCGCTCCCTTTCAGCCGCCGACGAGGCCTGCCGCCCGCAGCACCCCGGCCAGCCGCTGCTGGTTCTTGTCGCTCATCGGGCACATGGGCAGCCGGAACTCCGGCGCGATCTTCCCCATCAGGGCCAGCGCGGTCTTGACGGGGATGGGGTTGGTTTCGATGAACATCGCGTCCGAGAGCGGCATCAGCTTGTAGTGCGCCTCCCGGGCGGCGGCGTAATCGCCGGCGAAAAAGGCGTCGACGAGGCGCGCCATCAGCGCGGGGGCCACGTTGGAGACGACCGAGATCACCCCCTTGCCGCCGATGGCCAGCAGCGGCAGCACCGTGAAGTCGTCTCCCGAGATCACGTCGATCCGCTCACCGCACAACTCGATGATGCGGCTGGCCTGGCGCAGATCGGCGGTGGCCTCCTTGATCGCGACGATGTTCGGGATCTCCGCAAGGCGCGCCACCGTCTCGGGCAGAAGATTGACCCCCGTGCGGCCCGGCACGTTGTAGAGCACGATCGGGATGTCGACCCTCTCGGCAATATGCGCGTAGTGGCGGAAAAGCCCATCCTGGGTCGGCTTGTTGTAATACGGCGTGATCAGCAGCGCCCCATCGGCCCCCGCGTCCTTCGCGTGGCGGGTCAGCCGCAGCGCCTCGCGGGTGGAGTTCGAGCCGGCGCCGGCGATGACCGGCACCCGCCCGGCCGCAGCCGCGATGCAGACATCGACGACGCGGTCGTGCTCCTCGTGCGAGAGCGTCGGCGACTCGCCCGTGGTGCCGCACGGCACGAGGGCGTCCGTGCCGGCGCCGATCTGGAACTCGACGAGGCCGCGGTAGGCCTTTTCATCGAACTCGCCGTCGCGAAACGGGGTGACCAGGGCGGTCATGGAACCGGAAAACATTGTTCAACTCCTCTTATGGTTTTGTTCTTTGCCCATCGCGTCGGGGATTTGGCGCGGCGGTCTCTTCCCAGGTCCTGCCCTCGTAGACCACGTCGGCCTTCCCCTCGAGGAAGACTTCACCGTACTCGCCGCCGCGGCGGCGGAAGTACACCAGGAGTTCTTCGCCGCCGCTGGTCGTCACCGTGACGGGGCTCTTGACGAGACCGGCCGCGGCCGCAACGAGCGCGGTCGCCACCGACCCGGTGCCGCAGGCCATGGTTTCGGCCTCGACCCCGCGCTCGTAGGTGCGGACCCGCAGGCGCCGCGGCCCCTCGACGCGGAAGAAGTTCACGTTCGTCCCAGCCGGACCGAAGGCCGGGTGGTGCCGCAGCGCCCGGCCCCACTCGGCAACCGGGGTCTGCTCGAGCGCCTCAGCCGGGACGACCGCGTGCGGCACCCCGACCACGAGAAAGCCCGGCGCAAAGCGGCGCCCCTCGATCTCGACGGCGACCTGCTCGCGAAAGCCCGAGGGGAGCGGGAGCTGGAGCTTGACCCGGTCGCCCTTGACCTCGGCGTGAATCAGCCCCGCACCGGTCATGAAGCACATCCGTGCCGGTGCGATCCCCTTGAGGAAGGCAAAGCGCGCGGCGCAGCGCCCGCCGTTGCCGCACATCGCCGCCTCGCTCCCGTCGGCGTTGAAAAAACGCCAGGCGAAATCCGCCTCGCGCGAGCGCTCGATGAGAATCAGACCATCGGCGCCGATCGAGAAATTCCGCTGGCACAGGCGCCGGGCCAGTTCCGCGCCCGCGCCCGCGCCCGTCGCGACAACGCCGCGACGGTTGTCGACGACGATGAAGTCGTTGCCGCTCCCGCTCATCTTCCAGAAGGGAAGGCGCGCCACGGGGACTCTCCTCCGCACGGTCGGGGTCATCGAGCGGCCGTGGCCCGGAACGCCAGTTCTCCGAGTCGCTGGCCGGCCTCGCCGCGGACCAGATCCTCGTAAGATTCGCGCTCGCGGATCACGGCGTACGCATCCCCGCGGACAAGCACCTCGGCGGCGCGGGGCCGGGAATTGTAGTTCGAGGACATCGAGAACCCGTAGGCGCCGGCCGACAGGACGGCGACGCACTCCCCCGGCGGCACGGCGGGCAGTTCGCGGTCCTTGGCCAGAAAATCGCCGGACTCGCAGATCGGCCCGACGACATCCATGGGGCGATGCGCTCCTTCGGTCTTTACCAGCGGGACGATCCGGTGGTAGGAGCCATAGAGACTGGGGCGGATCAGGTCGTTCATCCCGGCGTCCACGACCAGGAAACTCTTCGCGCTCGTGTCCTTGCGGTAGGTCACGCGGGCGATGAGCGCCCCGGCGTTGCCGACGATGACGCGCCCCGGCTCGGTGATGATCGTCGCCCCGAGACGCTTGAGCACCGGGAGGATCTCGGCCGAGAAGCGCTTCGGCTCCGGCGGTTCCTCCTGGTTGTAGCTGATGCCGAGCCCGCCGCCGATGTCGACATAGCGCAGGTTGGCCCCGAGAGCGCGCACCTGGCCCACCAGGTCGGCGATCTTCTCCACCGCTTCGCGAAAGGGCCCGACCTGGGTGATCTGCGAGCCGATGTGGCAGTGGATGCCCACCACGTCGAGGTGCCCGAGCGCGAGCGCCGTGCGATAGGTTTCCAGGATGCGCCCGGCCTCGATGCCGAACTTGCTCTCCTTGAGACCCGTGGCGATGTACTTGTGCGTCAGCGGGTCGATCGCCGGGTTCACGCGCAACGCGACCGGCGCCCGCAGGCCGAGGCTCCCGGCGGTGCGGTCGATCTGCTCGAGCTCCTCGAGCGACTCGACGTTGAACATCAGGATCCCGGCGCGCAGGGCTTCGGCGATTTCGCGCGCCGTCTTGCCGACACCCGCGTACACGATCTTCTTCGGGTCAGTGCCGGCGCGCAGCGCGCGGAACAGCTCGCCGCCGGAAACCACGTCCATCCCCGCGCCCCAGTCGGCGAGGAGGCCGAGCACGGCGAGGTTCGAGTTGGCCTTGACCGCGTAACAGGTCAGGTGCGGCACGCCGTCGAACGCGCCGTCGAATGCCGCGAAGTGCCGCTCGAGCGTCGCGTGGCTGTAGACGTACAGCGGAGTGCCGCACTCACGGGCGAGCGCGCGGAGGTTTACCCCCTCGCACCAGAGTTCGTCGTCGCGTTCGTGAAAGTGGTTCATAACAGAGTCAATGTAGGTATCACGACGGGCGCAGCGTGTCAAGAAACCACCGCCATTGCGCTCTCGATCTGACCGAACGAAATGGGGTGCGGTCGTCCATCCCGGGCGACCGCGACCATGATCGCGGTTTCAGGTGCGTCTCGCCCCGCAACATTGATACAATTCCCCATGTCCTGCCGTCGGCACGGGTGTCTCCGCTCTCGGGCGCGGTCGCAGCGAACGTGAGCCGCGACTTCGCGGTCCGGCCGTGAAGCCGCCGGAGGCCCCGCGGAGGGCGGTTCCCGTCGCGGTGCTCCTTCTTGCCGCGCTGACGCTGACGGCCTACGGACCGGCGCTCCGGGCCGGCTTCGTCAACATCGATGATCCAACGTACGTCACGGCGAATCCCGCCGTCCGGGGCGGACTCAGCCTCGCCGGCCTGCGGTGGGCCTTTACGAGCGTCGGGCACGCCAGCAACTGGCACCCCCTGACCTGGCTGTCTCACCAGGCCGATGTGACGTTCTTCGGAATGCGACCCGGCCTCCACCACCTGACGAGCCTGCTGCTGCACCTCGCGTCAACGGTCCTGCTCTGGGTCGTCTGGCAGAGCCTGACCGGGGCCGAAGGGCAGGCGCTCCTGGTGGCCGCCCTGTTCGCCGTCCACCCGCTTCACGTCGAGTCGGTGGCCTGGGTGGCCGAGCGCAAGGACGTCCTGCTCGGCGTCTTGTTCATGCTCGCGATCCGGAGCTATCTCCAGTACCTGCGCCGGCCGCGGCCAGCCCGTCTGGCGGCCCTGACGGGTTTCCACGCGCTCGCCCTCCTCGCCAAGCCGATGGCGGTCTCCCTGCCGGCGATCCTGCTGATCCTCGACTGGTGGCCGCTGGGACGCTGGCGGCGGGGGGCAACCCTGAACCTGCTCCGGGAAAAAGCACCCCTCTTTCTGCTGTCGGCGGCCTCCGCCGGCATCACCCTTGCCGCCCAGAGCCGCGGCGGGTCACTCGTTGCCACTGCCAAGGTGTCGATCTTGCCCCGGATCGCCAACGCGGCGGTGGCCTGCGCCGTCTACCTGAAACAGCTGGTGTGGCCCGTGGACCTGGCGGTGTTCTACCCCTTCCCTGAAAACGGCATTCCCTCCTGGCAGGTCGCCGCGGCGGTCCTCCTCCTTGCCACGGTAAGCGGATTGGCCCTCGCCACGGCCCGCAGTCGGCCCGCCCTCGCCGCGGGCTGGCTGTGGTACCTGACCATGCTTCTCCCGGTCGCCGGCATCGTGCAGGTGGGGTCCCAGGCCCGCGCCGACCGCTATACGTATCTCCCCCTCATCGGCATCTTCATGGCGCTCGCCGCGGCCGCAGGAAGGCCGGCGGCGACGGGAGCTGCGGGGCGCCGCATCCTGGCCGTCATAGGCGTGATCCTGATCCCGCTCCTCGCCTGGGGAACCTGGCGGCAGACCGGCTATTGGCGGGACAGTCGGACCCTCTTCACCCACGCCCTTGCGGTGACCCGGGACAACTGGTTTGCGGAGAACAACCTGGGGGCCGCCCTCTCCGACGCCGGGGAGGAGGACGCGGCGAGAAGTCGCTTCGTGAAGGCCCTCGCCATCGAGCCTGATTACCCGGAGGCGCACCAGAACCTCGCCACCAGCCTTCTCAGGTCGGGGCGGCTCGAGCAGGCCGAGCTGCACTACCGCGCAGCCATCCGCCT
>Ga0315271_10003420_pt1 | contig 10022 bp, 8 predicted proteins | sample C3_top_MG_FD_204664 | JGI IMG/M metagenome (GOLD analysis project Ga0315271, IMG submission 204664) | Sediment microbial communities from Yellowstone Lake, YNP, Wyoming, USA - C3_top | ecosystem: Environmental > Aquatic > Freshwater > Lake > Sediment | place: USA: Wyoming | collected 2017-08-01
CAAGTCACCAATCCAATTTCTGGATGCTTGGCTTATTGCTCAGAAGAAAGAGAAGCTGGTAGCATGAACGCCACCTCTTGGAAGACTAAAAACCAGGGGAACCTCAGGTTTAAGCCGACAAAAGCGTGTTGCTACAAAATGACAACTTGATTGCGCCCGCTTTGTTTGGCTTTGTAGAGAGCCTCGTCAGAGTGATTGACCATTTCGCCCAGGGTATTCCCTAACGAGGCAGTGACCCCGATACTGACTGTCAAATTGATCGTTTCTTTTTCATCCAGGGGTATTGCCAAACTTTCAATATAAACCCTGAGCCGATTCATGGTTTCAGCGGCGGCAATATTATTCACCGAAATAATGCAGAATTCCTCCCCTCCCATACGCGCAACGATGTCAGTTGCACGGAAATGCCTGGAGATGGCTTGTGCCACCATGACGATGGCCTTGTCTCCAATATCGTGACCATGCGTATCATTTATTTTCTTGAAAAAATCGATGTCTATCATCGCCACCAGTATTTGAATCTGGCCACGCTTGGCGCTACTGAACAAGGCATTACCCGCTTCAAAGAAATAGCGTCGGTTGTAAAGCTTGGTCAAATAGTCACGATTGGCCTGCTCCTGTATGGTGCGCAGGCTGTCAAGATAATCCAGACGGGCATTAATACGGCTTACAAATTCTTCAATCAGGAAGGGCTTGTGAATAATATCATCGGCACCGGCTTTGAAAAAACGCACACCGGCAAAGTCGTTGGCTGAACCGGTGATGCCAATAATCGCAAGCTTGGTGCTGGGAAAATTGGCGCGCAGCTTCATGCACAAATCCACACCGTCTTTCTCCGGCATATCATAAGCGGTTACTACCACAGAGATATCTGCACTGGTTTCAATTTTATGCAGGGCGGACAATGTGCTGTCGGCCTCGATTACCTGCAGCTGCTGGGTTAACAGGATTTTTGTGAGGTCGGCACGGTAAGCCGGATTGCTTTCAACAATCAGCACTTTGCTTAGCATGTTTCGCAAAGTATGCAATACACTTTTTTGAACGATCGCTATAGATCCAGGGGACTGTTTGGTAACGTAATCAACGATGGGTTTGGCGGAAATTCGTTCATGGGTATTGCTGTCCATAGAGCCGGTCAGAACGATGGTGGCTATTCCGCAACTCAGGGTCATGTCTACAGCTTCACCATCCGCAGCATCAGGCAGGTTCAGGTCAACAACAGCTACTTGATATTGGCCCGGAAATTCATCCAGCAATTTTTTACATGCCGCAAGCGAACGCGCCAAATCAACCGGAATGCCCACGACTGATTTGACAGCATTTTTGACCACCATGCCAACTGTGGCACTGTCATCTACGATCAGTATCCGTTTTGGTCCCGGGTCAGATTGGCTCATGTATTTGTTGTATTCGTATCAGATAAGCTGAAGATTAAATTCTCAGTCCCTTGAAATTATAACTAATATTACACTACAAGAGGTATTTGATTGCTGTTGCAGTAGAGCAGTCTGGGCGGGAAGGGGATGGCAACAGCATATTTGTAATCAGGAAAGCCGGTAATCCTGCGAATTTATATGGGCAGGACAGAACCACGGATGATGAGCAGGTTGAAAAATTTACGGACCATTGCGGTGTAACCTCTCGGTCTGATGCACGGAACATGAAGCTGTATCGCAAGGTCAAGGAATTTTTTTAACCAAAAAATTCCTTGACCTTGTGGCTACGACGTAACATTTTGCTGAGCAAAATATTAGCCTTCACCGTAAAGAAAAGAATTTTAACCAAAAAATTCTTTTACTTTATCCATCCAGGACTGGGCGCGGGGACTGTGGCGTGCGCTGTCTGTTTCGCTGATGGTTTCAAACTCGCGCAGCAACTCTTTTTGCCTCTCGGTCAGCTTGACTGGGGTCTCTATCACCACGTGGCAATTCAGATCGCCGTGGGTGTTGGTACGCATGCCTTTTATGCCCTTGCCGCGCAGGCGGAAAATCTTGCCGGATTGCGTCTCGGCAGGAATTTTTATGCGGGCTGAACCATCCAGGGTGGGGATTTCAATTTCGCCACCCAGTGCCGCCGTGGTGAAGCTGATCGGCATTTCGCAATGCAGGTCGTCGCCGTCGCGCTGAAACACGCTGTGCTGCTTAATGTGAATTTCCACATATAAGTCGCCGGCAGGTGCGCCGTTGGCGCCCGCTTCGCCATGACCGCTGTGACGCAAACGCATGCCTTCGCCGATACCCGCCGGGATTTTGATCTCCAGCGTTTTGTGATGCTTGACGCGGCCTGCACCACTACAGGTGCCGCATGGCGAGCTGATGCTCTTGCCGCTGCCATGACAGCGTGGGCAAGTTTGCTGGATTGAAAAGAACCCCTGCTGCATACGCACCTGGCCGTGGCCGCCGCAGGTCTGGCAGGTGGTGGGTGTGGTGCCAGGTTTAGCACCGGAGCCGTGGCAGGTGTCGCACTCATCCAGGGTGGGGATGCGTACCTGTTTGGTCGCGCCACGCGCGGCTTCTTCCAGGGTGATCTCCATGTTGTAGCGCAGATCGGCCCCGCGTTGTGCCTGGCTGCGCCCGCGTCCTGCGCCACCAAAGATGTCACCAAAGATATCCCCGAAATCAAATCCGCCCGCCCCGTGTCCCTGGCCGCCCCGGCTGCCGTCGGTACCTGCATGCCCGTATTGATCGTAAGCGGCACGCTGCTGATCGTCGGACAGGGTTTCGTAAGCTTCCTTTGCCTCCTTGAATTGTTCTTCAGCTTTAGGATTATCCGGATTGCGGTCAGGATGAAACTTCATCGCCAGTTTGCGATAAGCCTTTTTAATTTCGTCGGCATTTGCGTCCTTATTGACGCCGAGTACTTCGTAATAATCTTTTTTAGACATAATAAAATTCCGCTAAATGCTTAAAAGCCAAAATGCATAAAAGCACAGACTCCGGTTTGCGCTGTTGATGCGGTTCCCCGAAGTCTGTGCCGTTACTGTTAAAGATTACTTTTTGTCGCTTTTTACTTCGGTGAATTCAGCATCCACCACGTCGCTTTCATCTTTCTTGGCTTCGCTGTGAGCTGCGCCTGAGTCTGCACCCGAAGCAGCCTGTTTGGCTGCTTCGGCAGCCTGCAGTTTCTCGGACAATTTATGTGCAGCTGTGGCAAGTGCTTCTGCCCTGGTATTGATAACGTCCTTGTCGTCGCCCTTAACCACTTCGTCGGCTTCTTTCAGTGCATTTTCAATGCTGGTTTTCTCTTCGGCGGAAAGTTGCTCACCGTATTCTTTCATCGACTTCCTGGTGGAGTGGATCAAGGCATCAAGCTGGTTGCGTGCGGTGACCAATTCAATTGCCTTGCGGTCATCTTCGGCAAACATTTCCGCTTCCTGCACCATTTTCTGAATGTCGGCTTCAGACAAACCGGAGCTGGCCTGAATCTTGATCTTGTTCTCTTTACCGGTAGCTTTGTCCTTTGCGGATACGTGCAGGATTCCGTTGGCATCGATGTCAAAGGTTACTTCGATCTGCGGTATTCCGCGTGATGCAGGCGGAATGTCGGACAGATTGAATTGACCCAGTGATTTGTTGCCGGATGCAATATCACGTTCACCCTGCAGAACGTGGATCGTCACCGCAGACTGGTTGTCTTCAGCAGTAGAGAATACCTGTGATGCCTTGGTCGGGATAGTCGTGTTTTTCTTGATCAGCTTGGTCATGACGCCGCCCATGGTTTCGATACCGAGGGAAAGCGGGGTCACGTCCAGCAACAACACGTCTTTTACTTCGCCTTGCAACACGCCGCCCTGAATCGCCGCGCCAACTGCAACGGCCTCATCCGGGTTTACATCCTTGCGTGCTTCCTTGCCGAAGAATTCTTTGACTTTTTCCTGCACCATGGGCATACGGGTCTGACCGCCCACCAGAATCACGTCGGTAATGTCCGAGGTGGAAACACCCGCGTCTTTCATCGCAATCTTGCACGGCTCTATCGTGCGCGCGATCAGTTCTTCCACCAGGCTTTCAAGTTTTGCACGCGTTATTTTCACTGCCAGGTGCTTGGGGCCAGTTGCATCTGCCGTGATGTAAGGCAGGTTGACCTCAGTTTGCTGGGCAGAAGATAATTCGATCTTGGCTTTTTCGGCAGCATCCTTGAGACGCTGCAAAGCCAGCATGTCCTTCTTCAGATCAACGCCGCTTTCCTTTTTGAATTCTTCAACCAGGAATTCAATCACGCGCATGTCGAAGTCTTCACCGCCGAGGAAGGTGTCACCGTTGGTGGACATGACTTCAAACTGGTGTTCGCCTTCGATTTCAGAGATGTCGATAATGGAGATGTCGAAGGTACCGCCACCCAGGTCGTACACCGCAATTTTGCGATCGCCTTCCTGTTTGTCCATACCAAACGCCAGTGCGGCAGCGGTAGGTTCGTTGATGATGCGCTTTACGTCCAGTCCGGCGATACGGCCTGCATCCTTGGTGGCCTGGCGCTGGCTGTCGTTAAAGTAAGCGGGTACGGTGATAACGGCTTCGGTGACGCTTTCGCCCAGATAGTCTTCCGCCGCTTTTTTCATTTTCATCAAAACCTGAGCCGAAACTTCGGGAGGCGCGATTTCTTTGCCGCGCACAGCAACCCATGCGTCGCCATTCTTGGCTTTGACGATGCTGTAAGGCACCATATCGATGTCTTTTTGCACGATCTTTTCATCGAAACGGCGGCCGATCAGGCGTTTGACTGCGTAAAGTGTATTTTTAGGGTTGGTCACCGCCTGGCGTTTGGCAGGAGCGCCCACCAGCACCTCGCCGTCTTCCATATAGGCGATGATCGAAGGTGTGGTGCGGGTACCTTCGGCGTTTTCTATGACCTTGGGTTTGCCGTTTTCCATAACGGATACGCAAGAGTTAGTCGTACCCAAATCGATGCCAATAATTTTTCCCATGATATTTACCTTTAGATTAAATTTTTAAGTGGTACTAAGTGCCTTGATGTACCTGCTGGGTTCTAAATGAGGACATCAAGGCAGTATTTCAAGTGTTCTTTTTGCAGCCCTGGACTGCTAGACCGGATCTTTTGCTTTTGCAACCATGACCATGGCCGGGCGCAATACGCGGTCATTCAGGCTGTAGCCCTTTTGCATCACGCTCACTACGGTATTGGCTTCTTGCTCGCTTTCCAGCATGCCGATGGCCTGGTGCTTGTGTGCGTCGAATTTTTCCTTGACTGGGTTGATCTCGGTGATATTGAATTTTTCAAACACACTGGTCAGCTGCTTGAGTGTCAGCTCCATGCCGCTTTTGAAGTTTTCTACCGTGGTGTTCTGCACTGACAATCCCGCCTGCAAGCTATCCATCACCGCCAGCATTTCATTGGAGAAACGTTCAACGGCAAACTTTTGCGCCTTGCTCACGTCTTCCTGTGCGCGACGACGGATGTTTTCTCCCTCGGCCTTGGCATACATCCAGGCGTCGTAGTGTTCCTTGCCTTTCAGTTCGGCTTGCTGCAGCATTTCTTCCATGCTGGGCATGACTTCGGGGGCATTACTTGTGTCCTGCGGATTGTTATCGGTATGTTCCATGTGATTTTTCCAATTATTACAGTGCGCCCTAAATGGGGTGGGGTGGTGCATACTTCAAGGGGGAGGGGTAAAATATTTTTACTCTTTGAATAGTATCCGTTTATTTGCCAACAATCATTCTCCACTGGCTGTACGATTGAGCATGCACTGGTGGACCACAAAGCTGAGGGAGCTTCATTATGAATGAATTGCCTAACCACAACCTGCTTGGCGCTTCGAAGTGCTTTCGGGAAGTAATAGACCACTTGATTCTGTTTGCCAAGACCGAAGTGACCATTCTGATAGAGGGTGAAACGGGTACGGGAAAAGAGCTTGCCGCCAGGGCAGCCCACGAATGCAGTGACAGACAAGGAAAGCCGTTTATTCCGGTTAACTGTGGCGCGTTGCCGGGGGAGCTTGCAGAGAGCGAACTCTTCGGCTGCGAAAAAGGGGCGTATACCGATGCCAAACAAACGCGACGCGGCCTGGTGATGGAAGCCAACAACGGCACGCTGTTTCTTGACGAAGTTGAAGCGATGCCCCTGCGTGTGCAAATCGCCCTGCTTAGATTCCTGCAAGACCACAGCTTCCGCCCGGTCGGTTCAACCACCACGCTACAAAGCAATGTCAGGGTAATCGCCGCCACAAACATCTCCCTTGATGAGCTGGCAAAAAGTACAGTGTTTCGCTCCGACCTGATATTCCGCCTCAAAGTGTTATCTGTACACCTGCCCCCACTTAGAGAAAGAGGGGATGATGTGTTGATTCTCGCAAAAGTATTCCTGCATCGCTACAGTAAGCAATACTCAATTCCAGAGCCAACCCTGTCAGTCGAAACGGAATCGTGGTTTAAGCGGTACCGCTGGCCGGGCAATGTGCGTGAACTTGAGAATATCCTCCTGCGTGGATTGTTTTTGTGTAAAGGATGTGTGCTGGATATTCCCCCGCCAGATAGATGCATAGCCAAAATTGATGATAATCACATTTCTCTGGATCTCAACTTTTCAGAAGCCAAGGCGGCTGTTATCGCGAACTTTGAACACCGTTATCTGACAAATGTACTCCACCATGCGGAAGGTAATGTAACTCAGGCGGCACGTATCTCGGGAACGGAGCGCAGCGCATTTCGAAAATTGTTGCGCAGGAATAATCTGAATGCAGAGTCCTACCGTTTGAAACCGTAATACCAGAAAAATTACCGTTGCATACCTGAATACGGCGATTCTCGCCGAATTTTTTTACCCATGGGTATTTGAGTACTCACCCTCCATGAGATAAATATTTCTTCCCGATCCAGGAGCGCTTCCAGGGAAAACGGAGAAATAAATAAACATTCTCAGTGGGGTGTTTATTTACCCATCCAATAATTTCTTCAGTTTCCAAATAATTAATAAATCAGATGCTTACTCATTGAATAATGAATGGCACGAGTGTTGCTCGTGTATGACTAAAGGTGGCGAGAATCAGTGTGATCTTGGGCTGGGTCCAAGCGCCGTGAAAAATGTGAGCGGGGCAGGCGATGCAGATGAAGTCTGCGCCCAAAACATCGCGAGGAGCTTGCATGAGCGATGGGACTAATGTTGCTAAAGTTTCAAAAGAAATCCTTAATTACATGAGGAGATATCCAGACGCAGCAGATACAGAAGAGCACATCATTCATTGGTGGTTGAACACGGGTGATGATCAGGAAGCGGGTGGGGTATCAAGGGCATTAAAAATACTTGAATTGAATGGCTACATTGAACGAATTGAACTTCCAGATAGCCGCGTGGTGTACCGATTGAGGGTTGCTCAATAAAGCTAATGTAAAACTACAAATGTTCGGTGGAAATTAATGATCTCACATGCATTAATGATCGTGATGAACGAATTAAAAAAGCATCTCTCCGATGAGTATGGTGTTTTAGCGGATGCTGTGGGGCTGGGAAATCTGGCTGAAGGTTTTGCAAAGTCAGGAGGCGGTTCAACCAGTGAAGGCATTCCAAGGGAAATGCTAATTCTGTCCATGGTGAATATCAAGGAGGAAAAATCATTGAAAAACCTGCCAAACACAATTCATGATGATTCAAGGCTGAAGGTGATTTATGAAAATCCACCGCTGTATCTTAATGCACAAATTCTGGTTACCGCGCCTCACAGTAGTTATTCCGGAGCGTTATTGATGCTCTCAAGAGCGATACGATTTTTCCAGTTCAGGAAAGTATTCACCCAGGACAGTGTTTCCCCTGAGTCTATTAGTACGGGTAAACCCCTCAATGCGCTTGATCAACTTGAGACATTCAAACTGATTTTCGATTTGTATTCACCCACCATGGAGGAAGTAAATCATCTGTGGGGCACCCTGGGTGGAAAACAATATCCGTTTGCCATCTATACGATGAGGATGCTTGAGCTTCAATTTAGAGGTGCGCAACGCGCGGGCTCGCTTGTTACAGAAGTTGTTCGTGATTTTTACCATAAAACATCGCTTGCAAACTGATATGTCAGAACCTCAAAAAAATGGATATAAGCAACTTTTGGAAGTGCGTATTCTGCATCACTATTGGTTGGATGAGGGGAGCGTATTGTTTGATCTTATTTCAGACCAGCCCCAAAAAAACCGGCGCTTGTTTGAATATGACATGAAATCATTTCTTGCCGTGAGGCCAACAATTGCAACTGCAAAGCTTTTGGATTCGTTCGGTTGTTTGTTTAGAGAAACAAACTTGGGTTTTTTTGTTGCTGCCCCTGATGGCATGATACTGCCGACTGATACGGTTTTTGATTTTATGGTAACGGTAAAGGATAGTCGATTTTCCGATTACACAGCACTAACATTGCGTCCCCAGAAAATTTACGAGTTCTATAACAAGCTAGACAAAACAATTTATCGATACAAGGAAAATGTTCCATTTTTATCAAATTTGAAAGGCGCAACGAGAGAAAAGGCTGGTATCAAGTTGCTCTTTCTGTCCAGAGAGCCTCCGCCGCTTACTGGTAACGACAAGATCGAATCATTGCTGCTGTCAGGAAGCGCATTGGTACAACTCATTAGCGACGACCAGAACATTTTGCCGCAACAATTGAGTGCTGATGCTGGTGATTATCCCGTATTTCTGCATCAGGGTGATGTGCCGGCAATTGTGCCACCAGAAGGACTGTCAGGGGTGCCGGAGCGAGGTATCAGGCTGACCAATGACATAACCGACGAAGTGGTTGCACTTCTCAGTTTGACGGCATTGTGCCCAAGCAATAATGCATTCAGTTTCGTTGATGTAAATGGAAGTTGTAAAACAGTGCCTCCGGCTTACCAGGTTCGTTTTAAAAGCCGTTCAACGTTCTGGAGCTATCTGGATAAAACAACAGGCGCGGTTGATTCAATCGAAACGTCTCCGCTGCCATTAACCAATTTTGGCAATGCGGGCACAAAAAAGAAACCTTCGGATGGTCTGGTGAAGGCGGAGAAAAATGGTTCTGAAATAATCCGACTCATTTCGGAAATTTACGTTTAACTATTAATTTGAGTCTATCAACATAAGGGAGAATCAGATGGCAGCCCCATATCAAACCCCAGGCGTATACGTTGAGGAAATACCCAAGTTTCCTCCCTCCATTGCAGCGGTTGCTACGGCAATACCGGCGTTTATTGGTTACACCGAAAAAGCGATACGCAACGGCGAATCAATTTTCAACATACCTGTACGCATTGAGTCCATTGCCGAGTATGCGGAAATGTATGGTGGAGCCCCATCGCAAAATGTAACGCTCTATTTGAACAGTGATAACCAGTATGTGCGCGCTGAAGCGGTATCAAAATTATATTTATACGATAGCCTGCGCCTGTTTTATGCAAATGGAGGGGGAAACTGTTATATTTTATCGGTAGGCGCTTATCCTTCAAGTGTTTCTTCCTCTGCACTCGAGACGGCTATCGCTCTACTGGAACGCGAAGATGAGCCGACAATAATTCTTTCTCCCGATGCAATTTCGGACAGTAATGGACCGTATGAATTCCAGAAAAAAGCGTTGCAGCAATGCAATAAGTTAATGGATAGAGTGGCACTTTGCGATTTAACGAAGAGTGTTAATAACCAAGAGTTTAATACGTCAGTATCAACTTTCAGAGATAAAGTCGGGATCAATTATCTGAAATATGGTGCTGCTTACGGTCCATGGATCAAAGCAATTCTCCCTCGTACACTGATGCGTCGCAATGTGGTCTTGAAACGGGATGGGACGACTACTCCAGAGATTTCTCTAAAAAGCCTTACGGCTGATAACGACATACGAAATCTGATTGATGAGTTGTTAAATGTAGAAATCTTTGTTGATGCTGCAGATACTGCAAAATCAGGCCTAACCGGTACTGCGGGTCCTGCACTGGAGGATGCATTAAAGGCATTGGTCGATAACTATAATACAAAGAATTCACTTAATGATGTGCAGGGTGCGTTGCTACAAATTGCAAACTTCATGATGAGTATTATCAAGGAAATACAATTAC
>Ga0315271_10003421_pt1 | contig 10019 bp, 8 predicted proteins | sample C3_top_MG_FD_204664 | JGI IMG/M metagenome (GOLD analysis project Ga0315271, IMG submission 204664) | Sediment microbial communities from Yellowstone Lake, YNP, Wyoming, USA - C3_top | ecosystem: Environmental > Aquatic > Freshwater > Lake > Sediment | place: USA: Wyoming | collected 2017-08-01
GAGGGCGCGACGGAGGAAGAGCGCGCGTGACCGAAGGACGCCTGGCCGGCGCGGAGCACGCGCACACCACCGCGGCCATTGACGCCGCTGTGCGCGCGGTGCGCGCGCGCACGCCGCTGGTGCCCGGGGTCGCGCTGATCCTGGGCACCGGGCTCGGCGCGCTGGGGCGCGCCATCGCCGTGGAGTGCGAAATCCCGTACGGCGACATCCCGGGCTTTCCGCTGTCCACCGTGGAATCGCACGCCGGGCGCCTGCTGGTGGGCATGCTCGCCGGCCGGCGCGTGATGGCCATGCAGGGGCGCTTTCACCGGTACGAGGGCTACTCGCTGCAGCAGGTCACGTTTCCGGTGCGCGTGCTGCGCGCGCTGGGCGCCGGCACGCTGGTGGTGTCGAACGCGTGCGGCGGCATGCACCCGCTGTGGGCGCCCGGCGACCTGATGCTGATCTCGGACCACATCAACCTGCTGGGCGACAATCCGCTCATTGGCCCGCACGACGCGGCGCTCGGCGATCGCTTTCCCGACATGAGCGCGCCGTACGACGCGTCACTGCGCGCGCTGGCGCGCGAGGTGGCGGCGTCGCACGGCATCGTGCTGCGCGAAGGGGTGTACGTGGCGGTGCAGGGCCCCAACCTCGAGACGCGCTCGGAATACCGGATGCTGCGCGGGCTCGGCGCCGACGTGGTGGGCATGAGCACGGTGCCCGAGGTGATCGTGGCGGTGCACGGCGGCATGCGCGTGCTCGGACTGTCCATCATCACGGACCAGTGCCTGCCCGACGCGCTCGTGCCGGCGCATCTCGACACGATCATCGCCACGGCCACGGGCGCCGAGCCGAACCTGACCGCGGTGGTGCGCGGCGTGCTGGAGCGGATGTGACCGCGAACGCCGCCTCGAAGCCGCGCTTTGCGCTGCTGCCGACGGACCGCCCGGCCGATGAGGTCGAGCGGGAAGTGCTGGCGCGCTGGACCACGGAGAAGCTGTTCGAGCGGACGCTGGCGGCGCGCGCCGACGCACCGCGCTGGGTCTTCTTCGAGGGCCCGCCGACGGCCAACGGCCGGCCGGGCATCCACCACGTCTTCTCGCGCGCCATCAAGGACCTGTTCTGCCGCCATCGCGCCATGAAGGGTTTCCGCGTGGACCGCAAGGCGGGGTGGGACACGCACGGCCTGCCGGTGGAAATCGAGGTCGAGAAGGCGCTGGGCATCAGCGGCAAGCAGGACATTGAGCGCCTGGGCGTGGCCGAGTTCAACCGGCTCTGCCGCGCGAGCGTGTTCAAATATCGCGAGGACTGGGAGAAGCTCTCCAGCCGCATCGGCTTCTGGCTGGACTACGACAACGCCTACGTCACGTACCACAACAACTACGTGGAAAGCGTGTGGTGGGCGCTGTCAATGCTGCACGCCAAGGGCCTGCTGTACCTCGGGCACAAGATCCTGCCGTACTGTCCGCGCTGCGGCACGGCGCTGAGCAGCCACGAGGTGGCGCAGGGCTACGAGGACGTCGAGGATCCGTCGGTGTACCTGCAGCTGCCGCTGAAGCAGGCCGGCAAGCCGGGTGAACGCCGCATCCTGGTGTGGACGACGACGCCATGGACGCTGGTGTCGAACGCCGCGCTCGCAGTGAACCCCGACCTCACGTACGCCGAGCTGAAGAAGAAGACGGGCGCCGAGTGGACGGTGATCCTCGCCGAGGCGCGCGTGCCCGGGGTGATGGGCGCCGACTGGGCCGACCGGTGGGACGTGGTGGAGACGTTCCCGGGGAGCGCGCTGATTGGCGCGCACTACGAGCGCCCGCTCGACTGGCTGCCGTACGGCGATGGCGCGCGCGAGATCGTGGTGGCGGCGGACTTTGTGTCGGCCGAGGATGGCTCGGGCGTGGTGCACCTGGCGCCGGCGTTTGGCGCGGACGACTACGCGGCGGGGCAGCAGTACGAACTGGCGTTCCTGCAGCCGGTGAACGCGCGCGGCGAATTCCCGGCGGACCTGCCGCTCGTGGGCGGGATGTTCGTGAAAGCCGCCGACCCGCTGATCATCGAGGAGCTGAAGCGGCGCGGGGTGCTGTGGAAGGAGAGCCGGTTCACGCACAGCTATCCCCACTGCTGGCGCTGCAAGACGCCGTTGCTGTACTACGCGCGCTCGTCGTGGTTCGTGCGCACCACCGCGTTCAAGGACGCGATGCTGCAGCGCAATGCCAGCGTGAACTGGAATCCACCCGAGGTCGGGGCGGGTCGGTTTGGTTCGTGGCTGGAGAACAACATTGACTGGGCCATCTCGCGCGACCGCTTCTGGGGGTCGCCGCTGCCGGTGTGGGTGTGCGACGCCGAGGGGACGCACCGCGAGGTGCTGGGCAGCTTTGCGCAGCTGGCGGTGAAGTCGGGGCGCGCGCTGGGCAAGGACTTTGACCCGCACAAGCCGCACATCGACACGTACACGTGGCCGTGCGCGGAATGCGACGGCACCATGCGCCGCGTGCCCGAGGTGATCGACACCTGGTTCGACTCGGGGTCCATGCCGTTTGCGCAGTGGCACTATCCGTTCGAGAACCGCGAGGAGTTTGCGCGGCAGTATCCGGGCGACTTCATTGCCGAAGGCGTGGACCAGACGCGCGGCTGGTTCTATTCGCTGCTGGCCATCGCGACAGGGCTGGGCGACGCGCTGCATGCGCCGGGCGGGCGCGGCAAGGCGGAGCACGCGCACGCAGCCGACGACGAGTACGGTTCGGGCGGCTACTTCCACCACGAGCACTCGCCCGACGGCGGGCAGGCGCCGGGTGGGCACGCGCTGAGCGCGGGCCAGGCGGAGCCGTACCGTGCGGTGGTGGTGAACGACCTCGTGCTCGACGCCAACGGGCAGAAGATGTCGAAGTCGCGCGGCAACACCGTGGATCCGTGGCAGGTGATCGAGCGCCACGGCGTGGACGCGGTGCGCCTGTTCCTGGTGGCGTCGAGCCAGATCTGGGTGCCGCGGCGCTTTGACGAACAGGTGATCCGCGAGACGGCGGGGCGCTTCCTGCTGACGCTCAAGAACGTCTACAGCGGCATCTTTGCGCAGTACGCGAACTTCGGCTGGTCGCCGTCGGCGGACGATCCCGACGTGGCCGACCGGCCGCTGCTGGACCGCTGGATCCTGTCGCGCCTCTGCGCGGTGGAATCGGTGGTGGACAACGAGCTGCAGCGCTTCGACGCCACGGCGGCGGCGCGCGCGCTCATGGATTTCGTCAGCGAGGACGTGGCCAACTGGTACGTGCGACTGTCGCGCGCGCGGTTCTACGAGGTGGACACCGCCGACAATCGCGCCGCCTTCGCCACGCTGCATGAGGTGCTGGTGGTTGTCTCGCGCTTGCTGGCGCCGTTTGCGCCGTTCGTGAGCGACTGGATCCATCGCGAGCTGACGGGAGAGTCGGTGCACCTGGCCGACTTCACGCGCACCGACGTGGCCACGCGCGACGCGGCGCTCGAGGCGGCGATGGCCGAGGTGCGCGCGCTCGCCAACCTCGGGCGCGCCGCGCGCGAGGAGGCGGGCATCAAGGTGCGCCAGCCGCTGGCGCGGCTGGTGTGCGTGGCCGGCGGCGCCGACCAGTCGCTGCTCGACCAGCTGATGCCGCTGCTCGTCACCGAGCTGAACGTGAAGACGGTGGAGTTCCTGGGCTCCGCCGATTCACTGGTGTCGCTCGAGGCCAAGGCCAATTTCCGCGCGCTCGGCAAGAAGTGGGGCAAGGAGACGCCGCAGGCCGCGCAGGCCGTGAACGCGCTGCACTCCGCCACGCTGGCGGCGTTCGAGCGCGGCGAGGAGGTGCACGTCACGGTGGGCGGCCACACGCGCCCGCTCGAGGCCGACGACGTGACCATCGTGCGCAAGGCCAGCGGCACCCTGGTGGTGTCGCAGGACGGCACGCGGTTCGCGGCCGTGGACCCCACGCTGACCGAGGCGCTCCGGCGCGAGGGACTGGCGCGCGAGCTGGTCAGCCGCGTGCAGCGCTTCCGCAAGGACAGCGGCCTGCTGGTGAGCGACCGCATTGCGCTGTGGGTGGGCGGCGCCGCGCCGCTCGCCGAGGCGGTGGAGGCACACCGCAGCTGGATCTGTGACGAAACGCTGACGGTGACACTCACCGTGGGCGCAACGCTTCCCCCCGATGTCCCCCCAGGCGCGGCCGCTGATCTCGACGGCCTGCCCGTTCACCTCGCACTTCAGAAGGTATCCTGACGATGGCGCCACAGACCGGCGGTGAGAAGAAGTTCAAGTCGCTCACCAAGAAGCAGCTGCAGACGCTCGAGAAGCTCCTCATGGACGAGCGCAAGCGGGTGCTCAAGGAGCTCGGCCAGTGGGACGACTCGATGAGCAACACCGAGCAGGGCGCCGACGGCGACCTGTCGTCGTACTCGCTGCACATGGCGGACCAGGGCACCGACGCCATGGAGCGCGAGAAGGCCTTCCTGTTCGCCTCCAAGGAAGGGCGCTTCCTGTGGCACGTGAACCAGGCGCTGCGCCGGCTGTACAAGAGCCCCGAGACGTTTGGCCAGTGCCAGCACTGCGGTGGCGAGGTGGCGTTCGAGCGCCTCGAGGCGCTGCCGCATGCGCGCTATTGCTTCGAGTGCAAGCAGCGCGAGGAAGATGCCAAGAAGTAAGCCTGGCATCTTCTGGGGCGTGTCGGCGAGCGTGCTGCTCGTTGACGCCTTCACCAAGATCATTGCCGTCGACCGGCTGCTGCCGGCGTACCTGCCGCGTCCGCTGTGGGGCGACTGGGCGCGCCTGACGCTCGTCTACAATCCCGGGGCGGCGTTCGGCCTGCACTTCGGCCCGCAGTCGCGCTGGATCTTCATTGCGCTCACCGGCGTGGCGCTGGTGGTGCTCGGCAAGCTGTACCTGGAGACGCCGCTGTTCGATCGCCTGCGCGCGCTGGCGCTGGCGCTGGTAACCGGCGGCGCGGTGGGCAACCTGCTCGACCGCCTGAAGTCGGCGCGCGGCGTGGTGGACTTTCTCGACGTGGGCGTGGGCCAGTGGCGCTGGCCGACCTTCAACGTGGCGGACATCGCGGTGAGCGTTGGCGCGGTGCTGCTGGCGGTGGTGCTCTGGCGCGAGGACGCGGCCACGGCGTCCGCCACACCCGAGCCGTTGGTCACCGAGTCGGCGCCGCGTGCACAGGTGCCGGCCGAGCTGTCGGCCGACGTCGAGCATCCCTCCGCCGGCCACGCCGGTTAGGCCGCCGATGGCCGCGGTTTCGGGCACCGGCACCCATCATGAATTCACCGTGGACGCGGACGACGCGCCGCGGCTCGACCTGCTGGTCTCGCGCACGCTCGAGCTCACGCGCACGCAGGCCGCGACGCTGGTGGCCGGCGGGCATGTGCTGGTGGACGGCCGCCGCGAGCGCTCGAGCTTCAAGGCAACGCGTGGCATGCGCGTAGCCGTGGACGTGCCGCCGCCGCCGGGGCGCGAGGTGCTCGCGGAGGACATCGCGGTGCACGTGGTGTTCGAGGACGAGCACCTGCTGGTGGTGGACAAGGCGGCCGGCATGGTGGTGCACCCGGCGCCGGGCAACTGGAGCGGGACGCTGGTGAACGCGCTGAAGGGGCGCGGCCAGGGGCTCGCGGCCGGTGGCGGCGACGAGCGCGCGGGCTTGGTGCACCGCCTCGACAAGGACACGTCGGGGCTGATGGTGGTGGCCAAGACGGACCAGGCGCACCGCGTGCTCAGCAAGGCCATTGCGGAGCGACGGATCACGCGCCGCTACGCCGCGATGTGCTGGGGCCACCTGGACGGGGACAAGGTGACGGTGGAGCAACCCGTCGGCCGCGACCCCAATGACCGGCTGAAGATGGCCGTGGTGACCGACGGGCGGTCGGCGCGCACCGACTTCACGCGGCTGGCGCGGTTCCTGTCCACGGACCTGCTGCGATGCCAGCTGCACAGTGGCCGGACGCACCAGATTCGCGTGCACCTCGCCTCGGTGGGACATCCCGTGGTGGGGGACGACACGTACGGTGGCGGCGGGGCGCGCAAGCTGGTGGGGCTTCCGCCCGTTCGGCATTTCCTTCATGCGGCCTGGCTCGTCTTCAATCACCCGGTCTCCGGTGAAGCGATGGACTTTCGTTCGCCGCTGCCGGAGGAACTGCGCCAGTGCCTGCTGACCGTGGCGGAACTGCCCGATTTGATTGCCTCGCCGAACCCGCTGGACTACTTTGACTTCTATAGAGCCGATCGCTGAACTGAGCGCGCAGCGCTACCTGGTTTTCCTGGCCGGGGGGCGTCGGTGCGCCTGTGTGCTCGAAATGGTGCGCGAGATCGTGCCGATGCGTGCCGCCACCCGGTTGCCGGGGGCGCCCGCGTGGGTGCGCGGGCTCGTGAACCTGCGGGGCGCGCTGGTGACGGTGGTGGACTTGTCGGCGCGGTTCGGCGTGCCTCGCCCGGGTGACACGGGCCAGGTGCTGGTGGTGGACGCCGAGGGGAAGACCCTGGGCATCCTGGTGGATGCGGTGAAGGACGTGCTCGTGCTCGACGCTGCGCGGCTGGAGGCGGTGGAGGCGGAACAATCGGTGGACGGGGTGGTGTCGCACCTCGCCTACGCGGGCGAGGACCAGGTGCTGGTGTGCGACGTGCGCGCGCTGGCTCGACAAGTGCTGGTCATCTAATTCGACGGATCGGGGGACTCGGTGCCGACGGTGCTCATTTGCGACGACGCGATCTTCATGCGGACGATGGTCGGGGACATCCTGCAGCAGGCGGGCTTTGAGGTCATCGGCGAGGCCGAGACGGGTTCGCAGGCCGTGGACAAGTACAAGCAACTGCGCCCGGACCTCGTGACGATGGACATCGTCATGCCGGACATGGGTGGCATTGACGCCGTGCGGGAGATCTGCAAGTACGATCCCGCGGCGAAGGTGCTCATGTGCTCCGCCATGGGGCAGCAGGCGCTCGTGGTCGAGGCGATCCAGGCGGGGGCGAAGGACTTCGTGGTGAAGCCGTTCCAGCCGAGCCGCGTGCTCGAGGCCGTGCAGCGCGTGCTCGGTTGAGCACGCCCCCAACGACCTGAGCCGCGGCGTGGACCCGCAGCGATACGCGGAACTCTTCCGGTCCGAGAGCAGGGAACAGCTCTCGGAGATCAATCGCGCCCTGCTCGATCTCGAGCGGGCGCCGGGGGACGTGCAGCCGGTGACCGTGCTGTTTCGCGCGGTGCACACGCTGAAGGGAATGAGCGCGACCATGGGCTACACGGCGGTGGCCGCGTTCGCCCACGAGCTGGAGAGCCTGCTCGACCGCGTGCGCAACGGCGAGCAGGGCATCAGCGCCGAGCTGATGGACGTGCTGTTCAGCGCGGTGGACGTGCTGGAGACGGGCGTGGACCGCGCCGTGGACGGCATGGCCGACGCGCCGGGCAGCGCCGACGTGCTGGAGCAGATGCGCCACGTCACGGGGGGCGGCGCGACGGCGGAGTTCCGCGCGCTCACCGGCGAGTATCGCGCGGCGACCGCGGCGACCGCCGCGACCGCGGCGGACATGGTGGCGCCGGTCTCCGCCGCAGGCACGGCCGCTGCCATGGCCGCGGCGATGGCCGCGCCAGGGAGCCTCGATGACGGGCCGGGCGTGCTGGTGCGCGTGCGGCAGAGTCCCGACACGATGCTGCCCGGCGTCCGCGCCTTTCTCGTGATCCAGAAAGTCCGCGAGCTGGGCGAGATCGTCGCCGTGTCGCCGCCGCTGGCCGAACTGCAGGCGGCCGAAGTGCCGCAGGCGTTCGCGTTCCGCCTGGTGACAGCGCTCTCGCCGGCCGAGATCGAGAAGGCCGTCGTGGCCGCGGGCGACGTGGAGCACGTGGAGGTGTCGGCGGGACGCGGCCGTCAGCGCGCGCCGGTGCGCATGGGAGCGCTGGACGAGGCGGCATCGCCGGTGCAGAAGGGCACGCGGCACGTACGCATCGAGTTGGCGCGCCTGGACACGCTGATGAACCTGATTGGCGAGCTGGTGATCGCGCGCGGGCGCCTGATGCAGCTGACGGCGGGGCACGGGGACGCGGCGCTCGACGAGGTGATGACGCAGACGGGCCGCCTGGTCGGCACCCTGCAGGGCGAGATCATGGCGAGCCGCATGGTGCCCGTGTGGCAGGTGTTTGACCGCTTTCCGCGCCTGGTGCGCGACGCGGCCCGGCAGCTGCACAAGGAGATCGACTTCACGGTCGAGGGCAAGGAGATCGAGCTCGACCGGTCGCTGCTCGACGAGATCGGCGAGCCGGTGGTGCACCTGCTGCGCAACGCGGTGGACCACGGCATCGAGGCGCCCGAGGTGCGCGAGACGCACGGCAAGCCGCGGGTGGGGCGCCTGACGCTGAGCGCGTCGCGCGAGCGGTCGGCGGTGCTGGTGCGCGTGCGCGACGACGGACGCGGCATTGACCGCGCCCGCGTGCTGGCGCGCGCGAAGGAACTCGGCATGGTGGGCGCCGACGTGGCGCGGCTGGACGACGACCTGCTGTTTCGCGTGATCGCGGCCCCCGGGTTCTCGACGGCAGCCGTGGTGAGCGACCTGTCGGGACGCGGCGTGGGCATTGACGCGGTGCAGGCGCGGGTGCGCCAGCTGGGCGGCACGGTCGAGATGGAGACGGAGCCGGGGCGGGGCACGACGATCACGCTGCGGCTGCCGCAGACGCTGGCGATCGTGCGCGCGGTGCTGGCGACCGTGGGCGGCGAGCGGTATGCGCTGCCGCTCACGCACGTGCGGGAGACGCTGGCGTGGTCGCCCGAGGCGGTGCAGCGCGTGCAGGGCAAGGAGGTGCTGGTGCTGCGCGACGAAGTGCTGCCGCTGCTGCACCTGCGCGAGGTGGTGCGCGCGCCGGGGGTGCACGCGGACAGCGCGGACATCGTGGTGCTCGAGCGCGGCGCGCGGCGGGCGGGCCTGGTGGTGGACGAGCTCACCGGCCAGCAGGACATCGTGGTGAAGCAATTCGACGGCGCGCGGGACGGCCTGGCGCTGTTCAGCGGGGCGACCATCCTGGCGGATGGCCGGCCGGCGCTGATCGTGGACGTTGGCAGCCTGCTCTGAGGAGCGACCATTCCATGCAAGAACTCCGCAATCTCTCGCCCCGGCAGCTCGACGCGCTGCGTGAAGTCGCCAACATCGGCGCCGGCCACGCGGCGACCGCGCTGTCGGAGATGACGGGGCAGACCATCATGATCAGCGTGCCGCGGCTGGTGGTGTCGGCCGTGCACGAGATTCCGAACCACGTGCGGAACGCCGAGGAGCCCGTGGCGGCCGTGCTGCTGCGCATGCTTGGCGACCTCACGGGATTCACGCTGCTGGTGCTGCCGAGCGCCACGGCGCTGCGCGTCGCCGAGATGATGTCGCACAAGCCCGCGGGGACCTTCACACAGCTGGGCGAGTACGAGCGGTCGGCCATCAAGGAAGCGGGCAACATCCTCAGCTCGGCGTACCTGAATGCGCTCGCCGAGTTCATGGGCATGATCCTGCTGCCGTCGCCGCCGCAGCTCGAGGTAGATATGTCGGACGCGATCTTCACGTCCACGTACCTCGAGTCGGCCAAGGGGACGGACCTCGTGTTCGTGGTGGAGAGCGAGTTCTTCCTGAAGGAGATGAACGTCGCCCTGCGCGGCTTCTTCTTCCTGCTGCCCGACACGGCGTCGCTGGCGCAGATCCTGAAGGCGATCCGGCTGGGGTAATGGCGCAGTCGCTGACCTCCGACCGGGACCGGGACGTTCTGCGCGCGCTCGCGCGCCGGATTGATCCGTCGGATGCGGGCGCCCACAACAACCTGGGCGTCCTGTTCTACAACAAGGGGCTGTACGAGGAATCGGTCCACGCGTTCACGAAGTCGCTCGAGCTCGACCCGAACATGCAGGTCGCCAAGCGCAACCTCGAGGTCGCGTACTACAACACCGGGTACTACGACAAGCGCGTGGCCGAGCTCAAGGAGCGGCTGCGCGTGCGCGCCGACGACCGCGACGCGCGCTGGGAGCTGGGGCGCGCGTACGCGCTGCTCGGGCAGTCGGAAGACGCGATTCGCGAGTTCAGCGAG
>Ga0315271_10003424_pt1 | contig 10017 bp, 14 predicted proteins | sample C3_top_MG_FD_204664 | JGI IMG/M metagenome (GOLD analysis project Ga0315271, IMG submission 204664) | Sediment microbial communities from Yellowstone Lake, YNP, Wyoming, USA - C3_top | ecosystem: Environmental > Aquatic > Freshwater > Lake > Sediment | place: USA: Wyoming | collected 2017-08-01
CTGGTTCAGGCGATCGACCTTGGCAATGCCCTGGTCGCGGAACGAGGCCTTCATCATGGCCAGCGCCTGCCGGTCGAGATCGTCCGCAGACGGTGCCGTGGCACAGCCAACGACAAGCGCTGAAGCACACACGAGTGCAGACATCACAAGGGTCTTGTTCATGTTGCGTCCCCGCTCTCAGCGCTTGAGGCCCGGCGCGATGGATAACGCACCCTTGGCATTGACACCCATGTAGCTGCCCAGGGCGATCGTCGCCTCCGAGGCGAAGCCGGGATACGGGAAGCGCTGCTGGCGGAAACAATCGTTCAGACGCAACTGCATGCTCCACATCTCGCCGTTGCTGACACGGTAGGCCGGCCAGGCCGCGAAGCCGATGCCGTCGCCGGGGTTCTTGGTCAGCAGCGGCAGGTCCTGCAGGCGAATGCGCTTGCCCTCTTCACTGTGGCAGGTCGCGCACGAGAAGTCCATCGGTCCGCCGCGGAAGAAGAACGCGCGCTTGCCCAGTTCGTAAAAGCGGCGCTCCTCGGCGTGCCCCTGCGGCACATTGAACCTCATGCCCCGCGACTCCGCAGCGATCCAGGTCGCCAGCGCGGTGACATTGCTCTGCTCGCCGCGGCCGAACGGCGTCTTGGCGATCTCCGCGGCACTCAAGCCCTGCAGCGTTTCCATGCAGGTCAGCAGCCTCGACTCGAGATCCTGAACGCGTGCCGTGTCGGCGAAGTAGCGCGGCATCTCGGCCCAGGCGCCCTTGACATTGCCAGGCCCCTTGCCCAGGTCGCAGGCCTCGAGCGATGCGCTCTTAGGGCCGCGCCTTTGCTTCCACAGCGCTTCGCCCTTGGCCTCGAACAGGTCGGCTGGATTGCCGTCTTCGAGCATCTTGCGGTACTCGGCGATGCCATCGGCGGGCGACTTGGTTTGTGCGCCGGCGGCCAGGCAGACCAGCATCGCGCTGGCCAGCAGGATGGCTCTTCGCGGCCTTGCTTCGTTCTGGCGGCTCACGAAACCACCGCTTCGTCGGTGCGCTTGTCACCCTTGTTGTCGACCCAGGAGATGGTCACCTTGTCGCCGACCTTGGCGCCCTTGACGTTGAACTGCATGAACGGGTTCTTCGAAACGGCCGGCCCCCACTGCGCGGTCATCACGGTCTTGCCGTTGTGCTGGGCGCTGACCTCCTGGATATGCCAGGCGGCAATCGTGGCGCCGGCCGCGTCCTTGCGCTGGCCGGTCTCCATTTCGTGGCTCATCAGCACACGCACGGTGGCCTTGTCGCCGGCAACTTGGGCGCGGATGCGCATCGGATCTGCCATCTTGATCTCCTTGATCGAATTTCTTTGCGGCGTGAATACGGCGGGCTGGACTTCAACCGCCGCAGCCGCCCAGGGTGACCTTGATCTCCTTGCGTGCGAACAGCACCTTGCCGTCGTTCATCATCGCGACGGCATAGACGTCGGAGGACTGGCCCATCTTCACGCGGGTCGAGATATTGGCGTCGATGGCGTCGGTGACATTGAACATCGCCGCGAGCATCGCCGGGTTCTTCTCCACCATCATCAACAGCCGCTTGACACCGGGCAGCGTTGTCGCGGCGCCGACCGGGACCACGGCGCCGTTCTCGGCGATGTCGGGCCCGGTGATCGTCACGTCCTTGCTTTCCGCCGGCATCGCCGCGCCCAGCGCCTTCATCACCTCGGCCAGGGTCTTGGCGGCGAACGCAGGGGTGTTGTAGGCCGCAGCCTGCGCCTGCGCCAGGCCCGGCATCAGGCCCACGGCTGCCAGCATCGCCGCGACCTTGACCGAATGGGAAAGCATCTCACGACGGTTTTGCATATCGTTCTCCATGATTCGCAGATCCTAATGAATATCTTCAACGGCCGGCATGCGGATGACTCCGTACCCCATGTGGGCAGTACGGCCGGGCCCATCGGCGCTCGCTGGGCCTGACAGCATGTGTGGACCGGCGCAATGTTTGCCTGCACGCAAGGCTATCGAGCCGGCGCCGGGCAAACGGCCTGCGGCGCCGCCAGCAAACGTTCGATCGCTGGCGTGGCCTGCATACCCAGGCGCTCGTGCAAGCCCAGGATCTGTGCCGCCAGGCCGCGGAAGTGCGTGGCGCCGAATCGCGCGGCATTCAACAAGGCCTGCCCTGCGTCGCCGCTGCGCCACGCCGCATAGGCATTGCCCAGGGTCGGAAACAGCAGCGCGCGCAGGCCCTCGTAGTTGGCAAACCAAAAGTGCAGCGCAATGCCCTCGTCGCGTTCGACCAGGGTCGGCAGCGTGACTTCCAGGTCGGCGATATGGTCGCGCACGGCGCGAACACGCAGGTCGGTGCGACGCTGGTCGAGCGCCAGGCGCATCGCCGCCCAACCCGGCTCCAGCCAGCGGCCGGCGCGGTGCTCGCCAATCTCGTGCAGCACGAGTGATTCGCAAAGGTCGTCGACCAGGCGCGGCAGCGCGGCCACGAAGGCACGCGTGTCGTGCAGCGCGTAGGCATCGGCCAAGGCCTTCATCGGGCCCGCCGAGCGGCGCAGACTGAAGGCTTCGAACTTTTCCCACAGCCAGCGTGCGAGCGACTCGCGCCGCAGCACGATCATCCGCCCGCCGACCAGTGCAGCGGGTGGCGCGAACAGGCCGCGGGCGTACTCGCGGCCGCATACCAGCAACGCCAGGCCGTCGTCGCGGTGTTTGGATTCATGCAGCGCGGCCAGAAAGCATGTCGGGCGATCGGTGCCCGCCAAACCGGCGCCGTAGACCAGCCCGAGCGGCGCCAGCGCCGCGTTCACCAACTCGACATCGTGCGCATCGAACTCTCGTTGGCCGATGGGCAGCGGCACCCAGGCCTGGTCCTCGATCTCACGCCAACGGCTCTCGCGGCAGGCCAGCCAGTGCCCCAGCCCCTCGCGATCGACCTCCGCGCCAAACGCCAGCCCCTGCTCCCAGCGAAAGAGTTCGCGCATCTGCAGCAGATAGATGCACAGCGACAGATCGGCCGCGTGGCGGGCGTCGGCAATGCTGCAATTGGCCTGCACGGCCCGCACCAGCGCATCGGTGCGACTGTGCTTCATGGTGCGTCGGCCCGGCGCCGTGACCGCGGGCGCCAGCCGAGCAGATCGCGAACGATCGAGTCCCACGGCAACTCGGTCAGGCTGGCGTAGCGTTCTTGCGCCATGCCGACCATGACATGCACATCGGGCTGAGTCGCGCCCAGGGCCTGCTGCAGGCCGAGCAGGCCGCCGCAATGCAGGCGCATGGCCTGCGCGTGGATCAGGGGGTGGCGCGAGCTGGGCAGACGCAGCGCGAATCGCGCCCGTTCGTGCATCAGCGCCGCCAATGTGCCGCAGTTGATGCGCGCCGGCACCGAACTGCATTCGATCAGCTCGCGTTCACCGAGGCTGCGGCGGCACGCCAAGTCGCACACCGCTGCACGCGCCAGCAAGGCCCTGGCAAACACGCAGGCCGCGCCGCTCTCGCAGCACGAGTTCATGGCTGGAGGGTCGCTTTCGATCATCGCGAGGGCTTCAGTCGTCGCCGCCAGGACCCGCTTCGCGAACCTGGCACAACAGGTCTTCGGCCAGTTGCTGAGTGTCGGCAAACATCACCTTGACTTTCGCATCGGCCGCGCCCGCGCGCTTGGCCCGCAGCGACTTGGCGTGCGCCGACGCCTGCTTGAAGCCATCGAATTCGGCCAACTTCTCGATCTGCGCATAGGGCCGGACACTGAACACGAAATATGGCATGGTCGTTGGCTCAGATGTAGTGTTTGCTCAGGCGGCGCCGTCCCGGCACGGCCTTCTGGATGATCACGCCGCGAACGGCGCCAAGGTCGGGCAAGGCCTGCTCGGCGTAGGCCGGGTTCAGGGCCCGCAGGCACCAGCCGCCCCCGGCCTGGGCCTGGACCAATTGCCGAAAGGTCCAGTCGCCGCGCACTTGCGCCAGCACGTAGCTGCCATCGCGCAGTGCGCCGTCGGGCTCGATGATGATGATCTCGCCGGCATTGAATTCGGGCGCCATGCTGTCGCCGAGCACACGCAGGGCAAAGCATTCACCGCCGCCGCAACCCGGGTCCTCGAGCGTCTCACTCATACCAATTCCGAAGCGATCTGCGTGGCCGGCACGCCCGCCTCCAGCAGTGCGGCGCCCAGGGTGTTGATGAAATCCCACGGGCCAGCGAGATAGAAGTCGCAATCGATGTCGAACTGGTCGGCCCGGATCGCGGTCGCGACCTGGCGCGCACCGGCGGCTGCGTCGGCCTCGCTGAAGGCGGCATACTCGAACGCATCGAGCGCCGCCGACCAGGCCCGGCACTGGTTGGACTGGAAGTGCCCGTCGCTGCGTGTTGCCAGCCAGTACAACGACAGCGAGGGCGACGCGTCGAGTGACAACGCATGTTCGATCAGGCTCTTGATTGGCGCAAAGCCCGTGTCGCAGGCGGCGAACACCAGCGGGCGATGGCTCTCGGCCAGCACGAACTCACCCGCCGGGCCCCACAGGCTGATCGAATCGCCCGCGGCGATCGCGCCGTCGAACAGCAGGCGCGCGAAGACGCTGTCGGCATCGCGCGGGATGAAGAAGTGCAGATTGCGATCGTCGCAAGGGCAGCTGGCCACCGGGTGCGTGGCCCGGATGTCCTCGCCCGCGGTTTGCGCCGACGCCGCGCGGCCCAGGGTCACCGATTGGCCCGCCAGAAAACGCAGCCGGTTGCTGCGCGGCGTCTGCAGATGCAGCAGGCGCGTGTCGGGCGCGAGCTCGCGCACGGCGCGCACCGAGCTCACGATATGTTGCTGCGGGATGTCTGCCGGCCCATGCGCTTCGAGCGTCTCCAGCGTGACTTCGCTGCTGGCCGCGGTGTGCGCGCACATCAGGGTATAGCCCTGCTGCTTCTCGGCCTCCGAGAGCGGGTAGTCGAACGGCATCACCTTGACGACTTCGCCCGCGCTCACGCGCACCTTGCACATGCCGCAGCTGCCATTGCCGCAGCCGTAGTTCAGCGCCAGGCCGGCACGCAGCCCCGCCTGCAGCAGGGTGTCGTGGCCTTCCACGCTGAACTGGTGCCCGCTCGGGCGCAGCGTGACCTGGGCTGAAACCATCTTCAGGATGTCATCCATGACGTTCAACGGATCGACCGACTCGGTGGCCAGCGCGCGCGCCAGGCCTTCGTTCAACTGGCGCTGCAAGCCGAGCAGGCGGCCATCGTCGCCCGAAGTCTGCGCCAGCAAGCCGCCGATGCGCTCGCGCAGTTCGATCACCAGTGCGTGGTAGCGCTGCAAGTGTCGCTGCGCGTCGGCCAGTTCCTGGCCCTGGTGGAACAGGCGCTGCGCCAGCACGTCCTGGCTCGGCAACAGACGCTCGCGCACGCGCCGCCCGAAGGCATCTTCCTTGATGTGCACGACGCGTTCGAGCATGCCCGACTGCACGAACTCGGCCTGCGGATAGAGCTCGAGCAGCCTCTCGGTGGAGACCAGGCCATCGCTCAAGGCAATTTCGCCCGCCTTCACGCGCTGCTGGAGCACGCCGCGCGGCACTCCCACCAGTTGCGCGGCGCGCCAGACGCTCACCCATTGCGCCACGAAGCCTCCGGGTTGCACACACGATCGAGATAGCGCGCACGGTAGATCAGGCGCGGCGAGGCCGGATCATCGACGAAGGCGCTGCGCTCATGCAGCACGTTGTTGGCCACGATGCCCATGCCGGGCTCCAGGCGCAGGCGCAGCACATCGGAGTTGTCTTCGGCCAGGTAGCGTTCGACAAACGCGGCCGCCTTCAAGGTCGAGGCATCGCTTTTCCACTCGATGCTGCGCGTGCGCGCGGTGTAGCGCATGTGCAGCCTGCCGTCCTGCGGGTCGACCGAGAAGACCGGGCCGGGCTGGCTCGGCCGCGCCACGCCGGACTCGCCCTCGCGCCCCGGGATCGTCATCGCATCGCTCGCCATCAACGCGCGCAGCCAGCGCGGCGAGGCGTCGCGCAGCGCGATGTAGGCCAGCTCGTGGTCGAGCAACGCGTTGACGCCGCCGCTTGCAGCCGGCCGCACGCAGTGCAGCACCATGGCGCGGATGCGCTGCCCCTGCGGGTGGTAGTAGCCGTCGGTGTGCCACTTCAGCGGCCGATCCGTGTACGGAATGAAGCCGCCACGGCCTTGCGCGGCCGGACTGACCGTGATGCTCGAGATGCCGTCCTCGTCGGCGAGCCAGTTGGCGTCCAGGCGCAGCAGGCCGAGCTGGCGGCCCACGGTGCGAGGCGTGTCCCGGTCCTGTGTGCCGAGGGCGGTTCGATAGACCGCCATGTTCCAGCGCGCGCAACGCCAAACCAGCGCGTCGCGTTCGCTTTGGGTCAATGCCTGCGGATCGCCCACATCGACGATCAGCTCTTCGGCCGAGCCCGCCCGTTGTGCCAGCTTGCCCTCACGCCACTGCAGGTATGCGGCCTCGTCCGCGAGATCGAACGGCGAGGATCGCAGGCGCAGCGCGGCAGCGGGATCGAGAACGCCGTTCACCGCATCAATCCCCGCTCATCGAGGTGCGCCGCGCCTTGCGCGGCTCGGCGGACAGCAGATCGAGGATCGCGCTGCGCACGATCTCGACTGCCTCGGGGGCCTCGATGGCCATCACCTGGTCGATGACCCAGTGCCGGTCCTTGGTCGGCAGCGTGGGCTCCAGGCGGCTGCCGAGGTAGCGCACAAAGCCGAAGTCGGGCGCAAAGGACTCATCGGCCTGGGCCGATCCGGGATCGGCGCCAAACTCGGCGTAATGGGGTGCGAGTTCGTTGACCAGGTCGATGAAGCTGTCCTGGTAGGGCGCGCCGTCGCCGCGCGGGCCGAGCAGCTCGAGCTCGTTGCCGGCCAGCGTGTTGGCGCAGTTCAGCACCAGTGCGGTCGTGAATGCGCCGCGCGACGGGCCGTCCATCTTGGTGTAGGCCGTGCGATCGACCACGGCGATCAGGAAGACCAGCACCTCACGCATGAACGCGAAGTAAGGCCCACCGACCGCAACGTCGAAATGCGCCCCGCGCATGCGCTTGAGCATGTTATGTGCCACGCGCCAGACGATGAAGGCCATCGCGCTGGCATTCTGCTCGGCGCTCTTGGGCGCACCGGCTTTGAACCAGTGGCTCTTGATGCGCAGGCGCGGTACGACGACCGTCATCAATACCCACCCTTGCCCAAGGGCTGCGGCAGGCCGCTCACCTTGCAGCCCTGCTTGGCCGGGCCGAGCGGGAACAGCTCGTACAGGCCCTTGCTGTCGCATCCCGGCAGGATCTCGCCAATGCCCTTGAGCATGTTGCGAAAGTTCGGCGTGTGGCCATGCTCGCGGTACTCGTCGCGCAGCCAGGCCACGACCTTCCAGTGCGCTTGGGTGAGTTCGATGTTCTCGGCCGCCGCGATGACCCTGACCACCGCGTCGCTGTAGTCAGGCTCGATCAGGTAGCCCTGATCGTCAGTTTCCAGTTCCTTGCCGTCGATGATGTATGCCATGCCGTTTGCCTCCTTTGGACCTTGCTGCAGCCGGCGCTTCAGGCGCGCACGGCCGCGCCCGACTTGTGCGGAACGAAGATGCCGCAGCCCAGGCGGCGATGCGGGCCCAGGCCGGCTTCGAGCACACGCAGCGAGCCCGCGGGACTCAGGCCGTCGAGCATCAGGCTGAAGCCGACCAGCGGCGCGTCGTCGAGGTCGATCACCTGGCGCCGGCCGCAGATCGTGCGGCACGGCACGCCAAGCCTCTCCAGCTCCTGCTCAGCGGCCGCGATGAAGGCCAGTTCGTCGTCCTCACGGCTGGCCACCAGGTACGCGTACAGCGTGCTGTGCGCCAGCAGCTCGCGCACCTGCGCCTGGCTGCCCAGGCGCAGCGCGAAGCCGCCAATGTCGAGCGTCGCGCCGGCCAGCGGCGCCAGCTCGGCGACGCGCGCGCGCCGCACCCGCAGCGCCAGCCGCGAGCGCTGCGAAAGCAGCGCCGTGGGGCCCGTGCCGGCGACGGCGTTGACCCGGTGCGTACCGGCCTGCGAGGGATCGGCCAGCCAGGGCACCAGCCGCTCCAGCGCCTGTGCCAGCGCCGGGCGATGCTCGCGCGGCAGGGCCTCGCCGTGCAGTGCATAGAACACGTCGACCATCGATGCCGAGCCTGCTTCGGTCACTTTGTCAGCTCTTGGGTTGGGTGTCGGCCCAGCGCAGCAGCGCCTGGCCCCAGGCCTCGGCGGTCAGCGGATCGATGTCGAAGACCGTGAACCGGCTCTTTTCGCGGATGCGCGTGCGCAGCAGGCTCATGCCGCCGGCGTCGTAGTCGATCTGCTGCAACTCGATTTCCTGCCCGCCAATCGGCGCGCGCAACTTGGCCAGGCTCGTCGTGCGCGTCATCGGCACCTCCGGCACGCATTGAGCGCGCGCGCCCATGGCCAGTCCATACCCGGTACGGGTGAGCGCCGCATACCCCTTCAGGGTAATGCAGCGTCGGCGCTTCCGGACTATCGTCGCCGCCACGCGCCTTTGTATCAGGAGAGCTCTGCACCATGGCCAAGAAGCAGCACCCCACGCCGATGCTCGACGAGCTCGAAAGCGGGCCGTGGCCCAGCTTTGTCACCGGGCTCAAGCGCCTGGCCGACGACAAGGACTACATGGTCGACCTGATGGGGCAGCTGGAAACGTCCTACCGCACCAAGAAGGGCTACTGGAAGGGCGGCACGGTGGGCGTGTTCGGCTATGGCGGCGGCGTGATCCCGCGCTTCACCGAGCTGAAGGACGACAAGGGCGCGCCGGTGTTCCCAGACGCGGCCGAGTTCCACACCCTGCGCGTGCAGCCCCCCGCCGGGATGCACTACGACACCAAGGTGCTGCGCAAGATGGCCGACATCTGGGAGGAGCACGGTTCGGGCTTGATCGCCTTCCACGGCCAGTCGGGGGACATCATGTTCCAGGGCGCCAAGACCAACAAGGTCCAGGACGCCTTCGACGCGTTGAACGAAATCGGCTTCGACCTGGGCGGGGCCGGTCCGGCGGTGCGCACCTCGATGAGCTGCGTCGGCGCCGCGCGCTGCGAACAGAGCTGCTACGACGAGTCGCGCGCACACCGCCAGGTGATCAACACCTTCATCGACGACATCCATCGCCCGGCCCTGCCCTACAAATTCAAGTTCAAGTTCTCGGGTTGTCCGAACGACTGCATGAACTCGATCCAGCGCTCGGACATGGCCGTCATCGGCACCTGGCGCGACAACATCCGCACCGACGAGGCGCTGGCGCGCAAGTGGTTCGCCAAGCACGGCATGAACGAGCTGGTCAACGACGTGGTCGCCCGCTGCCCGACCAAGACCATCATGCTCAAGGAGCACAGGGACGTCGACCAGGGTGCCACGATCTCCAGCGTGAAAGTCAGCGACACCCATGCGCTGGAAATCGACAACGCCAACTGCGTGCGCTGCATGCACTGCGTCAACGTCATGACCGGCGCACTGGCGCACGGCACCGACACCGGCGCGACGATCCTGATCGGCGGCAAACGCACGCTGAAGATCGGCGACCTGATGGGCACCGTGGTGGTGCCCTTCATGCCGCTCAAGACTGACGAGGATTACGAGGCCCTGGTCGATTTGGGCCAGAAGGTGATCGACTTCTTCGCCGAGAACGCGCTCGAGCACGAGCGCACCGGCGAGATGATCGAGCGCATCGGTCTGGTCAACTTCCTCGAAGGCATCGGCGTGGAGATCGACGCCAACATGGTCGCCACGCCGCGCACCAACCCCTACGTGCGCACCGACGGCTGGGACGACGAAGTCGCCCGCATCAATGCCAAGAAGGCCGCGGCCTGATCGAACGGAGACACAGCACCATGGCTCAACGCACCCCGATCGAAAGCGGCTGCCCGGACCCGAAGCAGTACATGCATCCGACGATGCTGAAGAACTACGGCAACTGGAGATACCACGACCGGCCCCGGCCCGGCGTGCTGCACCACGTGTCGCACAGCGGCGACGAGATCTGGACCGTGCGCGCCGGCACGCAGCGGCAAATGGACGTGTACACGATCCGCAAGCTGT
>Ga0315271_10003425_pt1 | contig 10016 bp, 10 predicted proteins | sample C3_top_MG_FD_204664 | JGI IMG/M metagenome (GOLD analysis project Ga0315271, IMG submission 204664) | Sediment microbial communities from Yellowstone Lake, YNP, Wyoming, USA - C3_top | ecosystem: Environmental > Aquatic > Freshwater > Lake > Sediment | place: USA: Wyoming | collected 2017-08-01
GCATCTGCGGCCAGGGCCCTTCCGATCACCCGGATCTCGCGCTGTGGCTGCTGGAGGAAGGGATCGGCAGCATTTCCCTCAACCCTGACAGCGTGATCGAAACCTGGCAATTTCTCGCCAGCCAGGTGGCGCAGAAAAAGATCGATTCGAAATCCGCGCGCAATGGCGGACGCTGATGAATAGCTGCATGCCCCACGGTTCACGGCGATAGCGGCAATGAAGCGGACCGTATTCTTCATTTCCGATCGAACCGGGATTACGGCCGAAATGCTCGGCCTGTCCCTGCTGTCTCAGTTCGAAAGCATGGACTTCGACAAGGTCAACTGCCCGTTCACCGACAGCGCCGAGAAAGCTTCCGTCGTCGTCGGGAAAATAAATCTGGCTGCCCGGAACAATGGCAGCCGGCCGCTCGTGTTCAGCTCCCTGGTTGATCCGGGATTACGCGAACAGGTGGGCCAGAGCGATGGAGTGATGTTCGATATGTTCGATGCCTTCATCCACCCGCTGGAACTCGAACTCGGCATCCAGTCATCGCATGCCGTCGGGCGCTCACACGGCATGGGCGTCTACGCCACCTACAAAAGACGCATCGATGCGGTAAATTTCACGCTCGCCAATGATGATGGGGCCACGACACGCCACTATCCTGATGCCGACATCATCCTGATCGGCGTGTCGCGCTCCGGCAAGACGCCCACCTGTCTGTATCTGGCGCTGCACTACGGCATCTTCGCCGCCAATTACCCGTTGACAGAAGACGATCTCGGCACGAATTGCCTGCCGAAAGCGCTCGCGCCCTACCGTGACAAACTTTTCGGATTGACCATCGATCCCGGCCGCCTGCAGCAGATCCGCAGGGAACGCCGTCCCAATAGCCCCTACTCCAGTGCGGAACAGTGCCGCGTGGAGCTGCAAGCCGCCGAGGCGCTGTACCGGCACGAGCACATCCCTTTCCTCGACACCAGTGCAGTCTCTATCGAGGAGATCGCCACCACCATTCTGCAGAAAACCAGCCTGAAGCGGCGTATCTAGCGCCAACGCGCGGCATTACAGCAGACACATGACGAGACGTTCCTTACTCGCTTTCATGCGCAGGATGGGATTTGCTGCCGGGGGCTGAAAAATGGTGGGCCGCGCAAGATTCGAACTTGCGACCAACTGGTTAATAGTCAGAGACGTTGAATAATTTCTTTGTTAAATCAATACTCTGCGATGCCCGCATTGTTTGATACAAAGTCTCAGAAAGCCGTAAATACGGGTATTCTCAGATGGCGCAGCTACGATCTGGCTACGCTGCACTTCTGTTGAATTACAACTGGTAGCAAATACTCATGGTACGCTGGCAGCCATGACATCAATGCCGCCATCAAGATCAAAGCCGCCACTCTGGAAGCGGCTGGTCAATCTTCTGGCACACTCAAGATCACGTCGGGTAAATTGCTTAACGCCATTCTTGGTGGAGCCATCACCGACCAAGCCCGCGAAGAGCTCCAAACAGTAAAAGTCTTGCAAAACCTGTTCGGGGCACCGGTCATCCTGCTAATCACGGATACCCAATGAGATACCCTCTTAACGGACATCACCGATAAGGGGTAAATTTATTACTGTCGCGCAGGAGCAGTTGCATCAGCTTGGGGTGGATGAACAACTTTTCCTTACCGATCTGTTGTTCGCGCAGCACCCCGATGGCAGCAAGCTCCTTCAGATAACGCGAGGCCGCTTGACGCTTGGCGATGCCGGCCTCGCCCAGATTGCCGATGCGGCAATAGGGCTGTTCAAAAATCACATCCACCAGCTCGCGGCTGTAGATCTTTGGAAGTTTCTTGCGCACATGTTCGGTGGTGTGGCTGGCCAGCCCACGAATGGCGGCGATCTTGGCCGTGGTCCACACGGCGGTTTCTTGCACGCCTTTGAGTATATACAGCAGCCACGGCTCCCAGGCCCGCTCACGGGTAACATCGAGTAACAGACGGTAGTAATCGGCCTTATGGGCAATGATGTAGCGACTGAGATAGAGGATGGGCAGTGTGAGCAGCCCTTCCTCAATCAAAAACAGGCTGTTGAGTACTCGTCCAGTGCGGCCATTGCCGTCGGTAAACGGGTGAATGGCTTCAAACTGATAGTGTGCCACCGCCATACGAATGAGCGGATCAAACTGTTGCTCGTTGTGCAGGAAGCGCTCCCAATTGGCGAGTAATTCACGGATGGCGGCCTCCCCCACGGGCGGTGTATAGATCACGGCGCCGGTGGCCTCGTTGGCCAGAGCCGTGCCGGGTACCCGGCGAACACTCATCCGCGCCCCTTTGATCAGACTGCACACAATTTCTGCCGTGCGGGCACTCAAGGGGCGTGCCTTGAGAGACTGATGCCCTTCCAATAGCGCGCGACGGTAGCGCAGAGCTTCCTTGGTGGCAGGATCAGCCTGCTCATCCGCCTGGACGTGCTGAAACAACTTGTCGGTCGTGGTGACGATGTTCTCGATTTCAGAACTGGCGCGGGCTTCGAGCAAGGGCAAAGTGTTGATCAGTATGCTCTGGTTGGGAATTAACTCGGCCGCCTGCTTGAGTTCCGCCAAGGCGGCGCGTGCCGTGATGCATTGTTTCAAAACGGCCTTGGTTTCGAGCTCGGCAAGCGGTGGTAACAACGGCAAGCTGTTATAGGGGTTGTCGGGGCGCCAATGCGTTTTTGATGTCATGTTTATATAATCGTCCTTTATCGACACGTTCTCAGCTTATGTCGTTGCCGACGACACGTCAACCATATATGTCGTCATTCTTGGCTTTAGGCGACATGACAAACTACCCCCGGCAGAGATAGGAAAGTCGACCGATACTGTGGCAGTTATCGGTCAGACTGAATGGTAACTGCGCTTACGGCAGGGTGGCGGGAACCGCCAAGCACTGGACATCCGCGTTGGCGCCCGGAGTGAGTCTGTACATGACTAAAAGCAACGTACTTAATTAAGCGTTGCTGAAAACCCCATCGGCCCGCGGTGGGCTCCCGGCTTGACTCGGCACTCAGTTTCCAGGACCCCAAAGAGTCTTTCTGGATCGGGCTGCCAGCTCAGCACCTTGAGTTGGCGTACGGCCACGGCATAGTCCCCCGGGGTCGATGTCTTAGGAAGTTTTATTGTGTCCGATAAGGCGCTCATTATCGGACATTTCCGTCCTTAGCCGATCATCCCCAGGAATTCGCGCAGCGTCACAATGCGAACTCCCTTGTACTCACCAAGATCGAGCATCGCCCGATCACCGGTTACAATCACCTTGGCATGAGCCGTGAATGCGCATTCCAGAATGCGGTTGTCGGGCTCGTCACTCAATACATGCAGCGTTTTCCGGGGCTGGACCACCTCCCCGAGTTCCGACAGGAACACCGCGACGCGGGCGAGTTCTTCGGCGTCACGCGCGAACTTCCGCGCCAGCACTCCGAGTACCTCGTGAATGATTGGCTTCGAGATTACGAGCTCGAACCGCCCCTCAACGGCGCCGAGCACGGCCTTCTCCGCCTGCCCACCCGGCAATGCCAAGGCGGAGATGAAGATATTCGTATCCAGGACCGCTTTCACTTGCCAAGATAGCGCTCAAGGTCCTTTTCGGTGAGCACGCCCTTTTCTTTCGCCTTGCGGCTCCAGAAACTCTGGATGCCGCGAAGCTCGCCCTTCAAACGGGCGGCGCGGGCAGCGCGCAGTGCGTCCTGCACCACGGCACTCAGGGTCTTGCCCTCGGCACGTGCCATGTCTTCGGCTTCCCTGGCAAGTTCTGGTGGCAGGGAGATGGTCTTTTTCACGGCGATGCCCATGGTCGATGTCGCTCCATAGTATGAATTAATAATACCAGTATAGGGAGCGGGGGCACCCCTTCGCAAGGCCCACGTTTTCGGGAAAAGGAATCGGACCCGAGTAAGTGGTCAGACAGGGGCCCTCCTGTCTGCCCTTGCCACGCTGTATTTCCGGGCAATCCCGAAACAACGAGGTTTTGCACACAGCGCTGTGCACTGGCGCATCACAATAACTTGGTAGAAGAGGTCGCCTGTCGCAAGGGTCTGCGCAGTGATGCCCGAGGCTCCGGATCTCCCCATATAAGGTATATAACGATCCCTTAATATATTAAGGTCATGTCAGCCCCAATCCCTGCTGATCTTTGTGGACATCCTAGCACGGCCCCGCCCTAATTTTGGGAGCCTGGCGGATCGGAAATTTTGTGCAAATAAACCGCCGCCTTCCGGACGACTTAACCCTGGCCGACGACCAGTTTTTCGAGCTTGGCCACGAGCCTCAGCACGGGGCGACGGCGGCACGGTAATACAGATCTGCCCCACGCTACCGCCCGACTGTCCCAGCACAAGACAGTCTGTATTGCCGCCAATTATTATTAGGTAGCTGGTAGCTCACAGAGTGATCCACTGCTGCTTTAGGCTTATTTCTCGGCGGCTATGGCTGAGGCTTACCTGGAAATCCTCGACGCGGCTACTACCGGTGAACGTCGCAAAGTGCTGCTTGATGCACAGCGTCGTTATTGTCCACTCGATACCCTGGTCATCATCTGCCTTGTACAGCCATTCGAAGCGTCGATACAAACCGTAAAGACCGCATCATGCCTCGCTGTTGGAATCGCAGCCTGCCACCAGCCAAGCTTGACTCAATCTCGCTACGTTCTGCTGCCCCTGTTTCGGTCATCCTTTTTTGTGCGCTAGCAGACAAGCAGTCGGACAAACCCTCGTCCAAAACCCAGGAAAATATTTGCGATAGCGGAAGAAAGGCGTATTGCATAACTGAATAATTCTGCTCCGGATAATATTTCTTCGTTTTTCTTTTTTATCCCCTTGTAGATTTTGTTGCCCATGAGAGTGTGAATCAAAACGCCCGCCAATCATTGGCGGGATGTTTTGAACCCCACCTGGGGCCATTCTCAATCTGCCAAGGAGGTTTATATGGCGAATCTACAGTACGTCACCCCCAACACGTTGCGTGTCCGGGTTTTCAGGCAACGGCGTCATCTCTTACTAATAGGTCTGCCCGTAACGCTCGGTGCCTTCTTGCTACACCCGCTATTGGGTTTCCTGGGCGCTGTGCTGCTCGCTTCGCTCTGGAATCTTGGTATTCGGCATCTGCACGGTGCCATTGGCGAAGACCGGGCGCTGGGTCATCCGGTCAGCCACCCAGGCTCACTCGCCGAGCTACCCAATCACTACATCGTGTTCAACAACCTGGAAGTCCCGACCGAGAACGGCGAAAAGCGAGAGCTGGATCAGGTCGTGCTTGGGCGCAATGGCCTGTTTGTGGTTGAAGTAAAACACCTGCGCGGCGAGATATCGGGATCTGATAAGGATCCTAACTGGCAGCAGGTAAAACGCTCCCGGACCGGTAATGTCTACACGACAGCCGTACGAAACCCGGTGGCCCAGGTGCGATCTGCCGCCGGGGTGCTGCACCGCTATCTCATTAGTCGCGGTATCAATATCCGGGTACAGGGCATTGTCGTGTTCACCCACCCGGACGTGATGCTGAAGGTGCTGGCCCAACGCGTACCGGTGGTGAAACTTTCAGACCTTGCCAGCACGATCCTGCGTCATGCAGCGACCAAGCCGCCACGACAGTTCATGGAGGCTGTCACGGCACTGAAGGCGCTGCGATCCGGTGTTGTCATGGAGCCAGAATCGGGCCTGCGGCACGTGAGCGTTTTTATGCGCGACTTTGTGTCCAGTCAGGAGCGGCTCGCTGCACCCACGGTAGCGAAACGTCTGCCGCTGCGCGAGGCCGTGCCCCAACACGCATCGGCACCCTCCTCGCCTGCTCCAGCCAGCAAACCAGTGATCGAAGCGAACCTACAGGTGGTGGGATCGCAACCAAAGAGTCATGCCGGTCTCGAGACAGTAGAAATCACGGTCGTCAACCATACGACAACAGCATGGCCTCGCCGGCGCACGCAGACCTGATGGCGGGCTGCTTACTCTGAAATAAAACACCTGGCTTTTGCAATCCGTAAAAACCGAATCCTACAAGGAGATTATATGTACCAGATTAATCTGTCACCGTTCATTCGTGTCGCACTCATGATGATCCTGTTGCCGGTAGCAGCGATAGCAGCGGATCAACCAACAGCCTCTGTCTCGCCTCTCGGCTATACACTCGGCAGCGCGAACCTCACCACCGTAGAAAAAAACCTGCGCAGCAAAACCACCGTCAAACAAAACGGAACCAACCGTTACTCAGGCGGTCCCATGCTGCTGGCCGAAGGCGCCGGTCTCGGGGTCGAGGGTTTACAAGAAGCACTGTTCATCTTCGATAACAAAGAAACACTGGTGACCGTGCAGCTGACCCTCAACAAGGGTGCGCTCGGCGAAGCGTTCGACCGGACCTCTGAACGGCTTGTCGCCAAGTACAAGCTTGTCAGGAAGGCGGTCCCCTTCGTGGGAGACAAGTATGCCCGATTTGAAAAAGGCGACGCCGTGATCGAACTCAGCGCCCCACACTTGAGTTTCGCGATGACCGTCACCTACATGACGCGCAGCTTCGAGCAAAACTTCAAGAGAGTGAGCCAGCAAGACGCACAGGACAACGAAAAGCGCGAGGGTGGCCAGTTCTGATCCGGGATATCCGGATTGCGCTCTGGACTCACCCCAATCAATTCACGACCAGGAGCATTTCATGAAGCGAACCATGACCCGCCCGCTCGATCAGCTTTGGCTTGCCATCGACCGGTTCACCGAGCGCCATGACAAAGCCATCCTCGCGCTGGTGTTCAGCGTGTCCGTACTGATCACGCTGGCCAAGGATCGCTTGGGAGTGTCTTGGTACTACGCCCTGACGGCGGGCTGGGCAATTGCCGTACTGGTCATTCTGAGCGCCGTGGGCACGTTGGCCGCCCGGGTGCGTCGGCGAGACCGGAACCGTTCCTGAAGAAACCGGACCACTGGCCTCACTTCAACACCGACCCGTGCCGCGCCGTCGCGCACGGGCCCTTATTTCAAAGGGAGAACGTATGTCAAAACCTGACAAGGAAGGCGCGCTGAGCTTCATCGAGCGCTGCCTGACCGATGCCCAAACCGGGAAAGTCATGCTCAGCAAGCGTGACCAGGAGTTCCTGCGCAAAGCATTTAAGGCGATCGGACGGGACGTCCGGCGGCCGTTTAAAGACGAGGGGGATCTGCTGCATGCCTTTTTCAGGACCCTCGATGCAGTGGACTTCCTTCTGTTTTTTGAACAGCTTCGTCTGATAGTGCCGGATCACGACGACCCGCACGATGATCTCAGAATCTGTGTCGACGTCACGGATAGTGAGTATCTGGCCATCCGGATCATCGCCAAGCTCAACTTGCTGCGCGCCGACAGCGATGACCTCCCAACCTGGATCCGTGACCAGTTTGGTGAGGGCTACGTGAACCAGGACGGGCGGATCGCCTTCGAGGACGAAGAACGGATGATCGAGTTCGACAAGGTTCTTGAGGAACGAGTCCGCACCACGCTGCGGCCGGGGGATGCCGGGACGACGTAGTAAATTCGATGCGGCGACAGTCGGCCGCAGATGTGGCCGGCGACATGATGTGAAATGCACTTATCAGATACGCGGCCGGTCTGCCGATCGAGAATGGCCGGCCAGGCTGGCTGACTTGGCACTCGGAGTCCGACACAGAAGGATGCCATCACTGTGCTGGATGAATCATGCACACAGCACAAAATCAGACTATCAGGCATAGGTGCTCCCGAACTTGGGCAAGCCTACGGCAGAGCATCGCGCGATCACTTGGCCGGCAGGTCAGCAGCATACCGCACTACGGCCTGCCGTTGGCGCCGCGCTCTCGTGCGTATCGAGCCTCGTGCCGATTCTCGGTCCGCCGGCGTCGATCGCTGGCCGGACCCTGGAAACAACAAAGGCCGCGATCGCTCGCGGCCTTTGGTTCTGTCCAATCTATTCGGCAAACACCCACACGGGATTTGCTAGGCGGCTTCACGCCAACCCTGCTTCGTCTCCATAAATTCTAAGGTTTTGGTGTGCATAACGCGATTGGCCTCGGCGAGTCTATCGACGAGTTCTCTGACTTTGGAATTGTCCGTAGCATATTCCAAGTAGAGGATGCGAATCATCCGGTCGCCGGGTCCAGTCGTCTTAATACGGCCACTCTCCCAATTGCGGATCGTCGTCTCGCCGATATCCAAGCAATCGGCCAACGTTGCTTGAGACATATCAAGTTCCTTACGGAGAAAGCGGACTTCTGCTCCACTCAGGCGCTTCTTGTTACGGGCTATACGCAGACCAATCGCACGATGCAAACCTTCCACATTCTCAATCGAAACGGCGCGCCCATACGGGGTCTCCTTCACCCGGAACCCATTGCGAAGATAGACATTGCGTAGTCCACAACTCGTGTAATGAAACAGGTCGTTTTTCATATGTAGTATGCCGTTATGATGACCACGTAATTGCCGTTTTTGTCCTGCTCCAACGCAGCCTGTACATGCAGCACGTCGCCGGCCGATGACGACTCGATTGCGACCTCCCAGCTTCCTTTGATTCCGCGTGCCGGCCCCTCTTTGATCTGGCCATTGCTCAAACAGCGCAGAATCTGAATACGGGTGATCTTGCGCTTTGCCATGCGCTGTTCTGCATGCTGCGAAAAGAACACTCGCGCCGAGTCTTTTGCCGCTTCGCGCAAGATCTCTCGCGCCTTGGCGACACTGAGGTTCAATTGAAAGACATTCGTCGGTGTCGGCACGGCTACGAGCCAGGTAGGTGGGTGGGTCGCTCTGCTTTCACTATACCGTCAATTATTGACGGTATCGAAGTCTATGTCAATGTAATTGACAAGGTGTTTTCAAAGGCCCGTCAAATAGCGAATTTGCGGCTAAAGATGACCTCGCCTCAGCGAGCGACGGTAATCCCCGTCCGAAACGCAGCCATCCAGACCGCCAGATCCGGTCGCGCGCCTACTCTGTTTTCGACGTTCCCACGACTGCCGACTGAGCCCGGAGAAACTTCACGACATCCGGAATCGTCTGTTCGCTGCCGCCGAGGTACGCGGAAAGATGAACGATGCCCTGGGGATCCTGAAATGCATCAAAGCTGGTGATGCCCATTGTTCGGTTGTAGGCAATTACCTTCTTGCCAGTATTGAGGTCAGTCACGGTAAGATTTCGCAGACCGTCTTCAAGCGCGATCAGGATCGGACCGTCTGCGGTGCTGAACCAGCTAATGCGCCAATAGTAGTGGCTGCGGTTTTTGTGACCATTGGGTTCGTACAGGGACGCATACGTGTCCATGCTGGAGCATTCGTTAACATTGCGGCTCTTGCGATGACAATTGCTTAACTTGTTTACCTGATTGTCTTCCAGTGCGATATTGATCGGCGTCATCTTGCCGTTGTCCAGCCGGTTGAGCGCGTAGTCCGCTTTCTTGTTGACGCCGACCATGCTGCCCAGGCTTGTCAGGTTGCCCATGAACCCGCCGTCATTCGGTTGTGCGTTTTTCTCAACCAATACGTACCCCGCTTTGCCGACCGCACCGTTCTGGAACCGGGTGACATGAAATCCATCTGGTATGGCGAAACTGCGCACGGCTGTACCGGGTGTGTACTGGAAAACCGCGGTCTGACGGGCAACCAGGAAACCACGTGCGCTCGCAATGACGGCATCGCCGTTGAGATTCTGTCCGGTTACGGTCTGCACGGCCCAAAGGCTTCCCTGGCGAGAGGCATAGGCCATCACGACCGGATTCGAGTTTGTGCCGACACGGACAAACTTGATCACCGAGCGGCCACCAGGCGTCTGTACGGCATAGGTCGTGTCACCGGTTGCCGGATCCCCCGAGAAGTTCACGATATCCCCTTCGGGATCAAGGTAGCGCACACCATTTACGCTGAACCCGTCCTTGCGGCCTTCAAGCGACACTGGAGACGTCAGATTGGGTATGGCACCAAGCTTCCTGGCCAGGTCGTCTTCGCTGATGGCCGACACGGCGGGTGCCGCCACGGTGGGCGCTGGCTGGCCTGCCGTATTGTAAGCACGTGGCCCGTTGGCC